>Ga0308156_1001327_pt1 | contig 30704 bp, 28 predicted proteins | sample PhyAR2_FD_201041 | JGI IMG/M metagenome (GOLD analysis project Ga0308156, IMG submission 201041) | Phyllosphere microbial communities from UC Gill Tract Community Farm, Albany, California, United States - DLSL A.R2 | ecosystem: Host-associated > Plants > Phyllosphere > Unclassified | place: USA... | reverse complement strand
ATGGTCGCGACCTGGGTGCCGGTGATCACCCGCTTGCCCAGCCCCCGCGCCATGGACAGGAAGCGCGTCTCGGGCGGATATTGCACCACGTCGAAGGCGATCTCGGCACGGTCGATCATCGCCTCCGGGAAGGCGAGCTGATCCTCATCGCCCCCGGTCATGCCGATCGGCGTGACGTTGATGAGCAGCGGCGCGCCGTTGTCCAACTCCGCCGACCAGGCGAAACCATAAAGCGCGGCCAATTCGCGCCCGACCGCCTCGTTGCGCGCGACGATAGTCCCGTTCGCGAAACCCGCGTCGCGCAAGGCTGCCGCCACCGCCTTGGCCATGCCGCCCGATCCGCGCAGGACGAAGGGTGTGGAGGGATCGATATCGGCGATCAGCTCGACCACGGCGGCATAGTCGGTGTTGTAGCCGGTCAGCCGCCCATCATCATTGACGATGGTATTGACGCTGTCGATCGCCGCCGCCGACCCGGCCAGCCCGTCGAGCATGGGAATCACCGCCTCCTTGAAAGGCATCGAAATCGCGCAACCCCGGATATTCAGCGCCCGAATCCCGCCGACCGCCGCCGCCAGATCGGTCGTGCTGAACGACTTGTAGACATAGTCCAGCCCGGTCAGCTCATAGAGCCGGTTGTGGAAGCGCGACCCGAAATTGCCGGGCCGCGCCGACAGCGACATGCACAGCCGCGTGTCGCGACCGATGGGGGGTTTTGTGGTCATGTCACGGGTTTAGCGGAGTGTTGGGGGGAGCGCATCCCTTGGCCGATGCCCACGCCTCGCCCTATCCCCGCATCTCTCCCGCAATCGCCCGAACCAGTTCCGCTGCGGGCCGGGCACGAGCCAATGGCGCCCCCTGCCCCGCCCATTGCGCGCCGTAACCGCCCTCTCCCCGCGCCTTGGCGGCCGCATTCAACGCCTTGCCCGCATCATAAGTGATCGGATAATCTGGCACCGCCACCGGCAAAGCCTCCCCCATCGCGGTGAAGCGATTGGGCAAGCACCGCGCCGGACGCCCCGAGATCGCACGGGTCATCACCGTATGCGCGGCCCCCTCGCCCATCAGGGCGGCGCGGTACGCCGCATCCGCCGCGCTCTCGGGACAAGCGATGAACGCCGTCCCCAGCTGCGCCGCCACCGCACCCAGCGCCAGAGCGGCCGACACACCCGCACCGTCCATGATCCCGCCTGCCGCGATCACCGGCCGCCGCGTCCGCATCACCAGCAAGCGGGTCAGCGCCAGCGTACTCAGCCGGTCGTCGGGCGCATCGGGATCGAAAATCCCGCGATGGCCGCCCGCCTCATAGCCTTGCGCCACCAGCATATCGATCCCGGCACTCTCGGCGGCCTGCGCCTCAGCCAGCGAGGTCACGCTGGCCAGCAACAGGCATCCCGCCTGTTTCAGCGCGGCGATGCGGGGACCATCGGGCAGGCCGAAGTGAAAGCTGACCACCGCCGGTTTCGCCGCGACCAGCAGCGCCAGCATGGCATCGTCCTGCGCGAAGCTCGGATAGATCGCCCGCAATGCTGCTGGTGGCTGGGTGTCGAACGCCGCAAAGGCGGGGCGCAGCGCCTCGCACCACGCCGTCTCGCGCGCCGGATCGGGCTCGGGCGGCGCATGGACAAAGAGGTTGACGTTAAACGGCCGGTCCGTCCGCTCACGCGTCTCGGCGATCATGCGCGCCGCAGCCGTCGGCTCGCTCGCCCCCAGCGCAATCGCGCCCAGACCGCCGCCCGCATTCACCGCTGTGGCCATGGCGGGGGTCGACACCCCCGCCATCGGCGCCTGCAGGATCGGAACGTCGAGGGTCAGCCGATCCCGCGCACCCGTATCAGCGCGGCGCCTTGGCACCTTCCACCGCCGCTTGCGGATCGACCGAGGGCGCGCCCTTGGCGGGCGTGCCGGTATTGGCGATCGATCCGGTGTCGGCGCGCGGATCTTCCTCGACCTTGTTGACCGCCGGGTCCGTGCCGTTCGCAGGCGCGTCGCCCGCCGCCGGTTCCGCCTTGGCGGCCGGGGCCGCCGGAAGCGGAAGATTCGATCCCTGCTGGTTGAGGTACAGGATCACGTTCGCGCGGTCCTGCGGATTGGACAGCCCGGCAAAGGTCATCTTGGTGCCGGGCGCGAATTTGCGCGGAGACGTCAGCCACGCGTTCATCTTGTCCCAGTCCCATTTGCCGCCGACCGCCTTCAGCGCGTCGGAAAAGGCGAAGCCCGCCTTACCCTGCGCAATGGCCTCACCCATGGTGGCATAGAGATTGGGTCCGATGCCGTTCGCGCCACCCTGGTTGATGGTGTGGCACGCGGCGCATTTCTTGAAGACTTCGGCGCCCTTGGCCGCATCCGCGGTAGGCAGCAACGAGGCGATCGGCACTTCGGCGGCACCGCCGCCCGCGCCTTCGACCTCCACGCCCTCGATCGCATAGCCCATTTTTTCGGGGCGTTCCTCGTGGAAGATCATGCCGCCGACGATCGAAAGGCCCAATGCCGTGCCTGCGGCACCCAGCACCCATCCCGCGATCGTATTGGTCTTTAGGTCCATCGCGTTTCGCTGCCCCGCCAATATCTCTCCTGAACCGGGACCTTAGGTGCGGCTTTCGCGAACGGCAAGTTCTGCTTCCTTGATCGTGCGGCGTGCGGGCTTTACGCCGCACGCCCATGGAGAATTACGCCGCCCCCGCCCGCCCCATCGTCGAGGCGATGACCGCCGCCGCGCTGGCCGAACCGGCCCGCGCCGTCGCCTTTCAGGGTGCGCCGGGCGCCAACAGCCATGTCGCCGCGACCGAGGTGTTCCCGGACGGCCTGCCCTTGCCCTGTTTCGATTTCGCCGACGCGCTGGACGCGGTGAAGAGCGGCAAGGCCGACCGTGCGATCATCCCCATCGAGAATTCGCTGCACGGGCGCGTCGCCGACATCCATTTCCTGCTGCCCGAATCCGGGCTGGTCATCACCGGCGAGCATTTCCTGTCGATCCGCCACGCGCTGATGGCGACGGGCGGGCGCGACGGGCTTGTCGAGGCGATGAGCCATCCGCAGGCGCTGGGCCAGTGCCGCCACTGGCTGCGCGCGCATGGCATCCGCCCGATCGCCTATGCCGACACGGCGGGCGCGGCGGCGCGGGTGGCGGAGATGGCCGACCCGCGCGTCGCAGCCCTTGCCCCGCCGCGCGCCGCCGAACTCTATGGCCTGAACCTGCTGGCCGAGGATATCTCGGACGCCGACAGCAACATGACCCGCTTCGTCGTGCTGGCGCGGGGCGGCCAGCCGCCGGTCGGCGACGGGCCGTGGATGACCAGCCTGATCTTCGAGGTGAAGAATATTCCCGCTGCGCTCTACAAGGCGATGGGCGGCTTCGCGACCAACGGCGTCAACATGACCAAGCTGGAAAGCTATCAGCGTGGCGGCAGCTTCGCCGCGACGGAATTCTATTGCGACGTGGTCGGGCGGCCAGGCGAAGCGGCGTTCGACCGCGCGATCGAGGAGCTGGGGTTCCACAGCAAATGGGTGCGGATGCTGGGCACCTACGCCCAGGCGCGGGAGCGGGGGTAAGATCCTCCCCGGTGCGGGGAGGGGGACCGCCGCGAAGCGGTGGTGGAGGGGGCTACCACACAGGACGTCCTTTAAAGGCGCGCCCCCTCCGACAGGGCTACGCCCTGCCACCTCCCCGCGAGCGGGGAGGATTTATTTTGCCCACGCCTCCAGCAGCGTATGCGCGATGGCATAGGACGGCGGCACGCCGAAACGCGACTCATCCCCCGCCAGCGCCGCACGCACCGCGTCGCGCGACACCCAGATCGCATCCTCCAACTCGGTCGTGTCGATGGTCAGCCGGTCGTCCACCGCCTCCGCCACGCAGGCGATCATCAGCGAGGACGGGAAAGGCCAGGGCTGGCTGGCGATATAGCGGACATGTCCGACCCGCACGCCCGCTTCCTCGAACAGTTCGCGCGCCACCGCTTCCTCGATCGATTCGCCCGGCTCCAGGAACCCGGCCAGCGCCGAATAGCGCCCCGGTGGAAAGGCGGGCTGGCGGCCGAGCAGCGCGCGACCGTCATGCTCGGCGATCATGATGACGACCGGATCGACGCGCGGGAAATGCTCGGTCCCGCATGCCGGACAAAGCCGTCCCCAGCCTGCCCGGAACGGCGCGGTCGCCGCCCCGCATTTCGCGCAAAAGCCGTGCCGCGCATGCCAGTCGAGCACCGACCGCGCCGCCGCATAGGTCGCCGCCTCGCCCGCCTCCAGCGCGTGCAGCGCCGCGATCATCTCGAACGAACGGCCTGTCGCCGGTTCGCCGGTCAGCCGCGCGAAATGCGGCACCCCGTCCTCGATGCCGAGCAGGACATGATCCTCCGGGACCGCATCCGCATCGATGGCGATCCAGCCCAGCCGTCCGCCGTCCATCACCGGCTGATAGTCGTTCAGCATCAGCAGCCGCGCCGACGGATCGGCCAGCGCCGCCGCGAACCCCGCCGGATCGTGGCGCAGCGGGTCGGCACGATCCAGCCGCCCGCCGGTAAAACCCAGCGTCGTCACTTCGCCATCCGCCCCAAATCCTTATAGAGCGCCGTCGCCAGATCGCTGCGCAACGGATAGCGGTCGGCGGGGAAGTAATTGACCATCACCGTGCCGCGCACATGCCGGGTCGGATCGACATAGGCGATGGTGCCCGCCGCCCCGCCCCAGCCATAGGTGCCCTTGCCCGGCCCGCCCGGCGTATCGGCCAGCGTCACCGATCCGCCCGCGCCGTAACCCGTCGGCACCTCGCCCCCGCTGCCCCCGCTCGCGCCCGTCACCGAACCATAGGTGACACCGGCGGGCAGCAGGTTGGACATGGCGAGCCGCACCGTTTCGGGCTTCATCACCCGGACGCCGTCGACCTGCCCCTCATTCTGGAGCATCTGGAGGAAACGGTCATAATCGCGCGCCGACATGACCAGCCCCGCGCCGCCATAGGGAAAGCTGGGGGCCAAGCGAAAGACCGAGGTTGCCGCCGGATCCACCGGCACCATCGTGTCGCCCACGAAGGTATAGTTGGTGACCAGCCGGTTCGCCGCCGAAGCGGGAACCTGCCAATAGCTGCTGTTCATCTTCAAGGGCGTGAAAAGACGGGTCTGGACGAACCGTTCGAACGGCATGCCCGACACCTTCTCGACCACCGCCGCCAGCACGTCGAGGCCCATCGAATAGCTCCACCGCGTCCCCGGCTCGGCGATCAGCGGCGCGGTGGCGGCGCGCTCGGCGAATTGCTGAAGGGTGGCGGGGCGGGTCGGACGGACCACGGCCTCGACCTGCGCATTGGCGGCAAAGGGCACCAGCCCCAGCCGCTCATATTCCTTGAGCAGCGGCCCCCTGGCGGTGAAGCTGTATCCCAGCCCCGCCGTATGGGTCATCAGTTCGCGGATCGTGATCGGGTTGGTGGCCGGGCGACTGTCGAGTGAGGCCTGCGGATTGGTCAGCACCCGCATCTGCTTATAGGCCGGATAGATGTCCGACAGCGGCTGGTCGAGTTTCAGCCTGCCTTCCTCGACCAGGATCATCGCGGCCATGGCGGTGATCGGCTTGGTCATCGAATAGACCCGCCACAGGCTGTCGGGCGTGGCGGCGGGCGCATTCGGCTCGGCGGCGATCCGGCCTGCCGCCACGAACATCGGCGGTTGCCCCGGACGTCCGATGGCGGCGACGATACCGGGCATCTTGCCCGACCGGACATAGGTGTCGAACAGTGCCTGGGTCGCGGGCAGCGTGCTGGCGGCTTGCGCCTTGGGCACCTGCGCCACCTGCGCCACCTGCGCGGGGGCGGCGGCACTCAGCAGGGTCAGCATCGCCCCACCCGTCATCATCACTTGGCGCATCATCGGTATCAGACCCTTTTCAACAGATCGGCTGCCCGCGCGAACAAGGTAGGCAGCCCAGCGGTTCCCAGATCGGCGATCGGCCACCATTCACCCGCGCTGTCATTCTCCGGCTCGCCATCGGTGCGGGCGAGCGCCAGTTCGAGTTCGAAATGGGTGAAGCCATGCACGACCGTCTCGTTCAGCATCGTCCATGGCCCCTGCCCCGGCGCATCGGCCAGCCCCGGCCGTGCATCGACCCAAGGCCCGGTCGGCAGCGCGCGCATGCCGCCCAGCATCCCCTTGTCAGGGCGGCGGACCAGCCAGACGCAGCCCTTATGCTCGATCCAGAAGACGGTGCCGTGACGATAGGGTCGCGCCTTTTTGGGGGCCTTGGCGGGCAGCGTCTCGGCGATCCCCTCCGCCCGCCCCCGGCAATCCACCGCGATCGGGCAAAGCAGGCATTGCGGCTTCTTCACCGTGCAGATGGAGGAACCCAGGTCCATCATCGCCTGCGCGAAATCCCCCGCGCGGGCATCGGGCGTGATCCGGTCAGTGGCCTCGCGGATCGCGGGCCGCGCGGCGGGCAGCGGCGTTTCGATCGCGAACAGCCGGGCGACGACCCGCTCGACATTGGCGTCGACCACCACCGCGCGCTCACCGAACGCGATCGCCGCGACCGCCGCCGCCGTATAGGCCCCCAGCCCCGGCAGCGCGCGAAGCCCCGCTTCGGTCGTCGGAAAGCGCCCGCCATGCTCGGCGACCACCGCCCGCGCCGCCTTCACCAGATTGCGCGCACGCGCATAATAGCCCAGCCCCGCCCAGGCGGCCATGATGTCCTCGTCCGAGGCCGCCGCCAGGCTTGCCACATCGGGCCAGCGCTCCACCCAGGCGGTGAAGCGCGGGGTCACCGCCGCCACCGTCGTCTGTTGCAGCATCACCTCGGACAGCCAGACGCGGTACGGGTCGGCCACCTCCCCCGGACGGCTGCGCCAGGGCAGGTCGCGGGCATGGCGGTCGTACCAGGCGAGCAGCCGGGCGGCGGGGCCGCCATCCAGGGGGGCGGGCGATGATGAATGCTTGGCGTCCACCCGCCCGCTATGGCATGGGGACGGATATGAGCAAGCGCGTCCGCGCCCCCCAGGAGCCGCCCCCCCGTTCCAACCGCCCCCGCGCGGTGTCCGAACTGCTGCCCGCCATCGGCGGCGCGGCCTTTCGCCGCTTCGGCTTCGTGCAGAGCGCGATCGTCAGCCGCTGGCCCGATATCGTCGGCCCCCGCCTGTCCACCGCCAGCGCGCCCGAATCGATTCGCTTCCCGCAGGGCGAGAAGCAGAACGGCGTGCTGACCCTGGTCGTGCGCGGGGCGCACGCGCCGATGATGCAGCATATCGCGCCCGAGATCATTGAACGGGTAAATCGCTTCTTCGGTTATCCCGCAGTTGCCCGGCTCCAGATCCGGCAGGGCGAACTGCCCATGGCCGCGCCGCGTCGTGCCGCCCCGCCCAAGCCGCAGCCGGTGCCGCCGGAAATGGGTGACGGATTGCGCCAGATCGCGGACCCGGAACTGCGCGCCGTGCTCGAATCGCTTGCCGCGGGCGTCGCTGCGACCCGCGGCCTTCCCAAGGTGTCGTGATGCGTCTTTTCCTGTCGCTGGCCGCGCTAGGCCTGGCTCTCTCCGCCGGTTCGGCCTATGCCGCGCAAGCGCAGCCCAAGGGCGTGAACTGGGCGGGTCATGTCACCCAGACGCCTGCCGGTGCCTATGTCATCGGCAATCCGGCGGCACGGGTGAAGCTGGTCGAATATGTCAGCTATACCTGCCCGCATTGCGCCGTCTTCACCACCGAATCGGCCCCCGTGCTGAAAGGACAGATGGTTCGGTCGGGCTCGACCAGCATCGAGATCCGCCATTTCATCCGCGACCGGCTGGACCTGGCCGCCGCCCTTATCGCGCGCTGCGGCGGGGCGGGCAAATTTGCCGGACTGAGCGACACGATCTTTGCGCAGCAGCGCGACTGGCTGAAGCGCGGCATGGAGTTCGACCAGGCCAATGGCCAGCGGATCGCCGCCTATCCCGCCGCCGCGCAGATGCGTGCCGAGGCAGACGGATCGGGCCTGACCGCGATCGGCAAGAGCGCCGGGCTGAGCGATGCGCAGATCACCGCCTGCCTGTCGGACCGGGCCGCCACCGACCGCATCGTCGCGATGACCACCGCCGCCCCCGACTCGATCGAGGGCACGCCGGGCTTCTTCATCAACGGCAAACAGGCCATGGGCATCTTTACCTGGGACAAGCTGCTGCCGCTGCTGCGCGCAGGCGGCGCCCGCTAAATCCTTCTTTTCCTTCGGAGCATATGTCGATGAAGTCTCGTCTTCTTCTTCTCGCCCTTCCGCTGGCGCTGGCCGCCTGTGGTGGCGGCAATGGCGACGCTAACAGCAGCGCCCCCGCCGCGTCGCCGCTGCCCGCGGTCGCTGCGCCCGCGGGCCAGGACTGGACCCAGGTCGTCAGCAAGACCGCCGAGGGCTATGTGATGGGCAACCCCAACGCGCCGATCAAGCTGGTCGAATATGGCTCGCGCCTGTGCCCGGCCTGCGGCGCCTTCGCGCGCGAGGGGTATGAGCCGCTGACGAACAATTACGTCAAGTCGGGCAAGGTCAGCTGGGAGTTCCGCGAATTCCTCATCCACGGCGCGCCCGACCTTCCCCCGGCGCTGCTCGGCATCTGTGCGGGCGAGGCGACCTTCTTCCCGGTGCTGGAACAGATGTACCAGTCGCAACAGGGCTTCAACGACAAGCTCCAGGCGATGAGCCCCGAGCAGCAGAAGGCGCTGCAGAACGCCAAGCCGGTCGACGTCATCAAGGCGCTGGCCGACCAGATGGACCTCATCAACTTCGTCAAGCAGCGCGGCATTCCCGAAGCCAAGGCGCGCCAGTGCCTGAGCGACATGACGCAGATCGACCGCCTGACCAAGCAGACCCAGGATCGCGGCGCCGACGGCACCGTGACGGGCACGCCGACCTTCATCCTGAACGGCACGCCGCTGAAGGGCGCGGTCAGCTGGCCGGACGTGCAGGCGGCGCTGAAGAACGCGGGCGCGTAAGCGGGTCCGACTTTCGGATTACGGGAAAGGCGGTCGGGCGAAGGTCCGGCCGCCTTTTTCCATGCCGGCTTCCGTACCCGGCGGAGGCCGTGACGATGTGCGTAGGTTTTGCCTCCACGCCATGTCCAGCGCCACCTCGAGCGCACCGAAACTGGACCCCGGCCTTCGCCGGGGTACGGGGCCTGCGGGGTGCGGGGCCTTTTATCGCCCCCCGACCATCACACCCCGTTCCCACCGAGCGAAGTCGAAGCGCACGCCCCGCCGTCTTCCCCGGAGAGTCCCATGGTCTTCGACTTCGCTCAGGCTGAACGGATGTAGGGAGCGCGGCACCCAGCGTGATCCTGGGAAGCAGGCCTCACCCCCCAACCACCGTTCACGCTGAGCGAAGTCGAAGCGCACGATCCGGCCTATCCCCAAGCGAGTCGCGTGGCCTTCGACTTCGCTCAGGCTGAACGATCGGTGGGATAACTGAACAGACAAAAAAAGGCCCGGGGATCGCTCCCCAGGCCCTTCTTCTTTGGCTGTGCCGCAAGGACAAGGCCGGTCCGGTTCCCGGCGGGTTGCCCCGCCGGTCCCCGATCCGACTTAGAAGTCCATGCCGCCCATGCCGCCCATGCCACCACCGGCGGGCATGGCGGGCTTGTCGTCGGGCAGCTCGGCCACGGTGGCTTCCGTGGTGATGAGCAGGCCTGCGACCGACGCCGCGTTCTGGAGCGCGGTGCGCACGACCTTAGTCGGATCGATGACGCCAGCCGTCACCAGGTTCTCATAGGTGTCGGTCGAAGCGTTGAAGCCGAACGAGGTGTCGTTCTGGTCGAGCAGCTTGCCCGACACGACCGCACCGTCATGACCGGCGTTCTGGGCGATCTGGCGAACCAGCGCGGTCAGCGACTTGCGAACGATGTCGATACCACGGGTCTGGTCGTCGTTGATGCCCTTGACGCCGTCCAGCGCCTTGGTCGCATACAGCAGCGCCGTACCACCACCGGGGACGATGCCCTCTTCGACGGCCGCGCGGGTCGCGTGCAGCGCGTCGTCGACGCGGTCCTTGCGCTCCTTGACCTCGACCTCGGTCGCACCACCGACCTTGATGACGGCCACGCCGCCAGCGAGCTTGGCCAGACGCTCCTGAAGCTTCTCGCGGTCGTAATCGCTGGTGGTGTTCTCGATCTGCGCACGGATCGCCTCGGTGCGGCCCTTGATCGCATCGGCTTCACCCGCACCGTCGACGATGGTGGTGTTGTCCTTGTCGATCGTGACGCGCTTGGCGGTGCCCAGCATGCCGACGGTAACGGTCTCGAGCTTGATGCCCAGGTCTTCCGAGATCAGCTCGCCCGCGGTCAGGATGGCGATGTCTTCCAGCATCGCCTTGCGACGATCGCCGAAGCCCGGTGCCTTGACCGCTGCGACCTTCAGGCCGCCGCGCAGCTTGTTGACGACCAGGGTCGCCAGCGCTTCGCCCTCGATGTCCTCGGCGATGATCAGGAGCGGACGGCCCGACTGGACGACGGCTTCCAGGATCGGGAGCATCGCCTGCAGGTTCGACAGCTTCTTCTCGTGGATCAGGATGTACGGGTCGTTCAGTTCGACCGTCATCTTTTCCGGGTTGGTGATGAAGTAGGGCGACAGGTAACCACGGTCGAACTGCATGCCTTCGACGACGTCGAGCTCGAAATCGAGACCCTTCGCTTCCTCGACGGTGATCACGCCTTCCTTGCCGACCTTCTCCATGGCTTCGGCGATCTTCTCGCCGACTTCACGGTCGCCATTGGCCGAGATGATGCCGACCTGCGCCACTTCCGACGAACCCGACACGGGCTTCGAGCGCGACTTGATGTCCTCGGTCACCTTGGCGACGGCGATGTCGATGCCGCGCTTCAGGTCCATGGGGTTCATGCCGGCCGCGACCGACTTCATGCCCTCGCGGACGATCGCCTGGGCCAGGACGGTCGCGGTGGTGGTGCCGTCACCGGCGATGTCGTTGGTCTTCGACGCCACTTCGCGCACCATCTGCGCGCCCATATTCTCGAACTTGTCCTTGAGTTCGATTTCCTTGGCGACCGAAACGCCGTCCTTGGTGATGCGCGGGGCACCGAACGACTTGTCGATCACGACGTTGCGGCCCTTCGGCCCCAGCGTGACCTTGACGGCATCGGCGAGGATGTCGACGCCCTTCATGATGCGCTCACGCGCGTCGCGCGAAAACTTGACTTCCTTGGCTGCCATGGTGGCTACCCTTTCAATAGAATGTCAGAAAAAACGGGAGGAAAACCGGTCGCTCAGCCGATGATGCCGAGGATATCCGATTCCTTCATGATGAGCAGGTCTTCACCGTTCACCTTGACCTCGGTGCCCGACCACTTGCCGAACAGGATGCGGTCGCCCGCCTTCACGTCCAGCGGCGTGACCTTGCCGTCTTCGGCCTTCGCGCCCGAACCGGCGGCGACGACTTCGCCCTCCTGGGGCTTTTCCTTGGCGGTATCCGGGATGATGATCCCGCCAGCCGTCTTTTCCTCGGCCTCGACGCGACGGACGAGAACGCGGTCGTGCAACGGACGAAAGTTCATTGCCATGTCCCTTTAATCTGGCGTGTTACACTTTTCTGGCACTCGAGCCATGCGAGTGCCAACGCCCCGGATATGTGAACGGGCATTCAGGGCGTCAACGCCTCCCATCAAAAAATTTCGACGAAGCGTGGCGCGGGCGGGAACAAAATCGGGGCTGCCCGCCCCGCGTATTGGCTCGCTAACACGGACCATTGCCGAGCATTCGTCGCTGGGGTAGCGATAGGGAATGACCGACGCCCGCGCCGACGCGCTTCCGCCCGCCTCTCCGCTCGACCAGGATTTCAGCCGACCGGGGCGCAAGCCCGGACGGCGCAGCGGGTGGCGGCTGGTCCGCGGCGCGTGGCGGCTGCTGGTCGGTATCAAGGATTTCCTGGTGCTGGCCGCCATGCTGCTGTTCTTCGGCCTGATCTTCGCCGCGCTCAACGCCCGGCCGGGGACCAAAGCAATCACCGACGGCGCGCTGCTGCTGAAGCTGGACGGCCCGATCGTCGAACAGCCCGAGGCGATCGCCCCGCTCGCCATGCTGTCGGGGCGCAGCGTGCCGCATCAATATCGCCTGCGCGATCTCGTCCGCGCGATCGACGCGGCGAAGGACGATGGCCGCGTCAAACTGCTGGTCCTCGACCTGGATGCGTTCGGCGGCGCATACCCCGCGACCCTGCAAGAGGTCGGCGACGCGATCCAGCGCTTCCGTAAAGGGGGCAAGCCGGTGCTGGCCTATGCCACCGCCTATACCGACGGCGCCTATCGCCTGGCGGCCAATGCCAGCGAGATCTGGGTCAACCCGCTGGGTGGCACGCTATTCACCGGGCCGGGCGGCAACCAGCTTTATTACAAGGGCCTGATCGACAAGCTGGGCGTCACCACCCATGTCTACCGCGTCGGCAAGTTCAAGTCCTTTGTCGAACCCTATATCCGCAGCGACCAAAGCCCCGATGCGCGCGCCGCATCGCAGGCGCTCTACGGCACGCTGTTCGCCCAGTGGCGCGAAGCGGTCGCCAAGGCCCGGCCCAAGGCGCAGATCGACGCCTTCCTGACCCAGCCCGACCGCGCCGTGCTGGCCGCGAACGGCAGCATCGCCGATGCCAATCTGAAGGCCGGTCTGGTCGACAAGCTGGGCGACAAGCTGGCCTTCGGCAAGCGCGTGGCGGAGATTGCGGGAGCGGAGGCGGACAAGCCCGCAGGCGCGTTCCGCACCATCTCCTATGCCGCCTGGGTCAAGGCGAACCCGCTGCCGACCAAGGGCGATGCGATCGGCGTGCTGACCATTGCGGGCAATATCGTCGATGGCGAGGCCGGTCCCGGCACCGCGGCGGGTGAGACGGTGTCCAAGGCACTGCTCGACGGCCTTGCCAAGAAGAATCTGAAGGCGCTGGTCGTCCGCGTCGACTCGCCGGGCGGCTCGGTGCTGGCCTCCGAACAAATCCGCCAGGCGATCCTGGAGGCCAAGCGGCAGAAGCTGCCCGTCATCGTCTCGATGGGTGGCCTCGCGGCGTCGGGCGGCTATTGGGTGTCGACCCCGGCCGACCTGATCTTCGCCGAGCCGGGCACGATCACCGGATCGATCGGCATCTTCGGCATCATCCCGACCTTCGAGAATACGCTCGCCAAGATCGGCGTTACCACCGACGGGGTGAAGACCACGCCGCTGACCGGCCAGCCCGACGTGCTGGGCGGCACGACGCCGATGCTCGACACCATCCTGCAGGCGGGGATCGAGAATGGCTATCGCCAGTTCCTGACCCGCGTCGCCGAGGCGCGCCACATGACGCCCGAAAAGGTCGACACCATCGCGCAGGGCCGCGTCTGGGACGGCGGCACCGCGCGCCAGATCGGACTGGTCGACCGGTTCGGCAACCTGTCCGACGCCATCGCCGAGGCCGCCCGCCGCGCCAAGCTGGACCCGGCCAAGGTCCATGCCGAATATCTGGAAAAGAAGCCGGGCTTTGCCGCGACGCTGGTCGAAGGGTTCGACAGCGACGATGACAGCCAGCAGGGCGGCGACGTCTTCGCCATCGCGGCGGCCGAGCGGCGTGCGGTGGCGGCGCGGGCGCTGGGCGATGTCGCGCGGCTGGCGCGGGGCGGGTCTGTCCAGGCGAAGTGCCTGGAGTGCGGCGCGCTGGGTCCGGTGGGCACGGCCAGCGACGAGCGGCTGCTCGACCTGCTGATCGCGCGACTGGGGCTGTAACTTTTACGCGCAGACAATGCCCAGCCTCCCCCACTCCCGTTCAGCCTGAGCGAAGTCGAAGGCCAAGGGACGCCCTCGCCTCAAGCGCGAGGCGTGCACTTCGACTTCGCTCAGTGCGAACGGATGGGGGACTTGGCACAAAAGGCACAGAATGCTGGCCCCTTCCGCAGCACCGCCCCCCGCGCTACCCAGTCTCATCGCTTCAGGAGACGCAAAGCCCCATGATCGCCATCCGCGCCGCCCGCCCCGATGACGCCGCCGCCATCGCCGCCATCTATGCGCCGCATGTGCTGGCGGGTGTCGTGTCGTTCGAGACCCAGGCCCCCGACGCCGACATGATGCGCGCACGAATGGAGGGCGCGGACGGCCTCTATCCCTGGATCGTTGCCACGCTGGCCGACGAAGAGGGCCGTGAAGATGCGGTGATCGGCTATGCCTATGCCGCGCGCTTCCGCGAGCGCGAGGCCTATCGCTGGGTGGTGGAGACGACCATCTATGTCGCCGACGTTTCGCAGCGTTCGGGCATCGGGCGCCTGCTCTACGAAGCACTGGTCGACACGCTGACGGCGCAAGGCTTCACCCAGGCGATGGGCGTGATCGCGCTGCCCAATGACGGCTCGATCAAGCTGCACGAGGCCGTCGGCTTCCGCCGCGCGGGCGTCTTCCGCGAAGTCGGCCACAAGCATGGCCGCTGGATCGACGTCGGCTACTGGCAGCGCGAACTGGCCGAACCCGCCCCCCACCCCGCCGAACCGAAGCGCTTCGCCGATGTCGGCGTGGTCCGCGATCCGGTGGCGGGGAAGCATCGGTAGTACGGACACATCGAAAGCTTGGTGGAGATGAGGCAAATGCGATGACAATACTCCCACCGCAAACTATCGCTTTTCTTTACCAGTCCGGCATTGATCGAATTTGCGATGCCTATCAATTATCCGCTTCAGCGTTGGATGTTGCCACACACGCTGCCAATCGGGCTGCGATAAATTACCTCAAAAGTGGCTCAGACGACAGCGAATATGAATATGAGGGCAAGCATCGCGTCCTTGTTCACAGCACCCAACATGCGTTGGATTACGCTGCAATGGGCACCACCCTATCGGCTCGAGTTGTGCGGGAAGCATTTATAATAAGCGCATTCCATTATTGGGAAAGCTGATCCCGATCCATCACCAAACTCAATGGGCGCAATGACAATTACGCTGTACTAAAAAGGGGTATGGCGGCTCATTATCCCATCGATACGCGATTGGATTTTCTGGCGTTGCTTGCCAATCTACTAAAGCATGGCGACGGAGCCTTTCATCACGCAAGAGTACTGGCCGCTGACCGCCCCGCTCTGTTCAGGCGTTTGCCGGGCTTGTTTGGAAACTGGGCGCTGTCCGTATCGGACGAGACGGTCAACGAGGCGTTCGACACCATCCGTGCGGCGGGGCCTCGCTAACATGCCCACCATACCAATCTAAGGCTTGGCTTTGCCCGCCCGCTTTGGCTAACGCCGTGAGGGAAGCCCTTCGGGGCACGCGCAAGGAAGGAACAGGCATCATGGCTGCCGACTGGTCGACGATCGAATCGCTCCCGCAGACCCCGCTTCTCGATCTTTTCGCGAATGATCCCAACCGGCTGGCCTCGCTCAGCCTGGACGTGGCGGGCATCCATTTCGACTGGTCCAAGACGCACCTCACCCGCGAGGCCGTCGCCGCCTTCGCCGACCTCGCCAAGGCAAGCGGGCTGGCCGCCAAGCGTGACGCGCTGTTCGGCGGCGAGGTCGTCAACGTCACCGAAGGCCGCGCGGTCGAGCACACCGCCGAGCGTGGCGAGGGCAATCCCGAAAGCGTCACCACCGCGCGCCAGTCGCACGCCCGGATGCGCGCGCTGATCGACGCGATCGAGGCCGAGGCGCTCGGCCCCATCCGTCATGTCCTGCACATCGGCATCGGTGGTTCGGCGCTCGGCCCCGACCTGCTGGTCGACGCGCTGGGTCGTGACAGCGACCGTTACGACGTGGCGATCGTCTCGAACGTCGACGGCGTCGCGCTGGAGGAGGTGTTCAAACGCTTCGACCCCGCCGCCACGCTGCTGGTCGTCGCCTCCAAGACCTTCACCACCACCGAGACGATGCTGAACGCCACCTCGGCGCTCCAGTGGATGACCGAGAGCGGTGTCGAGGATCCCTATGGCAAGGTGATCGCGCTGACCGCCAATCCCGAAAAGGCGGTCGAATGGGGCGTGGACGAGACGCGCATCCTGCCCTTCGCCGAGTCGGTCGGCGGTCGGTATTCGCTCTGGTCGACCATCGGCTTCCCCGCCGCGCTGGGCCTGGGCTGGGATGCGTTCGAGGAACTGCTGGAGGGGGCGGCCGAGATGGACCGCCACTTCCGCCTCACCGACCTTAGCCAGAACGCACCCGCGCTCGCCGCCTTTGCCGACCTCTATTACACCCAGGTCCGCCATGCCGAGACGCGCGCGCCCTTCGCCTATGACGAGCGCCTGCGTCTGCTCCCCTCCTATCTCCAGCAGCTGGAGATGGAGTCGAACGGCAAGGGCGTGACCGTCGACGGCCAGCCGGTCGGCCGTCCCACCGCCGCCATCACCTGGGGCGGGGTCGGCACCGACGCGCAGCACGCGGTGTTCCAGCTGCTCCACCAGGGCACGCACCTCGTCCCCGTCGAGTTCATCGCGGTCATCGAGCCGGGCGATGTGCTGAGCGACGATCACCATCGCCAGCTGCTGCTCAATGCCTTTGCGCAGGGCGCCGCGCTGATGAAGGGCAAACAGGCCGATGACCCCGCGCGCAGCTATTCGGGCGATCGTCCGTCCTCGACCATCCTGCTCGACACGCTCGACCCACGCACGCTGGGCGCGCTGATCGCATTCTACGAGCACCGCGTGTTCGTGAACGGCGTGCTGCTCGGCATCAACAGCTTCGACCAGTTCGGCGTCGAGCTGGGCAAGGAAATGGCCAAGGCGGCCGATCAGGGCGGGCAGAAGTTCGACCCCTCGACCGAGGACCTGATCAAGCGGGCTTTTGGCGCGTAAAAAATCCTCCCCGGCACGGGGAGGTGGCAGGGCGTAGCCCTGACGGAGGGGGGCATCCACATAGGACATGCTTTGTGGAACGCCCCCTCCACCACCGCTTCGCGGCGGTCCCCCTCCCCGTACCGGGGAGGATCATATTTGCGATCACTGTCAGGGGGACGCTGAACTTGGCTCGGCGTCCCCCGTTATGCTTTCAGGCGGCTGAACCGCCCCCAATTCCCGGAGAAACCGTTCCCATGGCTGAGTATGACTATGACCTGTTCGTCATCGGTGCAGGGTCGGGGGGCACGCGCGCCTCGCGGGTCGCGGCGGCACATGGCGCGCGCGTGGCGGTGGCCGAGGAATATCGGGTCGGCGGCACCTGCGTCATTCGTGGCTGTGTGCCCAAGAAGCTGCTCGTCTATGGCGCGCATTTCGCCGAGGATCTGAAAGACGCGCGCCGCTTCGGCTGGCAGGTGCCGAGCGAGTGCGAATTCTCGTGGCAAACGCTGCGCGACAATGTCCTGTCGGAGGTCGACCGGCTGAACGGCGCGTACAAGAAGACGCTGGAAAGCCATAATGTCGAGATCATCGACCAGCGCGCCGTCGTTACCGGCCCGCACAGCGTCCGCCTGGCCGACGGGACCGAGAAGACCGCCAAGCGTATCCTGATCGCGGTCGGCGCGCATCCGGCCGTTCCCTCCTGCCCCGGTCACGAGCATGGCATCACGTCAAACGAGGCGTTCCATCTCGACGCCATCCCCAAGCGTGTGCTGATCGCGGGGGCGGGCTATATCGCCAATGAATTTGCGGGCGTCTTCCACCAGTTCGGCGCGCACGTCACGCTGATCAATCGCAGCAAGGACATATTGCGCGGTTACGACCTGACGATCCGCGACCGCCTACTCCAGATTTCGATGATGAAGGGGATCGAATTCCGCTTCGACGCGACGTTCGAGGGGATCGAGAAGATGGACGATGGCTGCCTGAAGGTATCCATGTCCAACCACGAGCCGATGATCGTCGACCTAGTGATGTTCGCGACCGGCCGCCTTCCCAATACCCATGGCCTGGGGCTGGAGACGGCCGGTGTCGAGCTGGACGATCATGGCGCGATCAAGGTGGACGAGGACAATCGCTCGACCTGCCCCAGCATCTATGCGGTCGGCGACGTGACCAACCGGGTCCAGCTGACCCCCGTTGCTATTCGCGAGGGACAGGCCTTTGCCGACACCGTGTTCGGCGGCAAGCCGACCCGTGTCGACTATGACTGCATCCCCGCCGCCGTGTTCAGCCATCCCCCGATGGCGGGCGTCGGCATGACCGAGGCGCAGGCGCGCCAGACCCTGGGGTCGGTGCAGGTCTACACCTCCGACTTCCGCCCGATGAAGAATGTCCTGGCGGGCCGCGACGAACGCGCGCTCTACAAGATGGTATGCGACGGCGACACCGGCCGCGTGGTCGGGCTGCACATGATCGGCCCCGACGTGCCCGAAATCCTCCAGGCCGCCGCCATCGCGGTGAAGGCCGGGCTGACCAAGGCGCAGTTCGACGCGACCGTCGCGCTGCATCCGACCATGTCCGAAGAGCTGGTGCTGATGCGCTGAGGCTCAGCCGCCCCCCGGTGTCCCGCCGGGGGGCAGTTCGAAAGGACCAGCCTTATTTGCATATCGCGCGAAACTTTATTGCAGCTTAGGATTATATACATGTCGAGTCGTCAGGACGTTGGAACAGAGTCGTTGCGGTGGAAATGGAATCGAAGATGAGTGAGCATGGTGTCACCTTTGAGCAGGTCATCGCCTTCGCCAAGGCCGCGATGGACGGTGCGGATGCGCTGAACCAGCCGCTGGCGGGCAACCACATCGCCGCGGGACTCGAGATGCTGCGCGCCGCCCATCAACAGGCGGGAGCCGCCGCCGCGGTCTGATCGTCAGGCGTCTTCAGCGCTCTTGCCATCATCCAGCGCAGTGGCGCGCCGGTGGGCCGGGCGATTCTGCAAACGGCCGATATAGGCCATCATCGCATCGGTCCTGGGGATCAGCCCGAACTGGGTAAACCACATCAGCTGCGAGCCCAGATAGACATCCGCCGCCGTGAAGCGCTCGCCAGTGATATAGGGATGCTCTGCCACTGCCGCGCCGATAACACCCACAGCCCGGTCGAAATCGCCATAGCCTGCCATACGCCGCTGCTCGGGGGTCGGGTCCATGCCCATCGCGCGATTGGTGATCGCAGCTTCCAGCGGCCCCGCCGCGAAGAACAGCCAGCGATAATAACGCGCCCGCTCCTGCGGCAGCGGTGCCAGCTCGGCATCGGGAAAGGCCTCGGCCAGATAGGCGCAGATGGCCGCCGTCTCCGTCACGACCTGGCCGAGATGGACGATGGCGGGCACCTTCATCATCGGATTGATCGCGCGATAGTCGGGCGCGATCATCGTCGTCCCATAATCCAGCACGACCGTGTCATAGGTCGCCCCCGTCTCCTCCAGCATCCAGCGCGCGATACGGCCCCGCGACTGGGGGTTGGTGTACAGCGTCAGGTCGGCGGTCATCAGGCTCTCCAAGGCGAAGGGAGGGGGCGGGATCAGGCGCGATCGAGATGACGGTGCAGAAAGGCGATGGTCCGCGACCAGGCCTGGGTCGCCGCCGCTGCATTATAGCGCTCGGCCGAGCTGTCATTGTTGAAGGCATGGTCGACGCCCGGATAGGTGAAGGCCTCGACCGGCCGCCCCGCCGCCTTCAGCGCCGCGACCCAGGGCTCGCCGGTCGCGTTCACGCGCGCATCCTTGCCCGCATAATGGAGCATCAACGGTGCCTGGACCTTGGCCGCTTCGCCGGGATTGGGTGCGGGGCCGTAATAGGCCACGCCCGCCGCCAGCGTCGGGCCTGCCGCCACCGCCAGCCGGTTGACGAACGCCCCGCCCCAACAAAAGCCCACCACCCCGACGCGGCCGGTGCCGGTCTTGTCGGCGGCGGCATGGGCCATCATCGCGCGCGCCTGGGCCAGCGCCAGATCATAGTCGAGCGTTCCGATCAGCGCCCGCGCCCGATCCTCGTCCGCTGGCGTGCCGCCCTGCGGCGCGAGCAGATCGGGGGCGACCGCGTAAAACCCGGCCAACGCCACGCGCCGCGTGACATCCTCGATATGCGGGGTCAGCCCGCGATTCTCGTGGATGACCAGCACCGTGCCGATCCGCTTCTTCACGCCCCTGGGACTGGCGAGATAGGCGGCCGAGCGCGCACCGGCCTCCATCCCCTCGCGGCGGTCGATGCGCAGCCGGATGTCATGGGGGTCGGTCACTGCGGCGGCGGCGGGACTGGCGGAAATTCCCAGGATCAGCGCCTCGGCGGCGGCGACCGATCCCGCGAGTGCGGTCATCTGGCGCAACAGGGTCCGGCGGTCGTGATGCTCATGGGTGAAGGCGTCATAGATACGCACCGCGCGGTCGCGCAGGGATTCATTCGGGGGGATATCGGTCATGCGGGCATCCTCCACTCCGGTCGCGGGTCCGGCATGGGTGCCGGTATTTATGCGAGTGTAATGGGGAGCTTAGTCGTGCAGGACGGCAGGGGCTAGGGTTGATAGGATGGGTTTGACAGCGTGGCCTTCGACTTCGCTCAGGCTGAACGGAGTGGGGGATGTGCCGCCTGGCTCTGATGGAATAGTTTCCAACCTCCGTTCAGCCTGAGCGAAGTCGAAGGCCACGGGAAAACGCCCCCCAAACAAAAAGGCCGCCCCCGCACCGGGGACGGCCCTTTCGTCAGCCCGGCCGCAAGATCACGCCCCCAGCGGGCTCGGCGATCCGAACGGCCCGTTGCCGCGCCGCGTCTTCGGGATCGAGGTTCCCGCCTTGGCGATCGGCGCCGCTTTCAGCTTGGGATCGTCGCGGCCGATATCGTCGCCCGCGATCAGCTTCTTGATCTCGTCACCCGACAGAGTCTCATATTCCAGCAGCGCCCCGGCCAGCAGGTGGAGCTGGTCGACATGCTCGGTCAGGACATGCTTGGCGCGGTGCAGGCCGCCCTCGACGATCGACTTGATCTCGTCGTCGATCAGCTGCGCCGTCTGGTTGGACATGCGCACCGGCTGGCTGGACGAATAGCCCAGGAAGCTCTCGCCCTCCGGCTGGGCATATTCGACCGGGCCGACCTTGTCCGACATGCCCCATTTCGTGACCATGTCGCGGGCCAGACCCGTGGCGTACTGGATGTCGCCGCTGGCACCGCTCGACACCTTGTCATAGCCGAAGATGATCTCTTCGGCGACGCGACCACCCATGGCGACCGCCAGGTTCGCGTACATCTTGTCGCGGTGATAGCTGTACGAGTCGCGCTCCGGCAGGCGCATCACCATGCCCAGCGCACGACCGCGCGGGATGATCGTCGCCTTGTGGATCGGGTCCGACGCCGGTTCGTGCAGCGCAATGATCGCGTGGCCCGCCTCGTGATAGGCGGTCATCCGCTTCTCGTCCTCGGTCATGACCATGGAGCGGCGTTCCGCGCCCATCATGACCTTGTCCTTGGCTTCCTCGAACTCGGCATTGGCGACCAGGCGCTTGCCCTTGCGCGCCGCCATCAGCGCCGCTTCGTTGACGAGGTTGGCGAGGTCCGCGCCCGAAAAGCCCGGCGTGCCGCGCGCGATGACACGGGCGTCGACGTCGGGGGCCAGCGGCACCTTCTTCATATGGACTTCGAGGATCTTCACGCGGCCGTCGATGTCCGGGCGCGGCACCACGACCTGGCGGTCGAAGCGGCCTGGACGCAGCAGCGCCGGGTCGAGCACGTCGGGGCGGTTGGTCGCGGCGATGATGATGATGCCTTCATTGGCCTCGAAACCATCCATCTCGACCAGCAGCTGGTTCAGCGTCTGCTCGCGCTCGTCATTGCCATTGCCCAGGCCTGCACCGCGATGACGGCCGACCGCGTCGATTTCGTCGATGAAGACGATGCACGGCGCCGACTTCTTGGCCTGCTCGAACATGTCGCGCACGCGGCTGGCACCGACGCCGACGAACATCTCGACGAAATCCGAACCCGAGATCGTGAAGAAGGGCACGCCCGCCTCACCCGCGATCGCGCGGGCGAGCAGCGTCTTACCCGTACCCGGCGAGCCGACCAGCAGCGCGCCCTTCGGAATCTTGCCGCCCAGGCGGGCGAACTTCGACGGGTCCTTCAGGAACTCGACGATTTCCTGCAGCTCCTCGCGCGCTTCGTCGATGCCGGCCACATCGTCGAAGGTCACCTTGCCTTCCTTCTGGGTCAGCATGCGCGCACGGCTCTTGCCGAAGCCCATCGCGCCGCTCGCGCCGCCACCCTTCTGCATCTGGCGCAGCACGAAGAAGGCGATACCGATGAACAGGATGAACGGCAGCGAATTATAGAGCATCAGCATCCAGATGGACGGCCCTTCCTCGGTCTTCGCCGTGAAGGTCACGCCCTTCTCGCGCAAGCGTGGGATCAGCTGCGAATCGGGGACCGGCGTCGTGCGGAACTTCTCGCCCGAGGACAGCGTGCCGGTGATCGACTCGCGCGAGATCGTCGCGGTCTTCACTGTGCCCTCGTCGACCTTGTCCAGGAAGGTCGAATATTCGATCTGGTTGCCGCTCTGCGCCGAGGAACCCGCGCCCGACAGGCTGACGAACAGGGCGAGCGCCATCAGGATGCCCACCCAGATCAACAGGCTCTTCATCCAGGGGTTGCCGCCCCCATTGGGATCGGGGCTCTGCTGCTTGTCGTTGTCGTTCATCGGTGCCGGATACCTTTCAGCCTCCAAGATAGGCATGACGAGGTTAATGGCAATGGAACAAGACCGATCATTGTGATCGGGGCGCCTGACTTGATCCTCCCCAAGCTTTGCTTGGGGAGGGGGACCACCGCTAACGCGGCGGTCCCCCTCCCCGCGCTTCGCGCAGGGAGGATTGAAGAATGGGATCAGCCCGTCTTCCTCGGCGGGGCGGGCCGGAATCGCCAGACGCCCGAGCGGACGCTGGCGATCACGCCCGCCTGGGTCGCGCGACTGCCCTGCGCCAGCGATTCGAGCAGCTTTTCGATATTGCTCCCCTCGCTCCACGCCGGGCTTTCGATCCCGGCGGCGGCGCGGACCGTGCCGATCGCGCGGCGGGCCAGACGGCGGCCCAGCTCACGCGGGAGGTCGGCGGCCTGGATCCGGACATTGTCGCCATCGATCTGCGCCCGGTCGGCCCAAAGCCAGTCGACCGTCGCACGCAGGTCGGTATCCGCCTCGGCCAGTTGCGCCGCCGCACGCGCCAGTTGCGCCACGCCCAGCCACTCATGGCCATCGAGCAACTGCCGGAACCGCGTACGGTCATGGCGCGGGTCGTGGTTGGCGGGATCGTCGACGAACGGGGCTTCGGCGCGGCGAACGATCCGGCGCAGCTCGGCGCGACGCCAGTCGAGCAGCGGGCGCAGCACCACCATATCGGCGATCACCGTCCGGGCGCGCACCCCCGACAGGCCCGACAGCCCGGCCCCACGCGCGGCGCGCATCAGGAAGGTCTCGGCCTGATCGTCGGCATGATGCGCGGTGAGGATCGCCGCTGCACCGATCGCGCGAGCCTGTGCGGCAAGCAGGGCGTAGCGTACTTCACGCGCCTGGGACTGGATGCTTGCCCCGGCGATCGGCGTTTCGGGGCGCAGGCCGTGATGCGGCACGCCCAGCTGGGCGCAATGATCGGCGACCATGCGCACCTCGTCCGCTGCCTCGGGTCGCAGGCCATGGTCGACCGTCGCCACCGCGATCCGCCCCGGAAAGGCGGCCGCCGCCAGCGTCAGCATCGCCATGCTGTCCGGCCCGCCGGATACCGCCAGCAACAGCGGCGCCGCATCGGCATGGGGATCGTGAAGAAGCGTCAGATCGGCGACAAAGCGCGCAATCTGATCGGCGGCCGTGGCATCGGTGGCCATGATGCTCTCAAAACTGGTCAGGGATGCGCGCGCTCTGGCCCTTCCGCCGCACCAGTGCAAGAGGTTTCGTGGCTGTCTCCATTCCTCCCCTGCAGGGGGGAGGTGGCTGGGCGAAGCCCGGAGGGAGGGGTGTCGCCCTCTCGATAGGGGGACACCCCTCCACCATGCTGCGCATGGTCCCCCTCCCCTTACAGGGAAGGAATAGGCCTCACTGACACTTCGCCGCGCTGCGCCCGCTGGCGATCTGGCCCTTCATCGCGGCGGACAGCTTGGCGCCGTACACGTCGCTCAACTCGTCATAGACCTTGCAGGCATCGGCCGCCTTGTTGAGCTTCGTCAGCGCCTGGCCAAGATAGAGCAGGCTGTCCGGCGCGCGCTCGCCGTCCGGGAATTTCTTGTAATTCTCGTAGAAGGCCATTGACGCCAGGCTGGGCTTGCCGGAATCGAGATAGGTGCGCCCCAGCAGGTTCTGCGCAAAGCTGGCGCGGCGGCTCTTGGGATAGTCGGCGACCACCTTCTTCAGTGCGGCCTCCGCTTCCGGATAGCGCTTCGCGGCCCATAGGCGATAGCCATAGAGATAGGCGTCCTCTGCCGCATCGCCGGTCGAGGGCTTGTCGACCGCCGCCGCCGGGGTCGCCGTCGCGGTGTCGCCGGTCACGACCGAGGGGGCCGCCGGGGTCTTGGGCGGGCGGGTCGATCCGGTCGCGGCGGCGGCGGGCGTGGCGGACGTGTCGAGCGGCGCGCTCTGCCCCGCCGGGGCGATCGGCGCGGGGCCGGATTCCAGCGCCTTCAGCCGCGCTTCGGTGGCGCGCTTATAGGCGTCGAATTGGTCCTGGAGCTGGCGGGTGCGATACCCGTTCTGCTCGATCTGGCCGGTCAGCCCCGCCATCTGCTCCTCCAGCGAGGTCACGCGCGAGGTCAGGTCCGACAGCGCGCTGGAGGCGGGAACGCCCGGCGCCTGCGCCTGGGTCTGCGGCGCGGTGATCTCGGGCTGGACATAGCCGCCCGCGCCGTTCGGGAAGACCTTGCGCTGGACGGCGCGCATCTCGCTTTCCAGCCTGCCGACCCGGCCCTCGACATTGGATTGGGCGGCGGCGGCGGTCGGCAGGATCATCACGGCCGCGACCCCGGCCAGCAACAGGTTACGCATCGGTTTCACCCCCCGGTGGGCTGGTTATGAAAGGGACAGGGCCACCCTGCCCTGCCCCGGCTGTCTCCAGCCTGAAGATTTCCGCTTCCTACAAATCCGCCGGAGCCGTGGTGGCGGAGGACGGCGACGGCGTAGGCGTCGTCGGGGCGTTGGCGCCCGTCTCGCCGCTCGTATCACGCGTCGAACGGCGCTCCGTCCGCTCGCGCAGCGGGGTACGCACGGCCGGCGTCGGCGCGGCGGCAGCGGTCGAAGCCCCCGACAGTCGCGCCCCGATCGCCTGCGGATCGAGCCGCACGTCCTTGATCGCGCGCGAGCCATCGCCCAGCGGCGGGATCGGCTTGCCGTCCAGCGTCACGCTCAGCTTGTCGGGGCGGCCGACATTCAGAAGCGGCCCCTTGGCGGTGGCGGGCACCTCATAGCTTTCGCCGGGCTTCAGCGTGCCCATCTTCAGCGTGACATTGTCGGCGTCGTACACGCGCAGCCATACCTCGCCATTGGCGGTCAGCACGACCTTGCCCGCCGTCACCGGCGTCGGGCTGGGGGCAGGCGCGGGTGCGGGCGAAGCGCTGTTGGTCAGCGGGGTCGCGGCGGGCACCTCCTGCGCGGTGCGGTCGCGGCGGAACAGATCGGTGCCGTACCACAGCCCGGCGATGATCAGCAGCGCCAGCGCCAGGCCGACGCCGACGATCGCCAGCCCGCGCGACGGCACGCGCGCCGGATCGGCGATGTCCTGCGGCACATATTCGGTGACGCGGCGGCCCAGCTTGTCGACATCGGCGCGCACGGCCTGCGCGATCGCGACCTCGTCGGCGCCGACCGCGCGGGCATAGGCCTTGGCGAAGCCGACCGCATAGGTGGCCGACGGCAGACTCTGATAATCGGATGCCTCGATCGCCGCGAGATGGCGACTGGGAATGCGCGTCCGCGCACCGATATCGCCCAGCGATAGCCCCTGCGCCTCGCGCGCCGTGCGCAGGACGTCACCGGCGCGGGCAGGTGCCGCTGGTGCGGCATCGTGGCCGGGATTGACCTCGTCCATTCTCAACTCCGAAGCGACCATGGCCCACCCCATGATCGCGGTCGTTCTTTCAGACGGCTGGGATCAAGTCAACGCGAACACCTGACCTGGATCAGGCCAATTCGACACCGTTCGTCGCAGCCCAGGCACCAAGCGCCCCGCGCATGTCGCGGACCGGATGCGCCAGCAGCCGCGCCATCTCGGTGGTGATCGCATCCCGGTCGAGCGAACGGATCATCGCCTTGACCGGGCCGACCGCCGCCGGGGTGATCGACAGCCGGTCGATGCCGAGGCCAATCAACGCCATCGCCTCCAGCGGACGCCCGCCCATCTCGCCGCACACGCCGACCGGCACGCCCGCCTCGCGCGCAGGCTCGACCACCCGGCGCAGGAAACGCAGGATCGACGGGCTGAGCCAGTCATAGCGCTCGGCGAGCTTGGGATTGGCGCGGTCGGCGGCGAACAGGAACTGGGTCAGGTCGTTGGTGCCGATCGACAGGAAGTCGACATTGGGCAGGATCAGATCGAGCTGCTCCGCCAGCGCCGGCACCTCCAGCATCGCGCCGTAGCGCACATCGAGCGGCAGGCGACGCCCGCGCGAACCGAGCCAGGCGCGCTGCGCCTCGAACAGCGCCTTGGCCTCGTCGAATTCCCACGCTTCCGACACCATGGGGAACATGACGTGGAGCGTGCGCCCCGCCCCCGCCTCGATCAGCGCGCGCGCCTGTGCCTTCATCAGGCCGTCGCGCTCCAGCGCCAGGCGCAATGCGCGCCAGCCCATCGCCGGGTTCTCCTCGTCCCCCGCCTCGGTGTTGAGATAGGGCAGCGCCTTGTCGCCGCCGATATCGATGGTGCGGAACACGACCGGCCGGTCGCCCGCCGCCTCCATCACGTCGCGGTACAGCCGCTGCTGCCGCTCGCGCTGCGGCAGGGTGGCGGAGACCAGAAACTGGAACTCGGTGCGAAACAGGCCGATGCCGTCCGCCCCCGTGGTATCGAGCGCGGCGGCATCGTCGCGAAGCCCGGCATTGACCATCAGGGTGACGCGGTGGCCGTCCTTCGTCACCGGCGGCACGTCGCGCAGCGCCGCAAAGGCCGCGCGGCGCTTCTGCCGCAGCTCCAGCTTGGCGTCGAACGCCTCCTCCATCGCCGACGAGGGGCGGACCAGGACGCTGCCCTCCGATACGTCGAGCAGCAGCTGGTCGCCATCCGCGATCTGGCGGCGCACGTCGCTGACCCGGCCCAGCACCGGCACGCCCATCGCGCGCGCGACGATGATGACATGCGCGGTCAGCGACCCTTCCTCCAGGATCACGCCCTTCAACCGCCGCCGGTCATATTCCAGCAGCTCGGCAGGCCCCAGGTTGCGCGCGATCAGGATCGTGTCCTGCCGCAGGCCCAGCTGCGCCGCCGTGCCCATCTGGCCCGAGACGATACGCAGCAGCCGGTTGGACAGGTCCTCCAGGTCGTGCATCCGATCGGCGAGCAGCGGATCGTCGATCTGGCGCATCCGCTGGCGCGTGCGCTGCTGCACCCGTTCGATCGCGGCCTCGGCGGTCAGGCCGCTGTCGATCGCTTCGTTGATGCGGCGCGCCCAACCCTCGTCATAGGCGAACATCTTGTAGGTCTCGATGACCTCGACATGCTCGCCCGCGACGCCGAATTCGGCCTCGCGCGCCATGCGGTCGATCTGCTCGCGCATCTTGTCGAACGCTGCATAGACGCGGCGGCGCTCGGCATCGATGTCCTCGGCCACCGTATGTTCGACGACGATGCGCGGCTGGTGATAGACGGCAAAGCCGCTGCCCATGCCCTCGACCAGCTTCTGCCCCGACAGGCGGATCGTCGCGGTCATCTGCGGCCGCGCCCCCGCCCCCGCCGCCGCGTCGATCAGCCCGGCATTGGCGATCAGCTCGGACAGGACCATCGCAACGGTCTGCAGCGCCTCGATCTCGACATCGGCATATTTGCGCGGTTCGCTATGCTGGACCGCCAGCACGCCCACCGCCCGCTCGCGCCGGATGATCGGCACGCCCGCAAAGCTGTGGAACCGGTCCTCGCCCGTCTCGGGCTTATAGGCGAAGTCGGGATGGCTGGCGGCTTCGTCGAGATTGAGCACCTCGACATCCTCGGCGATCGTGCCGACCAGCCCCTCGCCCATCGCCAGCTTGGTGACATGCACCGCCTCCTCGGCCAGGCCGCGCGTCGCGAACAACTCCAGCACGCCTTCGCGCAGGAGGTAGATCGAGCAGACCTCGCTGCCGATCGCCTCGCCGATGATCTGGACCACCTGGTTCAGCTTGGCTTGGGCGGGGGTGCGCGACGCCATCACGTCGTGCAGACGAACGAGGATCTCGCGGGCGGATGCGGCGGCCGAAACGGGCATGGGCATAGGGCTAACAGACGGAATGCGGCGGTGTCATGCGTTAATATTGCACGTGCGTGCCTTTTGATGGCGCACCCACCCCGATCGACACGCCGACCTGCGTTACAAATCGGGTCGTATGACCGATTCCCTGGCCGACGCCGCGGCCCTGGGGTCGTCGCCACCCCGATGATCCGATGCGCCACATTCTGGCCAAGCCGCGATATGGCTATCAGCGCGTAGACCAGAGCTTCGCGCCCGGCACGCCGAAGCGGAACAGGATGATGGCTCCCCTGCGCAAGGACGCCGAATACTCTGGGGCCAGATCGCCGCCGTCTTTGCCATCATACTCCTGAGGACCTGGGCGGCGACGCAATGGACGGCATGGCGGCTGGAGTTTCAGCCGCAACTCGGTCAGCCGGGACAGGCGACGGCACAGGACAAGCAGCTCACGTTCCTCAACGCCGCCGCTGACCGCCGCGATCTTCCAATATACGCTGCGGTGCTCGTCCCGAGACGAACCAGCCTGCCGCCGATCCCCTGACGCTCATCGTGCCGATGCTCGAACGCTCCATCGCGGCACTCCAATCCCCAATTCCGGAGAAAGTATTTGGAAACATATTAAGAGAAATGAACACTCAAGGAACAAGTTCGAAGCGATTGCCGCAGCTGAATTCCAATCACTGGTTGTTAATCGGGTAGCATCGCGGACAGTCCGCGCGATAAGTCAGGCCAAAGTTGCGATGATCGATCAGGCCTCCGGCAAACAAGAATCTTCACTCAATATGTCGATGAAGGCGCGCACCTTCGGAGAGAGGTGCTTACTCGACGGCCAAAGGACGGTTAGCGTGCGCGGCGCCGCAGCTGCCTCTTGCGGAAGGTCAACCAATCTCTTCGATCTCAACGCTTGCGCTACCTCGAAGCCGGGGAGGCAGGCAATGCCGCGCCCCTCGAGGGCGAGATATTTGAGTATCTCGACCGAATTACAGACGACGTTAGACACATTGGTCGAGCCGATGACGTTCTGAAAGTCCGCCACGGGCCATTGCTCGAATTTTCCGGTGTTGGGGAAGCGATAAAGAAGGAGGGTATGCGAAAGGAGATCCTGTGCGGTGGCAGGCTGGCCGCAACGCTCCACATAGCTCGGTGAAGCAACCAGTATTTGTCGAAAGCACCCCAGCGACCTGCTCATGATTCTAGTATCTATTGTATCGCCGATCCGAATGGCCGCGTCATAGCCTTCATCGATGAGATCGACCTTCCTATCGGTGACATCGATCTCGACTTCGACATTTGGATAAAATTCAATGAATCGGGCAATCCGTGGCAGGAGTAGATTTCCGATCATCGGAACACTCACTCGTAACTTGCCCCTGGGCATAACGAGTGTGGTGCTCAACTCATGCTCGGCGGCATTGAGTTCGCTCAGGATACGATGGCACCGCTGAAGCAAGAGCTCGCCCTCCGCCGTCAACTTCATGCTGCGCGTGCTCCGGTGGAATAGGCGGACGCCAAAGCGACTTTCGAGACGAGTGATCGACTTGCCAATGGCGGATGCGGAAACGCCAAACCGTCGTCCGGCTTCGGTGAAGCTCAACGTCTCCGCGGCTGCAACGAAGGTCGAAATGCCCGCGAGATGATCCATAATCTCGCTTTAGCTGGCCCCATTGAAGACGGCAACGTCCGCTCTGATCGGAACTGCGGCCCATTTATCCACAATGGCGTGCCGAGTAACCGCAATTCGGCATCCCACAGCAGGGAGGCGCCCTTGTTGCAATCCTCGAACCGGAGTCATGCATGATGACCGGCGAAACTCAATTTCCTTATGCTGCGCGATCGTTCATCGTCAATTACGGCGACGGACTGGTGTTCCGTAACAGTTATCTTGCCGATGGAAAGTCGGCAACGGTTGAACACCTTGAGGGAGCCATGAAGGGAACTCTGTCGACCTCAACCTTCAACTGGTTCGAGTTAGGCAATGGTGAATATATCCTATCTTGGCAGGAGGAAGACAAATCCACAGCCGTGCATTGTGACAACTTTGAAAAGAAGACAACTCGGTCCTTCTACACGATGATGGACGGAAGCTTTTTCGAGCTGTCCGGGAAGATCACAAGCGAGACGGCCCATGTCTGATCGGCAGAATAAGGTGGCCTTGGTGACAGGGGCCTCTCGCGGAATGGGTCGTGCGGCTGCGATCGCACTTGCATCCGCTGGCGCTCATGTGCTGGTTCACTACAATTCGAACGGGCAAGCGGCCGATGCTGTTGTTGCTGAAATCTCGGATCGAGGAGGAAGTGCTCAGACGGTGAGCGCCGACCTTGGCACGCCCGACGGACCTTTCGGCCTGTCAGCCGCCGTTCGCAGGATCGCCAATGGCAAGATCGACATTTTCGTTTCGAACGCCGGTATTTGCCGGCCTCTCAGCCTGGAAAATACGACCGCTGAGGACTTCGACGAACAGTTTGCCGTAAATGTCAGGGCGCCCTTCTTTCTGGTCCAGCAACTTGCTCCGATGATGCCGCCAGGCGGCAGCATCGTGC
>Ga0308156_1001326_pt1 | contig 30713 bp, 24 predicted proteins | sample PhyAR2_FD_201041 | JGI IMG/M metagenome (GOLD analysis project Ga0308156, IMG submission 201041) | Phyllosphere microbial communities from UC Gill Tract Community Farm, Albany, California, United States - DLSL A.R2 | ecosystem: Host-associated > Plants > Phyllosphere > Unclassified | place: USA... | reverse complement strand
GACGAGCACGAAGCACCAGGACGCGACAGGCGAGAACCTCGAGACGGTGACCGCGAGCGCCTCGCCGTCGAGAGCCCGGCGCACCCGCAGCAGCGCGATCGAGGCGAGCATGCCGATCCACAGACCGGCCCCGACGAGGTGCATGAACATCGAGGACACGGCCAGCTCGTGGCTGGTCGAGCCTGAGGCGTGCCCCATGAGCGACTGGATGACGAGCGGCACGAGGGCGAGCACGAGCGTCCAGGCAGCGCCTGTCGGTGTGGTGACGAGCAGCGCGAGGACAGCGACGACCGCCACGATGAGCGCGATCGCGAGCAGCGCCCGCCCCGAGGGGATCTGCGTGAGGTACACGCCGAGCTGCTCGCCGAAGCCCTCGGCCGAGAGGGTCAGGCCGACGGTGTTGGCACCTGTGAGCACCACGCGGGCGAGGGCGCAGACGGCCCACACGCCTGCTGCGGCTCCGGCCGTGCTCAGCGCGGTGTCGAGCGCGCGGCCGGGTCGCACGACGAAGACCGCGAGCATCAGGGACCCGAGGGTCACCGCGAGCGACAGCTCGGTGAGGACCGTGGTGAGCGGCAGGCCCCACCGGACGACGGGCCCGGGGTCCTGCAAGAGCTGTGAGGCGAAGGCTGCGGAGAACACCCCGCCGAGGGCGAGGGCGACGATCGCGACGAGCACGGCGAGGGGAAGGGTCCAGGTCAGCGACCTGGGGGCTGCGGGAACCACCGGGGCAGGCGTCTGCGCACCGCGCGAGGAGGTCGGGCGGTGGGTGGAGGGGCGCTGCGCCCGGGTGCGGTCCTGCTGTCCTGCGGTCACGTCTCCAGGGTAGTTCGGGCGGCTGAGAGCGGCGGACCGCCGGGAGCCGGTGCTGTGGACGAGGACGCTCCTGCACAGGGTTCGCGCGGCTCCTATGGGTACCTGAGCATGGGGAGCGCGGTCCATCGCGCGGACCCGCCCAGAGCACCTCCCGCTGGCATACTGAAGGCCGCTCCCGACGAAAGGCGTCACCCCATGAGTGCAGGTGAAGGCGGCATCACCCCCGCTGACCTCGACAAGGCCTCGACCCTGCTGCACAGGGTCGCGACGGTCTTCGACCAGAAGGTCGTCGGGCAGGAGTCGCTGCGCACGGCGCTCGTCAGCACGCTCATCACGGGCGGGCACATCTTGCTCGAGTCTGTGCCGGGCCTGGCGAAGACGACGGCGGCCGAGACCCTCGCGGCGTCGGTCGGCGGCAGCTTCCACCGCATCCAGTGCACGCCGGACCTCATGCCGAACGACATCGTCGGCACGCAGATCTACAACTACGGCGAGGGCTCCTTCACCACCCAGCTCGGGCCCGTCCACGCGAACCTCGTGCTGCTCGACGAGATCAACCGGTCGAGCGCGAAGACGCAGTCCGCGATGCTCGAGGCGATGCAGGAGCGCCAGACCTCGATCGGCGGCGTCGAGTACAAGCTGCCCGACCCCTTCATGGTGCTCGCGACGCAGAACCCGATCGAGGAGGAGGGCACCTACGTCCTCCCCGAGGCGCAGATGGACAGGTTCCTCGTCAAGGAGGTCCTCACCTACCCGGCGGCCTCGCACGAGGTCGAGATCCTCGAGCGGGTCGCGTCGGGCCGTCAGAGCGCGCCGATCACCGCCGAGCCCGTCTCCCTCGACGACGTGAGGTTCTTGCAGGGTCTCGTCGACGACGTGTACGTCGACACCTCGATCAAGCGCTACATCGTCGACGTCATCAACACGAGCCGCTGCGGCGGGCCGCGCCCGGTCCCCGGCCTCGCGGCGCACGTGCGGGTCGGTGCGAGCCCCCGCGGCAGCATCGCGCTCATGCGCGTCGCGCAGGCGCTCGCCATCCAGTCGGGCCGCAGCTTTGTCATCCCGGACGACGTCAAGGCGACCCGGCACGCTGTCCTGCGCCACCGTCTGGTCCGTACCTTCGACGCCCTCGCGAACAACGTGCAGCCGGAGCAGCTCATCGACGCGATCTTCGACGCAGTCCCGACCCCGTAGGCCATCTCATGGACTCCACCTCACGGCTCGCGCAGGTCAGGGCGAGGCTCGACCTCCCCCTCGCACGCCGTGCGTCGGGGCTGCTCGAGGGACGCCACCGCTCGATCCTCAAGGGGCACGGGCAGGACTTCGACGACCTCTCGCTCTACACGCCGGGCGACGACGTCGGCGACATCGACTGGAAGTCGAGCGCCCGCGCGGGCATCCCGGTGATCCGGCGCTTCGCGCGGCAGTCCAACCTCAACCTGGTGATCGTCGCGGACACCGGCCGCAACATGGCGGCCCTGGCTGCGGGCGGCGAGGAGAAGTCCGAGGTCGCCGTGTTCATGGCGTCTCTCGTGGCGTACCTGGCGCGCGACCGTGGGGACAGGGTCGCGCTCGTCGCGGGCGACGCGGAGCGGCTGGTCCAGCGGCCCCCGCGCTCGAGCACCCAAGAGCTCGAGCTCATGCTGCACGTCCTCGCGGGTGCCTACGACGTGGACGCCCCGGCGAGCGACCTCAACAGGCCGCTCGAGCGGGCGATGAACGCCTTCCAGCGCCGGTCGCTCATGCTCGTCATCACCGACGAGGCGCGGCCCGAGCCTGGCCACGAGCAGCTGCTCCGCCAGCTGCGGGTGCGCCACGAGGTGATGGTGCTCGCGGTGGCCGACGCCTCTGCGCTCACGCTCACCGGCGGCGCGACGAGCAAGCCTGTCCGCGACGTCGACGCCGACCTCCAGCTGCCCCCTTTCCTGCAGCGCCGTCGCGCGCTCCAGGCCTCGGGCGAGCAGGTGGTGCGGGCGCGGCGCGACATGGTCGCCGAGCTGCTGCGCCGCCAGCAGATCCACGGGATGACCGCTACGGGCTCCGACCATGCGGTCGTCCAGCTCATCGACCTGCTGGGGAGGCAGAAGCGTGCCGATCGATGACCTCGTCGGGCCCCAGGCCTTCAGCCCGTGGTGGGCGATCACCGGTGTGCTCGTCATCGCCCTCCTCGCCGCCTGGGTGATCGTCGTGCTCGTGCTCACCCGGCACCGTCCGCCGGCCCCGCAGCCGCAGGACCCGAGCACGGTCCTGTCCCCCGGCGCCGACCCCTTCCGCGACCTGCGGACCACGTACCTCTCGCAGGTGGACGAGGCGAGCCGCGCCTTCCACGCCGGGGAGATCGACGTCCGTGAGCTGCACCTGCGCCTGAGCACCATCGTGCGCGGCTTCGCCGGGAAGCGGCGGGGTGTCGACACGACGGTCATGACCCTGACGGACATCGAGCGGCTCACCGGTGCTGGGAGCCTGGCGACCCTCATCGCGTACTACTACCAGCCCGCGTTCTCCGAGGCCACGACGGCTACGGGCGTGGAGAGCATCGACGGAGCGAGGACGGTGATCACGACGTGGTGAGTGCAGAGGGCATGCTCGCAGACGGGCTGGTCGCCGCGCCCCAGGACCTCGCCGCAGAGTCGGTCACCTCGTCGATCGTGTGGCCCTGGGTGGTCCCGGTCGTGGTCGCCGTCGTCGTGGTGGTCGGCATCGTCGCGTGGTACCTCACGCACCGTCCCCACCCGGTCAAGGACGAAGAGGCCGTCTGGGTCGCGAACTCCGGCTACGTGGAGCACATCCCGCAGATGACCTCGTGGGTGCGCCGCTACAGGGCGCTCCAGTGGGCCGGCGTGGGCGCGGTCCTCGTCGCGGCGGTCGCCGCAGGGTTCCTCGCCGCACGGCCCGTCGACATCACGACGAGCCAGGGCAAGCTCGCCACCCGCGACATCGTGCTGTGCCTCGACGTGTCCGGCTCGATGATCGAGTACGACCAGCAGGTGGTCGACGTGTTCTCCGAGCTGGTCGACAGCTTCGAGGGTGAGCGGATCGCCCTGTCGATCTTCAACTCGACGTCGCGGACCGTCTTCCCGCTGACCGACGACTACACGCTCGTCCGGGAGCAGCTCGAAGAGGCCAAGGCAGCCCTCGACCCGCGGCTGCTCGAGTCCGACGACATGGAGCTCGTCGACAGGTACCTGCGGCTGACCGCGGGGACCCTGGGCAGCATGGAGGGCTCCTCGCTCATCGGCGACGGCCTCGCGAACTGCTCGCTGCAGTTCGACCAGGAGGACTCCGAGCGGTCCAGGTCGATCATCCTGGCCACGGACAACGACCTGCTCGGCACCCCGATCTACACCCTCCAGCAGGCCGTGGACCTCGCGAGCTCGCGTGACGTGACGGTCAACGGCCTGTACGGGGCGGCCGAGGGCGAGTCCGCGGACAGCCCTCGTGCCAAGGAGTACGGAGAGGCCCTCGAGGGCGCCGGCGGGATGTACTTCTTCAGCGACGACCCGCGCGCCGTCGAGGCGATGGTCGCCGACGTCCAGTCCCAGCAGGCCGTCGACCTCGACGCCGCCCCCGAGATCTCGCAGGCGGACAAGGCCGGGCCGTGGCTCTGGGTCGCGCTCGTCGGTGTGACCCTGCTCGTCCTCGTCCAGTGGAGGTTGCGCGAATGAGCCTGCACCCGCTCCTGCCCGTCGCCGTCCTCCTCGTCGTGGTCCTGCCGCTGCTCGTGGTCACAGCTGTCCTCGCCGTGCGCGGTCTGCGTGCCGGGTCGTCGACGGGCCGCGCCCAGGCCGCCTCGTGGACCGTGAGGTTCTTCCTCGTGCTCGTGGTCGGCGTCATGGGCCTCGGCCCGAGCGTCCCGCGCACCTCGACAGACTCCGCGGCCGCGGCCGTCGACGTGTTCTTCGTCGTGGACCGCACAGGGTCGATGGCCGCCGAGGACTACGACGGCCAGGCCAAGCGCCTCGACGGCGCGAAGGCCGACATCCTCAGCGTCGTCGACGAGATCCCTGGCGCCCGCTACTCGATCATCTCCTTCGACTCCCAGGCGACCCGTCAGCTGCCGCTCACGACCGACACCCGGGCGGTGAGGTCCTGGACCGAGACGACCGACCGGGAGCTCACGTACAGGTCGCGCGGGTCCCTCGTGGACCGCCCGCTCGACGAGCTCGCTCGCGCACTCCAGGGCTCGGTCGAGCAGCGGCCCGCGAACGTGCGGCTGGTGTTCTTCCTCAGTGACGGCGAGAACACCGCCAAGGGTCAGCGCGCCTCGTACGCCGACCTCGCCCCGCTCGTCGACGGCGGCGCCGTCTTCGGCTACGGCACCGAGGAGGGCGGCCAGATGCGCTCCCTCGACTTCTCAGGGGACGGCGACATCGAAGAGGGCGACTACATCGTCGACTACACGACAGGCTCCCCGGGCGTCTCGAAGCTCGACCCGGCCGAGCTCCAGGCTGTCGCCGACGAGCTGGGCGTCCCGTACCTGCACCGCACGGCTCCAGGCCCCACGACCGAGGTGACCGCCGGGATCGACCCCGACGTCATCGCGACCGACGGGCGCCGGGCCGTGACGTCCTACCAGCCCCTGCTGTGGCCCTTCGCGGTCGTGCTCACCCTGCTGCTCGGCCTCGAGGTGTGGGGGTCTGGACGGCGTATCGGACGAAAGGTGGGGCTGACGCATGGCTGAGAGCACCGGACCCGAGCAGGCTCCCCAGCACCCCGACTGGCCTGCCACAGGCATCAAGCGCACGAAGACGGAGCCTGACCTCCCCACGCACGCGTCCAAGCGGTCTGCGCGCGGGGGTGCCGCCAAGGCCCAGGGAACCGGTGGCCCCGCGACGTCTGCGGCCGAGGCCGCGACGGCCCGCGACCACCTCGCGCACCAGGCCGCCGAGCGTGCCGCCCGCGAGGCTGCCGACGCGAGCCTGCAGGCACGCCGTGCCAGGCTGCGCCGACGCCGGAACCTGCTGCTGTGGTCGTCGCCGCTGATGGTCGTGGCGCTCGTGGTCGTCGGCAAGGCGCTGTCCGTCCCGGTCATCGCCAACGGCGCGAAGGACAGCTTTGACGAGCAGGGCTACGTGGAGGCTGCCGCGGACTACCACCGCCTGCAGACGTGGGACGTGGCCGAGCAGTGGAAGGTGTCCTTCAACGAGGGCACCTCGCTGCTGGCCGCCGGAGACCTCGACCCTGCCGAGACCCTCCTCGACCAGGCGCTGTCCGAGGTCCCTGCGATGCCCGAGGACCTCACCCCGTACTCGGACGCCGAGCTGCGTGAGCTGCCGGCCTGCCTGGTGCGGACCAACCTCGCCGTCCTGCACGAGACGCGCGCCGAGGGCAAGCACACCGACGCCGACGCGCTCGTGGAGGAGATGAAGGAAGAGCAGGAGGCTCTCGACGCCCTCGGTCCTGACGGTCCGACCGACGGGTCGGCCGCCCCCGACCCCGAGCCCTTCCGTCTCGACGCTATCGCCACGTACCTCGAGGCCGAAGAGCTCTACAGGACGGCCAACGCCGTGCGGATCGAGGGCGGGTGCCCCGACGTCGACGAGTCGCGCGAGCGTGCGACGGGCCGGGAGACCGAGGCTCGCGAGAAGCGCGAGGCCCTCGAGAACCCGCCGCCCCCGGAGGGTGGTGGCGGTGAGGACGACCAGAGCGACCCGCCACCGGAGGGCGAGGAGGGCGAGCCGCCCCCGCCGGACCCCGCCGAGCAGGAGCGCCAGGAAGAGCTCCAGGAGCGTGCGAAGGACGCCGAGCTCGACAAGCAGCAGCAGGAGGGATACACGGACGACGGCGAGCCCTTCGACGGAGGTACGCCACAATGGTGAGCGTGACCGATGACGTGAGCACACCGACGACCATCCGCTCCAACTGGGCGGGGAACCTCGAGTACAGGGCAGCCCGGCTGCTCCGGCCGACGACCCTCGAGGAGGTGCGCGAGGCCGTCACGGCCGGCGGCCCCGTGCGGGCCGTCGGGTCGCGGCACTGCTTCAACGACATCGCGGACACGACGGGGACGCACCTGAGCCTCGAGAGCTTCGAGCCCGTCGACGCGAGCACGCTGACCGTCGACACAGACGCCCACGGGGCGACCACGGTGACGGTCTCGGGCGGTGCCCGCTACGGCGACCTCGCGACGGCGCTCTACGCGCACGGCTACGCGGTGCCCAACCTCGCGTCCCTGCCGCACATCAGCGTCGCCGGGGCGATCGCGACCGCGACCCACGGCTCCGGCGTGACCAACCAGGGGCTCGGCGGGGCTGTCGTGGCCCTCGAGATCGTCACCGCGACGGGCGAGGTGCTCACGGTCCGGCGGGGTGACGGTGCTGCGGAGACCTCCGGTGGCGCAGGCTCGGCCGGAGCCGCTGAGCTCGATGCCGACGTCGACAGCGCCCCCCTGCCCTTCGACGCGGCCGTGGTGCACCTCGGTGCGCTCGGCGTCGTCACCCGCGTGACCCTCGCGGTCGAGCCGACCTTCGACGTCCGCCAGGACGTGTTCGTCGACCTCCCGTGGGAGGCATTCGAGCGTGACGCGGACGCCGTGCTCGGCGCGGCGTACTCGGTGAGCGTCTTCACCACGTGGCGCGACGACGCGATGGACCAGGTGTGGCTCAAGAGCCGCGTCGACGAGATCGGGACCCGTCCGGGCGGCGCGCTGGCCCTCGGCGAGGGCTTCCACGGAGCACGTCGCTCCCCCGTGCCGCTCCACCCGCTGCCGGGGATCTCGGCCGAGAGCTGCACCGAGCAGCTCGGCGTGGCCGGCCCGGCGCACGAGCGTCTGGCCCACTTCAAGATGGACTTCACCCCGAGCAACGGCGACGAGCTCCAGAGCGAGTACATCGTCCCGCGCGAGCACGCCGTGGCAGCAGTCGCGGCGGTGCGTGCCCTGCGCGAGCAGATCGTGCCGCTGCTCCAGGTGACCGAGATCCGCACGATGGCGGCCGACGGCTTCTGGCTCAGCCCGAGCGGCGCGCAGGACTCCGTCGGCATCCACTTCACGTGGTTGCAGCGCCAGCCCGAGGTCGAGGCGCTGCTGCCCGTGATCGAGGCCGCGCTCGCGCCCTTCGACGCCCGCCCGCACTGGGGCAAGCTCTTCACGACAGACGCGGCGCGCCTGGCCGAGCTGTACCCGCGGCTGCCCGAGCTCCGTGCCCTCGCGGCCCGTCTCGACCCCGAGGGTGTGCTGCGCAACGACTACCTGGACCGGGTGCTCGGCTAGACGGCTGCGGGTGCGCCGACCGGTTCTCGATCACGGCGCACCGAGCCCCACGTGCCGAGCCCCAGCCCGCGACGTAGCGTGGCTGGCATGGATCTGACGAAGTACGGCCACGCCTGCGTGGTGCTCAGCAAGGACGGGCGCAGGCTCGTCATCGACCCCGGGGCCTTCACCGAGGACGGCGTGATCGGCGACGCGGAGGCCGTGCTCGTGACGCACGAGCACCCCGACCACCTGAGCGTCGAGGCTCTCGACGCCGCGTGGGCGCAGAACCCCGGCCTGCGGGTGTGGACGACGGCGGCGGTCGCAGAAGTCCTCGGCGACCGGGACGGTCGGGTCACGGCGGTCTCCGACGGTGACACGTTCACCGCGGCGGGCTTCGACGTCACCGCCGTCGGCGAGTGGCACGCGGTGATCCACCCCGACGTCCCGCGCATGCAGAACGTCGGCTTCGTGGTCGACGGCACGGTGTTCCACCCGGGCGACGCCTTCACCATGCCCGGCCGCCCGGTCGAGACGCTGCTGACCCCGGCCCACGCGCCGTGGTCCAAGCTGCAGGAGATCATCGACTGGGTGCGGGCGGTGAGCCCCGTCCGGACGGTCTCGGTCCACGACGGCGCGCTCAACGACCGCGGTCTCGGCCTGGTCAACCGGATGCTCGGCGCCGGTGGCCCAGGCACCGGGGCGCAGCACCTGGTGCTCGCCTCGGGCGAGACGGTCAGGCTGCCGTAGCAGCACACGACCCGCGCCGGGAGTGCCAGCGCGGGTCGTCTGTGGTCGAGCACCTCGACCGAAGAGCTCTTGCTCAGAACACAGGCTTCCCGCCGGTCACGCCGATGACCGTGCCGGACACGTAGCTCGCGTCGGGCGAGGCGAGGAACACGTACGCCCCGGCAAGCTCGCCCGGCTGTCCCATGCGACCGAGCGGGGTGTCCTGGCCGAAGCTCTTGACCTTCTCCTCGGGCATGGTCGAGGGGATCAGCGGCGTCCAGATCGGTCCCGGGGCCACGGCGTTGACGCGGATGCCCTCGGGCCCGAGGTCGCCCGCGAGGTTGACCACGAGGTTGTTGAGCGCGGCCTTGGTCGACGCGTAGTCGAGGAGCGCCTCCGAGGGCTGGTACGCCTGGATGGAGGTGGTGACGATGATCGACGCGCCGCTCTCCAGGTGCGGCCTGGCCGCCTGGATCAGCCACAGCGTCCCGAAGACGTTCGTCTCGTAGACGCGGCGGACCTGCTCGGGCGAGTAGTCCTCGAGCCCGCCGGGCTGGGCCATCTGGTACGCGGCGTTGGCCACGAGCAGGTCGATCCCGCCGAGCTCGCGGACGACCTGCTGCACGAGCGCGTCGTTGGCGGCGGGGGTGCGGACGTCGACCTCGACGGCCAGGCCGCGGACACCTTCGGCCTCGACCAGCGCGAGGGTCTGCGCCGCGTCGTCACGCTCTTCGGGGAGGTGGCCGATCGCCACGTCCGCGCCCTCGCGGGCGTAGGCGATGGCGACGGCGCGGCCGATGCCGGAGTCACCGCCGGTGATGAGGGCTCGCTTGCCCTTCAGCCGGCCGTGACCGACGTAGGACGTCTCGCCGTGGTCAGGGGTGGGGTCGAGGGCCGAGGTGGCCCCGGGCCACCGGAGGTCTGTGGTCGTGGGTGTGGTCTCGTCGCTCATGCTTCAACGCTAGGCGCAGGCCCGGAGCCTCGCACGGCGGCCTGTGTGGACGCGGGCGTGGGTGGTCACCGTCGTCTGCGCGCGCACCGCCGCAGCTCAGCCCTCGCCGCCGAGCGTCCCCGTGAGCCGCGCGTGCCGGGCTGCCGAGACGTCGTCGAGCCCGCGGATCGTCACGGTCGTGCCGCGGCGGGCGTACCGGGTGGTGATCGCATCGAGGGTCGCGACCGTCGACGCGTCCCACACCTGCGCGCCGGAGAGGTCGACGACCACCTCCGACGGGTCGCGGGCGTAGTCGAACCTGGACACGAGGTCGTTGGACGACGCGAAGAACAGCGCCCCGGTGACCGTGTACACGCGGGCACCCGACGGGTCGTCCGAGACGACGACGTCGGTCAGGTGCGCGACCCGGCGGGCGAAGAGCAGCGTCGCGACGAGGACCCCGGTGACGACCCCGATCGCGAGGTTGTGCGTGGCCACGACCACCGCGACGGTGACGACCATGACCGCGGTCTCGCTCTTGGGCATGCGCCGCAGCGTCGAGGGCCGCACGGAGTGCCAGTCGAAGGTGCCGACCGAGACCATCACCATGACGGCGACGAGGGCGGCCATCGGGATCACGGCGACCACGTCGCCGAGGCCGACCACGAGCGCGAGCAGGAACACCCCGGCGAGGAAGGTCGAGATGCGGGTGCGCGCCCCGGAGGCCTTCACGTTGATCATGGTCTGACCGATCATCGCGCAGCCGCCGATACCGCCGAAGAACCCGGTGATGACGTTCGCGGCGCCCTGGCCCCATGCCTCGCGGGTCTTGTCCGAGTGGGTGTCGGTGACCTCGTCGACGAGCTTGGCGGTCATGAGCGACTCGAGGAGCCCGACGACGGCCATCCCGAGCGCGTAGGGCGCGATGATCCGCAGCGTCTCGAGGTTCAGCGGGACGTCGGGCAGGAAGAGGGTCGGCAGCGAGTCGGGCAGCGCGCCCTCGTCCCCGACGGTCGGGACGTGGACGGCGAAGACGACCGTCGCGGCTGTCAGCAGCACGATGGTGACGAGCGGCGCGGGCACGGCCGTCGTCAGCCTGGGCAGCAGCACGAGGATCGCGATCGCGGCCAGCACGAGCGGGTAGACGAGCAGCGGGACGTCGACGAGGTGCGGTACCTGCGCGATGACGATGAGGATCGCGAGCGCGTTGACAAAGCCGACCATGACCGAGCGTGGGATGAAGCGCATGAGCCGTGCGACGCCGAGGACCGCGAAGAGCACCTGGACGACCCCGGCGAGGATGACTGTCGCGACGAGGTAGTCGACCCCGTGCTCCCGGGCCACGGGGGCGATGACGAGGGCCACGGCGCCCGTCGCCGCAGAGATCATCGCGGGGCGCCCACCGAGGAAGGCGATCGAGACGGCCATGGTGAAAGAGGCGAAGAGCCCGAGCCGCGGGTCCACGCCCGCGATGATCGAGAAGGAGATGGCCTCGGGGATGAGCGCGAGCGCGACGACGAGCCCGCCGAGGACCTCGGTGCGCAGGCGGCGCGGCGAGCGCAGCGCGGCGCGGACGGAGTGCGCGGCGTCGGCTTCCGGCGGGGCGGCAGGGCGGGGCGCGGTGGGGTGCTGAGGAAGATCTGGCACGGGGGTCCTCACGGGGTGCTGGGCGCGCGGGCACGAGGCGGGCGGCGAGCGAGGGAAGATGGGTGGTCGGCAGACGACCGACGAGACTCTACCCTAACGTCAGGGTAGAGTCGTCAGACGCCCGGCGAGGGCGACGGCAAGGAGACGACGACTGATGACCGCCCCCGAGGCACACGACGCGGCGCACGAGCAGGGCTCGGCGAGGACGGCGACGCCGACGATGCACATCGGCGCCCTCGCAGAGCGCACCGGCATGTCGCTGCGCACCCTGCGGCACTACGACGAGACCGGTCTGCTCAAGCCGTCGGGGCGTTCTGAGGGCGGCTTCCGCCTCTACACCGACGAGGACCTTGCACGCCTCCTCGTCATCCGCCGCATGAAGCCTCTCGGCTTCAGCCTCGACGAGATGGCTGACCTGCTGGAGGTCGTCGACCAGCTCCGCGCCAGCGCAGGAGGCATGGACGGCGCCGGCAGTGACGGCAGTGCCGACAGCACCAGCGGTGCTGAAGACGCCGACAGCGTCAACAGCGCCGCAGACACCCACGGCTCGCTGCGCGCGCGGCTCGACGCCTACGTCGAGTCGGCTCAGGAGCGCCGCGCAGAGCTCGCCCGCAAGCTCGACATGGCCGACGAGTTCATCGCGCTGCTGCGCAGCACGTAGGCGGACCGCAGCGCAGCACGTAGGCGGACCGCAGCGCAGCACGACCACCCGGCGAGCGGGTGAAAATCTCGCCAGCGCCCCTTCCCGCGGTCGAGCCGTGCACCGGCGCGTCACCCGGTCGGCGACCACCTGCTCCCGGTCGCTGACCTGCCCGATCGCGCCGCCCCACGCACCCGAGCCGTCCGCCTCGTCCCTCCCTCCGCCCTCACGCATGCCGTGCCCCCCGAGCACCTGCACCCCTGTGACGTGGCACACATCCCAGACCCGTCGTAGCGTGGGCTGATCACTCCGGGGGGAGAGTCGTCCCTCCGGACCCATCGCTGGAGACGACCATGGCTGCCACGGAACCCCGGGGCGCCACGCACGCACCGGGTGCTGGCGCCAGACGCTGGCTCGGTCGCGGCCTCATGAGCCTCGGGGCCCTGACCGTCGCCGGTGGTCTTGCCGTCGCCCTCTCCTCCTCAGCCCAGGCCGACGAGACGGCGCCCTCGGCGGGCCCCGCCCAGGGCCTCCTCGTGCAGGGAGTCGTAGACCTCGGGGCCGGGGTCGGCGATCTCGGAGACGCGCTCGCCGGAGCCGTCGGAGGTATCACCGCACCGGTGACCGACGTGGTGACGGGGGTCGTGCAGGGTGTCGTCGCCCCTGCCGCACCGGCCCCAGCGCCGCAGACCCCACCACCGCCGCCCCCTGCCGCCCCGGCGCCGCCTGTCGCGGCACCTCCGGCAGCTCCGCCTCCTTCCTCCCCGCCTCCCTCAGCCCCACCCACCGTCGAGCAGCCCGCTGCTCCGGTGGTCGATGCCGTGGTCACCCCGGTGACGCAGGTCGTGGCTCCCGTGGTCGGCGCTGTCGTCGAGCCCGTCACGGACCTCGCGGCACCCGTCGTCGACGCGACGGCGCCCGTCGTCGGCACAGTCGTGGACGCTGTGCTGACCAGCACCGACCCCGTCCTGGACACCGTCCTCACGCCCGTCGGCGAGGCTGTCTCGCCAGTCGTCGAGGACGTCGTCCTCCCCGTGCTGGACCCCGCGGTCGACGTGCTGGCACCCGTCTCCGGAGCCGTCGGCGCAGTGCTCCCGCCCGTCCTGGCCCCGCTCGTGCCTGTTGTCTCCCCTGTGGTCGGGGCGGTCCTGCCGCCTGTCCTCGGGGTGCTGACACCGGTGCTCGACGTGGTCGCGCCGGTCGCGGCGGTCCTCACCCCCGTGACCGACGTCCTGGTCCCCGTCGTCGACGCGCTGTCGCCCGTCGTGACCCCGGTCGTCGACCCGGTGATCGACGTCGTCGGTCCGCTCCCGCCTGTCGTGCTTCCGCCGCCGCCGCCTGGTAGCCCAGGGACCCCGCCTGGCTCGGGCACGGGCACGCCCCCAGCCGCCGACCCGGAGAGCTCTGACTCCTCCACGTCCATGACGGTCTCACCAGCCGCCGCAGGTCGTGAAGACCCGGCTGCCGAGACGGGCTCGTCGGGTGCGCCGGCTCTCGGGACAGAGACGCTCTCTGAGCACCGCGTGAGCGGCTCCCCCTTCGCCACCGACCTCGCAGGCAGCGTCGCGGGCTCCGTCCCGACCGCGCTCCCCTCCCCCGCTGTCGGCTCCTCCTCCGGGACCGCATCAGCCCCCGCTGCACCTCGCCTCGGCGAGCCGATCTTCCCGACCCAGCCCGCGGCCCCCACAGCCCCGTCGGCCCCCGGCTCGGCGTCCTCGACGTCACGGGCTCCTTGGGCGACCGACGCGATCCTCCCGACCGACCCGACCATGCCGCTGCTCGCGGCGTGGGTCCTCACCGCGGGCGACGTCGCCCCGTGGCAGGACGTGGCACAGGACATCTCCGTAGCACCTGACTGAGCGGGCCCCGTCGACCCTCGTCGTCGACCACGCCCCGCAGCAGGCCGACCGGTCTGCGCGCACGCTCTCACGTCAGGAACGAGCTCTCATGAACACGTACGTCAAGCGCGCTCTGCGCACAACGCTGCTCGCCAGCGGTCTGGTGCTCGCAGGCACAGCAGCAGCCCACGCAGCAGACACCGACGGCATCGGGAACGGGTCGGAGGTGGTCGCGCCGGTGACAGTCGACGTCGACCTCTCCGGGCTGTCCCTCGGACTCCTGGGCGACGCGTCCAGCACCGTCGTCCAGCCGGCACCCGCGGCTCCCCCGGAGGCACCCCCTGCAGAGACCGGCCCCGTGGCCGAGCTCCCCGTCCAGGCACCGGCCGAGACGACCCCGGTCGCCGAGCCGGTCCCGGCACCGGCGACAGACGGCGTCCTCAACGGGACGGACGTCGCCGCACCTGTCGACGTGGACGTCGACCTCTCCGGCATCGCCGTGGGCGGCATCGGAGACGCCGAGTCCACAGTCGCGACCCCGGCGCCTGCACCTGCACCTGCACCTGCACCTGCACCTGCACCTGCACCTGCACCTGAGGCTCCCGCCACCAGCGAGACCGACGGCGTCCTCAACGGCACCGACGTCGCCGCACCCATCGACGTGGACGTCGACCTCTCCGGCATCGCCATCGGCGGCATCGGAGATGCCGAGTCCACAGTCGTGACCCCGGCGCCTGCGCCTGCACCGGCAACGGCACCGGCACCTGAGGCTCCCGCCACCAGCGAGACCGACGGCGTCCTCAACGGCACCGACGTCACCGCACCCATCGACGTCGACCTCGACCTCTCCGGACTCGCCCTCGGCGTGATCGGCGACGCCACCAGCACCACCACCAGCGGAACCAGCACCACACCGGCAACACCCACAACCCCCGCCACAGGCACCGCCGGACCCACCGACGGCATCCTCAACGGCACCGACGCCACCGCACCCATCGACGTCGACCTCGACCTCTCCGGGCTCGCCCTCGGCGTGATCGGCGACGCCACCAGCACCACCACCGGCGGAACCACCACCGGCACACCCAGCACCCCGGGCGGCGTCTCGACCGGCGGTCTGCTCGACGGCGTGCTGAACGACCTCGGGGTGACTGCTCCGATCTCGCTCGGTGTCGACCTCTCGGGCGTCGCAGTGGGAGTGATCGGCGATGCTGAGAGCACCGTCGTCGTCCCGACGGTCCCGACGACCCCCGTGGACCCGACCGACCCGGTCGACCCCACTGACCCGGTCGACCCCACAGGTCCGATCGACCCGACCGACCCCGTCGACCCGACAGGCCCGATCGACCCGACCGACCCCGTCACGCCTGTCGTCCCCGGGACGACGACCGACCCCGTCACCTCCGGTGGTGGCGCAGGTGGTCTGACGACCGCCGGAGCGATGGTCAGCACCACGACCACCGAGGCGACGACGGCTGTCTCTGCCGACCGCGGGTCCGCCGGGACCTCGGCCACCTCGACCCGGTGGATGGCGGAGTCCGCTCCGTCCGCCCAGCTGGCACACACCGGCACGCAGGCCCCCAGCCTGCTCGCCCTCGTGGCTCTGCTGATCGCCGGTGGACTCGGCCTCCGTCGCGCAGCGCGCCGCACCGTCTGACCGTCCAGCTCGACTGCGCTGACCCGCACGTACCCCACGAGGTCCACGAGGTCCACGAGGTCCGCGCACCCTGAGGCTCACCGCCTCAGGACGCACGACGCCGGAAGCCGGGATGGCTCGTCGCCATCCCGGCCTCAGGCGTGTCACCAGACCACGCCGCCTTGCGGTCACGCAGTCACGCAGCTGTGCCGCGTCGCTCGACCTACGGGACCGTCCTGCCCGCTAGCCCTGCCCGCTCGGCCTGCGCGCTCAACCCCAGACGAGCGCCTGCGCCGGCTCCTGCAGCACAGCGGCGACGTCGGACAGCAGCCTCGACGCGAGGGCCCCGTCGACGAGACGGTGGTCGACGCTCAGCGCGAGCTGGGTGACGTAGCGCTTCTTGATCTTGCCCTTGTGCACCCACGGCTGCTCGCGGATCGCCCCGAAGGCGAGGATCGCGGCCTCGCCGGGGTTGAGGATCGGGGTTCCGGTGTCGATGCCGAACACGCCGACGTTGGTGATCGTGATGGTCCCGTCGGACATGTCCGAGGGGCTGGTGCGTCCTGCCCGCGCTGTCGCGGTGAGGTCGGCGATCCCCTGGGCGAGCGACTTGAGCCCGAGCCTGTGCGCGTCCTTGATGTTGGGCACGATCAGCCCGCGCGGTGTCGACGCGGCGATCCCGAGGTTCACGTAGTGCTTGTAGACGATCTCCTGCGCGTCCTCGTCCCAGCTCGCGTTGATCTCCGGGTGCCGGTTGATCGCGATCAGCAGCGCCTTCGCGGTGATGAGCAGCGGCGTGACGCGCACGTCGGTGAACTCGCGGTCCTTGCGGAGCCTGTCGAGCAGACGCATCGTCTTGGTGACGTCGAGGGTGTGGAACACGGTGACGTGCGGCGCCGTGAAGGCGCTCGTGACGACGGCCTCGGCCGTGCGCTTGCGGACGCTCTTGACGGGTACCCGGGTCTGGCGTCCGTCGGAGGACACCTGCCCGGAGGCGAGCCACGGTGCGTCGTCGTCGACGTAGGTCGCGAGGGCGCGCGGCTGAGCCTGCGCGCTGTAGGCGAGGACGTCTTCCCGGGTGACGATGCCACCGGGCCCCGTCGCGGTGACGCTCGACAGGTCGAGGCCGAGGTCCCGCGCGAGCTTGCGCACGGGCGGCTTCGCACGGACGGCGAGCGACCCGGGGCGCGGCGCGACCTGCGAGACCGACCCCACAGACTGCGCGGCGAAGGCCGGCGGCGCGACGGCAGGACGCGCGGGAGCGGGAGCAGGTGCGGGCTCGGCCGTTGGCGAGAGAGAACCCTGCGAGGCCGCACCCTGCCCAGGCGCGCCAGCTCCAGCAGGCTCCGCAGCACGTCGAGCACGACGCGTCGTCCCACCCGTCGCGACGCCGTAGCCGACGAGCACAGCACCAGAGCCCTCGCTCGCCTCAGCCGCAGCCTCGTCAGACGACGCAGCCACGGTCTCAGCAGCCCCAGCACCCTCAGCGCCAGCCTCGCCACCCGAGGCCGCGCTCGGCGCGACCCCGTCGGGGTCGGTGTCCACGACGATGATCGGCACACCGACCTCGACGACGGTCCCGACCTCGGCGAGGATCTCGGAGACCACGCCAGCGAAGGGCGAGGGGAGCTCGACGAGAGACTTGGCCGTCTCGATCTCGACGATCGTCTGGTTCACGGTGACACGGTCGCCGACAGCGACGTGCCAGGCGACGATCTCCGCCTCGGTGAGGCCTTCGCCGGCGTCCGGCATGGTGAAGCGCTCAAAGGTGGGCATCTAGGTCCTCCGGCAGTACAGACGAGAAACGGCGGGCGTGCGGGTCGCGCGTGCAGCGCAGACGGGTGCAGACGGGTGCGGGCTGGTGCGGGGCGCGGGCGGGTGTCCCCACCCCCGCCTGCGCCTCAGAACGCGAGCGAGCGGTCGACGGCGTCGAGCACCCTGTCGAGGCTCGGCAGGTACTCGTGCTCGATCTTCGCGACGGGGTACGGCGTGTGGAACCCGCCCACCCGCAGCACCGGCGCCTCGAGGTCGTAGAAGCACCGCTCCGTGACTGTCGCGGCGATCTCGGCACCCGTCCCGAGGAAGGTGGGGGCCTCGTGCACGACCACGCAGCGGTGCGTCTTGCGCACCGACTCGACCACCGTATCGGTGTCGAGGGGCGAGATGGAGCGCAGGTCGACCACCTCGATGCTCGTGCCCTCCGACGCGGCGGCCTCGGCGACCTTGAGGGCCGTCGCGACGGTCGGCCCGTAGGCGACGAGGGTGAGGTCGGTGCCAGGACGTGCGACCACGGCCGTGTTGAGCGTCGCGAAGCCGTTGGCCTCGGCCACGGTGATCGGCTCGCGCACGGTGATGGACTCGCGCACAGGCTGCTCGTCGGCGTCGCCCTGCCCGCCGGCGCTCTGCTCGTCAGCCGCACCCTGCTGGTCAGCGTCAGCACCCTGCTGCTCCGCAGCGCGTCGTCCGTAGGGTCCGGCCGAGAGGTCGACCGCGCCCTTCTCCCAGTACCGGCCCTTGGGCTCGAAGAAGAGCACGGGGTCAGGGCTGGCGATGGCTTCCTGGATCATCGTGTAGGCGTCCTGGGGCGACCCGGGCGAGACCACGCGCAGCCCGGGGGTGTGCGCGAACAGCACCTCGGGGCTCTCCGAGTGGTGCTCGACCGCACCGATGCCGCCGCCGTAGGGCACCCGGACGACGACGGGGACCGTGAGACGCCCGCGCGACCTGTAGTGCATCTTGGCGAGCTGCGTGGTGATCTGGTCGAAGGCCGGGAAGATGAAACCGTCGAACTGGATCTCGCAGACCGGCCTGTAGCCGCGCAGCGCGAGGCCGATCGCCGTGCCGAGGATCCCGGACTCGGCGAGCGGGGTGTCCACGACGCGGTCCGCGCCGAACGAGGCCTGGAGCCCGTCGGTCACGCGGAAGACTCCGCCGAGCGGGCCGATGTCCTCACCCATGAGCAGGACCTTGTCGTCACCGCCGAGGGCGGCGCGCAGACCGGCGTTGATCGCCTTGGCGAAGGGCAGCGTCTGGACGTCGGTGGGGATCGGCGCGGCAGCCTGGGTGCGGCCGGCTGTGCTGCTGATGCTGCTGGTGGTGCTGGTGCTGGTCGGCGTGCTCATCGGTGGCCTCCCTGGTCCGTGAAGGACGACTCGTAGGACTCGAACCAGGCGCTCTCGCGCGAGACCACCTGGTGGTCGGTCGCGTAGACGTGGTCGAACATGGACGCGGCGGCGGGCTTGCCGAGCGCACGGACGCTCGCGCGGATCCGCTCGCCGAGGGCCTCGCACTCGGCGTCGAGGGCCGCAGCGGCCTCGTCGTCCCAGGCGCCCTCGGAGACGAGGAGGGCGTGCAGGCGGGCGATCGGGTCGCGGTCGCGCCAGTAGTCCTCTTCGGCGCGGGTGCGGTAGCGGGTGGGGTCGTCGGAGGTGGTGTGAGCACCCATCCTGTAGGTGACGGCCTCGATGAAGGTCGGTCCGCCGCCGCTGCGGGCGCGCTCGAGGGCCTCGGCGGTCACCGCGTAGCAGGCGAGCACGTCGTTGCCGTCGACACGGACGCTCGGGACGCCGAAGCCGGCACCGCGGCGGTACAGCGGGACGCGCGTCTGGGTCGAGGTCGGGACGGAGATGGCCCACTGGTTGTTCTGGCAGAACAGCACGACGGGGGCGTTGTTGACGGCCGCGAAGCCTAGGGCCTCGCTCACGTCGCCCTGCGAGGTGGCGCCGTCGCCGAAGTACGTGATGACGGCGGTGTCGCGCTCGGGGTCGCCGGTGCCGACGAGCCCGTCGCGCTGGACACCCATCGCGTAGCCGGTCGCGTGGAGGGAGTGCGAGCCGATGACGAGGGTGTAGAGGTGGAAGTTGTGCGCCTCGGAGTCCCAGCCGCCGTGGTCGACCCCGCGGAACAGGCGGAGGATCTGTGCCATGTCGAGGCCGCGGGTGTGCGCGACGCCGTGCTCGCGGTACGACGGGAAGGCGACGTCCTGCGGCGCGAGGGCACGGCCGGAGCCGATCTGCGCGGCCTCCTGGCCGAGGAGCGGTGCGAAGAGCGCGAGCTCGCCCTGGCGCTGGAGGGCCGTGGCCTCGGTGTCGAAACGGCGGACGAGGACCATGTCGCGGTAGAGACCGCGGAGCTCCTCGGGGCCGAGGTGGCTGGTGCGGGCCCTGTAGGGCGCGTTGCGGTCGTCGGCCACGCGGCGGCCGTCGGGGGTGACGAGCTGGACGGGTGCGTCCTCGTCGGTCTGGGAAGCCTCTGTCGGCTGCATCAGGTCGGTCACGCCTTCTCCTCCACGGTCAGTGCACGGGCTGCGAGGCCTGCGCACGGAGTCGGACGACGTCGAGCCAGCCGGCATCGTCTCCCTACCTCTCAGTAGGCTACGCCAGCGTAACTTACGCAAGCGTAGGTTCGTCTCGTGCCGCCTGGACAACGCTCGGCAGCAGGTCTTGTCTGCTTCGGACACTACCGAGCCGCGCACCTCGGGCGGCAGCCGAAGGTCCCCCGGACCGAGGGTGGGGTCAGCCCGACCCTGCATCCACCGGCCGTCTGCTCACACGCTCGGCAGCCCCGCTGCACCACCGCACCCCTGCACTCACCCGCCTGCACCGAAGCGCCCCGCACCCATCTCCCCGCCCGCCGACCCGCACCGACAGGTGGGCTACCCCTACCCCCGAACGGTGGGGCCACAGGCTGAGGATGCACCCCGCCCAGTCTCTACTCTTGGCCTCATGCCCAGCACAGCGCAGCACCCAGCGTCGGAAGGCCCGCCCGGGTCGCAGCCGGCGACGCCCCCGGAGGCAGACACCGCGACTCCCTGGGCGACAGCCACGGCGGACCCCTCGGCGTCAGCCGCAGAGGCAGCCGCGAAGGTCGACCTCGAGACGTCCCCCGAGACGAGCAGGCTGCAGGACCTGTCGACGGTCGCCCCGGCGCTCGCAGGTGGCACCGCCCTGCTGCGGGCCCCCGTGGACCCCGCGACGTGGCGCGCCGTCGCCCAGGCGAGCATCGGGTTCCCGTGGCTGCTCGTCACAGGCATCCTCTCGACCGTGCTCGCGGCGCTCGGCATCGGGCTGCTGCCCGTCTTCGGCCTCGGGGCGCTGGTCTTGCTCGTCGTCCTCCCCGCTGCCCGAGGCTTCGCGCGGGTCGAGCGTGGTCGGCTGCTCGCGCAGCTCGGCGTGCTGATCACCCCGGGCCCGGCGCGCACCCGTCCCCGCCTCACGTCGTGGCGCGGCCTCGTCGCCGCGACGACCGACAGGGTCGCGTGGGGCGCCGTCGCGTACGCCGCCGTCGCCATGCTGCTGGTCGCGCTCGAGGTCGTCGTCGCGTGGAGCCTGGGCGCTGTGCTCGCGCTGCTGCTGTCCCCGGTGCTGTCGTGGGACGACGGCCCGAGCGTCTCGCAGGTCGCGCTGGTCGCGGCCGGGGTCGTCGGGCCGTGGGTCTGGGCTGTCGCGACGCAGGCGCTGGCCGTCGTGCACGTGCGGCTGGCCCGCGCGCTCCTCGGGCTCTCGCGGGTGTCGGTCGAGGTGCGGCTCGCCGAGGCCGAGGCCGAGCAGGCCCGTGAGGTCGCTGCGCGCGCCGAGCAGCGCGCGGACCACCTCGCGACGACCCGGACCCGTGCCGTCGGTGCGGCGGACGACGACAGGCGGCGCATCGAGCGCGACCTGCACGACGGTGCGCAGCAGCGGCTCGTCGCCCTCGGTGTCGAGCTCGGGACCGCGAAGCGTGCCGCGGCGACCGACCCTGACGCGGCGGCGGCCGCCCTCGACCACGCGCACCGCGAGATCAAGGAGACGCTGTCCGAGCTGCGCGACCTCGTCCGGGGCATCCACCCGGCGGTCCTCACCGACCGTGGGCTCGACGCCGCGCTCTCAGCGATCGCCGCACGCCACCCCGTGCCGGTGACAGTCGAGGTGCCCGACCCGGCTGCGCTGTCGGCAGCGAGCCCTGGCGCCCAGGCGGCCGCGTACTTCGTCACGGCCGAGGCGCTCACCAACTCCGCCCGGCACTCCGGCGCGACCCGTGTGCACGTGGTCGCCGGGATCGGACTGGGAGCCAGTGGGGCTGTCCTGCGTCTCGAGGTCGTCGACGACGGTCGCGGCGGCGCGACAGCCTCTCCGGGCGGCGGGCTCGACGGGCTGCGCAGCCGCGTCGAGGCCCTCGACGGCACGTTCAGGCTCGACAGCCCCGCAGGCCGCGGGACCCGCATCATGGTGGAGGTACCGTGCGCATCGTGATCACCGAGGACTCTGTCCTCCTGCTCGACGGCCTCACCCGTCTGCTCGTGGCCGAGGGGCACACCGTCACCGGCTACAGGTCGGCCGACGAGCTCGTCGCCGCCTTCGCGCACCTGGGTCCCCACGAGCTGCCCGACGTGCTGGTCACGGACGTGCGGATGCCCCCGACGCACACGGACGAGGGTCTGCGGGCCGCCGTGCACCTGCGCAGCCTGCACCCGGGCCTCCCGGTCCTCGTGCTGTCGCAGTACGTCGAGCAGCGCTACGCGACCGAGCTCTTCGCCGGTGACGTCCGGGCGCTCGGCTACGTCCTCAAGGACCGGGTCGCCGACGTCGACGACTTCCTCGACGCGCTCGGCAGGGTCTCCGGGGGCGGGACGGTGATCGACCCCGAGGTGGTCTCCCAGCTGCTCGCCCGGACCCGGGGCACAGGCGTCGACAGGCTCACGGCGCGCGAGCGCGAGGTCCTCGGTCTCATGGCCGAGGGGCGCTCGAACGGCGCGATCGCCGAGATGCTGGTCGTCGGGACCGCCGCCGTCGAGAAGCACGTCACCTCCATCCTGACCAAGCTCGACCTCGCGCCCGACGCCGACGACCACCGCCGCGTGCTCGCCGTGCTGCGCTGGCTCGAGCACGCACCCACCCGAGGAGACGGATCATGAGCGCACCCAGCGGACCGCGGAGCCGCCGCGGCCGGACCCTCCTCTGGGTCGGCAGCGCGATCGCCGTCGTGGCGATCGCCCAGGGCGGCTACCAGGCCGCCGACTGGTTGTCGTCCTCGACGACGGTCTCGTCGCAGAGCCTGGGCGCCGTCCCGACGGTCGAGCTCACCGCCGACGGCGACGTGACGGTCACCGTCGGCAGCCCGGACAGCATCGAGGTCGAGCGCCGTGCCAGGACGGGGTTCCAGGACGTCAGCTACGAGGCCGTCGAGTCCGGCGGCACGCTCGCGGTCGAGCACACCTGCCCGCGGTGGTGGAGCAACGGGGTCTGCCAGGCCGACCTGGTCGTGCAGGTGCCTGCGGGCACGGAGGTCGTCGTCCGCACAGGCAGCGGCGCCGTCCGCGTCGAGGGTGTCGAGGGCGACCTGCGCGTCGACAGCGGGGACGGCGACGTGCTCGTCGCCGGCGCCGGCGGGCGCGTCGACGCCCGCACGAGCAGCGGCCGCGTCGAGGTGGACGGAGCAGGCACGGCCGTCGTCGCGCGCAGCGGTGACGGTGACGTGACGGTCCGCGACGCCGGGGGCATCGTGGAGGCGCGGACGAGCAGCGGACGGGTGGTCGTCGACGGGGTCAGGGGCGACGCCACGGCCGAGTCGGGCGACGGTGACGTCGAGGCGCGCGAGGTGACGGGCTCCGCGTCGGCGACCACGTCGTCGGGCGCTGTCCGCGTCGGCGGCGTCCGGGGCGACGTGGTCGCCACGTCGGGCGACGGCGCGGTGGTCGTCCGCGGCACCGGGACAGCCGTCGCCCTCGAGATCAGCACGGGTGACGGACGGTCGACCGTCGACGCGCCGACCGACCCGTCGGCCTCACGGACCGTGACGATCCGGTCGAGCAGCGGCGACGTGTCGTACCTCGGCGCGGAGTGAGACGAGGGCGGGCGCGGAGCAGGTACGAGCCGCGCAGGGCCGCACGCGGATCAGCGCACGGCGACTCGGCGGATGTCCTCGCCTGTCAGCCCTTGGGGGCCCAGGGGTTCTGCTTGCCGTCGCCGGTCTGGTCGGGCGTGCCGTACAGGCCGTCGTTCTGGCCCTGCCACCCGGTGTCGGGCAGACCGTACTGCGGGCCCGGGGACGCGTAGCCCTGCTGGCCGGGCGTGCTGTAGCCCTGGGACGCGTCGGGCGCGGGGTACTGCGAACCGAAGGGCGAACCGCCCTGCGTGGGGTACCCGCCGGGCTGGATCGCGCCGGCGAAGCGCTGGGTGTCTGCGTAGTCGATCGGGTAGTCGGTGAAGCCGTAGACCGACGGGTCCGGGTAGGGGCTGCCGGTCTCGACCGCGAGCGCCGCACGCGTCCTGGCGAGCTCACGCTCGATCGGCCACTCCTTGAGGGCGAACATGCAGATCATCACGATGTTGACGACGGGCACGAGCATGATGAAGATCCAGGGCCACGGGTAGCCGGCCTTCTTCACGATCCGTGAGTACACGTAGAACACGGCGAAGATGAGCCCTGCGTAGAGGACGACGAGGAGGACGACGAGCCCGACGCCGAGCGCTGCGGCGGCGCCGTCGGAGCTGCGGGCGAAGATCTCTGCCGTCTGCGGGTCCATGCGGTGTCCTCCTGAGGATCGTGCTGCCGGCTGCGGGCACCGCCCCTGGGGGGTGGTGCGGCACACGTGAGTGTAGGAAGCGAGTGTAGGGGCTGAGCCCCCTCCCGAGGGAGAGGGTGCTCAGCCGTCGGAGGAGGAAAAAGGTCGCCGTCCGGCTGTCGGGCTGGGACGATGCAGCCGCTACCGTGCGCGAGCGAGCAGTCGCACGAGCACAGCCCCGCGCCCATCCCCCGGACCACGACCACGAACGGAACCACCGTGACCTCACACCTCCCCGCAGTCGACCCAGCTGCCCCCTCTGCCCCCGCCCCCGCGGCCCCTGCAGACACCGCTGCCGCCGAGCGGATGTGGGCGGACTACTCCCGCGCCGTGCCGTCGGCCGTCAGCGTGTGCCCGGAGTACACGGTCGAGGGCTTCGGGGACTCTGCGGCGCTGGCCGACGCCCTGCTCGGGCTGGTCCTCTCGGGCCGCAAGCGCGCGACGGCCGAGCTCACCGAAGAGTTCGCGGCGCGCGGCGACGACCTGCCTCGGGTCGGCTCGCACTGGATCGCCTGCGACAGCACCGGGGCGCCGCGCGCAATCCTGCGCAGCACCGAGCTGCGTCTGGCGACCTTCGACCAGGTGGACGCGGCCTTCGCCTTCGACGAGGGCGAGGACGACAGGTCGCTCGAGTCGTGGCGGGTCGAGCACGAGAAGTACTGGGTTCGCGGGTGTGCTGCGCGGGGCGCCGTGTGGTCACCCGAGCAGGAGATCGTGCTCGAGCGTTTCTCGGTCGTGTGGCCGCCGGAGGTCGCGGAGGCTGCGCGCACGCGTCCGAGCTGAGGCACGGACACGCTCGATCGTGTTTACTTGAACAGTATTGCTCATCCCTCTGGTGCCCGTTACGCAACCGTGACCCGGGGCGGTTGACGTCTTAGTCGCGGTTCGGGCACTCTGGCCAGGAGTCAAGCCAGAAGCCTCATCGTCGAGGCCCTCCCTCACACGGACGTGAGCATGCGAACTTCACAGATAAACTCAGCAAGCAACACGGTTAAACAGAATCCGCCGGCGCCTCGACGCCTGAGCGACGGCGTCTTCGCCGTCCTCCTGGTGCTCCCAGGTCTCGCGCTCCTCGGCGCAGTCGTCGTCTACCCGCTGGTCTCCGCCCTCGTCACGGCCTTCTTCAAGCAGAGCCTCGTGGTGCCGGGCCGGGAGTTCGTCGGTCTCGACAACATCCGAGCGGTGCTCGACGGCAACTTCTGGCAGATCTTCGGCCAGACGATGGTCTTCACCGTCGGGACCACGGTGGTCCCCTTCGTCATCGGCTTCGGGCTGGCCCTCGCGCTCAACACCCGCATCGCGGGGGCGAAGGTCATGCGAGGGCTCATGCTCATCCCGTGGCTCATCCCCGGGGTCGTCGTGTCCTTCCTGTGGATGTGGATCTTCAACGCCAACTACGGCGTGATGAACGGCGTCCTCGAAGGGCTCGGGGTCATCGACTCCCCGCAGGCCTGGCTCGCCCAGCCCGGGACCGCCATGGGCGCCGTGATCGTCGCGAAGACCTGGCAGAGCTTCCCCTGGATGATGGTCATGCTCCTCGCAGGGCTCCAGACCGTCCCCGGCGAGCTCCACGAGGCCGCCGAGATGGACGGCGCCGGGACGGTCCGACGGTTCTTCTCGATCACCGTCCCGCACATGTCCGGGATCATCGGGCTGGTCCTGCTGCTCGAGTTCATCTGGAACTTCCAGCACTTCGACATCATCTACGTGCTCACCGGCGGTGGCCCCGCAGGGTCGACACAGACCTTCGCGACAGCCGTCTACGAGACCGCCTTCAAGGGCTACGACCTCGGCCGCGCCGGTGCGCTCGGTCTGCTGTGGATGCTCATCCTGCTCGTGCTCGTCGTCGTCTACATCCGGTTCTCCGAGAAGGGCGAGCAGCGATGAGCGCCGTGTCCCCGACCACCACCGCCGAAGCCCCCGTCGTCACCGGCGACCCCGCACCGCCGACCTCCCGCCGCGGGCTGACAGGGTCGCTGCGCTCCGAGCGACGCGGCGTGCGCATCAGCGCATGGGCCGTCGTCGTCGTCTTCGGCGGCTTCGCGCTGCTCCCGGTCTACTGGTTGCTCGCGACCTCCCTCACCCCGCGCTCCGAGGTGTTCTCGTACCCGCCGCGGCTCTTCCCGTCGACCGTCACCCTCGACGCCTACCGCGCGATCTTCGACAACGCCGCCCTCTTCGGGTACCTCAAGAACAGCATCATCGTCTCGGTCGTCACCGCCCTGCTCAGCGTGGTCGTCTCCGCGTACATGGGGTACTCGTTCTCGAAGTTCCGGTACCGCGGGCGCCGGTCACTCATGTACCTGGTGCTCTCCTCGCAGATGTTCCCGCAGGCCCTCCTGCTCGTGACGCTCTACAGCGTGTTCAGCGCCTACGGGCTGCTCAACACCTACGCAGCGCTCGTGCTCTCCTTCACGACCTTCACGCTGCCGCTGTGCGTCTGGATGCTCAAGGGGTTCTTCGACACCATCCCCGACGAGCTCGTCGAGGCGGCACGGGTCGACGGGGCGTCGCGGCTGCGGATCATCCACTCGATCGTCCTGCCGCTCGCGGCACCCGGTCTGGTCGCGGCCGGCCTGTTCGCCTTCGTCCGGGGTTGGAACGACTTCATCTTCGCCCTCACCCTCGCCGGACCGGACAAGCAGACGCTGCCGCCCGGCCTGGTCAACACCTTCGTCGGCGAGGCAGCGACGGCATGGCCCGAGCTCATGGCGGCGTCGCTCGTCGTCTCGCTGCCGGTGTCGATCGCCTTCATCGCGCTGCAGAGGTTCCTGGTCGGCGGTCTGACCGCCGGCGCCGTGAAGGGCTGACGGCTCGCTGGTCGTACGGCAAGTCGTCACGCACCGCACCGCACCCGCCCTGCTCTCACTCTCACTCTCACTCTCACTCTCACTCTCACTCTCACAGCACGAGACTCCCGACTCCGTCCACCCCCGTCTCCGCACGACTCCCTCACCCCCGCGCGACACCCTCACCGAGGAGGACCCATGTCGAACCGCCCCACCCACCTGCCCCGCACCGACCAGCTGACCCGCCGCAGCATGCTCCGGCTCATGGGGCTCGGCGCCGGCGCCGTCACCCTGGGGGGCCTCGCCGCGTGCGCCCCGTCCGGCGGGACGTCCCCGGCCCCCGCCGCCACGACAGGCGGAGCCGCCGAGGACTTCTCGTTCTCGTCATGGTCCCTGTCCGAGGAGAACCCGAAGCCCGTCATCGAAGGTCTGATGTCGACCTTCGGCACCGACAAGGGCGTCACGATCTCTCCCGTGTCCTACCCGTACAACGAGTACCTCAACCAGCTGACCCTGCAGACCCGCGGCGGGCAGTTCTCCGGCGCAGCGCAGGTCGACGTCGCGTGGCTCGGCTCGTTGGCAGCGCTCGGCAAGCTGCAAGACCTCTCCGGCCTCGCCGAGGGCCGCGGGTACACCGACGCCGCGCTCGCCGCGAGCCGGTACGACGGCGCGCAGTACGGCCTGCCGTGGACGATCGGGGCGATCGGCCTCGTGACCAACACCGAGCTGCTCGAGAAGGTCGGCATCAGCGAGGTCCCGACTGGCATCGAGGACTTCGAGGCAGCGCTCCTCGAGCTCAAGGGGATCGGCGGCGGCGTGATCCCGTACGCCGCGTCGACCAAGGTCGCCCAGCTCAAGGACATCCTCATCTGGATGCAGACCTTCGGCAGCCCGCTCGTCGAGGACGGGACCGTGACCATCGGCGACGACGCGAGCGTCGAGGCCGTCAGCTGGTACAAGAAGCTCTACGACCAGGGGCTCATCGCCCCGGACGTCGACCGCTTCGACGCCCGTGCCCTCTTCAGCCAGGGCAAGGCCGCGATCTACGACGACGCGATCGTCGGGCGCGGGGCCGTCGTCGCCGACTCCCCCGACCCAGACTTCGAGAGCAAGCTCGCCCCCGCGTCCCGGCCTGTCCTCGCGGCGGGCGACGACCCGCGCGCCTTCGTGTGGGGGCACGCCGTGGTGGTCGTCGACGGGCCCGGCGCGGGCACCGCAGCCGAGTTCGCGCAGTGGATCACCTCCGACACCACGGCGACCACAGGGTTCTTCGACGAGCTCGGTCTGCCGCCCACGACCGAGGCGGCGCTCACCTCCGAGGTCGTCACGAACGACACCTTCACCAAGGACTTCGGCGACAAGATCACCGCCACGGCGACCACGAACCCGTTCTGGGCCTTCCCGCAGTACGCGCAGGTCGAGGCCGTCATCGCCGAGAAGGTCCAGGCCGTCCTCGTCGGGTCCAGCGACGCCGCGACAGCCATGCGCGAGGCCGGCGAGCAGGCCCAGGCCCTCCTCGGCTGAACCGTCCCGCCCTCCAGGGCTCGGCCGGCCCGGCCCTCCAGAGCTCGGCCGGCCCGGCCCTCCAAGGCTGAGCCGGTCTCGCAGCCCTGCTGCCCTGCGAGCCCCGCCGGTCTGGCTCGCGCCAGCCGGGGGGTCGGTCCGCAGGCCGACCCCCGTCATCTCCCGCACCACGAAGCACCTACGAAGGATCCTCATGCTCAAGCAAGTCGTCGAAGCCGATGTCGTCGTCGTCGGAGGTGGCCTCGCCGGGGTCTGCGCCGCCGTCGCGGCTGCACGCCGGGGGGTCGACGTCGTCCTGATCAACAACCGCCCGGTCCTCGGGGGGAACTCCTCCTCCGAGGTCCGGGTGTGGGTGTGCGGCGCGACAGCGCACGGCAACCAGCGGTGGGCGCGCGAGACCGGGATCATCGGCGAGATGTACGTCGAGAACCAGTTCCGCAACCCCGAGGGGAACCCGGTCTACTGGGACGACGTGGTGCTCGACACCGTCCGCCGGGAGAAGAACATCCGGCTGTTCCTCAACACCGACGTCCGCGACGTCGTGGCGTCTGGTCCCGAGGACGCGCGCCGGGTCGAGACGGTGACGGGCTGGACCATGGGGTCGGAGATCCTCACGACCTTCCGCGCGCCGGTCTTCCTCGACTGCACGGGGGACGGGCTCGTGGGGCACCTCGCCGGGGCGCGGTACAGGCTGGGCAAGGAGGCCCGCTCGGAGTTCGACGAGGAGTGGGCTCCTGACGAGCCCGTCGAGGAGTTCCTCGGCTCGACGCTGCTGTTCTACACCAAGGACCTCGGTTTCCCGGTGAAGTACGTGGCACCGGAGTCGGCCAAGGACATCCGTGACACCCCGATCCCGACGTCACGCGTGATCCGCAGCGGGGACTCCGGCGCGCACTACTGGTGGGTCGAGTGGGGCGGAGAGCTCGACACAGTGCACGACAACGAGACGATCCGCGACGAGCTGCGCTCGGTGATCCTGGGCATCTGGGACTACATCAAGAACTCCGGGGAGTTCGACGCCGACACCCTGACCCTCGAGTGGGTGGGCAACGTCCCGGGCAAGCGCGAGTACAGGAGGTTCGTCGGCGACTACACGCTGACGCAGAACGACATCGTCGAGCAGACGTCGTTCCCGGACACCGTGGCCTTCGGCGGGTGGTCGATCGACCTGCACCCGGCGGCGGGGATGTACCACGAGGGTTCCGGGGCGGTCCAGAGGTTCTCCGACGGGGTCTTCGAGATCCCCTACAGGTGCCTCTACCCGGCGAGCACCTCGAACCTGCTGGTGGCGGGACGCAACATCTCGGCCACGCACATCGCCTTCGGGGCGAGCCGGGTCATGGCGACCTGCGCGGCCCTCGGCCAGGCGGCCGGGACCGCGGCCGCGCTGTGCGTCGAGCACGCGGTGACCCCACGCGAGCTGGGGACCCACCACCTCGCCGAGCTGCGCCGCGCGCTGCTGCGCGACGACGCGCCCATCATCGGAGCCGTCAACGACGACCCGGACGACCACGCCCGCACGGCACGCGTCACGGCGTCGAGCACCCTGTCGTCGATCGGCACCGGGCCGGGGCGGTCGTTCGGGGGCGGGCTGCCAGGCGGAGCCGCAGACCCCGCTCCGGACCAGGCCGAGGGGCCGGGATCCGGCGCAGACCACGGCACTGGGCCTGGCGCGAACCAGCTCGCCGTCTCCCGACCTGGCGCAGCCCAGGTCCCAGCCCCACTCACCGACCTCGTCGCCGAGAACCGAGCGACGCCGCACCCGCTGGTCGACGACCTCGGGATCGTCCTGCCCGTGCACCCACGGCTCGACAGCATCGACCTGCTGGTGTCGCGGGCTGTGCTCGAACCTGCGGGCGGCGGGGACGCTGTCGGGGGCGCACATGCTGTCGCCGGTGCGGCCCCGGTAGACGGCGCGGTCACCCGTGACGACGCGGCTTCTCCCGACACCGCAGCCTCACGTGACACCGCAGCCTCACGGGACAGCGCAACCTCTCCCGACAGCGCAACCTCCGCCGACCGCACACCCCCCTCCCCGCTGGTCGTCGAGGTGTGGTCGACCGGCAAGCCTCAGAACGTGGTCCCGTCCCGGCTCGAGGTGACGACCAGCGTCGAGGTCCCGGCGGGTGAGGCACGCTGGGTCCGCGCGCAGCTGGACTACCAGCCCGGCTCCCCCGAGACCGCGATCGTCGTCCTGCGCGCCGACCCGTCGATCACCGTGCACCTGACCGATCCTCTGCCGCCCGGTGTCCTCACCCTGGTCCACGGTGCCGCCTCGGACGACCAGAACGTCGAGGTGAGCCAGTCGGAGCTCCTCGTGCAGTGGCCCACCCGGCCGCTGCGCGGACGCTCGGTGTGCTTCGTCGCCCACCCCGAGTCCGAGGCGCTCGCACCGGAGCGGGCGACCTCGGGCGGCAACAGGCCCTACGGGG
>Ga0308156_1001325_pt1 | contig 30729 bp, 31 predicted proteins | sample PhyAR2_FD_201041 | JGI IMG/M metagenome (GOLD analysis project Ga0308156, IMG submission 201041) | Phyllosphere microbial communities from UC Gill Tract Community Farm, Albany, California, United States - DLSL A.R2 | ecosystem: Host-associated > Plants > Phyllosphere > Unclassified | place: USA... | reverse complement strand
TTATTTGTTTAGTCACTTTTATTTTAGCAAAGGTGTTCTTATTTTTGTACAACAAAATAATCCAGATGCCAATCAAGTTGATTGGTATCTGGATTTTTCGTTAGGACTTATGTCCCAAGCTCATTATCATTAAATTCCGCCATCCAAATAATTGTATCTAGCGTATTATATAAAAAGTGAGGATTAATTTGGCTTGTAAGTGTGTTTAATTGATATTTATGAATTATTTTATCTCTTTCCGTCCCTTCAGTAATTAATCTTTCCATCTGATCTAACATTAGATTAAAACTTTTAGCCAAATGACGAACTTCGTCAGTGCCCTTTTCTTTCACTTTTGCCTCTGATAAACCAGAAACAACGTTTCGCATTGAATTTTCTAAAACACGTAATGGTTTGGTCAATTTATGAGCGATCAAAATACTTCCTAGCAAAACAACTAATAACATTAAAGCACTACTAAGGATTAACATACGAAGCATACTATTAGAGATCATTGATAGCTCTTCTAATGAAGCAACCCCAATTAGCTGCCAATCAGTTCCAGAAATCATTTTGTGATAAATTAATTCGTTATTCTTTTTATTAAATCCTTCTTTTTTTTACTGACAGCTTGTATTTTGGCTTGAAAATTTTGATTAGTAAAAACTTTTAAGTCTTGGTTATAAACCAGTTGATTCCTATCATTGATAATAAAAATAGTGCCATTTTCACCAAAATTCAATTGACTCAAATAATGATTCAACCTTTTATAATCAATGTCTAAACGAACTACACCTAGATTTTCATCAGAATCTGACATAATTTCCTGTGTCACAGAAATAACCCAATTATCTTGATTACTAGACAATGATTGCCTCCTTGCTGATGTTAATACGGGCTGACCTTTTTTTTCAATGGCCAGCATATACCAGTCTTCTTGCATCATATTACTGGAAGTGGATAATTCCGTATCTTGCTCATTTGAGACAAGATGACCATCTCGACTAATAATTAATAAAGAAACAAAAGACTCATCTGTTTCTTGAATCATATCAATCATATTTGATACGTATTCTCTATCTTCTAACAGATTTTTTTGAACATATTGTTTAACTTGATTATTATCTGCAAGTACTTTAGAAACTCGTTTCAGATTTTCTATGTAATTTGCTATATAATCACTACTGTGTTCAATTGATTCTAATGTATCTTTTTTGGTTTTTTCTATGATAATGGCTGAATCATTTCGATAAGTTGATATACCATAAAAAGACAATAGTAACATCAGTGCAGCTAAAAAATATAAACTTATTTGAACGGAAAGAGAGCCCCGTTTAACGAGACAATCCTTTTTCATTTTCCCACCTCTTTCTTATACTGTCTTGGTGAAACACCAACAATTTGTTTAAACCGTAGGGAAAAATAATTAACATCTTCAAACCCAACTTTCTCAGCAATTTCATAGTTTTTTAAAGAAGTTGCAAGTAGTAGAACTTTTGCTTTGTCAATTCGATTTTCAGTCACATATTCTTGGAAGGTTTTACCTAATTTTTTTTTAATCATACCACTTAAGTAACTTGAATTGTAACCAAATTCATCAGCTAACTGACTTAGAGATAAAGTAGGTTGATTTATTTCTGCATCAATTTTTTGCTTTAACAGGTCTCCTAAAGTGTCTTCTGGCATAAGGGCTTTATCATTTGGTCGCAATTGTTTTAACTCATTATTAAGCTGCTTTGATTTTAATTTATTAACTGCTTTAATTAAGATAGCTTTCACTTCAACTTTTGTAACAGGTTTTAATATATAATCATCTGCACCTATTTTTAAGGCGGTAACTGCATAATCAAAATAATCATAACCGGTTAAAAAAATGATAATAACTTGATGACAAAAAATTTTGGCTTCTTTCGCAAACGTTAAACCGTCCATAAAAGGCAAATTGATATCAGTTAAAATAATATGAGGTAATTCACTTTTTACTATTTCTAATGCCTTTTTACCATCTTCAGCTTCAAAAACGGTCTCTATCCCTATTTTTTCGAAATCAATAAACGTTAAAATTCCTTTTCGAATTAAGGGTTCATCTTCTACAACTAATAACTTATACATTAAGACACCTCTAATCAATAATTGTTTTAAAACAAGTCTATTTTCATATTTTACCACAATAACCCACCGTAAATTCTTTTTAAGGAATTCACGATGGGTTATGAGACTTATTTAGCAAAATCTATTAAATTACCATAGCCTAATATTTCCATATCTACTTTAGGTACAAACTGAATTGCTAAACTATTGATACAATATCTCAAGCCACCTTTACTCTTCGGACCATCTTCAAAAACATGCCCAAGATGAGACTTACCGGATCGACTTTGTACTTCAACTCTTACCAAATTATAACTAGTATCATCATTGTAAGTAACAACCTCTGGTATGATTGATTTAGTAAAACTTGGCCAGCCACAACTTGAGTCAAATTTATCTTCAGAGCTAAATAAAGGCTCTCCCGTAGCAACATCTACATAAATACCTGGCTCAAAAAAATCCCAGTATTCATTAGAAAAAGCACTCTCTGTATTTTTTTTTTGTGTGACAGCATAGGCCTCGGGAGTTAATTTTTCTTTTAACTCTTTATCCGTTGGCTTAGGATAATCTGCTGGATCAATTAAACTGCCCTTAGCGGTTGATAAATCGATATGGCAATACCCATTAGGGTTCTTTTTCAAATAATCTTGATGCTCTTCTTCAGCAACGACAAAGTTTTTCAATGACTCAACTTCGATTACAATTGGCTTTTTAAATAATTTTTGTTTTTCTGAAATGACTTCTTTGATAGTAGCTCCATCTTCATTATTTTCATAATAAATGGCACTTCGGTATTGTGATCCTTTATCATTTCCTTGTTTATTAATACTAGTTGGATCCACAATTTTAAAGTATGCATAAATTAACTTTTTTAAATCAACTTTCTTATTATCATAAGTAATATGAACTGCCTCTGCATGATTAGTTTGTGATAATTCGTAATAACTAGTCTCGTCAGTTGCCCCATTAGAGTAACCAACTACAGTATCAGTCACACCATCAATTCTAGAAAAATATTCTTCAATACCCCAAAAACATCCACCAGCAAGATAAAGTTCTCTTAAATTTTTTGAATCAGTAGGCATTGTATCTACCTCCTTGTTTTTATCATTTCCTCGTTTTTCAAAATCACTTTGAGCTATTTTCTTAATTTTCTCAGCCTTGTTGTGTTTTCCTGACTCATTAAATGTAACAAAAATAACAACTATACCCACGAACAGCAAACAAACTAACAATAATATTTTATTTCGTTTCATCTAGTTTTGCCTCCTCGCATATCAATATTAACTCCTTTAATAAATTATCCTATACATACCATTTTTTAGTAAGCATAAAGTGACCATTCTTCACCTCATGAATTAGACTGCTGCTTATTCTCTTGAGATATGGATATGAATGAGCTAGATAGAATGTTTATCATGAATATCTGACAAGTTTATATCATTATCATCCGCTGCTAGGGAGAGTAATCCATAGTATGAAAACTCTTGAAAGAATATGATTTTTTACTCTTTATTGGTATTGATATTGGGAAGCGAAATCATGAAGTTTTTTGGATTGATAAAAAAAGGATTACTATTCAAAAAAAAATCGCCAATACAAAATATAGATGTAAACAGCTTTAACCTAGTATAGAAAACTATAATATTAATTAAAAAAAGTACTTAAAATAAACTGCTTGTAAACTGACATATTACGTGATTTTTATCCCCATAATATTAAAGTCAATATGATAGACTTTGCGTTGGTTGATTGTTCGAGTATTTTGACTTCACTTAACAGATAAAATTCCCTTTCTTCCGAACCATATTTTTTTCGTAAAGCAGAAGGAAAGATTCAACTATACTTTACCAGACAACACTTAAAATAAAAAAACTCTTATTTAAATCAACTTTTACCTGAATAGATCAAGTTTTTCAAGATATGTCATAGCACAATTCAATACAATTTTGGCTGTATTACCTACTTCCGAAGAATATTCTTACATTAAATATCCATATTCTTATCGATATAGTCAATATTATTAGAAAGAATAGATTTGGAATGTCTCGTTCTTAAAATCTGACTAAATCAAAAAACTGGTAAATACTTACTATTGATTTACATTATTTTATTTGAATAGTTACACAAAACTATTTCGAGAACCAATCATTAAACGATTAAATGTGTTAATTGTGGTGATAATAAATAATAGATCCTTGTATTCATCTTCTGTGAAAGTATCTAAAAGTCGCAGTAGAAAACCTTCAGAAATGACATTTTTATGAATAAACGTTATTTTTTCAGCTAAATCTAATGCATTTTTTTCACGTTTTGTAAACAAAGAACTTTCTCTCCAAATGTTCAAAAAATCAATTTTTCTGTGAATATTTTCTTGTTTTTTTAGTTCATTTAAATGTGCATTTACACAGTAAGCACACCCATTGATATAGGAGACTCTTAAATTAATTAATTCTATGAGTTCTTTCTCAATCGTTGTTGTTTTCTCCAGTTCTACTTCTAATGCACTAATCTTTTTAATTTGGTTTAAATCTGTATTGAAAATATTTATTTTTTTCATTATAGTACCTCCTAAAATCAATTAAATTATTTTATTATAGTTCATTGATATTTTTTTGAATTGTCTCTTTATCTGCTTGACCAGGAACTATTTTTACAAACTCACCATCCTCATCATAATACACAAAGGTTGGCACAACACGTATGGATAATTTTTTTGCTAATTCTCCTTCATTATCTAGTAAGACAGTACTTTCATCAGCACCTAACGTTTTAAACCATTCAGTAAAATCATCTTCCGACTTTTCATTTTTATAATCTGGAGAAACAACCGTGACTAGTTCAAAGTTTTTGTTTTTATCACTTGAAAGTTCTTCTGTTTCATCTAAACTTGCCAAACAGATTGGACACCAAGATGCCCAAAATTTTAATACTAGTGGTTTTCCTCTATAATCAGCAATATTAACTATATTTCCATCAATATCATTTAATTGAAATTCCGTTTCTGAATTCACATCATTTTTTGATATACTTTTTGGTGACTCACTTATTTTTGAACATCCAGAAATAATAAGCAATCCTAGAGTAAGATAAAATACTTACTTTTTTCTTTTAATATTATCCCTTCCTTTCTAATCATTAATTAAATAAAGTAGCTAAAATATTCAACTGATCAAATAACATCAACACACCAACTATTATGATTAAAATACCACCAATTTTTTTTATTTGATTCATATGTGGTTTAATAAAATCTAATTTTTTATTAAGGCGGTTGATAACAATGAAATAACGATAAATGGAATTGTTAAACCTAATGCATAAACACTCATCAAACCCGCTCCTAAAAACGCTTGATTACCGGTTAAAGTGATAGCTAAGATTGTACTTAAAATTGGTCCAATACAAGGACTCCAACCAAAGCTAAATGTTAACCCTAAAAAATACGCCCCTAAATAATTTTGATACTGATTTTTTGTTAACGTAATTTTTTTTTGACGTTGCATAAAAGAAAAATTAATGATCTCCATTTGATGTAAACCTAAAAATATAATAATTACTCCCATTAACAAAAATAGATATTTACTATTAATAAATGACCCAAACGCGCCTGCTCCAAAACCCAATAAAATAAATACAGTTGATAAACCAGCTACAAATAACAAAGTTCTAATAATTGGTTTAAGGTATATTTTAAAAGAAAATAAAGAGATATACTTTTCTCCACAATCCTCAATTAAAACGCCTACGTAAATGGGTAATACGGGAAAAATACAGGGTGAGAAAAAAGAAGCAATTCCAGCTAAGAAAACACCTAAACCAAAAATAAATAAGTTATCATTTATTTGTAAAATTTGTTGCATTACCTTCTCCTCTCTTCATCTTACACATATGATAACCATTTTAACGTTTTTATTACATAGATTTTTTTTATCAATATATTGAATTTGTTTGGGTGAAAAAATCAATAATACTGGTCGAATAGTTCCATTAAAGCATTTGTTAGTTTCTAATTTTAAATATCTCAGACAATTGAGAGAGTGACATATTCATGATAATACTGTTTTATTTTTATTCGTAACAAATATTTATTAACTTAAAGAGGATGTCAGATTCTTCTTTAGAAAAAAGTAAATAATCGATTTTATCGATAATCAGCACAAAGTAGACTAAATATTATCTTAATATAGTTTCGCGTTTACCATTTGCTATGTTTGTGTGCACGAATTAGTCGATTAACGAATTTAGTACTAGTAACAATTAGTCCACATATTTCTTCTGTTAACATATTCCAAAACAATAAGAACTGCTAAGTTTGATTTCACTACATTGCTATTTCTAGGACATGGATATTATCATAAGTATGCAAAAGGCAATGAGGTATTAAGTCTTGTATCTCATTTTTCTTGATTCTAGGTTGAAAATCAAAGTTCAAATAGTAAAACTTTTTATAGTAAGAACCTCTCACACGTTTCAGTATTCTCTTCTGAGCTTTTTTAGATAGCTAAACTCTTGATGAGTAAGCTCAAATAATGACTCTATAATTAATTTATCATTTTTAGCTATCAGGTCAAAAAGCCATTTCAAAAAGAATTTTTTGAGGATCGCACATCTAAGAAAAACTGGAATTTTTTTGTCAACTCTGTTATTGTTTATAACTTTTGATAGTTTAACATAGCAATTTTAATTAAAGCTTGGAATCAGCATTTTTTATATAAATGAAGAACAATCTTCTATCTAACTAAACAAGTTTATGATAGATCGGCAAATTGACTGATGTTCTCTTTCAATATTTTTGAGTAATTTATTTTTACAGAGATCCATCAATATAAACAGAGAGCAATCATCATTTGATTGCTCTCTACTTTTGGTATGCCTATTTGAAATGAAACGCGTATTGATAACTGATCTTTTCTAACTATCTTGCTGATTTTGATTTATTCTATACCTATATAGATTTTTTTGTTTGCTTTTTTTTGTAGAAAGAAAATAGAAGCAATGAACTTGATAATAATACACCTACTATAGTGAATACACGATTCTCTTTCTCACCCGTTTTCGGTAACGTTCTCTGATAACTTGTTTCGTTTTTCTTTAGTAATTGTTCATTATCTGAAGGCACTATGGGATTACTAGTTTCTTTCCTATTTTTTTTGTAAACATAGGTGATGGTTTGTTCTTCTTCAGTAAATGTACCTGTCGGATTTCCTTGTACCTCTACGAAGGTATAGCCATCAATTGATATTTGCTCTGTAGTATAGCTTTCTCCTACATTTCCTGTATAAATCATGCTGTCTAATATACTGTTGCCATTTTCATCTACATATTTTGCAGTGACGGTAGCACCTACTGTGGGATTTTTTGTATATACGTAAGTGATTGTCTGTTCCGATTCTATGAATATGCCTGTCGATTTGCCTTGCACTTCTTTAAAAGTGTAACCCACGATTATTTTTGGTTCTGTTGTATAATTTTCCCCGACATTTCCAGTAAAAACTGCATTTTCTGTGATAGGATTCCCGCTTTCATCGACGTATCTAGCTGTAACGGTTCCTCCAGCAACCGGATTCTTCGTATACACATACGTCACTATTTGTTCTTCCTCTGTGAATGTACCTGTCGGATTCCCTTGCACTTCTTTATAGGTGTAACCCGCGATTATTTTTTGTTCCGTTGTATAACTTTCCCCGACATTTCCAATAAAGACTGCATTTTCTGTGATAGGATTCCCGCTTTCATCGACGTATCTAGCTGTAACGGTTCCTCCAGCGACCGGATTCTTCGTATACACATACGTCACTGTTTGTTCTTCCTCTGTGAATGTACCTGTCGGATTTCCTTGTACTTCTTTAAAGGTGTAACCTGTGATTGTTTTTTGTTCTATTGTATAATTCTCTCCTATATTCCCTGTATAAAAACTATTATCAGCGATAACCTCACCATTTTCATCGATGTATCTGGCCATAACAGTTCCTCCAGCTACTGGAACCTTGCTGTAAACATACGTAACAGTTTGTTCAGATTCGGTAAATGTTCCGCTTGTATTACCTTGAACTTCTTTAAACGTATAGCCTTCAATTATTTTTTGTTCTGTCGTATAGCTCTCTCCTACATTTCCAGTTAAGATTACTTTACTGCTAATTTCATTCCCTGATTCATCCACATAGCTGGCTGTAACATCTCCACCTGCTACGGGGTCTTTTGTATAAATATAAGTTACTGTCTGATCCGATTCTGTAAAAGTTCCACTTGAATTGCCTTGAACTTCTTTAAACGTATAGCCTTCAATTATTTTTTGTTCTGTTGTAAAGCTCTCTCCTACATTCCCGGTTAAGACTACCTTACTGCTAATTTCATTCCCTGATTCATCTACATAGCTGGCTGTAACATCTCCACCTATTATGGGATTTTTTGAGTAAATATAGGTCACGAATTGACCTGATTCTGTAAAGGTCCCACTTGTATTGCCTTGAACTTCTTTAAACGTATATCCTTCAATTATTTTTTGTTCTGTCGTATATCTCTCTCCAAATTTACCTGTGTAAACATTCGTAGCAGCAATTGTATTCCCTAGATCATCCGTATACTTGCTTGATACAGAACTTGTCGGAATGTTAAAAATTGCATTAGCAATGTTGCTTTGCTTTTCAGTAGTGTTCATAGTTGTTATAGCAGAGTTTGGTAGCACAACTTGATTACCTGAGATATATTTTTTCCAGTCATCAGTGCTTGTATTTAGTGAACCTGCAATATTTATAGTATAAATGTTATTATAGAATAGGTTACTAGCTAACGCACTCTGCTTAGCAGATATAGTTAGAAGATTTTTATCGTTTAGGCTTATATTAAATTTCGCCGTAACGTCTTGGTTTTGTGTATCCAAAATAGTGATTTCGTTTAAGCTAGTCATGACGGCTGAATTTATTTGGTCTGTGATGGAAAAATTTTTAAAATAAGAAACTTGATTTTGGAAAGGAACTTCTTGTTCTATTGAATAAAGAATATCCCTATTTGTCCAATTAATATTTTTATTCCCATCTTTTAAAGGATCTGGCAACTCGATACCAGATAAACTTGCCTGATTAAAGTCAATTGAAGCACCTTGATTCGCTGTATTATTGGCAAAGGAAAAGCTAATTTTATTTTGATTATCATACGTTGTCGTAAATGCACTGGTTGGGGGATTAGTTCCAGCAGCATCTGTCCCTCTAAATATTTTTTCTTGGTAGGATAGTTTCGAATTACTAGTTGCGATTATATCTTTAATTTCATAATCAACACTGATTGTTTTTAGAACATTGATACCATAAAAGGTCCAATAGCCTGATACATCTATCGGGCTTCCATTATCATCTAGAAAAGAAATTTCGACATTTCCTTTCCAGGTGGTGGTTCTAGCGTTACGAGTTGCCACTAGAAAAGTATTTTTGTCTATTCCAAGATCCACACTTTCTCCAGTTCTTATATCTAGAGACGAAATCTTAACTGACAAATTAACATTTGTATTATTGTAAGTTCCAACGTTGGAAAAAGTCACAGTGCCACCAGCAGCATTCACAGCATTTGTACTGGTAAAACGGACATACCGTCCATTCTTATCAAACGGACTTAAAGTTAAAAGGCTAGAAGTCGAATTTGCATCGGCAGTATAGGTAACAGCCGTTTCTGCAGTAAACCTTGGGGTAAAGGCATTTTTTTTCTTAATATACATTTCCTCTCCGACTGTATTAACCAGCTTAACACCCGGATAGTCCTGAATAGCCTGCCAATTTTCCGCATTAACTTTTACAGGTAAAACAACTAATAACAAAAATAAGATGAATAATAATTTTTTCATTTTCTCTCCTTTAAATTTATTTATTTAATAAATTTCCACATAATAAAATCTATTGCATATTTTTTTTAATCTTATAATAATATAGGCTTACAGTCAACAAATGAGTACTAGTTAAATTCAGGTTTCGATACTCCATATGAAGACATATCTTCTTTCGAATACATCTTACCTAATTTGTTAAAGATATGCCGCTGTAACCCAAAATACCACCTTAACTGCCCAAATTTAGAAGATGGTTATTTTTTTATTAAATTTTAATATCGCAATTACTAACATTGCGAAACTAATCGCAAGTGTCAATGCTTCATATACTGATAACGCTATTCCTTTCTACTACAATAAAGTTGCAAGCTAAGCACCAGAGTTTCTTTACTCTCTAGCTTGGCTTTTTTCTTGTCTAAGCTGTTAGAATGAGAGTAGTAGCAGGAGCGAATGGATTATTTACCATCGCATGTCTCATCATGTACATTGCCGTATTAGGATAACCACCAGCTTGAACAAGTGCAGCTCCAGCAACCCAATTGGCCTGCGCAGCCTTAACTGGATCAATAGATCTTTTCATTCTAGATTCTGGATTTGAATCATAAAAATGTTCTGCCTCATCCAATGCCATTTGTAAAGATTGATTTTCTGTTGTAGCACTTTGGATATACTCTACAACTGTTTTGTTCATTTCTTCCGAAGTAACTAGTCCGCTACTACGCATATCTTCAACTAATTGATCAACAGTTTCTTGTCTGCTTGAATCTTCAGATATATAATTATCTATTTGTGCTTGTGTTTCTTCATTAATACTCAAATCTGTTTGTAATACATACGGGATTGAACGCTCTGTATGTCTCCCGCTGAAATAATTTCAGCTAGATCTTCAGCCTTTGCATCTTTCCCCATTGATGTAGATACCAATATTACTCCTAAAACAAATGACATTCTCAAAAACTTTTTCATCCTAACTTCCTTTCAAATAATGATATATTTTATTATCTCAAGTCACTAGTGTAATCTATGGCATTCTAAAAGTTTTCCACATTAACTAGCAAAAAGATATAATAATTCCTTAATTATTAATAGGTACCCTATCAAAATACTTCTTGTTTTTTAGATTTAGATCTATATTATATTTATGCTTCGCTATTTCGAAATTATTTTCGTTTGTATAAGAGAATAATTCGTTGTTTTTCAAATTGTATATATAGTATTTGTGGTCTAGATTTTCTAAAATAACGAATTTTTCATTCCAATTAACTCTGTCAACTCTCCTAACTAAAATATTTAATTGATGTATATCTGCATCTCTTACAAAATCACATGTAGTTGCTGAGGTCTGGATTATATCATATTTTTCATTAATTTTTATTTTAAATGACGTATTAGTTACCTCTGGATATGGATTGCTCATTTTATAATTCATATATATACCTATGATACAAATTACTGATAAAACAATTATCAAATATTTTTTCTTCATGTACACCTCTTCAATAAATATTTTTTAATATTACTCTTTGTATGATAATCATGTCAAATAAAACAATATTTAATTTAAAATTTGTTAACTCTAACATTTAACTTAAAATAAAGTGCCTATACTCTCGACTGCAAACTTCTACAATGGACTTTCTTGCTAAAACTCTATCATATCTCTATTCCTTCTGGTAACTCTTTTAATATTTACATAGCGAAAAATAGAATCAGACTAATTATAACTTATCTAAATATTCTTTCGAGTACCTCTGTTGAAAATTTCACATTATTGTACGCTAGAATTACTTTCCATTCAAAATTAACTCCAAAATCCTATTTTTTTTTGACTCCCGATAGAGTCAATTTTGATCATACTCTAATTTTACATTTTCTTAGCAACAGGTAACGAGACAAAAAAAAGTTATATACTGTATAATTATTTCATGGTCACTTTCCCTTCAGTGATACATTCACATAGAGGAGGTGCTTTAAATTGATAACTTTTATTCCCCCTCATAATATCTGATTTTAATATTTTAGTCAATCTTGCAAATTTTTGAACCAATCAGTTTTTGTATTTATTGCTATTTTTCTTTTTTTGTCCCAAAAACCGTCGTTTTATCTTTCTTCTTCAGTTAGATCCTTCAATAAAGTGCGATCTAAAGATTCTGCCATAGCAACACAACAAGCAGCACACTGGATTGCTTCAGTTTGTAAATCTTGTATTCTTTTCAGATCTGAACTAAAACTATATTCATTTGCTTCTTTGCACATTTCACCAAACTCTTCACCGATAATCGATAACCAAAGTAAAGGGCTATGATTTTGTTCGCCCCATTTTTTGTCCTGGCGTTTCCGCTCATTAATCACTTTTTCGATCTGTTCATTCATTTCTATTCCTACTTTCTTTTTTTGTCCCATAAACGGTCGTTTTAAGTGCTGTCAACCTTAGGGAATCGTCCCTAGTCTTTTCTTTTTGTCAATTTAATCAAATACATTATTTTTAGTCGTAGTGACAATGCTTATCAATTTCATGTAAACTAATGTTCATCTGCTCAATGTAGATTTCTAATTTTCTGAAATTATTTGCCTTAATTTCTGGTATAGACACTTCATAACGAACAAAGTCAAGCTTATTAATTTTCCTAAAATGAAGTTCAAAAGGGGTTCCATAGAAATACTTAATCACACCTTGTAAAGAAACCAGATCATTGACAAAAAATGGAACACATTCCTTGCTCAGACCGAATGTTCCATCGTAATACATCGTAATCTCAACTAATCCCATAAGACATAAACCCTCAAAATCAAGATTTAAATCACAATATTTTGCAATCGTATCTCTAGCCCAACTTTTAGGATCTTCAGTTTGTTCCATATCTAATTCTCCAAGTTTTTCTAATTCTTTTTTATATATAGAAAAATTTTTATTGAATTCTTTCTCCATTCTTCTCATTCAAATATTTCCTCCTTCTTTTGAAAATCTGGTCAACAAAAATTACTCGAAAACAACGGAAATCCACTCACACAACAAGTCGTCCGTGGATTATTCTTGCCCCATTTTGGTTTTTGATTGAATTCATAACTCCTTCCACTACATCCTTTCCCCTTTGGAATAATGAAGTACCTGTCTCTCTCTCGATCGATTGCTGCAAGAAGTGTCGCTTCTTCATCAGAGATTACAACTTGTCCCCCCATTCGATAATGGCCAGACGAACTATTTTCTCGATCACTTTTGCTATCTCCAGATTGAGCTAAAATCGGTGTATTTATTGGAAGATTATTTTCAACTAACCAGGTCTCTGAAAATGCTTGAATAGTCACATATTTTGACGAATAGAGTTCATTTATTTCACCATTCGCCAATGGAATAAGCCAGTATTCATCAATTTTGAATACACCATAGACATATTTATTTTGACTATTCAGTCGCACCTTCAGTTGATCAACCTCTGTTATCCAATCCGTAATGGATTCTGAGTGGAAAAAGGATTCATTCATTTTTCTTTTCGCCTGAAGATAGGTCAATTCCACATCAACCATAGGCAAAGACGTACTATGATTCGCTTTCAATTCCTTGTGATCCAGGATACCTGCTGCCTCTAGTTCTGAATAAGAATGTAAACAGTTATCCACTAAAAATGTAAGACCACCATAGCGCTTATTGCCATTTTTTTGTATCCCATGAAGATATTTTTTATTAGGAAACATCGTTGCCAGCTGTAAAGAATGCTTCAACTTCTTTTTGGATATCATATCTGTAATCACGACATCGCAAGTACCATTTTTCTTTTCTACGTCATCGTCAAACCAATCTTCCCTTGAAAATACCATTGGTACATACTCGAATAGATAATGTCCCTTACTTGTAAAATGTTGATCCTTTTGTGAACAAGCAATTTTTTGATCATAATAATGAAGGCATTTACGATTCTTTTCAGCCATCACATTTTTTTCTTTATCCAGGCAATAGCCATAGTCTCCTTCAAACATATCTGTTAAATAAATTAGTTTCGCCATTTATATTTCCCTCCATTATTCTTTAGTTGCAGCTCCTGTCGCATAATTGATCTGATAGCCGTCTTGAACGTTGAAAATATAAACGTTGTAGGCAAATTCATCTGTTTCAACACTGGCTGCTTCCATTTGTACACCATGAGCCACCAATTCATCGCCAATAAAATGAGGCGTTACTCGATAACGAACATGATTTCCTGTTAAACGGATATAATCCATGATCTGATTTTCATAGTTCAACATGTGCGGAGTATTGAATTGCCTGGTACCTGTCATAAGATTTTTCATATTATCGTTTTCTCCGGTAAGCTGAAAGCCAATCAGGTGGCATCTATTGTAGAGCCATTGACCGTCTGAAAGTTTCTTTTGTCTCCAGCCTGTAGGCTTAACAGTTAACGGCTCTCTTGCTTCAGTTGGAAATGATTCTTTTCCTATCAGTGCATTTGCGATCCCTACACGATTCAACTGATCTAAATCTGAAAAGGATTGCCACACACCTTTTGACAAGTTTAAATCAGCTTCAGTAAATGTTGGCCGATTATCATTGAGGACAACTTCTTGATTTACACCATCATACTTTATTGGTATATCTATAGCGGCTGCTTGCGTAGTGGATTGTTCCGCTCCTTCATTCCGTATACTTATAGCTTCAGTTATTGACTGTGGATCAAGTGACACTTGATCACATGCCCCAACAATCAGAAGAGGCCACAATAAAAATAGTAAGCACCATTTTGCTTTTGTTTTCTTCATTTTTCCACTCCTTCAGTTTTTATTTTTCAAAGTCACCTGGTTCGCTCATTCCTTTATCTGTTAAAATGCCCATTGCAGCATCATATGTTTTCAGTTGCTTCTCAAATACTTTAACCTGCTTTTCTAGCTCATTTTTTTCTTCTCGTAGTGATTGAACTTTTGCTAACAGCTCTGTATTTTTCGGATCAAATTTTAATTTTTCGTTTGCTTTAAGCAGCTTGTCTTTTAACGCTGCTCTTGCTTCTTGTACTGCTTCAAAATTGTCATGGAAATCTTGGCCCAATACTTTGGGTGCATTTTGACTACTTACTTGTCGTACAGTGAGGATATTCAACGCTGTGACCATTTCCCTCACTTGCTGAATAGCTGAATTCTTTCTTTTAGGCATCAGACCGCTTTCACCGGAAAGATAGTAAGCCAAGTTTGCTCCTTTTACAAATTTACTTTTTTGATTCGACTCATCGCTTATAAAATAGAAGGTATCTTTATAATTGAAATGCGCTTTGTATTGGCCATCTTTTTGTTGATCCAACATGAAATCAGGAATTTTTATCACGCCAGTTTCGCAGCGGCCATAAGCAAATTCAACATAGATTCCGGTCATAGTGTCTCGTTGAATCTGCCATGGCTCAATGACAAAGGTAAGATCAGGCAAGTCTTCTTTTTCTGCTTTTTGTTCCGCATACTTTTGAGCGATTTCTCCAATGTGAAAAACAGCATCTGGATCATTTTTACTTGTTCGATCAATAATATTTTCTTCATTATAAAGTCGGTGTTTTTTATTCAATGTATAATCACGAGCGGGCCGTTGTTGTGGCATATCCAGTAATTTGTAATTAATCACTTGGCCATATTCTTTTGATTTATGATTTGGATCCACCTCAATACTCAACACTTTTGCTTTGAGCAAATAGTCATCCCAACTTGTACTATGCTTCAATAGAAAATTCAGACGTTCCTTTAATTCAAAACGGTACGCATATTTTCTTCGGTACGCTTGATACTTTGCATAGGAATTTCTTTTAGCGGATTGTAGAATAGACGCACCATGATAATCGGCTACTTTATCTGAAATATTTCTCAAATCTGCTGTTGTCTTTTTTTGCCATCTGAATTTTTTTAGATCCACACTAGACGTTGTATTAAAAATGATATGGTTATGCAAGTGGTCCTTATCTACATGAGTGGCAATCACAAATTCATAATCGCCGCCTAAAAACTCTAGTGCTGTTTGTCTGCCAATTTCATGAACTTCTTCTGGTGTTAGATCATCATTAGGATCAAATGATTGAATAAGGTGCCGTGCGATCACTTCCTTATTAGAAGCTTTGTTACTTTGTCCTAGAACGTTTCTAGCTAAATCTCTAGTAAGGTTCATTTCAAAAAAAGCATTATTTACTGCATTTATTTTATAGCCGCTTGTTAATGTTTGATTTTTTGTTTTTTCTGGATTGAGAATATATTCAATTGCATGTTTCAAATTCCGTTCTTCTTTAATAGTAAGAGTTTTTGTTGTCGGCATTTTACTCACTCCTAGTAATTTTTTGAATTTCTTGAAGTAAGATTCTTTGACTTCGTTCATAATTTTTTTGTATTTTCGCAAACTCTGAAACAAGAAATTGTACATCTTCTGTTTCAACAATATCTGTTAGATTTAATTTGTGGGCAATTTGATTCAAGTTATTCCCAATCCTGTTTAACTCGGAAACGTATTGTCCCGTCTCAGATAGTGCTTCTTTTAAGGTAGAGAAATCAATCTTGATTACTCTGCCGTTGAGAGCCATCATTCGGGTATAATTTGTCAACGTCTGCAAACCAGCCGTCTCCATGTTCTTTACAATCTGCTTTTTCTCATCTTCAGTCACATAAACTCTGATCATTTCACTACGAAACAGGTTCTTTTTTTTCATATAGTTTATCTCCAAATTCTTGTGAAAATCGTCTAGCAAGGCGTTGCCCTGCCACACAGCCGAGGCTAAAAACGTTCCGCTCCCAGAGCGGAGCCTCTTCTGTGGCAAGCGTAGCAAGGTGGGTACACCTTACGAAAAAAATAAAAAAAGCAGAACTTGAAAATCACAGATTTTCAAGTTTGCCTTTTTTTGTTTTTAATTTTGGGGCATGCCCCAAACCCCATTTCTTTTCATTTACTGCTTCACTAGGCAAATACTTTTTTTGAACTTCCAATAAGAGCGTTTGTAACGATTCTTCTGATAGTTCCTTCAACGTCTCTTCTAAAAAAGCTAAACTTGAAATGTGAACACTGATTGTTTGATCGTTTAATTTTTCAAGATTACGTCGTTCTGCTTTTAATTGGCCAATCACTTTTTTTACTGTAAGGATCTCTGAATCCTCTTTCTCACCTTCAGTATAATTTTGACAAACACGCCATAAATAATACTGACTAAGTGGCCGCTTCTTTATTGCTTCCATCATCATTATTGCCTTCTGTTCCATCTTTGAATTTTTCTAAATAGTCGCTCATGCTAAATGGCGTATCTGATTTTTTCTCTGCTTTGTTTTCTTTACTAGTTGAAATATTGGCCATCGCTTGACTTTGTAATTCTCTGGCTTGCTTGATTTCTTCTTCTAACGTTGCACGAATTTTTATAGGTTCTTTTTCGTTTAAGTGTGTTTCAAACCTTTTTAAGAATTGTTCACTTCTAAAAATTACTTTTGTTAATACACGTTGAATTTTTACTTTGCCATTTTCTAGAGACCGAAGGTTGTCTAACACCTCAAAATCAAGTGGTAATGGATCCATTCCAAATACCGTACAAAGGACAGAAGCTACGCTTTGATTTTCAAAACGTATAATCTTATTATGCTCAGGTTCTTCTTTTTCAATAAGACAAACAAGCAAATCTTGCAACGTTTGCTGCTCACTCTGATCTGCTTTCAACCGAATTTTATAGCCATCAACAGTAGATTTTTCCACTCGATCAAAAATGATTTCTTCCTTACTCATCTTTTCAAAAATCAGAAATAGTTGAGTTGGGCTTGTTTCATTTTTGTTAGTTGTTCCTCTTCCTTCCGTATCTGATTTTTCAAAATAGGGAACGATCGGTAGTTGTTCATGATCTGTTAACGATAACCGTTTTTCTTCAATAATTTCTCCAGTATCGCAATTTACTTTATGCGCATTCTCTCCAAAAAGAAAAATCGGAGTTGCTCCTTCTTTCAGTGATCGAACTTCTCGAATCCAATCATGTACCTCTTTTGTTTCAGAAGCTTCAGAACGTTGGTAAAGCAATAGCAGTTGATTCATTAATGATAGGTTTTTCGTTTTAGTAATACTTCTTAAGAATCGTTTGTAGTTTTCCTGTTCGGTCCAATCATCTAAGTGATCAACTACGTAAGCAGCAATTCCTTCAGAATCACTTTCTTCTAACAGACGTTTGAGCGTTTCATCGAGGTGAACATTCTTTGTCGAGTGTGCTTCCAAACATTTATCAAAGCAATTCAACAACATTTCTTGTGTTTCTTTTCGGTAATACTTCTGATCGTTTCGGTAAAAATAGGCGAGAAACATTTGGCGAGCTTCTTCAAGAGTTGGTTCTTTTTGAGCTTCTATTTCTGCTTTTGTTTTTGACCACACCTCTTGTAAGAATGATTGTAAAAGTGCTTCTAGATCATACAGTTGCTTAATGTTTTTAGAAAGTACATTATCCTTCTTGCGGAACTGTTCCCAAAATGAAGCAGGCAGCTTCTCGAAAAGAGCAACAACAATTTTATAAAAATCAATCGTAATAGGAACTTGTGGTAATTCTTTAACTGGAGGAAGCGTTGCTTTGGGATTAAACTTTTGTGAAACGTCAAAAAGTGTTTTTTCTGTTAATTTCGTTTGAGTCAAAAATGCTTCATCAATGACATCATAAGGCACATCTAAAGTTGTTGAGGCATATTGAAATGCCTCAACAAACAGACGATTAGGTTTTTCAACGCCCTGTTGCCTAAGATAGTCATAAATTTCATGTGCATGAAGAGCAATAGCCAATGCCGTTACTTCGCTTTCTTCTTTAAAAAACTTAGTCAACTTTCGTTTTTTGGCAATAGTTGCTTTTTCATAATCTTCAGGAAATAATGTGGGCATACCCTAAGCGCCTCCTTTTATCCGACTTCAAGCTCAAGTTCTTCAGCAGAAACTGATTTTGAACTTTCTGAAATAGTTGTAGTTAATTCCTGGATCAAACCTTCTTTTTCTTCTGTAGACAATCCTTCAATTGCTTTTCTGTCTTCATCAGTAATTGTCAAATTTAATTGCTTACTTAACTGTTCGATCTGTTGCGCATAATTATTTTTTTCCGATCCATTCTCAACAATTTTCTGAGTTTCCTGATTGTTCTCATGAATGGAATCAACTTGCTCGATAGAAGCCTCAGCAGCTGGTTCAACAGATTGCTCTATTTTCTTCTCCTCATCTACTTTTGAAGTAGGTGTTTGATCTACCTCTTTTGTTTCTACCGTGTGTTCATTTTCAAGTGGAGTTTGCGTTGCTTCTTCTTTTTCTTTTGGCAGCTCTATCTTCTCTTCTAGCGGACTTTCAATGGTTTCAACAGATTGTTCTGTCGTTTCTTTTACTTGCTCCTCTGTGGTCTTAGAATCGATTTTCGAGCGCAATTCTTTCTCTTCCAATACAAATGTTTGATCTACTTTTTCAACAATTTTTCTAATAGAGTCGTTTACTTTTAGAATACGGCTGTTGATTGAATTCTTAACATTGATTCGTAGCGTATCCGTTTTATCTTGAACATTATAAATCACGTTGTCTTTTTTAGTGGTTAATGTACGCAGTAAGTTTTCCTTGAATTGCGTTACTTCAGCTTTAATATTTTTCAACATTTCTTGTAAGAATGTTGATTTCTGCTCTTTCGTTGCGTTTTCTAATGAAGCAGCAGCGGTTGTGTAACTTGAAATCATTTTTTCGATTTTGTTCAAATGTTCATCTAGTAAGGAGTCGATTTCGGCACGTGTGAGATATTGATTCGTTCCTTCTTCCTTTTCTTCCATGACATTGAACACCTCGTCTAAAGCCTGTTTAAAATCACTGAGATATTCAGAAGAACTTGCCTGCATGATCTTATTGAAATCAGGATTATTCTTCACTGTTTCGTTCAATTCGGTAGAAGAAGGTTGAAATGGTTGCTCATTTTCAAGCTCTTTTGCCTTTTGTTGGCTCACTGCTGCTTCAGACAATCGATCATAGATTAATTTATTTTCAGCAAAGTTTCGGCCAACTTCAATTTCAGCGTGATCAGTAACTTCTCCATTTGTTACTTCAGCAAATACAAACTTACTTGGAGACTCCGGATAAGTCGCACGTCCTTCTAATTTGTACAGTTCTGTAATCAAGTCTTTTGTGACAACTTGACCGCTATAATCGTTAGGAAATACTCGTTGGTCCATTTCATTGGACTCTACACGAAAATAACGATTGATCTGTTGATCGTCTACAGACATTGTCGTTTTTCTTTGAGCAGTTCTTCCACCAACTACAACTCTATTTGGTCTAATTTGCATTGCTCTTCGTTTGCTCACTGCACCATCGCTTAGCAATCCATACATCGGTTTGTTAATTCCTTCTTGATCCCCTAAGTCCATTCTATGGTGTTTAACAACATCGCCATCAACGACCTCATCAAAATAGAACTTAACGGATTTTGACTCGTCAGCTGCTAAACTTTCCAATGATTGTAATTCTGAAATCAATTCTGGTGTCACAATCTCTCCTTGATACCGGTTGATTCCAATATCAGGGTTTGATTCATTAAATTCCACTTGAAAATAACGATTTTCAGCTGATTCATTCTCAGAAAAAAGAGAATTCTCTAGGTTTTGTTCACCTGTCGAATTCTCTTTTGATTGATCCTGTTCAGTTGTTTGTTGTGCATTCAGTTCGTTAAGTTCTGATATATCTGCCTCAGTTTGTTCATTTTCCTGCTCCAGCAAATCCTTATCTCTTTTTTCAACCACGTTTACTTCCTCCTCTGTTTTTGGTTTCTCTTCAGTCAGCTCATTTTCAACATTTATTTCAGGATTATTTACCAGGGTAATTGATTTCTTCAGTTCAGGGAACCGCTGATCAAAATAAGTAGATAATTCATCTCTCATCGTTTCATCAAAAGCAAGGTAAGCATCCTGTATTTTATAATCATCAGCTGACTTCAAGAAAATACTTTTCAGTCCTGTATCTGAAACGTAGATTTCAAATGCTCTGGCCCACACTTCTGTTGGTGTTCCATAATAGTCTGCCTTATTCCGAACAATACTATCACTTGGTAATTTTGTTATATTCGATCTATACCGTGCCACAAATGATTGAAAATCTTCCTGTAAGCTCAACAGCTTCTCTTCACTTGTATAATCTAGAAAGTGGCCATATTCGTGAACGAAAGATTAAATTCCAATTCCTCCGATTGAATCTCCATAGTCCCTAAAATCAATTGCTATTGTTTGTGTGAACGGGTGGTAGATTCCCAATGCATGATAATTTCCTAGCTTTCTTAAGCGTAGATCAGCGGTTGATTGTGTTTTGGGTAATAAAGCACTGATTCGATTCATTTCTTTCTCAAATTGACCAAACAACTCCAAATCAACGTGATTATCTACCTCAATAAAACCAAAATGATCATTTAGGCTTGTATGATCCATTAATTCTTGTGTCTCTTTATTGATATGTTTCTTTGTTTGCCACGCACTAGCTCGAACTTGTTTTTCAATATCCTTTTCATATTCTCTCTGAAGAAAAACATCATAAGTGTCCTGAATATAGGTGTTAATAAAATCGACTGCACGATTATGAACACGGTATTCTCTAATACGGTCTGGATAAAGAAATCTACGACTCAACCCGTCAGCACTTTCAAGAATATAGGGTGATTTGTCTAAATTCAGCTTATTTGGATCATTTGGAGCGGTAGAGATATCTCTCCAGTTAAAGTTATCATATCGACCTTCCTCCAATTGTTCTTTTGTAGGAGGAACTTGCCAATACTTGACACTTTCGTCTCGAGGCAGCGTTTCTAAAAATTCGTCTGTCAATTCCCCATACTCATTTTTTCTAAAGATTGACCACCCTTTTTGTCCCGAATACGTTGGATTGGTTAAATCTCTTAGAAGTCTCTCTAAATAAGTTCTACTTAACCCTTCTTCAGATAACTCTTCTGATCGAGAATCGTAGACTTTCAGGATATCACGTTGTAATTTATCATAACCAATGGCTCGATTCATGTTTCCTTCAGAAAAATAGATTCGAGTATCTACTCTATCACCATCCCAATAAATGTCTGAGCCAGCATTATAATAGTATCTGCGATTGTGTTTTGTTCCGGTCTTGTTTGTTGGATCTAAAAAAATGAAATTTTCCTTTGCTTCTTCAGCTCCGCTAGTTTCATCATATTTAGTTGTAATTGCTTTATAACCACTGCGATTACTGTCAATTCTTGCTTCAAAAAAGTTTTTTTCCTTTTCAGATAATTCCTGAATAGTAATGGTTAATGGTTGCGGTTCTACTGTGTTTTTTGAACGCCAGGTTAGCGTTTCTTGCCCAACTGGAAGACTTTGTTGGTTCCGTATCATAGTATCAACAGCAGCTCGTTCATCTTCTGGTGACCATTCACCATTTTTGTAAATATTGTCCGCAAGTTTTCGGAATGACGTATATAATGTATCTTTTTCTGTAAAGACCAATTTAGAAGATTTGGTCATTCCGTATTTTTGCTTCATCAAAGAAGTTAATTGATTTTCCATGCACTAAACTCCCTTCTTTTAGTCATTATCTGCTTCTATTGGATCATTTGTGGTTCCCTCTACAAATGGTGGATCTACTTGACTGTCCATTTCATCAACTAGTCTATGGAATTCTTCAGACACTTCCAAAAGGGCTGCTACAGCGCCTTTGTTGTAGTCACTAATGGGTCCTTTTTGGTGCTTTTGAATCAGCTGTAATAGATACTGGTTAAAACTACCTGTATTGAATGTTTCTTCCTCCATCTTAATCACCCCCTCTCTCATCGCATTGAAATATTAAACGCACCTAGTACGATATGATATACTTAAAGAAAGTTAATTCGTGAGGTACTTTCTATGAAAAAACATTTGCTCGCTCAACCTACAATTGAAGAAGTTTGGAAAGAATATTCTTTAGTCAGCCCTTCAAAAGCCCAAGAGCTTTACAAAGAAGGTAAAATTGATAAAAAAGATTTTATTTGTGCATCTGAAGGTTGTTCAGCTCCTATTACTTGTCGACAAATTGACAAGCCAAATGTTAAGGCTTCATTTATTGAAGGTAGAAGAACAAAAAATCTACACACCTGTGAGGCCTTTAGTAACAGGGAAGTTAAAAAGACAGCTGAAAAAAATTCCGCAGAACTAGGTTTTTCAGTCGATTTTTCTGGTATTTACATCGGTAACTCGCCTAGAAATGTATTTACCCAAGGATTAGGCTCTACCTTTTTAGAAGAAGCTTTCCCAGTATCTGAAACAACTTTAGAAATTCCTGACGATGACAATTCTCTTACTTCAAAAAGTAAGAGAAAAAGAAACAAGAAAAACCCTTCATCTAATAAAAAGACTTATAGGAAAAGAATATCTTCAATGGAGGACGCTGTATTTCTGTTTGAACAAAATCCTAACGAACTTATAGAGGAATGGTTTTTAGGGTCCAATCGTCCTATAAATAGATATTTTAGATTCATTACATCTAACCATTTTCAAACAAAAATAAAAGACGATGTGCCTATTTATTATGGAAAAGGTTTTATAGCAAACACAGCTACTTCAGAGTATAGATTTAACTTTAGTTGTAAAAAAATTATTGAGGGTATACAGTACAGGCCTCATTTTTACATTTCTAAAGAGTTTATTGACCAATCTTTTCCTTTTTTGACTAATAGGGTTCATAATAATCCCAGAAAACGATTCAACATCTACATTCGATCAAGATTTTTATTCTACCCTGAATCTAATAGTCGTATGAAACTAATGTTTCAACATTCTAATAATGAACTTCTAAATCTCATCTACTTCACTGATACGAATAATTAGATAACTCTAGCGTATATTTAGTGTTAATAATTAGTGGAAACCACTTCTCATTCATTAAATACAAATAACATATTGGAGTGGTTTCCTCTAAAATTTCTAAGCAACTTGCGTTCAAATATTCCGCGATTTGGATAGACTCTTCTATAGCTTTAGCAATTTTATTCACAGCTAGTTCAACTTCTAATTCAAATGCATGGTATCCTGTTGAAGGCTTGTATTCTGTATATTTATGTTGACTTTTTCCGTTATGAAACCTAAATACAACATATCGAGCGTAGCTTATTTCAGAATTATTCTGAGCGTATTTCTCGGCTTTTTTTATAAACTCTTCGTGATTAAATGAACGAAATTCTTCTACTTCAATTTCTACATTTGAAGGAACATCCAGAGTGTCTATAAATAATTTGTACATTTCTTACTCTCCTTTCAATTATTTTTCTATTAAATAAAACTAATTTTCGTTAAATCTCTACACCAAAGCTTTCCGCTGGATCCGATTTCAGCTGAACTTTTGCAATAAGGTTTTGAAGGGTTACTTCTGATTCTTTTTCCTTCAGTAAGCCTTTTTGATACTTCAACTCGTCATTCCAATCATTTTTCTTCTGACCAGCATGACACTTAGGCATATGAGGAATCACTTCAATATCTTTTAACCCAAAATTCTTATAAAAATCTTTTCCAGGAGTCTCAATTTTTCCTGTTTTTGGATTAAATTTCGGTTCGTCATTGTCTACCGCAAGAATAATTTTCAATTGACCGTATGATCGGCCATTCTTAAAATTCAGTTCATCAACTTTGTTCAGCCAATCTTCTAATCTAACTTCCTTTGTAATATTTTTTATCTGTGTAGAATCAACAGCTAAAGCCTCAACGATTGCTCGTGAGATCACACCTTTATTTAGACCGTTCATAGCTACTAATCGACAGTTATTCAATGTATCCTTGTGTAATTCGTAGTAGCTCAACATATCGATAGGCGCTTCAAAGGCGTAAACTTTAAAAGGTTGATCAACCGTTGCTTTTTTGAAAGTGGATCGATCACCTATATCTACTACAAAGCCTGTAGTACCGCTGCCATACAAATTTTTCTTCAGCCGACCTCTCTCTGGATACAGCTTTTTGTTAACCCAAATCCCTTGCCTAGCACCTCCAACAACCTTTCCGTCTATATCTAAATGCTTGAATACAATCATTGGCTCCGTTTTCCCTGTTTCAAAATCTTTGTGGATCCCTTGTACCATCAAACCTTTTGATAAAAAAAAGTCTATCGTTTCATCCGATAGACCTCGTTCTTCTTTCAAATAGTTTCGTGCATAATCAAACGTTTTTGCTTCTTTCACACGATAAACAAACGGCTCCTTCTTAGGAACTTTTGTGACATCAAACGTTCCTACCTCTGCTTCCAAAAGGAAATGTAAGGCTTCTTTGAAAGATACCTGATTGACCACTTCAACCATTGTGATCACGTCTTTTCCAAGCAATTCATTCCCTTTGGAGAACCAGGAGAAATAGTTTTTTTCAGGATTTATTTTAAAGCTTGGGTGTTCGGTCCATGCATAATTACGCCCCTCTCTCTTTAGTTCCATTCCAAGAGAACTTGCAACGTCTAAAATGCTCTTTTGTTTGGCCATTTCTACGAGTCGATTTGGATTATATTCTGTCATATACATTCACCTCAAATCTTTTGTGATATAATTTTTATAAAATATCAGTTTGAAAGGAGTCTTACAATGTTAGTAATCAAGAAGCCTTAGATTTTCTAGTTTTTTACCTCTACTAATTCCTAAAAATTTAATGTCATGCTGCTTAACTTCAACCACACTACAAAATCGTGGTTGAAGAATGCTAGTATGCTTATCAGCAATTCTTTGCGCTACTTCTCTAGAATCAAAGTAAACCGTTTCTCGTATTTCACTCGTCCAATCAAATTGAAAAAGCTCCTTTCCGTCCTTCTTTACTAATCTTAATTGTATCCAGAGACTACTAGACGGCATTGCTTCTAACAAAGGAACTATCAAAATCAGATATCCTTTTTTTTCTTCCACTTTTTTCCTCCATTCTCTTTTTGAAGAGTAATATTTTAGTACTGATCTGAGAAAAAGAAGGTATGCCAACGATTTGACATACCTTCTTTATTATTTACTTAAATTGTGCAGGGAGTATCTTCCCGTAATCTGAAAAACTTTCATTATTTTGGAAAGGACTAAAAAACTCTTTTTCTATTGTGAATAGCTTACTTACATAGTCCGTTTCTACATGCAAGTCCTCTAAAAAATCTGCTAATGAAAGCAAATGATTAGAAAAAACCAGCTGCATAATACTTCTAATTTTCCCCGGTCTTTTTAAAATCATTTCTTCGTCTAATGGTTCTTTCTTTCGATAATTCTTCTTAGCAATTTGGCGATAAAAGTATGTGTTTTGCTGAGGAGTCAATAAGCCTAACTTATAAGCACGCATCTCTAAAGCTTGAATTGACACATGATACTTCATCTTTAGCTCAACATAAGAATCCGGATTAGAAATATAGTTCAATTTAGAAAAATCCTGTAAAAATTCTTTCTCTGGTAGCAGGAAAAAAGACGCAAACATGTTTGCTTCTGCTTCTAACTTGTTGTATTCATTTTTATCAAGAGAAAGAAATTCCCGATCAACATGCATTAATAAATGCCCTAGCTCATGTGCTAAATCAAAATTTCTTCTTACTGCTGACTTACGTTTACCTAATACAATGAACGCTGTTTGCCGATCTTCACTCCAAGTGCTATAAGCATCGGCTTTTCCACCGATATTCTTCTCTACTATATGGACACCTGACTTCTCTATCTTATAGAGTAAATCGCTATTATCTAAAGAAATATCTAACATTTCTCGTGCTTGCTCTGCCATTTGCTGGACTTCTACCCGAGTAATCTCTTCTGAAGAATAATAGCAGCTAAGTATTGTGTCCCTAATCTGTTGAATGTTTCCTTTTGGTACATCCAAATACGATTCAATAGTTGAAATAATTGGATAAATCGTATTTAAATATTCAGCTTCAGCCGTTGTCTTTTTTCTTGAAACAATATCGGCTTCTCTATAAGCAATATTTTCTTCTTTTACAACGACCATTGCCTTTTTTTCCTGATAAAAATAAGCTGTCTTTACTGAGAACAAGCGCTTCAATGCAACAATCGTTTCAAACGAAGGAGTAGTCATTTGATTTTCAAATTGCCATACAGCTTGCTCCGATACATTTAGCGCTTCTCCTAATTCCTTCCTGGAATAACCATACAAGACACGTACTTTTTGAAGATTCGCTCCTATAAACATGTTCCAGCCTCCTAGTTACTCTTGTTCTTTTCCTCTTTTGCTGCTGGTACAGTATACCCATATTCTTCACTAAATTCAATCTCTGAATCACCTAAAACAACTGAGGCTTCTGCTTCAGTCACTTCTACATCACTGGTTTGAATGTAAGGACTTAAATCTTGAATTTGGTGAAGTTCTCTTGTGACAGCGTCTAACGCAACCAATTCAATTCTAGTAATCATTTTCAACTCATTTGTTTCATAAATCACTAAATAGAAACGATCATGTTCTCTTACCTGACGCCGCTCATCTAGTTTTTTCTTTTCTTCTTCCGTAAGCATACTCAATTGGATAACCATATCATCTTCTTTTTGCTGATTATCACGTAATCGCTCTTCCTCGATCCAACTGTTGTTTAAAAGTGCCGCATATTCAATCAAATAACTACTTTCATTACTTCCTTTTTTTGTAGCCGTTCGTACACGTGAAGCATTTTTAATAATGAAGAAACAACTAACACCGTTTTTAAAAGTGTATTCGAAATGTTCCCATCCACCTTTAACTTTCTCCAAAGTTGTCTTTTCAATCATATTTTCCAATCTATTAACGACAGCATCATCAATGTGATTTCCTTTAGTAAAAGCATACCCGTAGGAAACCTTCATTGATAATCTCTTTTCTCGTCTCTCCTGAAGATAATTCTTATACCCTGCCAATATACCGTCAACAACTGTTTGCGCTTGAATATCACTTAAACGACTCATAAAGCTCCTTCTTTCTAAGTTAGTTTTTTTAATTATACAACAATCGTTAATTAAATTAAACTTAAAAAGACATTTTCTTTGTTTTTATTAAAGTAAACAGTGATTATCAAAAACAATCATTACGCTGAATTAGCTTCCTTCCATTCCTTTTGCTCAGTGTTTCCTTGCTTTTTTCGCTCTACTTCCTGGATCACTTGATTATGCTGCTGATTGAATTTTTCTAGTGACTCTCTAAGAATAGTACCTACACCATCATTCATAGCTTGCTGACGTAACTGAAGTTCTTCCATTTTCCCTTGAAAGACACGAACTAATTGTTCTGTTTGCTTGTCGTACTCTTCTTTGATACTTGTAGTGATTTTTTCTTTAAATATAGACCGAATTTCGGCAGCTTTATTCTGATGTTCTTCTTTGCAGGTATGCTCAATTTCCTGTACTTTCTGCTGGTGACGTTGATTTTCTTCTTGAAGCAGCTGATCCTTTTTGGTTGCTTGTTGTTGGCTTAGCTGATCTAACTGTTCTTTTTCTTCTAATTGAAGACGTTCAGAAATAATTCCTGCAATTTGATCACGTTTATCTAATTGTTGGATTTCTTCATCGATTTTTGTTGTTTCTGTCTGAACAAATTGGGAAAGAACTTGATCAATCTCTGTTTGAGTTGAACGAAGAACGTCTGGAACAAGTTCATCAGGAACAACCAGACTAGGCGGTTGAGTTTCCTGTACAAACAGATTCTCGATCACAGAAGGTGCCTCCTTTTCAATTGGAATTACAGGGATTGGCTCTGGTTTTACTGAAGGCGTTTCTTGTTGGCTAATTTTTTCACGCAAACGCTCCGTTTCCTGTTTTTGTTCCTGTATAGCTGATCTTAAAGCTTCATAATCACTTTTCGTGATCTGAACCACCTCTGCTTCGTCTTCTACTATTACAGCTGCCGCTTCACTTTGATTCGTTGAAACGGCCTCCTTTTTAGCTTGTTTTTCATTAGGAACAGCTGCTAACTCGTCATTCGGAGTTAATGAATCAGATTGAAGCGTTGCTTCAAAGTCTTCTAATGTAAGAGATTTTTTGGTTTCTGGTACAGTTTCAGATGTCTCTTTATCAGGATCCAAACGTTTTTCTTCACGCTCTGAAGAGAGTGAGCTAAAATTGTACTCTTGCGGCTTTTTAACGAAAAAAGAAGATAATGCAGCTAACCAATCAAAACCCTCATCTTGTGGTAAATCAAACCGCTCGGCGTAATAAATTTGCCCTTTCTTATCATTCTTCACTTTTGACACCGTAATGCTGCCTTCAAGGTAGTCACACCTAAACCGATTATCTTCATCGATCATGTGTTTGACTAACTCATGTGGATCCACAATCTCTTTTTCGTGAAAAGAATCGACCCCTGAAAATTCATATAAAAACTTTGGTTTTCGATTAAACAGTCGCATGGCTATTCTCCTTCTCTACAGGATTTGAACTAGTTGTTTCTGAAGACTGATTATTTGTTGTAAAAGACGTTCCTAACACAGAATCTTTCGTTCCTTTCCGTAAAAGAACTAGGGCTTCTTCAAAGGATAACTTCGTTTCATTGATAACAGAACGAAACTCTTTGTTTTCCTCTTCAGTGATCTGTTGCTGCAACTTTTTTATGTCGTCATTCAGCTTGTCTCTTTTCTCGACAGCTTCGTCTAATCGAACTTTAAATCGCTCTAAATTACTTTGATTCTTTTTCTTGCCCATTTTGTTCACTCCTTTGAGAAGAATTTAGTGTTTTTATTTGTGTGACCTTTCCATTTCTTAACGTGATACGAACATCTTCTTGCATTGGAAAGGCTGATTCTTGATAGGGTGCTTTTTGCTCAATCTTTACTTTTACATAATAGGAAGAAGAGTCTTTGGTATCCTGATAAATCTGTGAGGAAAGATAGTTGCTAGATACTAGCTGCATGGAGTTAGACGTGTTGATTTCCTTTGTTTTGTCATACTTTTGAATCATTTTCGTCAATTGTTCCTTATCTGACTGAATTTCTGTCAGATCATAACAGGTTGCACTCATCATGTTTTCGAGTTTAATAGCACGATCACTCACCGATTCCTCTGTTAATTCCCAGGTGAAATAGGTTTCTAAAAATTCTTCTAGCTCACTATTTTCCGTGATTTCTTTCATGCTGCTTGTTGTTTGTTCCGATTGAGCCGTTTCATTTGTTGTTGTTTGAGTTGTTTCTGGCAATACTATTTGTTTCTTTGAGTTCATCACTCGAACACTCAAAAAACATAAGCCTACTAAAAAACATACAAGGAATGTAAACCCTATTCCTAAGAATAGATTCATTCTCTTTTTATCTCGCATAAGTAGTTTTCTCCTTTCTTATTTTGGTGGGTGGATCACAGAAGATATTCCACCAGGAACATAAGTGACCGTCCATGTTTTCAATGGTCCTGGATTTTGGTCATACAATAAGAATTGATTATTTCCCAAAACCTTCCCTATTACACCTGTGTGACCATATTCTCCGTCCGCAACCCATGTACCCATATTGGCTCCAGCATGAAAATTGATAATATCTCCTGGGCGCATATCCTTGTAACTAGGATTTTTCACCACTGTCCATTTCCAACTTGCCCAAGGATAATCGTTGCCAATTTCGCTTGCTTTAATCCCATTTGTCAATATAATTGCTGGTGTAATTGAATGAGCATAATACGCTGTTACGGCGTAACATTGCCCCGACATACCACCAAACTCACCGGAAACGGATTGCCCTAACAATTTATCTAACACAGCCAATCCGGCTCCTCCTCCACCTGTCGGTCCAAAGCCTCCTGGTGGATCAGGTGTGCCACCATGATCATCAATCCACTTATCTAGTTTTTCTGCGATTGCTGCTCTAGGCTTGCCTGCGTCTAAAGCGGTCCAATACACAAACTGACCAGGCTTTAGCGTATTATTATGATAGGCTCTGGCACGATCATCCATGATCGCAATCGTTTTGTTCCCAAAACTGT
>Ga0308156_1001323_pt1 | contig 30762 bp, 27 predicted proteins | sample PhyAR2_FD_201041 | JGI IMG/M metagenome (GOLD analysis project Ga0308156, IMG submission 201041) | Phyllosphere microbial communities from UC Gill Tract Community Farm, Albany, California, United States - DLSL A.R2 | ecosystem: Host-associated > Plants > Phyllosphere > Unclassified | place: USA... | reverse complement strand
AGGCTTTAGATTATTTTATGTACAGTGGGAAATTTCCGTTGATTTCCCCGCTGTTGATTCATGGGGTATATGATTAAACGAGGTACGCTGAGGGAGATAACATTTACGTAATGGATATTAACGCACTCATTGAACAATATGGCTATGCCGCGCTGGTCATTGGTAGCGTGGCAGAAGGTGAAACCATCACGCTTTTAGGCGGCGTCGCCGCGCATCAGGGCTTACTGAAATTTCCGCTGGTCGTCGCTGCGGTCGCGCTGGGCGGCATGATTGGCGATCAGCTACTCTACTTTCTGGGTCTGCGCTTTGGTCCGACGCTTCTCAAGCGTTTCGCTAAACACAAAAAGAAAATTAACCGCGCGCAGCGCCTGATCCAGCGCCACCCTTACCTGTTCGTTATAGGCACCCGTTTTATGTACGGCTTCAGGATAATCGGGCCGATACTGATTGGCGCCAGCCGTCTGCCGCCGAAAATTTTCCTGCCGCTGAATATTCTTGGCGCCATTGCCTGGGCGCTAATCTTTACGACGCTCGGTTACGTGGGAGGCGAGGTGATAGGTCCGTGGCTGCATAATCTCGACCAGCATCTGAAGCACTGGGCATGGTTGCTTGTCGTGGTTGTGGCGGTGATTGGCGTCAGGCTGTGGCTGAAACATCGGGAAAAGGCGCGGGATGAGGCGTAGCCGGATGCGGCCTGATGCCCTGCCCCTCACCCTCTCCCACAGGGAGAGGGCAAAAAGTAGCTATCCCTCCGGCTTAAACTGCGGATTCGCCAGCATAAAACCCCCGTCAACGATAAACGATTGCCCGGTGGTATAGCTGGCGTCGCTGTCGCACAGCCACGCCACCAGGCTGGCGATTTCTCTCGTATGCCCGGGGCGCGCCAGCGGGATTTCCGGCATTGAGCCTTCTTTCACTTCGCAGTCGTCCATATCGTTCATGGGTGTGGCAATGGCACCCGGCGCGACGGCGTTCACCAGAATGTTGTGCTTAACCAGTTCTATCGCCATGGATTTGGTCAGGCCGCCGAGCGCATGTTTCGCAGCGGTGTAGGCGCTGGCCTCCGGCAGCGGCGTGTGCTCATGCACCGAGGTAATGTTGACAATTCGCCCTCCTTCCCCCTGCTTCACCATCTGCCGCGCCGCAATCTGCGAACAGAGAAACGCACCGTCCACGTCGACGGTGAAGATGTTCCGCCAGTCGTCAAACGGCATCTCCAGGAAGGGCGCTTTGGTCATCGCCCCGGCATTGTTAACCAGCACGTCCAGCCGACCGAAACGCGCAATCAGCACGTCAATGGCTTCAGCACCTTCCGGGAGCGTGCTTAAATCGAGATGGACAGCCTCTGCTCGCTGCCCCTTCGCTTCCACTTCACGGCAGGTTTCCAGCGCACCTTTTTCATCAGAATGCCAGGTAATGCCAATATCAAACCCGCGCTCTGCCAGCATCAGGGCCGTGGTTTTACCAATCCCGGAATCCGATGCGGTAACAATCGCTACTCTGGTCATACTCACCTCCTGAAAAACAGCAAAGAGATAAGTATAGATAACGCATCTTTTTAGCCGTGATGATAGCCGCCCCCCAGCGCCGACGTTAGTTGCAGCGTGGCGTCGATATACTGTCCTTTCAGCATGACCGTCTCAAGGTGTTCTTTAAGCGCCGGGATTCTGGCTTCGCTGACCCGCGACCCCGCAAGGATACCTGCCCTAAAACGAGCCTGCGCCAGCGCCACTACACGTGCCGCGTCTTTTTCGACCTGCTGCTGGTGACGGTTTTTTGCCGTCAGGGTTTCGACTTCGCTGGCCGTACGCGCCACCTGATTCACCGCCTCCACCACCGCTTTGTTGTAGTTCGCGACAGAGAGGTTATTCTGCGCCTGGGCACTATCCAGATTGGCGTTCAGCCTGCCGCTGTCGAAAATCGGCAGGGTCAAACCGGCGGTCACGCCCATCTGCTGAGCGGAAGAGCGGAACAGATCGCTGAGGTGCAGGGCATCCTGCTGTAAGAAGGCCATCAGATTCACGTCAGGATAGAATGCTGCTCTGGCGGCCTCCACCTCGCTCAGGGAGGCTTCTATATACCAGTGCGCCTCCTGAAGATCCGGGCGGCGCGCCAGCAGTTCATATCCCAGCGTTGAAGGGAGCGAGGCTTCTGTCGCAGGCAACGCATGGCGCGTAAGGGCTATGGCCGATGTACCGGTCAACGCAGTCAGTCGCGCCTCAATGGCCTTCATTTTGCCCTTCACGTCCGCTAACTGTTCATCCGTTTTGCTGGCATAAATATCGGTTTCGACGCCCTCCACCGAGGAGGTAATACCGTGCTGATACAGTTCGCGATCGGCATCGATAATATTTTTCTGCTCCTGCTTAATTTGGGAAAGGACATCTCCGGCAGCAGCCTGGGTCTGCCACGCCCAGTAAAGGCGCGCAACGCTGCTGGCAAGCAGCTGGCGAGTCTGCTCCAGCTCCGCTTTTTGCGCATTCACTTTACCGATACGCGCGGCAATCCGGGCGCGATTTTTCCCCCACAGATCCAGATCCCACCCCGCCGTGAGGCCAAAAGTGCCATTGGTGTACCATGGGCCGGTCGTTCCCGCCGCCGGATCGGTCAGCGCGAACGGGCCCATCAGGCCTTCTGCCGACATTTTCTGCCGTTCAACATCCGCAGAAAAATCCAGTTGTGGGCCATCGGCAGCAATAGCGGCCTTCGCCTGTGCTTCCGCGAGCGTAATACGTTGCCGGGCAATTTGCATATCCGGGGCATCCGCTATCGCTTTCGCAATAAGCGCATTCAGCTGCGGGTCGTTATACTCTTTCCACCATTCGTTTTTCGGCCAGTCCGCATGGTTAAGTCGGGTATTTACAGATGCAGCTGTCGCCTGCGTTTTTATTGGCGCTACCGTGGAATGTTCCGGTGCGCACGCAGCCAGCATAAAAACAAGGGGAGCACTCAGAGATAAAATAGGAAAACGTTTCATTACGCCATGCACTCAAAAAATAAAGGCGCAACTTACGCTTGATGACTTTTCGTTTTTTAGTAACGCGTGGCAATCCGCAAATTGTTATACATTTACATAATCAGCAAAATATTCACATAGTGAATTATTTAAATCTAAATATTACCGCTGGTTATTTTGACTGAATGACCCGCGCAATTTCAGCCGACGTCTGGAGCGTGCGGATCGCCTGAAATAACCCCAGCGCTTCGCTGTATTCTTTACGTAAATAGCTCAGCCACTGCTTGATGCGCGCGACGTGATACAAACCGGTATCACCCTGCTTTTCCAGACGGCTGTATTTTTGCAGCAGCGTCACCACGTCAGCCCATGGCATACGCGGTTCGTTATATTTCACGACGCGACTGAGGTTGGGCACGTTCAGCGCACCGCGGCCAATCATCACCGCATTGCAGCCCGTCTCTTTCAGGCATGCCTGCGCGCTTTCGTAATCCCAGATTTCGCCGTTAGCGATCACCGGAATAGTGAGCCGTTTGCGGATCTCGCCAATCGCCTGCCAGTTAATCCGCTCAGCTTTATAACCATCTTCCTTGGTGCGGCCATGCACCACCAGCTCGGTGGCCCCAGCCTGCTGCACCGCATCGGCAATTTCAAACTGCTTATCTCCGCTGTCCCAGCCCAGACGAACTTTCACGGTGACCGGCAGATGCGAGGGTACCGCCTCGCGCATGGCTTTTGCGCCGCGATAAATCAGCTCAGGATCCTTGAGTAGCGTTGCCCCGCCGCCGCTGCCGTTGACCAGCTTTGACGGACAGCCGCAGTTGAGATCGACGCCATAAGAACCCAGCGACACGGCCCTGGCTGCGTTTTCCGCCAGCCATTCAGGATACTGGCCTAACAGCTGGATCCGCACCAGCGTACCGGAAGGCGTCCGGCTCTGGCGGTGCAGTTCAGGACAGAGACGGTAGAATGACTTTTCTGGCAGCAACATATCGACCACGCGCAAAAACTCCGTCACGCAGAGATCGTAATCGTTCACCTCGGTAAGCAGCTCGCGCACAAGTGAGTCGAGCACGCCTTCCATCGGGGCCAGTAAAACACGCATTCTGAGTACCTGTGAAAAAAGACGCGCTATAGTAGCTGCTCTGTATGTATGTGGAAAGCCCGGCGTTCCATTCCGGAATGTCTGGTATGCTCAAAATTCATGATGTGATCCGTGGCACATTTTCAGGTTTAATTGTATGATGAATGCGTTTCATCAAGGACTATCACCATGAGCAAATCATTGAACATTATCTGGCAATATCTGCGCGCATTCGTCCTGATTTACGCCTGCCTGTATGCCGGGATTTTTATCGCGTCGCTGCTGCCTATCACCATTCCTGGCAGCATTATCGGCATGCTGATCCTCTTTGTTTTACTGGCGCTGCAAATTCTGCCCGCAAAGTGGGTTAACCCCGGCTGTTTCGTCCTCATCCGCTATATGGCGCTGCTTTTCGTGCCCATCGGCGTCGGGGTCATGCAGTATTTTGATTTGCTCAAAGCCCAGTTCGGCCCGATTGTGGTCTCCTGCGCGGTTAGCACGCTGGTGGTTTTCCTTGTCGTGAGCTGGAGTTCACATCTGGTACATGGCGAACGTAACGTCATCGGGGAGAAAACAAAAAAATGATGGCTAATATCTGGTGGTCTCTGCCGTTAACCCTGCTGGTCTTCTTCGCCGCGCGTAAACTTGCCGCACGCTTCAAAATGCCGCTGCTCAACCCCCTGCTGGTGGCGATGGTGGTAATTATTCCTTTCCTGCTGCTCACCGGCATCCCTTACGAACGTTACTTTGCCGGCAGCAAAATTTTAAACGACCTGTTGCAGCCCGCCGTTGTGGCCCTCGCCTTTCCTTTATATGAGCAGCTGCACCAGATCCGCGCCCGCTGGAAATCCATCATTACGATCTGTTTTGTGGGCAGCCTGGTGGCGATGATCACCGGCACGTCGGTGGCGCTATTGATGGGCGCTTCGCCACAAATTGCGGCCTCTATTCTGCCTAAATCGGTGACCACACCTATCGCAATGGCGGTAGGCGGCAGCCTCGGCGGGATCCCGGCCATCAGCGCGATGTGCGTCATTTTCGTCGGTATTCTCGGCGCGGTGTTTGGTCACACCCTCCTGAACGCGATGCGGATCCATACTAAAGCGGCGCGGGGATTGTCGATGGGTACCGCCTCGCACGCCCTGGGTACCGCCCGCTGCGCGGAGCTGGACTATCAGGAAGGGGCTTTTAGCTCCCTGGCGCTGGTGATCTGCGGGATTATCACCTCCCTGCTCGCCCCGTTCATTTTCCCGTTGATTCTGGCGGTGATGGGCTAAAATTTGCGATGCGTCGCGCAAATTTCATTTTGATTTCATAAGTTGCATACATAATGAGAAGTGGATCACATATAAAGCCCCAGCGGCTCCGTAAACTACCGATCCATTAACCTTTATGAGGCAAACGCCATGCACCCACGTTTTCAAGCTGCCTTCGCTCAGCTTGCAGAGAATTTGCAATCAGCCCTTGCTCCCGTCCTGGCAGATGCACATTTCCCCGCCCTGCTGACGGCAGAGCAGGTCACCATGCTGAAACAAGCAGCGGGACTCGATGAAGACGCGCTGGCTTTCGCACTGCTGCCCCTGGCTGCCGCCTGCGCGCGTGCCGATCTCTCCCACTTCAACGTCGGCGCTATTGCGCGCGGCGTCAGCGGAACCTGGTACTTCGGTGGAAACATGGAGTTCCTGGGCGCAACCATGCAGCAAACCGTTCATGCGGAGCAAAGCGCCATCAGCCACGCCTGGTTGCGCGGTGAAAAGGCCCTGAGCGCCATCACCGTGAACTACACGCCGTGCGGCCACTGCCGTCAGTTTATGAACGAGCTGAACAGCGGGCTGCAACTGCGCATCAACCTGCCGGGACGTGCGCCACACACGCTGGGCGATTACCTGCCGGATGCCTTCGGCCCGAAAGATCTGGACATTAAAACGCTGCTGATGGACGAGCAGGATCATGGTTTCGCCCTGTCCGGCGATGACCTGAGCGAAGCGGCCATTCGTGCGGCTAACAAGAGCCACACTCCGTACAGTAACGCCCCAAGCGGCGTGGCGCTGCAGTGCCGCGATGGCCGTATCTTCACCGGCAGCTATGCGGAAAACGCCGCGTTTAACCCAACGCTGCCGCCGCTGCAGGGTGCGCTCAACCTGCTGAGCCTGAACGGCTACGACTACCCCGACATTCAGCGCGCAATTCTGGCCGAAAAGGCCGATGCGCCACTGATTCAGTGGGATGCTACCGCTGCGACGCTCAAGGCGTTAGGCTGCACGACGATCGACCGCGTACTGCTGGCATAAATCCTTCCGGCGGACTGAAATGTCCGCCACATTGCTGAAAAACCCCTCAGTTGAGTCGCTGTTTCTTGCGCTAACCAGACGGGTAAAGTAGCCTGAGTGAACTTTCATCCACGAACGAGCCATCTCCATGTTAAAGCGCGTTTTTTACAGCCTGTCTGTCCTGGTCGGCATACTGCTGTTGATCGTGCTGGGTCTCGACCGCTGGATGAGCTGGAAAACCGCCCCTTACATCTTTGATGACCTGCAGGACCTGCCCTATCGCCAGGTGGGCGTGGTGCTCGGCACCGCCAAGTATTACCGCACCGGGGTGATCAACCAGTATTATCGTTACCGAATTCAGGGCGCGCTGAACGCTTACAACAGCGGCAAGGTGAACTATCTGCTGTTAAGCGGTGATAACGCGCTGCAAAGCTATAACGAACCGGTGACGATGCGTAAGGACCTGATTGCCGCAGGCGTGGATCCTGCCGACATCGTGCTCGACTACGCAGGCTTCCGCACCCTCGACTCCATCGTGCGCACCCGCAAAGTGTTCGACACCAACGACTTCATCATCATCACCCAGCGTTTCCACTGCGAGCGCGCGCTCTTTATTGCGCTGCATATGGGTATTCAGGCGCAGTGCTACGCGGTGCCGTCGCCTAAAGATATGCTGAGCGTGCGCGTGCGCGAATTTGGCGCGCGTTTTGGCGCATTGGCGGACCTCTACATTTTCAAACGTGAACCGCGCTTTTTAGGCCCGCTGGTGCCGATTCCGGCGATGCATGAAGTACCGGAAGACGCGCAGGGTTACCCGGCTGTGACACCGGAGCAACTGCTTGATCTGCAGAAGAAAAAATAAATTTGCACAATGAGTAATATATTACTCATTAACCTCTCAAAAAATGGATAATGTGAGATATAAGTGGCATTACTTGCCTTAATCACCCCGTATCACTTTTTTTAATGACCACGGAAATCCAGGCTGGCTGCGATTCATCGACGATATCATTCCCGCCGGCGCCAGTCGTCGCTACTGGATAAATGCGCTTGGTATCAGTGAATTACCACTCAGCCAGCAAAATTTTTTATTGCTAAAATTTGGCACAATGTCCCCTGTTGGGAATTTACGCATTAAAGAATCCGTACCGGAATGGAATGAATTCGCAAGCGCTAAAACGTTTACGGTTACGGACGTCATCGAGCGGGCAGCCGACTTTCTGGATTATGCCCAGGAAAGAGGCGCCGCGGCAGGTGGCGCAACCGGAGCTGGCGGAGTGGATTCCCCCTTCGACGTTGCTTAACGCCCTGCATGAGACAGCCGTTCAACTCGTCGACCTACCGGAAAGATTGGCGGCGCGCGGTGTTCCAAAACAGATACTGGAAATGCCTGCAATCGGTTTTCGCTTTATTCCAGACAAACTTTCCCGCTGGGGCTTATTATGAAAACACCCGATAAGACAGAGTCAGAGTTTCTGCAAACATTAGCCCGTATACGCAGCGCAAATGGAAGGAGACATCATGACGACGCAGAGGATCCTGACAAGTTAACGCAGGTAAACAGGCAACGCGTTTCACCAGGCTTAACACGCGTCGATACACGCGATCGTCAGGATCTCTTGCACGCAGCCATTCGGGACATATTGTTGGGTAAAATCACGCAAGGAGAAGCACTGAGGAAACTCAGGGTCGAGGTGTTGGGGCTAAAACAGGATGAATATGCAAAATTAGTTAGCGTATCCCGAAAAACATTGTCAGATGTAGAAAATAACAGAGGCAACTATTCCGCTGACATCATTAACAAAATCTTTAAACCCTTCGGGCTTCAAACCGGGCTGGTGCCCATTTCAAAATCGCTGATAGCCTCACTTTTCTCATAAAAAAACCCGCATCGCTGCGGGTTTTTCATTGTTGAGCTTATTTCTTACGTGCGTACTTCAGTGAATCCAGCGCAACAGCGAAGATAATAATCGCGCCTTTAATGATGTACTGCCAGTACGGGTTCACGCCGATGTAGGTCAGGCCGTAGTTGATCACGGTGAAGATGATCACACCGGTGACCACACCGAGTACGGTACCCACGCCGCCGCTGAAGGAGACGCCGCCGACCACACAGGCTGCAATCGCATCCAGTTCGTACATAAAGCCGAGGTTGTTGGTTGCAGAACCGATACGACCCGCTTCCAGCATCCCACCGAAGGCGTAGAACACCCCGGACAGGGCATAGATCATCAGCAGGTTCAGGGCCACGTTGACGCCGGAAACTTTCGCCGCTTCCGGGTTACCGCCGATAGCAAAGATGTTTTTACCAAAGCGCGTTTTGTTCCACAGGATCCAGACGAACGCCACCGCGATCAGCGCATAGAAGGTGATATACGACAGGCGGAAACTGCCCAGCGCGATAAACCCTTGCGTAAAGGTTGAGAAGCCGCTGTCAAAGCCCGAGATAGGAGACGCGCCCACGAAGTCGTAGTAGAGGGAGTTGATACCGTAAACGATGATCATCGTACCCAGCGTGGTGATAAATGGCGTCACGTTCAGGTAAGCGATGATGATACCGTTGATCAGGCCAATCACCGCGCCGATGGCGCAGACAATCAGGATCACCACGAAAATCGGCATGGTCGCCATTTCCGGGAAGACCTTGTTGGCGTTTTCCATCGACTGCAGCAGGGTGGCCGCAATAACCGCCGCCAGGCCGACCTGACGACCGGCAGAAAGGTCAGTACCCTGGGTGACGATAAGGCCCGCCACGCCCAGCGCAATGATAATACGCACGGAAGACTGGGTCAGAATGTTACTCAGGTTCAGCAGACTTAAGAACGTAGGGTCCTGAAAAATGATAATGGCCAGCAGGACTAAAAGAACAACGTAAATTCCGCCTTCTTTCAGGTAAGTGAGAAAACTTTTTTTATTTAACGCACTCATGAGGAGCCCCTGATCTTAAAGGTGCAAAGACGCAAGACGCAAAATTTCGTTTTGCGTTGTCGTTTTGGTGTCAACAATACCGGCAACGAGACCATTGCTCATAACCAGAATACGGTCTGTGATCCCTAACAGTTCCGGCATTTCGGAAGAAATAATAATGATCCCTTTATTCTTTTTCGCCAGCTCGGCAATCAGCTGATAAATTTCAAACTTCGCGCCGACGTCAATGCCACGGGTAGGTTCATCCAGCATCAGAATTTCTGGCTGGGTTAATAACCAACGTCCGATAATGACTTTTTGCTGGTTACCCCCCGAAAGCGAACCAATTTGCGTGCGGTGGCCAGGCGTTTTCACGCGCATGGAGTCAATCACCCACTGGGTATCGCTCTTCATGCGGGAGTTATCCAGCAGTCCGACTTTATTTTTGTAATTACGAATATTAGAAATTAACGAGTTAAAGTTAATATCCAGATAAGCATAAATACCCGTCGAACGACGTTCTTCCGTTACCAGCGCAAAACCGTTATTAATGGCTTCGTTGGCATTGTGGTTGTTAATTTTCTTTCCGTGCAGCGTAATGGTGCCCTGGGCCTTCTCACGGATACCAAACAAGGTTTCCACAATGTCGGTACGCTTTGCCCCCACCAGACCGGCAATCCCCAGGATTTCGCCTTTGTGCAGGTCGAAGGAGACATCGCGGATGGACGGCTGACGCAGCGAGGTGAGATTGCGCACTTCAAGAATCACTTCACCCGGCTTGTTCTCTTTGTCCGGGAAGCGCTGGTTAAGGGAGCGGCCAACCATCATGGCGATGATCTTGTCCATATCCAGCCCTTCCAGCGGCTGCGTGGCAATCCACTGGCCGTCGCGCAGGATGGTAATCTCATCGCACAGCTGGAAGATCTCTTCCATTTTGTGAGAGATGTAGACAATGCCGCAGCCGCGTTCTTTCAGCTTACGAATAATGGTAAAAAGGTGATTAACCTCTTTTTCCGTTAATGACGATGTCGGTTCGTCCATGATGACGATTTTCGCATCATAGGAGAACGCTTTGGCAATTTCGATCATCTGCATTTGTGAGACGGATAAGGTTCCCACGCGAGCGCGCGGATCGATATCAATATCCAGCTCATCAAAAATCGCTTTGGTGTCACGATACATTTTGTCCTGATCGACAAAGACACCTTTGGTTGGATAACGCCCCAACCACATGTTATCCATAACGGAACGTTGCAGTACCAGGTTTAATTCCTGGTGAACCATCGAGATACCGTTTTCCAGTGCTTCTTTCGCTGAATGGAAATCGATCTCTTTCCCCTGAAAAAGAATGCTGCCAGAATCTTTTTGATAGATCCCAAAAAGACATTTTAATAATGTTGATTTACCCGCACCGTTCTCCCCCATTAATGCATGAATAGAGTGAGGACGGACTTTTAAATTAACATTATCGAGTGCCTTAACACCGGGAAATGACTTGTTAATACCGTTCATTTCCAACAAGTATTCACCGGTTGACTGAGTAGTTGTGCTGACCATAATTATACCTTGTTGGCCTCGCATATCGCGTTATAAAAGGGCGCAACGAATTGCGCCCAGTGGAGACAGGTTAACTCACTTATTTACCGATAAACTCAGCCAGGTTGGACTGGTCTACGCCCACGTAAGGTACGCGAACGATTTTGTTGTCAATTTTCCAGCTGGTGCCATCTGCCGCGCCTTTACCGTCAGCGAGGTTTTTCGCCAGATCGAAGGTGGCTTTCGCCTGGTTATTGGCATCGTTCAGAACGGTACCGGCCATCGCGCCAGATTTAACCAGCGCCAGCGCTTCTGGCAGGGCATCCACACCGAATACCGGAATGGACGATTTATTGTGGGCTTTCAGCGCTTCTACCGCACCCATTGCCATCGCATCGTTGTTGGCAATAACCACTTCGATTTTGTTCGCGTTAGGGCCGGACAGCCAGGCATCCATCTTATCTTTCGCCTGGGCGGTATCCCACATCGCGGTATCTAATGCCAGCTGCTGGGTTTTCAGGCCCTTATCATTCAGCTCTTTGATAACGTAAGTCGTACGCGCTTCAGCATCCGGGTGACCAGGTTCGCCTTTCAGCAGAACGAACTGGATCTGACCGTCTTTGTTCAGGTCCCAGTTCGGGTTCGCTGCCCAGTGTTTCGCGATCAGATCGCCCTGAATAATGCCGGACTCTTTGGAGTCAGTACCGACGTAATACGCTTTGTCATAGCTATCCAGCGCTTTACGGGAAGGTTCTTTGTTGAAGAAGACGATTGGCACATTCTGGCCGCGCGCTTTTTCAATTACCGTGCCTGCTGCAGCCGGGTCAACCAGGTTGATCGCCAGGGCTTTCACGCCTTTCGCCAGAAGAACGTCGATCTGGTCGTTCTGTTTGGACTGGTCATTCTGGGAGTCATTCATCAGCAGCTGTACGTCTGGCGCTGCTTTCGCATCTTTCTCGATAGCTTTACGTACAACAGACATGAAGTTGTCGTCGTATTTATAAATCGTCACACCAATACGGGTATCTGCAGCGTGCGCTGCTGCACCAAAAAGCATGCTTGCCATTACAGCAGACAGGGTCAACACCTTCTTATTCATGGTATCTCCGGTTTTTTTTATGCAGGGTAGTTCTGGTGAATAACGAGCGGCAGGCAGATGTTAATAAAACGTTACTGACAGCCGACGTTCACTTATAAAATTTCTCTCTTCCGTGGTCGGTAACGCTCCAGAAATGCGTTTTATTCGTTGTTTGCGGCACATTGGCTACTGTTAAAGTGAATAATCACCGTTACATAGCGTTTCAGCTGCTAAAACGCTGACATCATAGTCAGCGCCTTGTTAAGATACTGTGAATTTACTCACAGATTGAAAACGGTTACATCACCTCATGTAATCAGTTAGTGATCGGAGCCACAATTTGCCGCGACGCGACGGAATGTCGACGCACCAGGGTTGGCATGAAGCAATGGGTCGCCCCAGGATCCAGCAGCCCTGCGGCTCCCTGTAACGCCAGTTCAGTAGCCAGTTTTGCCATAGAAGCAATGGGATAGCGCACCGTGGTCAGCTGCGGGTCGGTGTAACGGGCGATCGGAATGTCGTCAAAGCCAATCAACGACAAATGCTGCGGCACCGCAATGCCGTTATCTTTCAGTGCCGTCAGCGCGCCCGCTGCCATGCTGTCGTTATACGCAAACACCGCAGAAAGCTGCAGATTGCGGCCCAGCAACTCCACCATTGCCGCCTCACCGCCCTGCATGTCAGGCGTACCGGTGCCGATCCAGCTCTCTGATGCGGTAATGCCGTGTTCTTTCAGGGCGTTTTGCCAGCCCTCACGCCGGTACGCGTCATCTTCAATTTGATGGCTGGAGGCAAGATAACCGATCCGCTGATGGCCGTTATTGATAAGCATTTTGGTGGCCATCATGGCGCCGCTGACGTTATCCAGCCCAACACAGCGGTGGGCATAGCCCGGCACAATCCGGTTAATCAGCACCATGCCCGGTATCTGTTCCATAAACCCGGCAAGCTCTTCATCACTTAAGGCTTTGGAGTGAACAATCAGGGCGTTACAGCGCTGGCGAATCAGTACTTCGATGGCATGACGCTCTTTCTCCGCCTCATGATAGCTGTTGCCAATCAGCACATATTTTTGATGCTGCTGGGCAACCACATCGACCGCTTTCACCAGCGCACCGAAAAAGGCGTCTGAGACATCCATCACCACCACGCCGATGGTATCGCTGACCTGCGTGGCAAGCGCCTGCGCGTTGGCATTTGGCCGGTACCCGAGCTGGGTCACGGCTTTCATTACGGTTTCACGGGTTTCAGGGCTCACCAGCGCACTGTTGTTCAGCACGCGGGAGACGGTAGCCACAGAAACGCCCGCCAGACGGGCGACATCACGAATGGTGATCATATTCACCATCCTTCAAAGGATTGCAGCAACTCACAGACACCCCCTGTGTTTAGCAAGGTGGCTATTTTGGCAGCGAGAGAAAAGGGACTACGTGAAGAAGCTCACAGTCATGAAAACGCTTACATCCGTTTTGTTAATGATTGTGATCCAGATCGTTATCTGGATGTATTACTCAATGATACCCCTGAAGCATGTGCGGTTAACTGACGCCACACCCACTCCAGCGGCCCCTGACGGAAATAACGCAGCCAGATAACGGAAAACGCCAGATTAACCGCCCAGATCGGAATAACAAACGCCAGCAGCCCGAGGCGGTCGAATTTCATAAACAGGCCAAAGCGATAGAAAATCGTGGTGCATATCAACGTTTGCAGGAGGTAATTGCTTAACGCCATGCGCCCGACGCAGGCGACTGCGCTGACAAGCCACAGGCGAGAAAGCTGCGGCCAGAAGCCATATATTAGCGCCGCGTAGCCGATGGTCTGGAATGGCGCGCTCAGTTCACGCGGTACCTGGAGCAGGAAAGCGCACCAGCGATAATCCCAGTGAATGTGCCACTGTGTCATCACCGCCGGGAGGTTTATCAGCACGCCGAGCAGAACCAGCCCCGCCCCGGTGCGACGATAATGACGCAGGCTGAACTCCCCTTTCAGCCACCCGGTGCGCATCAATGACGCCCCCATCAGCATCATCCCTGCCAGCTGCCAGCCGTATTGCGCCCCCAGCGCAAGAAGGTTATCCCCCAGCATATCCGCCCGGTTGCTAATGGCTTCCGTACCGCCTTTTAGCTTCCAGAACTGCTCGTACTGGAGGTTTGCAGCATCCGGGATCCAGGAACGGTTGGTCGCTTCGCCAGAGATCATCCCCAGCAGCAGCAGCACCCCAAGCCCCATGAGGTAGAGCATCACGCCGGTGTTAAACAGGCTTTTCACGCTGTGCGCATCACGAATGAGACGCCAGCAGATAAGCCCGACTAACCCATATGCGAGAAGAATATCGCCGTCCCAGAAGAACAGACCGTGGATAAAACCGAGGATCACCAGCAGGGTTAAGCGCGACTGGATCCAGCGGGTGCCGCGTTTAAGCAGAAGCTGTAGTCCTGCGCCAAACAGCAGGGCAAAGAGCGTGAGGAATTTAACCTGGGCAAACAGATCAAGGATTGCCCAGGTCCAGGCATCGCTTCGGGTGATATCGCCGTACCAGGCGGGATTGAGATAAGCGGCCTTCGGCAGACCGAAGGCGCTAATATTCAGCAGCAGGATACCCAGTATGGCGACGCCGCGAACAAAATCGAGCGTGACGTTTCGCTCCATGGTCCCTGCCCTGTGAGATTAGTTGTGGTGACGCACGGCGCGCAGGAACTCCTGGCGGGTGTTCTGGCTCGATTTAAACAGACCGCCCAGCGAAGTGGTGGTGGTTGCACTGGTCGCATCACGTACGCCGCGGGCTTTCACGCAGTAGTGAACGGCATCGATGGAGACCGCCACGTTATTGGTGCCCAGCAGCGTTTGCAGGGCAATCAGGATCTGCTGCGTCAGACGTTCCTGAACCTGAGGACGCTGCGCGAAGAACTGCACAATACGGTTGATCTTCGACAGACCAATCACCGTATCTTTCGGAATGTAAGCCACGGTCGCTTTACCGTCGATAGTAACGAAGTGATGTTCGCAGGTGCTGGTCAGCGTGATATCACGTACCGTGACCATCTCGTCCACCTTCATCTTATTTTCAATAACGGTAATTTTCGGGAAGTTGGCGTAATCCAGGCCAGAGAAAATTTCGTCGACGTACATTTTCGCGATGCGCTTAGGCGTCTCCATCAGACTGTCATCGCTCAGATCGAGATTCAGCAGTTGCATGATCTCGGTCATATGCCCGGAAATCAGACTTTTACGGGTTTCATTGTCCATATCCTCAACGGGCGGACGCAATGGCGTTTCGAGACCGCGCGCAAGCAGGGCTTCATGGACCAGGGCAGCTTCTTTACTGAGTGATGACATTTTCTTCTCCTGCAGGTGTGGCGTCTTTCGCCCTCGTTGTGGCAAAAGTATGCGCTCATTGTGCGTGAGGCGACGCACATAATCCAGTATTCACGACGATAATTATTGCAATTGCTGTTGCCTTTCAGCGTGACGATTCCAGACCAGCGCGCCGCCGATGAACAACGCGACGCCCGCCAGCCCCAGCGCAGGCTCCAGCCGGTGGGTTAGCCAGGTCGATAACGCCGATGTCACCGGGCCAATCAACTGCCCGATGGCATACCCGGTGGTGAGCAGTCCCGCCATATAACGCGTGTGGTTCGGTGCCAGCTCTCGGCCGTATAAAAGAGAGAGCTGCACGGCGCAAAGGAACCCCCCACCTACCAGCAGCCCGCCCGTCAGCAAACCGCCGATGCCCGGCAGCAGCCAGGCCGCCAGGACACCCGCGCCCTGAAGCCACAGCACGATAGCCAGCCTGCGGTTAGCCGTGGAGATATGTCGCAAGGCAATGCTGAGCGCAATCCCCACCACAGCGGCGAGACCAAAAATCGGCCAGACAAACTGGGCAAACAGGCTGCCGGGAAAGCGCACGGCGGCCATTTGCGATAAAAAGGTCGCCGGAAGGATATAGCCAAATCCCGCCAGGCTGTAGCTCCAGACCAGGCGCTTTAAATCCGCGGTCAGCCGCAACGGCTCAGGCGCAGTCCCCGGGCGATGAAGCTGGCCCGTACGCGGCAGATAGCGTGCCACCAGCGCAATCAACACGAGCGCCAGCACGCCGTAGATCTGCCACGCCGCACCGGCCGAAAGGGATTTCGCCTGAATATAGACCGCGAGCAGGCCGCTCAGGGCGATACCCGCGCCGGGGCCGGCGAACACCGCAGCACTGAGCCCCGGTTTACCCAGTTGCCCCAGCCGCTCGTTGGTCCAGGCGGCAATGAGTACCATTGACCAGCCACTCATGCAGCCGATCGCAAAGCGCAGCAGGCCATGTACGACGGCGTTATCCGCCGCCGCGGAGAGCAGCGTCAATGCAACCGCACCCGTAATGCCGAGCCAGAGCCGCGTTTCAACAAAGCGGTGCGCGCGCATGGCATCCCATGCTCCCACCAGATAGCCAAGATAATTCATCGCCGCCACCAGGCCTGCGCTGGTGAGCGTGAGTTGCCCGGCGGCAATCATCAGCGGTACCTGAGGCGTAAAGGCAAAGCGCCCTATCCCCATCGCCACCACCAGAACGACAAACCCACTAAGCGCAATACGCAGCGCCATGACCGCTCCAATTGTTAAAGAAAAGTAAATTTATGATGCAGCATCTTGCCGTTCCGCGAAAGTGAAAGTTGCTCACAGGTAAATGAAAACGCTGTATTATGATGCTAATGAATAGCTATTCTCATTAAGGAGCCTTGCATGGAACTGCTCGAAGAGCACCGTTGTTTTGAAGGTCGACAGCAGCGCTGGCGGCACGACTCCACCACGCTGAACTGCGCCATGACGTTCAGTATTTTCCTGCCTCCGGCAGAGAATCCGCCTGTTCTGTTCTGGCTTTCTGGCCTGACCTGCAACGACGAAAACTTCACAACCAAAGCCGGTGCGCAGCGTATTGCGGCCGAGCTGGGTATCGCGCTGGTGATGCCCGATACCAGCCCCCGTGGGGACGATGTGGCGGATGATGCAGGATACGACCAGGGTAAAGGCGCCGGGTTTTACCTGAATGCGACCGAGCAGCCGTGGGCGAGTCATTATCGTATGTATGACTACATCCGTGACGAGCTGCCTGCGCTGATTCAGGCCGAATTCGCGGTAAACGATCGCTGCGCCATCAGCGGACATTCCATGGGCGGACACGGGGCGCTAATCATGGCGCTGAAAAACCCCGGGAAATATACCAGCGTCTCTGCGTTCGCGCCGATTGTTAACCCAACGCAGGTACCGTGGGGACAAAAAGCCTTCACCCACTATCTGGGCAAAGATGAAACGAAATGGCAGGAATGGGACAGCTGTGCGCTGATGCTGGCGAGCGACTCAGCAAATGCGATCCCGATGCTTATCGATCAGGGCGATGCGGATCAGTTCCTCGCCGGGCAACTCCAGCCCGCCGTTTTAGCTGAAGCGGCACGCCAGAAGGACTGGCCGCTCACGCTGCGCATTCAGCCAGGATATGACCACAGCTATTACTTTATGGCCTCCTTTATTGAGGATCATCTCCGCTTCCACGCGGCGCATTTGTTCGCGTAATTTTCGCTATTTGCCCGATAGCCTCTCGCCTGTCGGGCTTTTACCCTTATTGACATAATCCTATCCGCTTGAATCCAGGCTATTTTCTTGCCAACACATCAAACACAAATGATTTCAATTATCATTTGTGTTTACAATTATACATTCTTTTGTACAATTCCAGACTCTTCTCCATCACAAAGAGTTCTTACAAGACAAATACATACAGTTCTCAGGGTTATCCCGATGGAGTTTTTTTCTTTTTATATGGAATGTACAAATGACAATACCACGCGTTAAATTGCTGGCCGCTGCCATTGGCGCCGCCACACTTTCCTCCTTCGTTCACGCAGCCGATCAGGACACCGTTGTCGTCACTGCGACGGGTTTTGAACAAAAAATCCAGAATGCCCCCGCCTCCATCTCGGTGATTTCAAAACAGCAGATTGAAGATAAAGCCTACCGTGATGTCACCGATGCCCTGAAAGACGTCCCGGGCGTCGTCGTTACTGGCGGCGGGAGCAGCAGTGATATCAGTATTCGCGGCATGGCGTCGCAGTACACGCTGTTCCTGGTGAACGGCAAACGCGTGAGTACGCGCAGTACCCGCCCAAACAGCGACAACTCGGGCATTGAACAAGGCTGGCTGCCGCCGCTGGAGTCCATTGAGCGTATCGAGGTTATCCGTGGCCCGATGTCCTCACTTTACGGCTCTGATGCAATGGGTGGAGTCATCAACGTCATTACCAAAAAAGTGTCGAACACCAAAGCCTGGACAGGTTCGTTGCATGGCGATGCAACCTTCCAGGAAAACAATGATTCCGGTGATATCTTTCAGACCAACGCCTACGCTTCAGGTCCCCTGATTGACGGGCTGCTTGGCGCAAAAGTGACGGGGCTTTTGTCACGCCGCGCAGAAGATAAGATTGTGAACGGGTATAACGAGCAGAAAATGCGTAACGGCGGTATTACGTTGAATTTCACGCCGGACGAGCAAAATGATTTCGACCTCGACTTTACCCGTGAACTTCAGGACAGAAACAGCACGCCGGGGATGTCGAAAGCGACGGAAACCTGCCGTGGAACGACCTGTACACCAAATACCAAAAGCGAAACCCGCTATGAACATACCACCTACTCATTAACCCACAGCGGTTATTACGACGACTTCAATACCACCAGCTATATCCAACAGGAAGAGACGAATAACCCGGATCGTGAAATGCGCTCGTACAACACCACCTTCAACAACCAGAACCAGATCTTCCTCGCCGATCATACCCTGACTCTCGGCGGGCAATATCGCTATGAGAAACTGCGCGACAACGGCAATCAGCTGGAGGCTGCCGATGGCCTGAACAAACTGACACGCTGGAGTTGGGCACTGTTTGCCGAAGATGAATGGGCAATGACGGAAAGCTTTACGTTAACCGGCGGCCTGCGCATGGACAAAGACCAAAACTATGGTACTAACTGGACGCCACGTGGTTACGGTGTATGGCACCTCGCCGACCAGTGGACATTAAAAGGCGGGGTTTCTGCGGGCTACCGTGCACCGGACCTGCGTCAGTCGTCTGCCAGCTGGGGGCAGGTAACGGGTGGTGGCCGTCTTGACGGTATCATCGTTGGCAACCCGGACCTGAAACCAGAGAAGAGTCTGAGTGAAGAGATCGCCCTGCTCTGGGATAATAACGACAATCTTAATGCCGGTGTGACGCTGTTCAATACCGACTTCAAAGACAAAATTACTGAAGTTCGCCGCTGTAACAGCAGTTCCGATCCCGCCTGTACGATTGGCGATCACAGCTATGATTTCGTGAGCGACCGCGTCAACGTGGACAAAGCCAACATGCGCGGCGTGGAGTCTACCTTCGGCTGGAAAATCACGCGCGATGTGAACTGGACTGCCAACTACACTTATACGGAATCCGAGCAGAAGAGCGGCCAGTTCTCCGGTAAGCCGTTGAACAAAATGCCAAAACATATGTTCAATACCACCCTGGACTGGCAGGCGACACCAGACGTCGGCTTCTGGAGTCGTCTGAACCTGCGCGGTAAAACGTCTGAGTATCTGAGCCGTACATCAATGTCCCAGGGTACACCGTCCTATACCCAGGTGGATGTGGGTCTGCGCTACAACGCGAACAAAAACCTGCTTGTGACTGCCGGTGTGTATAACGTGCTCGATAAGCAAATTGATTACGATACGTATGACACCGTGCTTGATGGACGTCGTTATACCGTGGGCATGACTTACAGCTTCTAACCGCCCCATAAAAAAGCCCGCTCGAATGAGCGGGCTGAAAGAGAGGAATTGCGGTTATTGTTTAAATCGTTCCGGGAATTCCATTTCACTGTAACGAACGAAGTGTGTTCCTTTCGTCAGTTTGTAACCAAACCAGATGATCAGGAACAGCGGAATACCAATGTAGGTTGCCGTGACGGCGCCCCAGTCGATAGTATCCGCGAGGAACGCTTCATAGTTCTGGCCCAGCGTAATAATCAGACACAGAATGAAGGCGAAAATTGGCCCCAGCGGGAAGAACCCTGAGCGATACGGCAGGTCGTTCAGATCATGACCTTGCATTACGTAACCGCGACGGAAGCGATAGTGGCTGATGGCAATGCCCAGCCAGGCGATAAAGCCCGTCATCCCGGAGGTGTTAAGCAGCCACAGGTAAACCGTCTGGTTGCCGAACATGGAGGTCAGGAAGCACAGACCGGCAATCACCGTGGTGGCGTACAGAGCGTTACGTGGCACACCACCGCGAGACAGTTTAGCGAAGATGCGCGGCGCTTTACCGTCGCAGGCCAGGGTGTAAAGCATACGGGTGGACGCGTACATACCGGAGTTACCCGCTGACAGCACTGCCGTCAGGATCACCGCATTCATTACCGCCGCCGCAGAGAGCAGTCCCGCGTGCTGGAAGACCAGAGTGAACGGGCTGACGCTGATGTCTTTCACATCGTTACGCAACAGGCTTGGATCGGTATACGGAATGATCAGGCTGATAATCAGGATCGCGAACACGTAGAACAGCAGGATACGCCAGAAGACCTGACGCACCGCGCGAGGAATGTTCTTCTCCGGATTTTCAGATTCACCGGCCGCAATGCCAATCAGCTCAGTGCCCTGGAAAGAGAAGCCGACAATCATCGCCACGCCAATCATGGCCGAGAACCCACCGGCAAACGGCGCATCGCCTATTGTCCAGTTGCTCCAGCCCGCAGGCTCTGCCCCTTTGAAAATACCAACGATCATCGCCACACCGACGACGATAAAGATGATGACGGTTGCCACTTTGATCAAAGAGAACCAGTATTCCGCTTCACCAAACCCGCGTACGGAGATGTAGTTCAGCAGGAAAATGACGACCAGGAACAACGCGCTCCAGATCCAGCCCGGCGTGTCCGGGAACCACCAGGTCATCACCAGCTGTGCGGCGACGAGGTCAACGGCGATGGTAACAGCCCAGTTGTACCAGTAGTTCCAGCCCAGCGCGAAGCCGAAGCCTTCTTCCACGTATTTTTGTCCGTAGGTCGAAAACGAACCGGATACCGGCATGTATGCCGCCAGTTCACCCAGGCTGGTCATCAGGAAGTAGACCATCAGGCCAATCAGGATATAAGAGAATAATGCCCCACCCGGGCCAGCTGCCGAAATCGTTGCGCCAGAGGCAACGAAAAGACCTGTACCGATGGAGCCGCCAATGGCGATCATCGTCAGGTGACGCGCCTTGAGTTCACGACGTAGCGTGGGCGCTTCTGTGGTTTTAGTTTCTGAAACCATGTGAAAATGCTGTCCATTCAATAAATGAGGCGCGATTGTAGCAGACGATCGGCGTTCCTTCCGGCAGAAATACTCAGTTATAAGAGAGCTTCATGACGCGGCCAGGATTATAAGTAAAGCATCATTTTTCCCTCCCCCTTTTGGGGAGAGGGCCAGGATGAGGGGCAATTTCACATCTCGCAATAGCGCAGAAAACGCTGCAGCGAACTGGAAAGGTGTTTCTGACGATGATGGATGCACCACAGCGTGCGCACCAGTTTCGGCAATGGAACAGGAATTTCCACCAGCGATCCCGTCTCAAGCTGTTCGGCAATCACGCGTCGGGAAAGGCAGCTGATACCCAGTCCATGACGCACCGCATGCTTAATCGCCTCCGAGTTCCCCAGCTCCATTCCCAGCTGGAAATGCGGCAAATGAGACAGCAGCAGGTAATCGACAATTTCACGCGTGCCGGAACCCTGCTCGCGCAGGATCCACTGAGCCTGCGCCAGGCGCTCCAGCGTCACCTCGCCCTGTAATAAAGAAGAGGCCGGGGAGGCAAACACCACCAGCTCGTCTTCCAGCCAGGGCTCAGCGATGATATCGACGTTGTGGCACGGACCTTCAATGAGACCGATGTCCACGCGAAAATCGATCACCGCGTTGATGACGTCCTGGCTGTTACCCACGCTCATCTCCAGCGGCAACGAGGGAAAATCCCGGCGATAGCGGGCAATCACTTCCGGCAGGATGTAGTTACCGATGGTACTGCTGGCAAAAACGCGGATCGCGCCGTTGTCTTCGCGGAACAGCTGTTCAATTTCGATAGCCTGCTCCAGCAGAGCCAGCGCGCGCGGGTAAAGCAGGCGGCCATGCTCATTGACCACCAGACGCTTCCCTACCCTGTCGAAAAGCTGAACGCCTAACTGTCCTTCAAGATCGGTCAACGCCGCGCTAACGGCAGACTGAGAGAGCGCCAGCATTTGTGACGCCTGAGTCGTAGAGCCGCTCTTCAGCACTTCGGCAAACACTTCCAGCTGACGCAATGTAATGTGCATGGTCACTTACCACTTATATAGATTGATTATAAGTATATAATCAATTTTATTTTTAAGCCAGATCGCCCTAACCTTTAGCCAGACAAAGGAGAAGGTTATGTCAGAACTCACCTTACAACATCATCGTACAGTTTGGCACTTCGTGCCGGGTCTCGCGCTCAGCGCCGTCGTCACCGGTGTGGCCTTATGGGGCGGCAGTATACCGGCAGTGGCCGGTGCCGGGTTTAGTGCCTTAACGCTGGCTATTTTGCTCGGCATGGTGGTCGGGAATACCGTCTACCCGCACATCTGGAAATCCTGCGACGGGGGCGTCATTTTCGCCAAACAACATTTATTACGTCTGGGCATTATTCTTTACGGTTTCCGCCTGACCTTTTCGCAGATTGCGGATGTCGGCGTGAGCGGGATTGCCATTGATGTCCTGACCCTTTCGAGCACCTTTATGCTGGCGTGCTTTATCGGCCAGAAGGTGTTTGGCCTGGACAAGCAGACCAGTTGGTTAATTGGCGCAGGCAGCAGCATTTGCGGTGCGGCAGCGGTACTGGCAACGGAACCGGTCGTTAAAGGTGAAGCCAGTAAAGTGACGGTGGCCGTCGCGACGGTGGTCATCTTCGGTACGCTGGCGATCTTCCTTTATCCGGCTATGTATCCGCTGGTGGCGCACTGGTTTAGCCCGGAAACCTACGGCATCTATATCGGTTCGACGATGCACGAGGTGGCACAGGTGGTCGCAGCAGGTCACGCCATCAATCCGGAAGCGGAAAATGCCGCGGTCATCGCCAAAATGCTGCGCGTCATGATGCTGGCCCCGTTCCTGATTTTCCTGGCCGCGCGGGTTAAGCAACTGGCTCCGGCAGGTGGCAGTGAGAAAAGCAAAATCACCATTCCGTGGTTTGCGATCCTGTTCATCGTGGTCGCTATCTTTAACTCGTTCCACCTGCTGCCAAAAGCGGTCGTGGATATGCTGGTGACGCTGGATACGGTGCTGCTGGCCATGGCGATGGCGGCTCTGGGTGTGACCACGCACGTCAGCGCCCTGAAAAAAGCCGGCGCAAAACCGCTGCTGATGGCGCTGGTGCTCTTTATCTGGCTGATTGTGGGCGGCGGCGCGATTAACCTCGCCGTACACAGCCTGATGGCATAAACCCTCTCGTCGTTCTCCTGTTAACCCGTTATGATAAGCGTTTCGGGTTAACAGGAGTCTTTTTATGAAATATGTTGGAGCGCACGTCAGCGCTGCAGGTGGCCTTGCAAACGCCGCCATTCGCGCCGCCGAAATCGAGGCAACCGCTTTCGCCCTGTTCACCAAAAATCAGCGCCAGTGGCGCGCCGCACCGCTCACCACCGACGTGATTGATGATTTCAAAGCCGCCTGTGAAAAATACCACTACGGGCCGGGCCAGATCCTTCCCCACGACAGCTATCTGATTAACCTCGGTCATCCGGTTCAGGAAGCGCTGGATAAATCCCGCGAGGCGTTCCTTGATGAAGTGCAGCGCTGTGAACAGCTGGGGCTGACGCTGCTGAACTTCCATCCGGGTAGCCATCTGATGCAGATCGACGAAGACGCCTGTCTGGCGCGTATTGCTGAGTCCATCAACATCACCCTGGAGAAAACCAACGGCGTGACCGCGGTGATCGAAAACACCGCCGGTCAGGGCAGCAATCTCGGTTTTAAGTTCGAACATCTGGCGGCGATCATCGACGGCGTGGAAGATAAATCCCGCGTGGGCGTGTGCATTGATACCTGTCACGCGTTTGCGGCTGGTTACGATCTGCGTACAACCGAGGCAACGAAAAACACGTTCGATGAGTTTGAGCGCATCGTGGGCTTCAAGTACCTGCGCGGTATGCACCTCAACGATGCGAAAAGCGCCTTTGGTAGCCGGGTTGACCGCCACCACAGCCTGGGCGAAGGCAATATTGGTCACGATGCATTTCGCTTTATTATGCAGGATGCCCGTTTCGACGGTATCCCCATGGTGCTGGAAACCATCAATCCGGATATCTGGGCGGAAGAGATCGCGTGGCTCAAGGCACAGCAGACCGCTGAACAGGCGGCATAAAAAAAGCCGGGTTGCTTCGCACCCGGCTTTTTTGTTGCTTATCGCTTACGCTGCTTTTGCAACCCCTTCCGCTTCCGGACGTTTCAGCACCGCGTAAGAGAGACCCGCCACCAGCGTACCGGCAATGATTGCCAGCAGGTAACCCAGTACCGGGGTGATAGCGCCAGGGATCAGCAGGACGAACAGACCACCATGTGGTGCCATCAGCTTCGCGCCAATCGCCATGGAGATGGCCCCCGTCACCGCACCGCCCACGATACAGCATGGCAGCACACGCATTGGATCACGCGCCGCGAACGGGATTGCACCTTCGGTGATGAAGCACAGACCCAGCACCAGCGCCGCTTTACCGCCTTCCTGCTGCGCTTTGTCGAACTTACGACGGGCGATAATGGTCGCCAGGCCGAGCGCCAGAGGTGGCACCATACCGGCCGCCATGATCGCCGCCATCGGCGCGTAGGTCTGGGTACTCAGCAGGCCAACGCCAAACGCGTATGCCGCTTTGTTCACCGGACCGCCCATATCGGTACACATCATACCGCCGAGGATTGCGCCCAGCAGAACCGCGTTCGCCGTACCCATGGTTTGCAGCCAGTGGGTCAGACCCGTCAGGATGCCCGCTACCGGTTTACCGATGAGGTAAATCATCGCCAGACCCACCACCAGGCTGGAAATCAGCGGGATGATGAGAATCGGTTTCAGCGCTTCCATACTCTGCGGCAGCTTCAGCTTCGAGCTGATCAGCTTCGCGACGTAACCGGCCAGGAAGCCGGCAATGATACCGCCGATAAAGCCGGAACCGGTGCTGACGGCCAGCATACCGCCGATAAGACCCGGCGTCAGACCAGGACGATCAGCGATGGAGAAAGCGATAAAGCCTGCCAGAACCGGCACCATCAGCGCGAACGCTGACCCCCCGCCGATCTGCATCAGCGCAGCCGCAAGCGTACCTTCTTCTTTAAATGCTGTAATACCAAACGCAAACGAGAGCGCGATACACAGACCACCCGCCACCACCATCGGCAGCATGTAAGACACACCCGTCAGCAGGTGACGGTAGGCCCCCGCAGACTCTTTCTTCCCTTCGGTGGCGGTTTTAGCCGCACCGGTAGCCTGGTAAGGTTTGGCTTCCGCCAGCGCTTTATCAAATTCCTGAGCGGTCTTTTTCAGCGCCAGGCCGGTTGAGGTGCGGTACATCGGCTTACCGGCAAACTTCGCCAGATCGACTTCGATATCGGCCGCCACAATCACCAGATCGGCTTCCGCCACTTCTTCCGGGGTGATGGCGTTACCGGCACCCACGGATCCACGGGTTTCGACTTTTACCCACCAGCCGCGTTTTTTCGCTTCGGTTTCAATGGCTTCAGCCGCCATAAAGGTATGCGCTACCCCGGTTGGACACGCCGTTACCGCCACAATGCGTTTCGGCCCGGTGGCCGCAGCCGCGGTCGGTGCTGTCGCGACAGGTGCGCTGTAAACCGACGCGTGGCCTTTCGCTTCACTCAGGAACAGTTCTGGATGTGCCACCGCGCGATTAATATCGCCCAGCCACACTTTTTTGCCGTTCAGCGCACTGTCCGCAGGGATTTTATCACCCAGAACAATCGCCAGTTCAGCATCACCCGGGTTATCAATGATGTCCAGGTGTGCTTTTTGTGCCGCCGCGCCCAGCAGGGTCTTCGCCATATAGGCGCGAGCCTGTCCGAGACCGGAGTCAATGATCAGCAGCGTTTTCATTATTCCTCTCCTGCTGTTAGTTAAAAGGTTTTAAGTCAACGCGCGCCATCATCGCGGCTAACTGGGTACGATCGGTAATACCGACATTGCTCTGGCTCACGGCCAGGGCTGCAACGGCGGTGGCAAGACGTAACGTATGTTCACTGGATTCACGCATCAGCAGGCCGTAAATCAGGCCGCCAACCATCGAATCCCCAGCGCCAACGGTACTCACAACTTCCATTGACGGCGGTTTGGCAATCCATTCGCCAGAAGCGTTAACCCACAACGCGCCTTCTGCACCCAGCGAGATCACGACGTGAGCGATACCCTGCTCACGCAGCGCATGGGCTGCATCAATCACATCTTTTAATTCTGGCAGCTTACGGCCAGCCCAAATCTCCAGTTCGCGGCGATTCGGCTTCACCAGCCATGGAGACGCTTTCAGACCCGCAACCAGTGCGTCACGGCTGCTGTCGAAAATAATGCATGGGCACTGGCTACGCAGGCGCGTCATCCAGTCGGTAAACGCTTCCGGGCTCACGCCGGACGGCAGGCTGCCGCTGACGCACACCATGTCGAACTGACCGAGCCAGGTGAGGGAGTCGTTAACAAAGCGCTCCCAGTCTGACGGGGTGACTTCGAAGCCAGAGAAGTTCAGGTCGGTCACTTCACCGTCTTTCTCCGTCAGCTTGACGTTGATACGGGTACGGCCCTGAACGACCTGGAAGCGGTTAGCAATGCCCAGCTCGCTGAACAGCTGCTGGAAACCGTCCTGGTTATCTTTTCCGAGGAATCCACCCACGGTGACATCGATACCGAGATCCTTGAGCACTTTCGCGACGTTAATCCCTTTGCCCGCAGCATGCAGGCCAGTGGTACGCACGAGGTTTACTTCGCCGCGCTCAATCTCCGGGCAAAACCCCACCAGGTCATATGCCGGGTTCAGCGTAATAGTCGCAACACGTCTGCTCATTATGCGCCCTCCCCCAGACCTGCCGCGATGGCGTCGCCAATCGCTTTCAGCGCCTGTTCAGCATCAGCACCCTGCGCGGTGAAACGCAGACGGTGACCTTTCTTCACGCCCAGCGCGACCACTTTCATCAGACTACGGCCGTTGGCCGGTTTGCCCGTGCCATCAAGGTTAGCCACGGTGATCTCACTTTCGAATTGTTTAATGGTATTCACCAGCATGGTGCCTGGACGGGCGTGCAGGCCGTGTTCGTTACGTACCACGAACTCAGCGGTCAGCAGGTCATCCGTCAGCGCATCATCACTGGTCAGCAGAGCCAGCACGGTGGCAGCATTCGCGTTCAGCAATTTTTCAGCTTTATTATTCAGCAGCAGATCGCCCAGACGCTTCAGCACCGACACTGGCTGCTCATCGTTCATCGTCACGGTGACCAGCATGGCGGCAGGCTCACCCTCAACGTCAAACGCTGTGGCTGCACGGCTCACCGCGATAGCACTGCGCAGGTTGCCTTCAGCACTGTCGTTCAGCCAGATACCCTGGCCAAGATTCAACGGTTTGTCGTTAATCACGCGCGTCACGAAGGTGGCATCAGCCGCCCCGGCTTCTTTAAGACGACCCGCATTCAGCGCCTGCAGCGTGACCAGATCCGAAGCCACTACATCCAGCGTCAGCGTGTCATTATCCAGTTTCAGCGCTTCACTCTGTTTTTCACCCATCAGCAAGGCACGCAGCTCTTCAGCGGTTGTCGCAGACTTCAGCTGTTCCGCCACGGCGTCATCACTCAGGACATGCGTTAGCTGACGCAGCAGACCCAAATGTTCGTCGCTGCTGGCCGCAATGCCGATAGCCACATACGCTACCTGACCTTCGCCCCAGAGCACGCCCTGCGGGAACTGATAAACCTTCACGCCGGTTTTCAGCACCTGGTCGCGGGTGTCTGTTGTACCGTGCGGAATGGCAATCCCATTACCGAGGAAGGTGGAGGTCTGCTGCTCGCGCGCCAGCATACCGTTTACGTAGCCGTCCGCGACGTTGCCTGCCTGCACAAGGGCAGCGGCAACCTGACGAATAGCCTCTTCTTTATCCCCGGCCTGAGCGCCCGGGTGAATATCCTGAACAGATAACTGGAACATGGTTCTCCTCTCCTGCTGAAAGTGAATCGTTTCAGCTTACATGAGAAAAAATACGCTAGCCTGCTCCGTTTGTTAAAACAAGATAGCGCTGAAACGTTTCAAAAAGTCTTGCGCTTTCTGCAATGTCTTGCAAGAAAAGTCGTATTTCCGATCTCAGAATTTAGAGATGCAGCACATTTCTTCCGCATTCAGCTGAATTTTGCTGAAGTTCAGCAAATCAGTTTCAGCTAAGTTCAGCCAGCAGGGTGAGAAGTTGAAATGCCATTTTGATTTTTCGTGGCATCATTGACCTCGTCCACTGTTTATTTTTTAGCTAACGGCGTAAACTCCGCCCCTCTCTGTTACTCGCTAATTATAAAACATGCATAACACCCCTGCGGCCACCTCGCCGAAGCCCTTCGATTTGACGTCAACGGCGTTCCTGATTGTTGCCTTCTTCACGGGCATTGCTGGCGCGTTGCAAACCCCAACGCTGAGCTTATTCCTGACCAACGAGGTTCACGCCCGTCCTGCGATGGTTGGCTTCTTTTTTACCGGGAGCGCCATTATCGGCATCCTGGTAAGCCAGTTCCTGGCGGGCCGTTCCGACCGAAAAGGCGATCGTAAAAGCCTGATCGTTTTCTGCTGCCTGATGGGCGTCCTGGCCTGCGTTTTGTTTGCCTGGAACCGTAGCTACTTCATTTTGTTGTTCGTGGGGGTTTTTCTGAGCAGCTTTGGCTCAACCGCCAACCCGCAGCTGTTTGCCCTCGCCCGCGAGCATGCCGACCATACCGGGCGTGAAGCGGTGATGTTCAGCTCGGTCCTGCGTGCTCAGGTGTCGCTGGCGTGGGTGATTGGCCCGCCGCTGGCTTACGCGCTGGCGATGGGGTTTGGCTTTACGGTGATGTACCTGAGCGCGGCGGTCGCGTTTGTGGCGTGCGGTGCGATGGTGTGGTGCTTTCTGCCGTCAATGCGCAAAGAGCCCAAAGTGGCGACAGGCGTCCTGGAGGCCCCGCGCCGTAATCGTCGCGATGCCCTGCTGCTGTTTATTATCTGCACGCTAATGTGGGGCACCAACAGCCTGTATATCATTAACATGCCGCTGTTTATTATTGATGAACTGCATCTGCCGGAGAAACTGGCCGGCATAATGATGGGCACCGCTGCCGGTCTGGAGATCCCGACCATGCTGATAGCGGGCTATTACGCGAAGCGTTTCGGAAAACGTTTTTTGATGCGCATCGCGGCCGTCGCCGGGCTGCTGTTCTACGTTGGTATGCTGACGGTCCATACGCCGGGGCTGCTGCTGGCTTTACAGCTGCTGAACGCCATCTATATCGGGATTCTGGCGGGGATTGGCATGCTCTACTTCCAGGATCTGATGCCGGGCCAGGCAGGCTCAGCGACCACCCTTTATACTAATACCACGCGCGTGGGCTGGATTATAGCAGGCTCCATGGCCGGGGTCGTTGCTGAGATCTGGAACTACCACACGGTGTTCTGGATTGCGCTGGTGATGTGTACGCTGACCATTGGCTGTCTGGCGAGAATCAAAGACGTTTAAGGCGCGGTGAGCGCTTCCAGCTCAAGCAGATAGAGCATCGCCTGCGCACGCGAACTGCCGCACATCTCGACCCCAGGCTGTAGCCCGGAGCAGACCTTCGGGCGCAGGGGCGAACCAAAGATCATACACAGGTTGGATTCAGAGAGCTGAACACAGCGGGTATTAGCGGGCTTGCCCTCCGGCATTCCGGGTATCGGGCTTGAAATGGACGGAGCGGTACAGCACGCGCCGCAATCTGGACGACAATCCATACATGCTCTCTCAGTGACGAAGCCCGTGCAGTCGGGCATCGGGCGCACAGTAACACCTTTTGTGCGTTGATAGCAAAAGCCACGAATTCCGCTTGCCTGAAAGGCCGCGCACGAGTAATTTGGCGCGATATTTTTTACCTCCCGTAAACAGGATTATTGCAATGCCAAGAGCGAACGAAATTAAGAAAGGTATGGTACTGAATTACAACGGCAAACTGCTGATTGTGAAAGACATCGACATTCAGGCTCCCAGCGCCCGTGGTGCTGCCACGCTGTACAAAATGCGTTTTGCCGATGTGCGTACCGGCCTGAAAGTGGAAGAGCGCTTTAAAGGTGACGATATTGTCGATACCGTGACCCTGACCCGTCGCTATGTTGATTTCTCTTACGTCGACGGCAACGAGTACGTGTTCATGGATAAAGAAGATTACACCCCGTATATCTTCACCAAAGATCAGATTGAAGAAGAGCTGCTGTTCATCCCTGAAGGCGGTATGCCTGACATGCAGGTTCTGACATGGGATGGCGTGCTGCTGGCGCTGGAACTGCCTCAGACCGTCGATCTGGAAATCGTTGAGACGGCACCTGGCATCAAGGGCGCATCCGCAAGTGCCCGCAACAAACCTGCCACTCTGACCACCGGTCTGGTTGTGCAGGTGCCGGAATACCTCTCCGCAGGCGAGAAAATCCGCATCCATATCGAAGAAAAACGCTATATGGGTCGCGCTGACTGATAGCGTATCGTGCTTTTCGCCCGGTGGCGCTTCTGTATGACCGGATACATAGGTGACAGATCAGACCGGGAACATAGGTAACACTTTTAGTCTATCCGGAGCACACTCTGGGTTTTTCGGTCGTAGTACGCAAGCGTTATCCCATTAAAGATG
>Ga0308156_1001319_pt1 | contig 30912 bp, 20 predicted proteins | sample PhyAR2_FD_201041 | JGI IMG/M metagenome (GOLD analysis project Ga0308156, IMG submission 201041) | Phyllosphere microbial communities from UC Gill Tract Community Farm, Albany, California, United States - DLSL A.R2 | ecosystem: Host-associated > Plants > Phyllosphere > Unclassified | place: USA... | reverse complement strand
CATAGCACGAGGACTGAAATAAAAACACTATTTCGTTTAAATCGCTTTGAATCTTAATCCTTTTGGAAAGAAGTTTTTCACAGTTCCTTGGACTTGTTTTCCAAAACCGACGGGGATCTCATCGACTGTCAAAATCACCCACCCAGCATTTCCTGACACGCTCAAGGTTTCACCTGCCACATACTGCTGCCATTGCGGCAAAGTGATTGGCACTGTCGGTGCCCCTTCTTCTGCATGGATCGCCAATGCCAACGCATAACTAGGTTCGATCCGATTCTTCTTAACGACGCCGACATGCAAACCTGGGCGCATAAACTTGATCCCTTTTAAAGAAGGCATTTCTTCAGGAACGAGCCAGAGGTTTTCTCCTAGCAGCTGAGGAGTCGCATTCAGTGCCTGTAAAAAAGGAAACTCCTTGCGAAAGGCTTGCCACAACTTTTGAGTCGTTGCATCCAATGGGCTCTTGGCTGTCGCTCCTTTGCCTTTTTTCTTCTTTTTCACTGGCGCTGCTTCTGCTTGGGAGGTCAATTTCGCAGCGAAATGACCTTCTCCTTGGTTTAAATGCGGCCATAAGCGGATGGTTTTCTCGATCCCAGATGCAGCTCCCCACTCGCTGCGCCCATGAGATACATTGGCCAAGTCGATCGCTTCGATTGTGAAGGGATACTCCTCCATTAACCAAGCCATCATCGCTTCGTTTTCTTCAGGGGCAAAGGTACAGGTGGAATAGATCAGCTGGCCCCCCGGTTTTAGCATCGCAACGGCTTGTGCCAAAATGTCTTTTTGCCTGATCGCACACTGATCAGGTGTTTCTGCCTGCCATTCTTCTAAGGCGACGGGATCTTTACGAAACATCCCTTCACCAGAACATGGGGCGTCCACCACGATCTTGTCAAAAAACTGAGGAAAATGGCGGCTCAATTCTTGTGGAGCCTGATTGGTGACGACTACATTCGGAAAGCCCCAACGCTCCACATTTTCTGATAGGATTTTGGCACGCTTCGGGAAAATCTCATTTGCTACAAGCAGCCCTTTTCCTTGTAATTGGCTTGCCAGCTGCGTTGTTTTGCCTCCCGGTGCCGCACATAAATCTAAGACCCGCTCCCCTGGTTGAGCGGCTGCGATCGTTGCCACGATCATCGCACTAGGTTCTTGGCTGTAGACATAGCCAGCTTGATGGAGCAACGAACGGCCTTTGACTTCGCCAATATAAGCCGCTTCTGCATAGGGGGCGGGTACAGCAGCTGGTCCATATTTTGCCAGCATCGCTTGTGCGTGCGGCTTAGCAACATTCAAGCGAAAGCCTTTGACTGGCTGATTATCGGTTAAAGCGGTAAAAAAAGCTGGTGCTTCTTCTCCTAGCAACCGTTGGTATTTTTCAATAAATGGTGTTGGTAATTGCATACTTACCCCTCCTCGGCTTTTTTATTCTAGCGACTGAGAAGCAATTATGCAAGAATTCCTTGATCAAATGGCAAAAAAACTGCAGCTGAGTGAAGTGGGCGACTAAATCGCTTCGACTTCTCTTTGCTGCAGACCTTTTTTATTTAAAAATCGCTTTTTTGACACTGCTTTCGATGAATGGCTCAGAGACACGGTTGTCCCAGAATTTGATCAGTGGGCCCACTAAAAAGGCACTGATGAAGGTTCCGATTCCGATTGGCCCGCCTGTGAAGAGCCCAATCAAGGCAAAGGCAACGTCTTGAATCACCCGCACCACTCGATAGTTGGCTTTCGTCTGATCGACGATGGTTGGGGCGATCGCGTCGTAGGGGGCGCTACCCAAATTCGCTGACATATAAAACGAAGCACCGAAGGTAAAGAAGATGATCCCGATCAACAAGAACAAGCCTTGCTGCCACCAGTTATTTGGACCGACGGATAACCAATCAAAAACGTTGGTATAAAAGTCGATGAAAAATCCTGTCAGCACCATATTGATGACCGTCCCGATGCCGATATGACGACGGCCAAAGATAAAAATCAATACTAGGACAGCGATATTGATCATCAATTGATAGACCCCAAGGGATAACCCTAGCAGCTCGCCGACACCGATATTGGCTGCTGTGTATGGGTCTAGCCCTACTCCGCCGACCCGCAGCAATGCCGCCCCGAATCCTAAAATGGCGACACCAATCAACGCATAAAGCGAGCGTATTCCTGTTTCTTTTTTCATTAAAATTTCCCCTTTTTTCTCATCTGTTCTTTCAAGTATAACGAGAAAAAAGCAAAATGGGAATTTCAACGCTTCACAGGGCTTTTTGTATGGAAGGGATCTGGCTTAGTCATCTCCTTTGCTTCTATTGAAAAGCCAGCGGCAATAATCATTGCTATTGCGTATCTTAGTTTTCGTTTCTTACAGATACGCGTGCCTCGTCCATTACTCGGGCTTCACTGGAACCATCACTTCAAATATCTGCAATTCTTTTTGTGTGGTAAAGACTTCATCTTGCCATAACAATTCCCAAACATCGCCATCGATTTTCAACTGCTTCTCTTTTAGAAAGGCTTGGATGCGGTGGGTAAAAGCGGCAATTTGTTCTTCTCCCTCACTGACAAATCCAGAAACATACGTACCAGCGGGACGTGTGATGATCAGCTTTTCCGGATAGAGATGTAGCCGATCTTGGGGAATCAAGATCAATGCCCGATAAGGCGATGCGTGAAAAGTCTGATCCTCCAACGTCGTTCCTGCACTTAAAAAGCCGATGGGATAGCCACTGAAGGCATCTTTATAATCCACTAGCGGATAAAAACGGGCGTACACTTGATAAGCAGATTCTGGATCATCGCCAGCGATCTCTTCGGAAACGATAAACGCCTCTGCTTCGTGCTGCGCTATCGTAAAGGTCTCAAAATCGGCTTTCTGTACTTTTTCATAGCGCTGGATGTAGCGATCGAAGGTTCGTTCCAATTCTTGTAGCGCAGCGATTTTGTCACGGACTTCTCCTCGCCGTTCCACAAGTTCCTTTTGCGTGTATTCCGGGTTGCGGTTTTTCAAAAATTGGCGAATGTCTTGCAAGGGCATGTCTAAAGAACGCAACATCAAAATCACGTCTAACTCAAGGCATTGTTCAAAGCCGTAATAGCGATAGCTGTTTTCACCAATCGATTGCGGTTTGAACAAATCGATTTGATCATAATAAATCAATGTGCGCCGACTCACGCCAGCATAAGCGGACATCTCACTGATGGTCAATTGTTTTTTCAAAAAAATTTCACTCCTTGCTTGACTGTAACGTAACGTTACAGTTTATTCTACCATAGAACGACATTTTTGGAGGGAAATCATGAAACAATTACAGTTATTTTATAAAGAAGAACGACGCTTCTTTTTCAGTTTATTTCTTTTGATGCTAGTCCAATCCTTCGGCACACTCTTGTTGCCGTATTTTCTGGCAAAAATCATTGATGAAGGGATCTTAAAAGTCGACACGACGGCCATTTGGCACAATGGCTGGTGGATGTTTGCCATTGCCATCGGCACCGTGATTGTCTCGGTAGGCGGTAGTTATTTATCTGCCCACCTTTCAGGAAAATTCGGGCATTTTTTGCGGATGCGCTTTTTCAAAAAAACACAAGAACTCTCTGTATCCGCTGTTGATGGCTATGGTACACCCACTTTGCTGGCACGTACCACCAGCGACATCAACAACATCCAACAAATTTTGATGATGGCGCTGCAAATGATTTTGCCAGCCCCAATGATCGTCGCAGCTTCGATTTTTCTAACCGGCACCGTCTCTTTACGGATGATTTGGGTCCCAATCGTAGCGATCCTATGTTTTTCAATGATCGCTTATGGGGTGATTCGCAAAGCGATCCCATTATCACAAATCACGCAAAAACTAGTCGATAACATGATGCGGATCTTACGAGAAACCTTTACCGGCGCTCGGGTGATTCGGGCATTTGACAAAGCGGCTTACGAAAAAGAACGGACAGATCAAACCTTGACGGAATATGCGAAAACCATGATTAAAGTCAATCGCCTCTTTGCTGTCTTGAATCCGACCGTCAACTTAGTAATGGGACTCTCGATTTCGACCATCCTAGTCTACGGCGGCTATCAAAGTCTTCAGGGCCACCTAGCTATTGGTAGTATTACTGCCATTATCGAATACACGATTTTGAGCCTTTGGTTTTTGACCATGGCAGCGATGGTGATCGTGATGGTGCCTAAAGGCTTGACTTCCTTACAACGAATCGAAGAAGTCTTAGAAGAACCAATTGATTTGATTGACGGTGACCAAACCTTAAAAAAATCCGCCTTGTCAGAAACGATCGCCGCTTTCAATCACGTGCAATTTACGTATGAAGGCGCCGAAGAACCTGTCTTAGAAGATATCAGCTTCGAGATCCACCGAGGCAAAACGACAGCGATCGTTGGCGGAACCGGCTCTGGCAAAAGCACCATCGCCAAAGCGCTGTTGCGTTTCAAAGATGTGACTGCTGGTTCGATCACGCTTTTTGGCCGCAACATCAAAGAGATCTCACAAGCCGAATTACGGGACCAAATTAGTTATGTCCCGCAAAAAGCGCTCTTGCTTAGCGGCACGATTCAAGAAACCCTGCGTTTCGGCAATCGTCCAGCAACCCATGAGGCGATGGCAAAAGCCGCTGAAGTTGCTCAAGCCAAGTCATTTATTGAAGGCTTGCCTGAAGGTTATGAAAGTCCGGTTGCTCAAAAAGGCAGCAATTTCTCTGGCGGTCAAAAGCAACGATTGAGTATTGCCCGAGCGCTGACAAAGCCCGCAGAAATCTACTTCTTTGACGACAGCTTTTCTGCTTTGGATTATCAAACAGACGCCAACTTGCGGCGTGCATTGAAAGAATACACGAAAGATGCCGCCGTCATTATCGTGGCTCAACGGGTATCGACCGTCAAAAATGCCGATCAAATCATTGTCTTGGATAACGGCAAAATGGTCGGTAATGGAACCCACGAAGAATTATTACGCACTTGCCAAACTTATCAAGAGTTTGCCTCATCTCAAGGAATGGGAGGAATGAAGGATGAGTAAACAAACAATGGATACACCAAAAAACATGAAACATACAAGCCGGCGCCTACTTCGATTACTAATGGAACAAAAAGCCCGCTTTCTGCTGATCATCGTCTCTGCCTTGTTCTTTTCCTTACTAATGTCCATCGCCCCTTTGATCTTGGGACGTGGACTGGATAATCTGATCGCCTTGTTTCAACAAGAAGGCTGGCAAATCAATGATTTTTGGCAAAGTATTTTAGGCCCGGTCGTCCTATTAGCGGGAACATGGCTTTTGATCAGTCTCTTTTCCTTGCTACAAGAGTATACGATGGCCAGTGTCAGTGAAACCCTGACCTTGACTTTACGCAAACAAATCAGTGACAAATTCAATCGCCTGCCTATCAGTTTTTACGACAAACATCATACCGGCGATATTTTAAGCCGAGTGATTCTCGATTTAGATAAAGTGTCCGAAGTCTTACAAGTCGGTTTGATGCAGCTGATCACCGCAACCATCAGCATTACCTTCGGCTTGATCGCCATGCTTTATCTCAGCCCATTACTGACGATCGGTGTGGTCCTGATTTTGCTTTTGAGTGCTTTTGTGACCACCGTTCTCGCACGAAAAAACTTGAGCTACTTTACCAAAAACCAAGAAACATTAGGTGCAGTCAGCAGTCGTGCGGAAGAGTTTTATACCGCAAATCCGCTGATCAAATCCTACAACCAGCAAATTGCCGTTGAAGCGGAAATGGCGGAATTGAGCGAAGCTCAATTTAAAGCTTTTCGGAAAGCACAGTTCGTCAGTGCAGCTATCAATCCTTTCGTGCGCTTTATCAATCAAATCGGCTTTATCTTAAGCGCCGTCGTTGGTGGTCTGATGGTGTTGCAAGGGCAATTATCCATTGGTCTTGTACAAGCCTATCTGCAATACATCAACCAAGTGTCTGAACCGATCACGCAAGCTTCTTATATTATGAATACCTTGCAAAGTGCCTTAGCATCTCTCGAACGAATTTTTGAGATCCTTGATTATCCTGAAGAAGAAACAGCGACCCAGCAACTGCCGGTACCGCAAACCATCAAAGGAAAAATCGATTTCCAACACGTCTCCTTCGGCTACAACAAGGAAAAACTCCTGATGGAAAACGTCGAATTTTCCGTCAAACCAAAACAAACGGTTGCGATCGTCGGACCAACAGGCGCTGGAAAAACCACCATGATCAATCTTTTGATGCGCTTTTATCCTTTGAACGGTGGAAAGATTTTGCTGGACGATCAAGACATGATGTCCTTTTCGGCACCGGCAGTACGGAAAAAATTCGGTATGGTGCTGCAGGATACATGGCTGTTCCAAGGAACCATTGCTGAAAATATCGCATATGGCAATCCCGATGCCACTCGGGAAGACATCTTGGCTGCAGCCAAAGCCGCCCAATGCGACCACTTCGTGCGGACCCTGCCCAACGGTTACGATACCGTCATTGGCTCCGAAAGCGAACTGTCTCAAGGACAACAACAATTATTGACGATCGCCCGGGCGATTTTAGCGGACCCAACGATCCTGATCCTTGATGAAGCCACCTCCAGTGTCGACACTCGGACGGAACAAATGATCCAAACGGCAATGGATCGTTTGACCCAAGGAAGGACCAGTTTTATCATCGCCCATCGTCTTTCTACCATCAAAAATGCCGACTTGATTCTAGTGATGAAAGACGGCTCCGTCGTCGAAAAAGGCTCCCATACTCAATTGCTGGCACAAGATTCCCTTTACGCCCAACTATATAACAGCCAGTTTGCAACAGCTTGATGAAAAAGCCGAAAGGTCCAACGATGTCTATGACGAATCGTTGGACTTTTCGGTTATTTGCTTTTCATCCCTGAGTAGCACCAGTGTTCCTGTACAAGAAACACTTGTTACCTACTAAAAACCTTTCCCTTGCCTTGCCAGTATCCATATTCCATAATCAGACGTGAGAGACGATCCACCAAACAGACCATATGGGAGTGTTATGAATGAAAAATTTTCAGATGACGTTTATTACTTCTACTACCACCATTCGTTGGTTGAAACTATTGAATCTCTTGGAACGGCATAAGACCCTTTCGAATCGTGAGTTATCAAAAGCTGTCCAGAGTTCGCGGCGCACGATCATTTATGATATGGAGGGGCTACGGAGCTACTTTGGAAGTACTTTAATGATCGAATCCACGTCGAATGGCTATTCTCTTCACGAATTACTACCGAAGGAATATCTTGAACGAAAACGAGCGCTCCTTCAGAATGAACCATTATTCGTTATTCTTGAGCATCTGTTTAAGGGAGAATATCGGACAGTTTCCGAATGGGCAGACTATTTTTATCTTTCTGAAAGTTCCCTTTTACGCTATTTAACGCTTTTTGAAAAAGCCCTGAGGCCCTTTCAGTTATCTGTTGATCACAAGAATTTCCGTCTGATCGGATCAGAAGCGGATATTCGCAAATTTTTTCATACCTTTTATTATGAGTCAGACGCTACGCCTCATACGGTACGTCCAACGATCGCTGTGCAAAACATCGTCTTAGATTTTTTTCGAAATATACGCGGCAAAACCAATAATACGGCTTCATTTTGGTATATCAGTTATTGGTTGTATATTGTCCTTGAGCGTACTCAAGCAGGAGAAACTGTCATTGTCTCCGATCAATTAAAAAAGATCGTCTTGGCAGATGAGCTCTTCCAAGAAATCCAGCCCCTCAATCAACGACTCCAAACGGCTTTTTCCTTGTCTTTACCGTCAGAGGAGCTGGTCTACCTTTTCGCTCTACTAGCAAGTAACCGTGGGATAAGCAACTATCTCAGGGAAATATCATTTGTTAACCGCTTTGACCATTGGCCTGAGCTAAAAGAACTGACTGCCAATTTTTGCAAGTTTCAGCAAATATCCGATCATGATCAGTCCCGAGAGTTTATTTTTCTCCATTCTTTCTTTATAACAGAAAAAATAAAACAGCTGATTTCCCCTACCTATAATCTAAGTATGGAAGAAATTTCCAGTTACGCACAAACGCAATACCCTAAAGAGTATGAGGAAAATACAGAGTTTCTTTTTAGGCAGCCCCTCTTTGAAGCAACCGCTCTGTCAGCAATCAGTGCCCGCTTCACTTTATACTTTGAAGGATTAAAAGAAAAATACTGGGGCAATCCACGCCGAATCGCTTTTCTTTTAGAGGGGGATGCGCATATTTGTCTTCACATCAATGCTTTTGCCGTAAAATATTTTGGTCGATATCATATTTTGCAATTTCCTGATTCCAGTGAGTTTTCTTTAGATTATGTTGAACGAAACAAGATTGATCTAGTCGTGACGAATTACGCAGAGTATTTGGAAGAGTATATTTTAGATGTTGAATGCCTCCTGATAAAATCGATCCCAGATGCAGATGATTGGAACAATTTCTTGAAAATCATCAACCCAAAAATCATCCATAATTTTGCGTTGCGAAACATCGAAAAAAGCACCTTTTATAAGTGAAAAGACGTGTGCGGCACTTGAACGCCGCACACGTCTTTTCCATTCGTTTCTTATTGCCGACTAGTATTCTTTCTTCACTCTGGCACACTACTTAACGACCATTCAATCGTTGCACGGTACCATCCCAACTTGGGATTTGCACCAGCAGGCACTTCCAAGGCGACACTGGTGGCTGCCGTCTCTTGATCACCAAAACGATAGACCCATGTTCCCGTACTCTGACTGTCGCCAGTTAGTAGAGGCTGCGCTTCACCTGGCGTCAAAGTTACACTATCATTCACCGTGGAAAGCTCTGGCATACTGGCATTGGAATTTGCTGAGGTCGTCATAAGCCGTTGATTGGCTAAGCTGATTTGAGCACCGATCAAGGGCTCATTGTCTTCATTTTGGAAGCCCTGCGAATCAAGAGTCGCCGATAAACGCCAACTCGTCTCTTCTGCATCGTTACGCTGATCCGTGATTTGCACATAATTCGGACGTTCCTTAGTTTCGGTTGCCCCTTCGGCAAGATTCATATGCTGAGGCAGTGCGTGATACGTTCCTTTGGCACTGCGGATCGGCACCTGACCAAATCGGAACTGGGAAACAAAATCAAGACTGAGCAACCCTTGGTTCTCAGGAATGACCGACGGATTTTCTGGATTCACTTCTACATCCGGTTCTAATGGATCAACCGGTGGCAGTGGTCCAGTCTGGGCGATTCGCAGGGTAGTTGCAGCGGGAAACACAGCGTCCCGAAAAACAACTTCTGAGGCTGGATTCTGATTGCCGTGTTCGTCATTCGTTGTCGGCGGATTGATCACTCCAGCTTCTTTTGCCGAACCAGCAGAATCTCTCAGAAAGACTTGGATCTCATCCCCCGCTTTTAACTGCCGATCACTTACATCAATCGTAAATGTTCCATCTTCATCGATAACCACCGCCTCTGTATCAAACCAGGCACCATTATGTGCAGCACTTAGCTCAACCTCTTTGTCTTCCGTGTGGCCATGGATCTCAGTTGTTTCTTCAAGAAGTACGTAGGAAGCAAAAGCTGCGGGCGTTGGCGGCAAAATAGGGAAAACCTGCACAGACTCGGTCCGTATTTGATGTTGGGCACCTTCTGTCAGTTCGCCGCTGGTTAATTCGACAGCGACGACTCGGACGATGGTTCCTGCTTCCAAAGGAGTCTCAAGAGGAATCTCAAAAATCCCTCCTTGCGGCTCTTCTCCATAGATACTGATCCCCGGTGTTTCTTCTGTATGTCCGACGGTTTTCGCAGTGACTTCTTCCTTCTCACCATCTGCTGTTTCAATTTCAACGGTCACTTTCGCTTCATCATCCCAAGCAGGGCGAGTGCCATCAAAACCAACAGGCAAGCTGACTCGCCCATGAATTTTTTTGTCCGCATTCGTCGGCACCCGTAACTCATCGACGATCGCCCAACGCGCATTGTTTGAACTTACGCGAGAGTACGCTGTCAGTCCCTGATTGCCAAAGGTCTCCGTATTCAATATCTCTGGTTTATTCGTCAAACCTAACGTGCCAAAATCAGCTCCTGAAAAAGCAAAATCGAGGGTTGGGAAATTTAGATCGGGATCTCCTAAGAGATTTGACCCGTTTTTCCAAACAGCTAAGTCACTATTCGTCGCTGTTAAAGTTGAAAGATTAGAAACACTAAAGATGTTTCCTCCATCAAGCCGCTCATTACGAAAATCAAAAAAGACTGGATCGTTCAAGAAGACAGATAGTTTACCTGAACGAAACACGCCACCATTCGGGGAACTTGTCCGCCCTTCCACTTGGAAATATCCTTGTTCAACGTAGATCGTTGAATTGAAGTAGGTATGCATGTCAATCCCCGGACCACTATCTGCTACACACATAAATTTACTATCGACACCTACGATTGAAAAATTATTCTCTGTCCCGTTATCATGGATGCCTCTCGCATAAAAAATTCCTTGATTTCCTCCAGCGACATTCCCATCATGCGCGTTGCCGTTTCCCGGATTATAAAGGTCAACGATGCCGCCTTCTGTGATCTCAAAAGAATTTCCTCCACTAGGAATTCGGATCAAGGGTGCGCTCCCCCCTATTTTACGAACTTTTACTATTCCACCATCCGTTACATGAAAGGTCACCAAACCAAAGTATAAAAATCGAATCACTGCATGGTCCCCGTCAGCCTCATGGCTGCTAGCTATTAATTGTCCATTGCTTTTAACTTTAAAAGTAAAGTTCAGACTAGTGATATTGATCGCACTAGCAGTGATGCTTTCGACCTCTAAGACTGCTGATTCACTCAAAGTAAGAGCCCCAGCTTCTGCCGCATTCGACGGTGTCGATAAAACAAAGGATGCTGCTCCTTCTGCCGCTGCAATCTCACTGAAAATCCGTACATGTGTCTCTTCGCCACTAATGGTGACGTCGGCATTTTTTCCGTTGACCCGTAAAGCATTCGCATTTTCGGCGGTCAAGCGTACTTTTGAGCCGTTCTGGATCGTCAACTTAGGATTCTCACCAGTCAGAAATACGCCGCGCCTTCTTTGTGTCGTTTCAATCTGCAATAAGGCAGCATCCCCCACAACCATTGTTGGATCCGCCCCCTTCATAAATAGTGCAATATTTTGTTCCTCCGACATTGCTGTGGCTGCTCCCTGACTTTCTACAATGAGCGTACCACCATCAAAAAGATAAAAATTGCTGTTGTCTCCTACTAGTTCGATCGCATTGGCATCTGCCGCCGTCTCATTGTTCACCCGTACTTGTGTTTCATCTCCTGCGATCGTAGCAGAAGGAAAGAAACCATTTAAGAGGATGGCGCTCGCATTCATTGTGTTTATCGTTACGTTTGCACCAGATTGGATCGTCAATTCTGGCTGCTCTCCAGTCAGAACAAGCCCGCGTTTTCTTTCTGTAACCTCGATTGAAAAAACTGAATTCTCTGCTGCGATAAAGCGAGGATTTCTCCCAGACAGAATAACGGCATTATTATTACCATTGGTCGGAGCAGCAGTCGTTCCTGGACTGCGAATAGTTAAACGAGCACCATGATTGAGTTCCATTTGACCATTATCGCCACGTAAATCGATTGTATTCGCATCCCCTAGTCGCGTAGTAATGCTCACTTGCGCACCCTCATCGATCAACAACCTAGGATCTTGAATATCTGGTGCTGTATAAAAAATCCACATATTCGGCTTATTAATAATCACTTGCGCTTGATTTCCGACCTCCACTTCTTTCAGATTGAACAAGGTATCGGAAGCCATCGTCATTGCCTCGAAGCGATTGATCCCACCAGTAAAGTGAACCTTCGCTTCTCGTGCTAAAATAAAAGGTGACCGATTCTCCGAGGCTTCTTCTACTTCCTCTAGTTCAACGACCCAGTTTTTACTCAACGCATTGGTGGTCTGGATCAAAGCGGTATTGCCTATTTTTTGGTATGTGAGATTTTCGATACGAAAAATCGTTTCTTCGTTAACGGTTAATAATTGAAAATAAGCACTATTGTTATTGAGGGTCAATGCATGACCATTTCCTTGAATCATTATCGGACGATCGATGGTCATTATGCTGGAAGTAGATTGGACAAGGTCCGCTTGTAAGGAAAGAATGGATACGGCTGGATCTTGTAAAGCACTAATAAACTCCGCCATGGTCGTTACGTAAGCTGTGCCACCATCAAAGGCGCTTGGTACGATCTCACTAGCCGCCTGTACCGCTGACTCCTCCTGCGGACGCTCAATGTCTGCTACTTTTTCAGCAGGATCACTATCCGTTTCTTGCGATTCTAAGGACTCATTTTCCAAGTCTTTCGGTGTTTCCTCAGTGTCTGTCTCTGCAGCAGCTATTTCAACGATCGCTTCGCTCCCTGCACTGGCTATAACAAAACTTCCAGGAAGTTCGGCAACGATCAAAACAGAAAATGTCTGCCGTGCTTGACTTGCTTTGATCTGCCAGCATTGATCGCTTTGTTTTGCTGCTGTTTGTCCGGGTGCCAATACATCAGTCATCAGCTTGACTTCTGCTGGTAATTCTAGGAAGATTTCTGCCACCGCTTGGTCGCTGACCAAATCGATCGTAAGTGGTTGACCTACCGTACCAGCAAATTTAGGCTCTTTGAACTGCACCGTCCCTTCAGGCTCAGATGTTCCTGTGGCAAACTCCTCCATACCTCCCTCATCCGCTAGCGGTTGTGCGAGGTATGGCGGCTCGGTTTCAGCAAAAACAACGATGAGCGGGACACTCATCAAGCGTAATCCCATAAAAACAAGCAGCAAGCGAATCCAATATTTCAAGTTTTGCTTTTTCATTCCATGCTCTCCTTTACTTCTTACGTATCCATGGTCGGCTTTTTGTTCTTCCATAACAGCCAAATGATTATTCCAATAAGGAAGATCACTAGTCCTAATGCGCTGATCAACCTCCAGTTTTGCCCCTCTTCAATGGTGACATCCTCACGATTCAACTGTCGTGCTGTGTCTGCTTCCACAGTAAACGGATATTCCCATGTCCACTCCTCACCTTCAGCTCGAGCTGTTAAGCTCATTACATATTCTCCGCTGTAAAAACGATCCCCCTGTAATGAAACGGGAAAATGAAAATGTGAATTTGGCGCCATTTGCATCCCTTCACGCTGCGCCTCATATAAGACTTCTTCCTGATCCGCTCGTCGAACAGTTGCCTCTACCTCTAGTCGATTGACAAAACGCGGCAACGGATTTTGTAGCGTTGCCCGAAACGCATTGCGATAATTGACTTGACCGGCAAACACATCCAATAACGCAAGCTCTGGTTCAATAATAGACGCTTCATTGCGGACAACAACGCCTAGGATATAAGCAAACCGATTTTGGATCGCAACACCTTCTTCCTCTGATCCAGTCGCTTCTGCGATGACCTCTCGAATACGTAAACCGCCGACTAGACTACCAGTAAAGGCTTCTTCAGGCATATGTATGGGTAACTCGATCGTCTTTTTTTCCTTAGCTGACAAAATAATCTCTCCAGGTGATTCGATTAGATCAGCTATCGAATAAGGCAAAGTCGGATCAGGTTCTGCGGCATCTTTGCCATATTCCACGACGCCATTTCCGTTAGTGAACGCCGTATGTGCGGAAACTTCGATCGTGATTTCCTTTTCCGCGCGATTTTGAATCGTCACCCCCAGAACATCATCGGTCCCTGGTGCTAGTTCTAGATCAAAATAGCCACTATTCCCATCTGGCAATTGGCTTTTCGGCAAATTGGGGACCACATGAAATGGCAATTCTGATTGTGTTTCTGCCCAACCTGTCATCGGCAATCCAACGAGTACCATCACCAGTAAAACAAACCCAGCTACTAGCCTATTCTTGATTGATCTCTTGCTTTGTGTCTTCATAATGAATCATTCCTTTCAAAATAGGCAGGAACAACTCGTCTCCTGCCTATTCCCTATATCCCTTACTCACTTCCTGATTCGTTTTTCCCTAATCGCAACACGCGTATCATTCGCTATCGCGCTTACTGGTAAAATGATTCGTTAAAATCATGTGCCTTTATTCATGCTTCTGAGCCAAGCTAAAAGACTGGCTTCTTTGCTGTGTTCTTCCAAAAAACTTATCCCTTAATTCCCAGGAGTGGCACTTAAATGCCAAGTCAGAGTAGCCGTATAAGCGGTTGCTTGCGGATTCGCTCCTGTCGGTATATGGAGCCAAATCGCTTCATTGAGAATATCCTCTTCCCCAGCTGCATGCTGTTGATTTAGCAGGGTTTGATTGCCCCATTGAACCGTTGAAAGTCCCGCCCCTTGGCCAGGAGCCGCAGACATCAAGGTGTTGCCTTCCGTTCCAACATCGATGGTTTGATGGTTAAATTGATCGCTAGGTGCTGTTGGGAAAGTAGCCGAATCTAATGCATTCGAACGAATCTGTGGATTTTGAAATTCGATATAAGCCCCACGTAATACATGATTCGAAGTGGCATCTGTACTTGTAAATTGATCCAAATCGACATTTAACGTCCAGCCGTTGTGTCCACCACGGGTATCCAATACTTGAGCAAAAGAGACATATGGCGCGGTTCCTGACCCATCAGACAGTCGTTCCAGCTCCGCAAGCATTGCGGATTTTCCAGGGCCTGTGCTGATCACTTGGGTTCCAAAATCGAAGCGCTTTGGCACATGCACCAAAGTGAACGGACCGGTTACCTCTGGATCGATCGGATCAATTTCTACCTCTGGCTCTTTTTCAGGTAACTCAACATCGATCTCTTCCTCCTCCCCAGGGATGAAATCTACTTCATTTTCGGTATTTCCTTCCAGGATGGGGGTTGCTGCTGCGGTCACTCCCCCAGATAACACAGCGATACTCATGACACCGATTGTTGCTAAATAAATACGTTTCATAAAAAATTACTCCTTTTACTATTATTATTCGCAGAAAGAATCTACGATGATTACTATTGATTGATGCATAAACCTTTTTTCGCTAGAACTGGTTGCCAGTTGGCTTACTAATCCTCTCACTTCTTCAAAAACCACAACAGTCGTTTCCTAAAACAAGCGTGCGACCGTATTGCCTAAAGGCTATTTTTCTCACGATCTGATCGTCGTGTGCTTAATTTCAAGTAAGCGACCACACTCAAGAGGACGAGCAGCAGACCTATCCAGCGAATAAGCAGTCGTTGGTGACTGTTCGTTTGCGGAAAACGATCATTTTTTGCGTGACCAGATGAATCATCTTCAGGTACTGGCCATTTTCCTGTCGGCGGTTTTGGCTCTGGCTTTGCAGATTCCTGACCACCAACAAAACGGATGACCCCTTCTGTTCTAGCGGTGGACACTTCTTTGGCTTCTACGAAATCAGCGACTAGCAGACAACTTAAAACCAACATCGCTACAATGAAATACCTCAATTTATGAAGCGGCATGTATTCCCCCTCATTTTCCTTTCGCCCCTTTTTCTCTTTCAAAAAACATACTTCAGACACAGACGAAGTCCTCCAATCCTTCATTTAAGATGGAGACAACCATTTTAATCGCTTCTTTATACCCAATGTATTTAGGCAAAAAAAATACCTGCGGTTGCTTTTCTATGGAGTAATCAAATGGAATGATATTGGTGATCAAAATATCACAGTCAAGCTGGTTGATCTGTTCCGATGTTAATTGTTCTTCATAGAGCACAGCCATTCGACCACTAAAATGATGTTCAAAAATACTGTAGACCCATTCATCGATCACATAATTATTGGCAAGCAACACCACGATTTTTTGTGAAACCCGGATCAATTGATTGCCAAAAAGATAGAGAACGAAGGAACAACAAAAGTCCCTCAAAAATTGATTTTTGAAACATTGCGGAATCTCATTCACTTCCATAAACCTAATCAAAGGCTCATATAGATCAAAAGGCAAAGAAAACACAAATTGATTCGTACTATCCGGATTTTTTAAGTAGATAGGTGCTAAGCCAACTTTTGCATATTGCCGGACTAAAAAATCTTCCACGACCTGTTGAATTCCACAAGGCTCGTCAAGGTAAGTATTGTGCTGTTCAAAAAAAGCAACAAAGAGTTCAACGAATCGCTTACTCGTTTTTGAAAAGGTATTGAGAGGAATCCTCGTTTTCCCTCGAAGCGCCCACTGCGCATAAAGCATTAAGTAAATAAAGCACGCTTCCTGAACGAGCCGTTTTTTCGCAATGGGTTGGAGACTGCTGCTTTCTTGAAGTATTTCACTGATCGTCAAAAAAAGCGGATCTTGCTGGATCAATGCTAGGATCTCAGGATCAAATATCAAGGTTCCAAAAGTGGCACGCTGAACAGACAAACGAATAATATTGATGACCTTTTTTCTTGAAACGATCCCCACGTTTTGCTCAATTCTTCTTAAAAGCGTTTCTTGAAGCTGATGTTCAATGACCGGCAACTCAAAATAGTGCGTTTCGCAATAAAAATCCCAGAAGAACTTTCGCTGATTGATCTCTTCTCCCATCAGCCCAATCGGTGCTTTGGTTACCACCAAACCGTATTCATCAAGAATCAGCTGTAATTTTTTTATGAGTCGATTTGCCGTTGATTCTGAAATATGCATGGCTCGAATCCAAGCTAAAAAAGGAAACGTTTGTCCCGCATAAAAAGCTTGTACTAATAAAATAAGTGGTTCTCGCTCATAGAAGGAGCGTCGTTTTTTATAGTATTCACCATGATCATTGATTACCAACTTCATCCCGTGATGGGTCCCTTCAAGAGAGATCGCATCACCAAAAAATGTGCGTAGTGCTTTTAAGTCCGTTAAGATCGTCCGCCGAGAAATACTTGCTTTTTCTGAGAGCTGTTTGACACTCAAAATCTGTTCGTTTTCCATGTACGCCAATAGTATAAGGCTTCTTCGATTCACTGAGTTCGTTACCAATTGGAATGTAAGACTGTTCACGGGCGTAATCTCCTTTAGCAAATTTCCTATAAATTTTCCATCAAATCGTAGGTCCCTCCTTTAGTGCTGCCTTCGAATCGTTGCAATGTTTCTTGTTTGATTCTAACAAAATTACCACCTATTTTTTATCCAGCATTTGCACACGAGGGTGCAAAAATATTGACTTTCCGCAAAGAATCATTTGTTCTGCGGGCTCTCAACGGTAAATATTAGATGTTATTTTAAATAATTCAGACACGTTTTTGTTTATTGTTTCTCTTTTATAAATTGCTAGCTGTACTCACCAATAAGCCGCAGCTTTTTTAGTAACAGCGCCGATTTCAACTGCCTAAAGCACAAAAAAACAGCTAGACACTTGTCTAGCTGACTTTATAGAATTATAAGTTAGAGCTAACTCCTATTTCCTTTTCAGTACGCTTGTAAACACACCGCCTACCATGATTGCGCCTAGAATCACCATCCATGCAGCTCGTTGCTCATTCGTTTGAGGAAGAGCCTTTGCTTTTTCTTGACTGGAAGATTTCGTGGTTTCGCTACTAGCACTTGTTTCAGTAGACTGGCTCTCATGGGGATTTACTAGCGTGGCACCGTCATGGTTTGTGGTCGTTGTACTTGGTTCTGCTATACTTGGCTCGGTCGTACTTGGTTCTGTGGTACTTGGTTCCGTGATACTTGGCTCTGTGGTACTCGGCTCTGTGGTACTTGGCTCCGTTGTACTTGGTTCGGTTGTGCTCGGTTCTGTTGTGCTTGGTTCCGTGGTACTCGGCTCCGTCGTACTTGGTTCCGTTGTACTTGGTTCGGTTGTGCTTGGTTCTGTGGTACTTGGCTCCGTTGTACTTGGTTCTGTTGTGCTTGGTTCCGTGGTACTTGGCTCCGTCGTACTCGGTTCTGTGGTACTTGGTTCCGTGGTACTCGGCTCCGTCGTACTTGGTTCCGTTGTACTTGGTTCTGTTGTGCTTGGTTCGGTTGTGCTTGGTTCTGTGGTACTTGGCTCCGTTGTGCTTGGTTCCGTTGTACTTGGTTCGGTAATGCTTGGCTCCGTTGTACTTGGTTCTGTTGTACTTGGTTCCGTTGTACTTGGTTCCGTGGTACTTGGTTCCGTGGTACTTGGCTCGGTTGTGCTTGGTTCCGTGGTACTTGGTTCGGTTTCTTTTTTTGTATTGGTGATTACAAGGGTATCTCCCTCAGTCGTCACACTGCTTTCGAAGCCGTCGGGGATATTGACTTCTTCAACCTGATACACGAAGTCTTCCCCTTGATTGTTGTATTTTGGTAAGTCTGCCATTTGACCAGCAACGGGTATCTTTGTTAATGATGCTTGAAAATCATTGGCTTTTTCAAGGGTCAAACGGTCTGACTGCTGCCAACTGTCTGCTGCCGTAGTGGTGGTTCTTTTGATTTGATAATCGATTTGGTCTGGAATCTCAGCTGCTGAGACATTGACCCACTTTTTGAGAACAGCAAGGGAAACATTGGGTGCCTTGATGGAAGGTATCGGAAAATCCAACGCTTCATCATCGCTTGCTGGTGTTAAGGTCGTACGGCCATTGCACAACACCCACGCCTCTCCTTTAAAATCTGGGGCTTCCGTATTCAAGCGAACTTGGTAGGTCAAGGTCAATTTTTCATTTTCACCTAAGGCTATCCCACTGACGGTAATAGTCTGATCCTTTTCAGAAACGGTTACTCCAGTTGCAACTTCCGGCGCCTCGACCCACTCTCCTTGCGCATTTTTGCGCCATCCGACTAACTGATACTGATCAGCATCAAAATTACCTGCCCCTTGCAAAAGAATGCCCTCTCCCATCGGATCTGTAATCGTCCCGTCAGGGATGGTTTTATCGATATGATTGGCGATTTCTGTCAATGCTGAACCCAATCCGCTCAGGTTTTCATCCGTTGTTAAGTAATTGCTCGGTGCAGACGCCAGATTGCGCCCAATGTATTCCCCTCGTGCGGAAGGCGCCGTTGCTACCGAATAATAGGTAAAACCAGATTTTTTAAGCGCGACGATCGTGCCAAGGGTCTCGTCTGTCACCACAGTGTTGCTAACAGGAATGGCTTGCGAATCTGATGGATTTTTACTTGTCGTATGGTAAGCAGTGGCTGACGTTTGAAATTCTTCAATATAGCTTTCCGTGTGATAACCGTTATAGTCACTGATTGCGCCGGTATTTTGATAAACCGCTGCCTCATCTACTGGCAAATAACTACGATTGGCACTGTCGTCACCGATATGAATAAACAGCTTTTCCGCTTCTGGACGACTTTCTTCCAGTAACAGTTGTTGTCCAGCCAATAAGCCTTTTTGCATAAAAGTTCCAGAATGGGATTCGGCCGTCTCACGCAGAAATTGTTCCAAGTACGCGATATCGGTAGAAAAACCGTTGGTAGTGTAAACTTCTCGATTGTAGGCAACGATCCCGATCCGAATGGAGCCATTCGCTAGCGAATCAGCTAATTCATTTCCAAACTGTTGCAGCCCCAACAAGGCGTTGGTTAATTTTTCTCCAGTCATGGAGGAAGAATAATCGATCACCATGACCAGATCAACAGGGGTACTGGTCTGATTGCCTTTGATAGCTAACGTTACATCAAATAGTCCTTGGCCCGCAGCTTCTTTGACACTCTTTTTCAAATAAGCTTCATCTGCATAATTGACATAGTTCTCTTCATCAAAAGCAACCCCCGGCGCCTGTCCATACTTGTAGTTGTACGTATCTCCTTGCGCCGTTCCATTTGTCAAATACTGTCCGGTCGCATCAGTTTGATAGTCAAAATCATACGTGGTGGTTTCACTGTTTACAGTCAGACTGCCCATGAGAACCCCCATCAACAACAGGAAAAAAATCCCTGTATACTTTTGCCAACCTCTTTTGTGTTTCATCACTTTCGCTCCTTTATTTCCGCACTGCTTTCCTCAGCAGACCATGAATGCTGAGAAAAGCGAGTCTTTGTCAGAAAACAGTATAGAAGGTTTTGCTGCGAAAAGGAGACAAAATATTGCTGATTTCATTTACAAAAAAATCACGTTTTTTGTGCTATCATAAGAGAATCGAGTACATAGAGAAACCTTTAGAACGGAGCTTGAATTATGGAACGGTTTTATCCATTTTTTGGACACACTCTCAAGAGAGATATCGACTTGTTGCGGTTTTTGTATCTTCAAAAACGTTTTGTTCCCATTGAAGAGATCAGTCAAGCGTTGGCTTTGGATCGCCGCTCCATCCAAAAAAGCTTCGACACTTTAAGCAAACGCTCGCTTTCCTTACAAGACGATCCCTCACCGCTTTTGGTTGCCAAACACGGCTTTGGGTTATCCTTCATTGGGACTAAGCGAGACTACAAGCGATTGAGTCGGCAGTTGCTGGAAGCGAATCCCTTTTTTTATTTACTGGAAACCCTTTTGCTGCAAAATGAGATCAATTTGATCCAATTCGCCGCTGACCATTACTTCTCCGAATCAACCGTTCGTAAACGAATCTATGCGTTGCAAAAACTGCTTGCTCCATTGGGATTTCAGCTGCAAAAGCAAAAAGGGACGGTTCGACTCGTAGGCAGCGAAGCCCGTATCCGCTACTTTATGATGGTCTTCTTTTGGCGAACATTTGCCGGTCTGCATTGGCCCTTTACTGGTCTTTCCCAGAAAAAATGTGAAACCATCGCACAAGACTTCTACCAAAACAATCAGATTCCCTTTAACCCGATCGAATTGAAAATGACCACATACATTTTGGCTGTCACTATTTTGCGGTTTCGCAAAGGACAACGGATTTCAGCAGAAGCAGTAGCGATCGAAGCCCCTTTGATTGGGGAAGATCTTTCCTTGTTTCAATCCCTGATTGATGAAGAGACCGCCATCTACAATCATTTATCGTCAGAACTAGCGGAACACTTCTTTCTTGATGAGAATGAACGCCGCTTTTGTTTTCTATGGCTAGCATCGAATCTCGATCGAACGTTTGCCGATGCGCGACTGGACGCTGCGTTTTCCCCAAAAAAACCAACGACGAGCATCCAAAAACTTCTCTGGTCGATGACCGCGTTCGCACCAAAATCCGAGTTGACCCGCCCTTGCAAAAGTAGGATCGTGAATACCCTCTTGAATGGGCTTTTGACTGTCGAATTGTTTGGACCGGTCGACCATACATTAGCCGGCTATAATACTGCACAGTTTTTAGCAGAACATTTTCCTGATTTGCAAAAGCAAGCCGAAAAGCTAGTGACAAAAACTTCGTTATACCAAAAAGAGCCACTGAAACGAAGCGGATTTTCTCTTCATGTCGCTATGGCATGGACGCTGATTTTGCCGCCAGCTACTTTTCAGCAGAAAATCAAGATCAAACTGGAAACAGACTTGCCGCTGGCGATTTCACTGACCATCAGAGAACTGATCAAAGCGCCCTTTCAAGGGTTCTACAACCTTGATATTCGTGATCAGTTTATCGACGACGACTACGATCTCTGTCTAAGCACCACTCCATTGTCTGAAACCTATGAAAAAGCACCGGTCCTATTGATCAATGCACAAGTCACCGTCCCTGATTTGTTAGCAATTCATCAGGCGATTGAAGTATTCCAATCGCAAAAATAATGATTGCTCTGCTCAAATCACTCCAACAAAACGAGACGATGAAGTAATGAAAGTAGGTACTTCGTCGTCTCGTTTTGTTTCATTCATTCAATACAGTATTACTTTTATACAACCAATAGTTAAATCTGTTGCTAGTTCCTTTAACGAAAAGGAACACTCGAGTGTTGCAACTGGATTCGAACGTTGCCGCCTTCATCCAACATATACCCAAATGTATATTCGACCTTTACCTCTTCTCCGGTCTCACCGGATGTAAAATAATAATTTCCTGAAGAAAGTGCTGTATCACCATTTAGAATCGTATCGTGATTGTCAAAGCGTACATTTGTCCACGGCTCTAAAGCAAACCCGCTGTCTTCTTCAATATCACCACCAACGAAATAAGACAAAGCTTCTTCCTTTGTTGAGCGGAAAGGAATTTCAGCAGCTTTCGTTGGTTTAAAAAGGACTGTTCCTTCATCAAATGCATACAACGTATCAAGGGTTTCTTTAGCTTGTTCTTCTGCAGCTTCCTCACTCTGCGTACTTGCTTCCCCAATAGCTACGATGCTCTCAGCCCAAGCTTCTTGTGCTTCTTCGATTGCAGCGAGGGTGATCGTTGGCACTTCAACCGTATCTGCTTGTGCTGTGTCGTCTTCATTTTGAGCCCCACACCCTGTTAAAGTAACTAAGATTATTGGTAAAACCAGTGTTTTTTTATTCATTTTATTCCTCCTTCTTTATCAATCAGTCTAATAAAGAATAGGTTTAATTGAAATAATAATCATAAAATCTTAACAAAAATAGAAAAATACTCGTATTTTGATTATTAAATGCATTTATCGCAGCTGATAATGAGAGCTCATTTTTCAATCCGTTGTCTGCTTTTCTGCATATGTCAAAAAATACTGTTTATACGGACGCCCAATTTTTGTATACACATTTTCACTGCGAATGGCTTTGGTCTTTTCTAAGTGGGCGACATACTTTCTTACCGACACATGGGACAATGCGCAAGCTTGCGCCAATTCTTGGACTGTAAATGGCTGTTTGATAGTACGAATCGTTTCTTGGATCAACTGAAGCGTGTCTTCTGTCAACCCTTTTTCTAGTTCGATCCACGGACTTTTTTGGTTTCCCTGCAGCAGCAGATCGATTTGCTGCTGAGCGATCCGCGGATGTTTGAGGCTTTCGCGTCGTTGCTGAAATACTTGGATACTTTGGGCAAATCGTTCGAAGGAAAACGGCTTGATCAAATAATCCAACATCCCCAAATGTAGGCTTTGGCTGATCAATCGTGTTTCATCGGCAGCCGTGATCATGATCACATCCACAGCCTGTTGTTGTTCCCGTAATGTTTGCAACAGCTCCAAGCCATTGCCATCTTTCAAATGGATATCCAGCAAGAGCAGCTCAATGGTTTCTTTTTGCAGCATTTCTTGTGCTTCTTCCACTGTTTCCACCGAAAAAATTCGCTCAAAAACCGCTAAACGTTCTAAATAGCTGCGATGAATAAATTGAACCATCGGATCGTCTTCAACAATCAAAATATTGGCTTTCATAGCTGCTCCTTCCGATAATCATTCGTGATCGTCACTTCTAGGACGCCTTGCGCTTCCTGAAAAGTGATCGTCCCATTGACTTCATGCAGTAATTGCTGAAAATAGCCTACTTGCTGTAAAGTCACTTGTTCCGCTGGTGTCAACATTTCTTCCGCTAGCTGCCAACTCGTTTGCAACTGATTTTCTTGGTACTCGATTTTCATAAATACCTCTTGAGTCAAATGCTTTTGCAGCAAAAGATGATGTATATATTGATAAAGGTTTAATAAGACTTTGGTTTCATGTGCAACGGCCCCTTGGGGAATCTCTGGAAAAATTTCTAACAACAGCTGGCATTTCTTTTCCAAAAATTTTTGCCGCTCGCCAATCAAAAACCCTGCCAACAAAGGGTTTTTAATAAGAATCGCTAGCCGATGAGCAAATTCTTTCTCTGGTTTCAAAATATCATCCAAATAGATCGTCAACTCTTCATAGGCTTCTAAGTCCACCAAACCATAGATGACATGCAGTTTATTCATAAATTCGTGGGCTTGACTTTGCAGTGCCGTCGCATAGGCTGTCGTATTTGCCAACTGATCCGCAATAAATAAAGACTCTGTCGCATTTCTTAGAAAAATAATATGCCCTATCTGCTGATTTCTCACGATGATCGGTGCCGATGAAAAGACATAGTCCTGCCCTTCTTGCTGTACTAACCGCTCTTGCTTCTTGTCAAAATCGACGTGCTGCAAAGCAGGCAAGATCGTTAGCAGGGATTGGCCAACCAAGCCATCTTCTGATGCAGTAGCAAGCGGCAATGCCGTGGCAGCTCGATTTGCCAGCAAGATGTTCTTCGCTAAGTCTAAGACAAAAACAACATCCTTGGTTTCTTCCAGCATACTATTGCGTTCTTCTAACAAACGTGAGATTTCTTGCGGTTCCAGATTATGCAGTTGTCGTTTCAAATAAAATGCCACGAATAATGCAATCCCCCCGCCTAATAGCAAACTGATGAACAATGCTTTCCGATAGCCTTTTTGCGATAGTAAGATTAGCGATTGCAGTGAAGTCATTTTAATCCCTAATGCCACGACGCCAAGTTGTTCTCCATCTTCTTTCACTGGAACGAACCCACGTAAGGACTGTCCTAAGGTGCCGTTGCCAATGGAGAGAGACTCCTTGCCTTCAATTGCCGGTGTTTCATCGCCACCTGTAAAAGGTTGACCAATCTTTTCAGGGTCTGGGTGCGTGATCCGAATAGCGTCTTGATCCATCAAAACAATAAAATCCAACCCATAATTTTTTGCTAATTCATTGGTATATGATTGCAACTGGGGACTGGCTTTCTTTTCCCGCAGTGCTTGCTTGACCTCCGCTTCTGATGCTAACTGACGACCGATCGATAGCAGCAGCGTTTCTTCATCCCGGTGCATTTGCTCTTTTTGTTCCATCATCATCAGTACATAAAATAATGTTAGAACGATACATAAGGTACTGGTAAAAATTCCTACTAACAGCACCCACAGCCGAACTGGCCGCTCTCGCATAGTCGTTCCTCCTCAATTGCTAATAAGCGTTCATTACACGCTCATTTTAACATAGGAATCTTTTTCCGAAGGTCTTTTTTTAAGTTGTATTTAATTAAATTAGTTAAATAATCTTCTTTGTTTGTGAGCGCTTCCTTATACTGGAAACATCCAAAGGAGGTATTTGAATGAAACAAGTCGTCGCAAAACAACCCGTTGTTGAAAAAAAGCAAACCAAAGCAAAGTGGTGGTCTTTCTATGTTGGTTCCGTTCCTTTGCCCGTCTATCTGGTAATGTCTGCCATTATCTTGATCACTGCTTTTCTACAGCAACTGCCTGTCAATATGTTGGGGGGGTTCGCCGTTATCCTAAGTTTAGGCTGGTTATTAGGAACGATTGGTGCCAACATCCCCATCGTCAAGAATTTTGGTGGTCCCGCTATTTTTTCTTTGTTGATTCCGTCAATCCTGGTCTTTTTTAATCTTATCAATCAAAACGTATTGGAATCAACTAATATCTTAATGAAGCAAGCAAACTTCCTTTATTTCTATATCGCCTGTCTGGTTTGCGGCAGCATTTTAGGTATGAATCGCAAAATCTTAGTCCAAGGGTTGATGCGAATGATCATTCCTATGATGTTAGGCATGGTCTTAGCGATGGGCGTAGGTACCCTTGTCGGTGTCCTGTTAGGGCTAGATTGGAAACACACTTTGTTCTTTATTGTGACTCCTGTTTTAGCCGGCGGTATTGGGGAAGGAATCTTACCACTTTCCTTAGGCTATAGTGCCATCACTGGTTTAGGTAGCGAGCAATTGGTCGGTCAGTTGATTCCAGCCACTATCATCGGCAACTTTTTCGCGATCGTTTGTACTGGCTTGTTGACTCGCTTAGGGGAACAAAAACCGCAGCTTTCAGGAAAAGGCCAACTCGTCAAAATGAGTGATGGGGATGATTTGAAAGATGCGTTGGTTGAAGATCAATCACCGATCGACGTCAAATTGATGGGTGCCGGTGTGCTGACCGCTTGTACGCTCTTTATTCTCGGCGGTTTGCTGGAACACGTCACTGGTTTTCCTGGACCTGTTCTCATGATCGTAGCAGCCGCTTTCTTGAAATACTTGAATGTCGTACCAAAAGAAACACAAAAAGGATCGAAACAGCTTTACAAATTCATCTCTGGTAACTTTACATTTCCACTCATGGCAGGATTAGGACTGCTTTATATTCCTTTGAAAGATGTCGTCGGTATGCTGACCTGGCAATACTTTTTAGTCGTTATTAGCGTCGTTTTCACTGTGATTGCCACGGGATTTATCGTTTCTCGCTTTATGAACATGTACCCCATCGAAGCAGCCATCGTTTCTGCTTGTCAAAGCGGAATGGGTGGAACCGGCGATGTCGCGATCTTAAGTACCGCCGACCGCATGAATTTGATGCCATTTGCCCAAGTAGCTACACGTTTGGGTGGCGCGATCACGGTTATCTCAATGACCGCACTTTTACGACTATTATTTTAATTGTTTGAAATCGGAAGGGAGAAATCAAGAATGTCAACGATGAATGTCAAAGAAGCAGCTATGAAACAAGCCGAGGAAAATGGGGGCAAATTAGCCGTCGTTTCTAAAGTCACTATTGATTCAAAAGAAGATTTAAGTATCGCCTACACCCCAGGAGTCGCAGCTGTTTCATCAGCAATTGCTGAAAACGAAGAACTCGCCTACACCTTGACCACCAAGAAAAATACTGTCGCCGTGATCAGCGATGGCTCAGCGGTGTTAGGTTTGGGCAATATCGGTGCCAAAGCAGCTATGCCGGTCATGGAAGGCAAAGCGGCCTTGTTCCAGCGCTTTGCCGGAATCGATTCGATTCCGATCGTCCTAGATACGCAAGACACCGAAGAAATCATTCAAACGATCAAAGCGATCGCACCAACCTTTGGTGGGATCAACCTAGAAGATATCAGCGCCCCTCGCTGCTTTGAGATCGAACGACGCTTGATTGAAGAATTACCGATCCCCGTGTTCCACGATGACCAGCACGGAACTGCCATCGTGGTATTAGCCGCTTTGATCAATAGCCTGAAGCTGATCGACAAATCCTTTGAAGAGGTCAAAATCGTGATCAACGGCGGTGGTTCAGCTGGCCTTGCCATTACCCGAAAATTTTTGGCTGCTGGCATCAGACACATCACTGTTGTCGACAAAGCAGGGATCATTTCAGAAACGAACCATGAACTTGCGCCCCATCACGCAGAAATTGCCAAAGTCACCAATCGTCAACATCTAACAGGAACACTAGAAGATGCCCTCAAAGGAGCAGATGTCTTCGTAGGCGTTTCAGCTCCCGGTGTGCTGCACCCTGAGTGGATCAAAACGATGGCAGAAAAACCAGTGATTTTTGCTATGGCGAATCCAACGCCAGAGATTTTCCCTGATGAAGCACTGGCAGCTGGCGCCTTTATCGTCGGTACTGGTCGCAGTGATTTCCCTAACCAGATCAATAATGTCTTGGCCTTTCCGGGAATCTTCCGAGGCGCATTAGACGCTCGAGCAAGAGACATCACGATCGAGATGCAGATCGCAGCAGCACAAGGGATCGCTAGTTTGATCCCCGAATCAGCTTTGACTCCAACCACTATCATTCCAGATGCGTTTCAGCCTGATGTCGCTAAAGTCGTGGCAGAAAGCGTGAAGAATGCGGGGAAAAAAGATTAAATAGATTGGTATCATTAGTGACTGCAGCGCTAGTTGTTTGATACCAATAAAATGAAAAATAGCTACAAAAATGTACCGACTATGAAAACTAGTCGGTACATTTTTGTGTCGGATTTTACAGTTAATCGAAAGTTTCCTCCCAGAAGACAGTCCGAAAAAATACTACCTAACTTCCCATTCACTATTGCTTCACTTGGTTCACTTCACAGAGGGCACTCTTTAGTTTGAGGATACAATCGACAAATCACACGCTCCCAATCTTTCTTCGTTGGTATGCTACTTAACAAGATATAATCATCCGTCAAACCATAATCCAGGATATAGGGACGATAATTTGTGACGATCAAAACCTTCTGGTCCGCTTTTAATCGTTCTTCTGTTAATTCGTGCAATGAAAGAAAAATGACTTGATACTTGTTTGCAAAGAGCCGAATTGCTTGTAGTCGAATCATTTGAACGACCATTGAGTCCCCTTCTATAAGAAACAAAATATTTTTTTTCGGTTGATAATAGTCGCGTAGTAAATCACTTACCGTTGTAAAACTGATAGCAATATCTTCCATAAATTCTGTCGCAAAAGCTAACTCTTCTTTGTACTTTTCCAAAAATGGTTTATTTTTGTAGTAAGACTCTCGATGGTATGTTTTTATTGAGGCGACTTCTTCAGCTTGTCGCTTGTTCAAAGATGGACAAATCACTTCATTGAGTTTTCTAGACACCAGAAAGGAGGTTAGATAATCTTCTAGCAGTGACTGATCCCAGCCCTTAAATTCGGCATCAGCAAAATACGCTTTTACGATCGGCTTCACTTCTGGCCAGAAATTAAATCGAGCTAGAAAAGTTTTTTCTCGATCGTATTGATTGATTGTCCGCGTACATATAATCATGTAGTGAAGCCAAGCAAGTTCTTCTTTGGGTAAAGATACCCCATACTCTTTGAAAATGACTTCTTTCAGAATCTCTAGCAATTTAAAATCATTTTCTTGATAGACAAGCTCTTTTGCCCAGTCAGGAATCGAAACATAGTGCTCCTTTTGCGCCCGTACAATCGTTATATACAGCAGTGAATAAAAAGCCGAGATCGTCAAGCCAGTCCCTACTTCATATTTTCCCAATTTATCAGAAAGTCCCTTTAGAATTACATGATGCAGGCCTTCTGGTGGTCTGATCGTATAGGGGGTGGGCTCACCTACATAGTAAAAATCAAAAAAGAATTTACGAATGCTTGCTTCATCGCCTACCAAAGTAACCGGTGTGAAACTTAGAGAAAGTCCATACTCTTTTAAGGCTGGTTGCACACGTGCAATAAACCTTCGTAATGTTGTTTCCGCATAATTGTATCGATAAGCCAATTCATTCAGATCAACTACTTCTCCATAAAAAATGTTCCCAATGATTTCAAATAAAACTTCCTGATTTAATAGCTGCTCTTTTTTTTCTTTAAAGAGAACACGATTTCGTTCTTCGAAATGAAATCCGCTATTACCTGATACCAATTCAATACATTCGCCAAAATGCTCTTTGATCAAGCGTAGGTCTTTCACCAATGTCCGCTGAGAAATAGCCAATCGCTCAGAAAGAATCCCAACTTTAAAAACTTGTTCTCGTTCAATAATCGTTAATATCTGCATCCAACGCTTTGTACTCGGACTTGTAATAAAAGACATCTGAAGTTCCCTCATGCCATTTCTTCACTCATTTCCTTTTCTGACTTGGCTCTATTCATTCTACCATACAACAGAAACCCCTTTCTTCGCTACGTCAAATGAACTTCTTTCTAAAAACATAAGATGTGGCACGAAACATCCATTGTCAGAAAAGTTCGCTTTCGCTTTTTTGAACTTGCTGCGGGCTTTCTTTCAATCCATAGCAAGGCAAGCACCATTCTTTTCCTGGATCAAATGATAGCACTGCGACACGCGACAAATAAGAAAAGTGCTGACACCCATGTATACACACAACCTTTTGCCTGTGCGCAACAGATTTTCTATTGCAGATTCAAATAAAAAAGCTTAACACCTCGTAGATGTTAAGCAGAATCAGCTATCATTCTATGTTTGTTCAATACTCGGTGCCCGATTTTCATTTGGCATTCTTCTCTGGATCGGATTTAAAACCTCACAACCGCTTTGACCAACGGATCATCTTCTAACGTTTGGCGTTCTAGCGCCTCTTGCAGTTTTTCCAATGGGTATTCATCCGTGATATATTTTGTGGGATCGATCATGCCACTAGCAATCAAATCGATCGTTTCTTCAAACTCTTGGCGGGTGCATGAAACGCTGCCGATGAGCTTGATTTCTTGCAGGACCAACCGATTTAATGAAAAAGGAATTTCGGGAGCAACGGAATTTCCGATCGCCACGATCGTTGCGCCAGGACGAGCAGCCTCAATGCATGTCGCTAAGGAACTGCTGGAACCGACCGCTTCAAAAATCAAATCGAACCCACCAGCAGACGCGTCTTTCAATACTTCCCCGCGGTTTGGATCCTTAGCGTCAAAGTAATCGTCAAAGATTCCCAATTCCTTGGCTTTCTCAATTTTTGTATCGTTGATTTTGGACATGGCCACATAAGAAGCCCCAGCTTTTTTTGCCAATTCGCCAATCAATTGCCCGATGATCCCACTTCCAGAAACCAAGACTTTGTCATTTAACTTAATATTGGATTTACGGACGGCATGATAGGCAACCATCAAGGGATCAATCAAGCTAGCTGCTGTATCTGAAACTGTATCTGGCAATTTATAAGCATTGGACGCTTTTCCGACAAACCGTTCGGCATAGGCGCCATTGCAGACAAAGCCGATATAATTGGTGCCGTTTACTTCCCGACACAAATGCTCTTGCCCTTTTTGGCACATCTCACATTTTCCACAATAAAGATTTGCCCAAAAAGCGACGCGATCGCCGATTTTAAAGGAACTATCGCCTGCATCCGTCACGACACCGCAAAACTCGTGACCCATGATAAAATCGGACTCCCCTGTTTTGCCCCAACCTTTCCCTGCTTGCCACATATGCACGTCACTGCCGCAGACGCCGCAAGCTGAAACTTGGATCTCGATCAGTCCTTCTTCCACTTTCGGCACAGGTACTTGTTTGACCTCGATCGTTTCTGGTCCTTTTAATACAGCAGCTTTCATGTTTTTTTCTGTCATCTCTGTTTCCTCCTCATTGCTTTTTCCTTTGCTTACTGTCATACTAACATTAAAGTTAACTTTAAAGTCAACGTTAAGGAGTGAAAAAAATGACCTATACGATATCCCAAGTTGCGAAAGCCTTAAATATCCCCACGTCAACCATCCGCTATTACGACAAAGAAGGCCTTTTGCCGACGTTAGCGCGCAAAGAATCTGGCTACCGTTTATTTTCAGATACCGAAATTGAGATGCTGGAATTGATCGAATGTCTGAAGGAAACAGGCATGACCATTAAAGAGATCAAAGATTATGCACAATTGACACGCCTTGGTGATGACTCGCTGCAAGAACGCCATAAAATGTTTCTTGAACAAAAAAAAGCGCTGCAAGCGCAGATAGACGCTTTGCAGCAATCGATGGCGTTGATCGACCATAAGTGCTGGTATTATGAATCAGCGATCGCAGCCGGTACAGAACAAATCCATTTCCCAATCAAAATGTC
>Ga0308156_1001318_pt1 | contig 30938 bp, 29 predicted proteins | sample PhyAR2_FD_201041 | JGI IMG/M metagenome (GOLD analysis project Ga0308156, IMG submission 201041) | Phyllosphere microbial communities from UC Gill Tract Community Farm, Albany, California, United States - DLSL A.R2 | ecosystem: Host-associated > Plants > Phyllosphere > Unclassified | place: USA... | reverse complement strand
CAGGTACTGGAAGACGCGCAGAAAGCCGAATTCGGGCGACAGGCTTTGCAACCAGCTGGCGAGCACAATCAGCATGCGGCCTCCTCACGGGCGCTGGGCCCCTTGTCTGCGCACGACTGCATCGCCTGCACCACTTGCTCCATCTTCATGAACCGCGAACCTTTGACCAACACACTGCCCAATTGAGGCATCAATTTGCACACCGCATCCTGCAACGCAGGCATGCTCTCGAAATGCTGAGCGCCATCGCCAAAGGCCTCGGCGGCCGACTGGCTTTGGGCGCCCAGCGTAAACAACTGCGTAATGCCTTGCTCGCGGGCGAGCGCGCCGGCTTCGGCATGGAACTGGGGTCCTTGGTCGCCCACCTCACCCATGTCGCCCAGCACCAGCAGCCGGGCTGCGGGCAGCTCGGCCAGCACCTCGATCGCGGCCTTGACCGAATCCGGGTTGGCGTTGTAGCTGTCATCGACCACCGTCAGGCTGCGGCCCGCGACGGGCATCGCCAGCGCACGCGAGCGGCCCTTGACCGGCTCGAACACCGACAGGCCCCGGGCAATGGCCGCCAGCGGCACACCGGCGGCATGGGCCGAGGCGGCCGCTGCCAGTGCATTGCGCACGTTGTGGCGGCCGGCAATCTGCAGCACCACCGGCGCCGCGCCATCGGGCAGGTGCAGCTGCAGCTGCCAGGCGCCATCGCGCCACAGCACATCGCTGGCATAGGCCTGGGCACCATCGGCCTGCTCACCGAACAGGCAGGTCGCCCGGCCCGCTGCCAGTTCCTGCCACAGCGGGGTATAGACATCGCCGGCAGGGAACACGGCCACGCCATCGGCCGGCAGCGCGGCCAGTACGCTGCCGTTTTCACGGGCCACGGCTTGCACCGTGTGCATGAACTCCTGGTGCTCGCGCTGCGCGTTGTTGACCAGGGCCACCCGGGGCTGCGCCATCGCGGCGAGCACAGCGATTTCGCCAGGGTGGTTCATGCCCAGCTCCACCACCGCAGCGCGGTGCGCAGCCGTCAGGCCCAGCAGGGTCAGCGGCACGCCAATCTCGTTGTTCAGGTTGCCACGCGTGGCCCAGGCGGCATCGCCCGCATGAGCGCGCAGGATGGACGCCAGCATCTGGGTGACCGTGGTCTTGCCGTTGCTGCCGGTCACTGCGATCAGCGGCAGCGCAAACTGGGCACGCCAGCCGGTGGCCAACGCCCCCAGCGCGGCCAAGGTGTCGGGCACCACAATGCCAGGCAGGCCCGCATCGGCAGGGTCGGCATGGCACAGCGCAGCCGCTGCGCCGGCCGCTTGGGCCTGGGCCAGAAACTGGTTGGCATCAAAGCGCTCGCCTTTGAGCGCCACAAACAAATCGCCCGCCTGCAGGCTGCGCGAGTCCGAGTGCACGCGCAGCAGCGGCACGGCACCATCGCCCACCAGGCGGGCCTGGGGAACAAGGGGCTCAATGAAGCCCAGCGCCTGCTGCAGGGTCATCATGCTCATAGGGGTTCTTTCCGCTTAGCCAACGCAGCACGGGCGTGCGCGGCATCGAGAAAGGGCAGCTTCACGCCGGCCACTTCCTGGTAATCCTCATGGCCCTTGCCGGCCAGCAAAACCACATCCTGGCTGGCCGCGCGCAGCACCACCTCGTCGATGGCGGCTGCCCGGTCGGCCTGGACATGCCAATGCGCATCGGGCGTCATGCCGCGCAAAATGTCGTCGATGATGGCCTGGGGCTGCTCGCCGCGCGGGTTGTCGCTGGTCACGACCACCTCGTCTGCACCTGCCTGGGCAATGCGGCCCATCAGCGGGCGCTTGCCGGCATCGCGGTTGCCACCACAGCCAAACACACACCACAGCCGGCCGCCGCGCTGCGCAGCCAGCGGGCGCAGCGCCTGCAAGGCCTTGTCCAGTGCATCGGGGGTGTGGGCGTAGTCGATGGCCACCAGCGGCGCACCGGGCTGGCCGACCTGCTCCATGCGGCCCGGCACTGCCGCCAGCACCGCGCAGGCCTGCGCAGCCTGCTCCAAGCTCGCTCCCAGCACCCGCAGGCTGGCCATCACCTGCAGCAGGTTGAGCACGTTGTACTGGCCAATCACCTGGCTGTGCAGGGTCACGGCAGCACCTTCGGCGCCGGCCTCTACGACGTCGAACACCAGGCCACGGTCGCCCGCGCGGATGGACCGGGCAGACAGACGGGCCTGGGTGGAGTTATCCACCGAGACGGTCCACAGATCCAGCGCGCGCCCAGCCAACGAGGCCGCCAGCGCCGCGCCCCGGGCGTCGTCCAGGTTGACCACGGCCGATTGCAGGCCCGACCAGTGGAACAGCGCCTCCTTGGCGGCCCAATAGGCGTCCATGCTGCCGTGGTAGTCCAGGTGGTCCTGCGTGAAATTGGTGAAGATGGCCAACCGGATACGGGCGCCCGCCAGGCGGTGCTCGGCAATGCCGATGGACGAGGCCTCGATCGCGCAAGCGCCGTAGCCGGCATCGGCAAAGCCCCGGAAGGCGCGCTGCAGCAGCACCGGATCGGGGGTGGTCATGCCGGTCACATCCAGCTGGTGCGGCGGAATGCCGACACCCAGGGTGCCGACCATGGCGCAGCCCCGGTGCTGCAGCACTCCGGCTTCGCAGAGCTGGCTGACCGCCTGGGCCAGCCACCAGCTGATGCTGGTCTTGCCATTGGTACCCGTCACGGCCAGCACATCCAGCTGCTCGCTGGGTTGGCCAAACCAGGCGCTGGCGATCGGGCCGGTGGCGGCCTTCAAACCCGGCATGGCCGCAACCGGCATGCCCTGCATATCAAATTGATCGAGGCCCGCCTGCTCCACCAGGCACGCGGCGGAGCCGCGCTGCACGGCCTGCGCCACATAGGCGCGGCCATCGTTGACGCCACCCGGCCAGGCGATGAAGGCATCGCCGGCCTGCACCTGCCGGCTGTCGGTTTGCAAGGTGCCGCTGGTCACACGCTCGCGCAGCCATTCAACGGCGGCGGCGGTGCTGTGTACGGTGGTCACAGTCGTGGTGGCGCTCATAGCGGCTCCTCCACATCGTTGGCCACGATCTGCGGCTTGACCGACATATCGGGCTGCACCCCCATCAGGCGCAAGGTCTGTTGCACCACCTCACTGAAGACCGGGCCGGCGACGGTACCACCGTAAAAGCTGCCCTGGCTGGGTTCGTCGACCATCACGGCGACGATGATGCGCGGGTTCTCAATCGGCGCAATGCCGGTGAACCAGGCGCGGTACTTGCCTGCGGCATAGCCCCGGCCCTGCTGCTTGCGGGCCGTGCCCGATTTGCCGCCGATGGAGTAGCCGACCGTCTGCGCCTTCTGGCCCGTGCCACCTGGGCCAGCGGCCAGCCACAGCATGTGGCGCACCAGCTCGGCCGTCTTCTTGGAGAACACCGGCGTGCCTGCGGGGCGGCCACTGCGCTTGAGCATGGTTGCCGGAATCACATTGCCGTCGTTCGAGAATACCGTGTACGAGCGCGCCATCTGGAACAGCGAGGCCGACAGGCCATAGCCATAGGAAATGGTGGCCTGCTCGACGGGCTTCCAGCTCTTCCAGGGACGCAGACGCCCACTGGCCGCACCAGGGAAGGCAATCTGGGGCTTTTGCCCGTAGCCCAGCGCCGAGTGCACATTCCACATCTCCTGCGCCGACATCTTCTGCGCCACCTTCAACGCACCGACGTTGCTGGATTTCTGGATCACACCGTCCACCGTCAACGCCCCATAGTTGTGGGTGTCGCTGATCGTGAAACCGCCGATCGCATAGCGGCCGGGCGTGGTGTCAATGATGGTGTTGTTCTTGACGCGGCCCAGCTCCAGCGCTGTGCCCACGGTGATCGGCTTCATGGTCGAGCCAGGCTCGAAGGTATCGGTGATCGCGCGGTTGCGCAGCTGTTCACCGGTCAGGCGCGAGCGGTTGTTCGGGTCGTAGCTGGGGTAGTTGGCCAGCGCGAGCACTTCGCCGGTGTGCGCATCCATCACCACGACGCTGCCGGCCTTGGCCTTGAAGGCAGCAACCTGGTCGCGCAGCTTCTGGTAGGCAAAGAACTGCACCTTGCTGTCGATCGACAGCTGGATGTCCTGGCCCTCCTGGGGCGGCGTTTCCACACCGACGCCGTCGACGATTCGTCCCAGGCGGTCCTTGATCACCCGGCGCGAACCGGCCTTGCCGCCCAGCTCGGTATTGAAGGCCAGCTCCATGCCTTCCTGGCCCTGGTCTTCCACATTGGTGAAGCCCACCACGTGGGCGGCTGATTCCCCTTCGGGATACTGGCGCTTGTATTCCTTGCGCAGGTAGATGCCCTTGACATCGAGCGCCTTGATCTTCTGCCCGATATCCCAGTCAAGCTGGCGCTTGATCCAGACAAAGGACTTGTCCTCGTCGGCCAGCTTCGCATCGAACTGCGCCTTGGGCATGCCCATCAGTTTCGCAATCTCGGCCAGCTTGCCCTTGATGGCCGGGTCGTCCTGGTCCACATCTTCCGGAATCGCCCAGATGCTGGCCGCAGGCACGCTGGAGGCCAGGATCAGGCCATTGCGGTCCAGAATGCGGCCCCGGTTGGCCGGCAGCTCGATCGTGCGGGCAAAGCGCACCTCGCCCTGGCGCAGGAAGAAATCATTGCCGATGACCTGAACATAGGCGGCGCGGCCGATCAGACCGGTAAAGGCCAATGCCAGACCGATCATGATGAAGCGGCTGCGCCACATCGGCGTGCGCTCGGCCAGCAAGGGACTGGTGGAGTAGCGCATGTCCTTGCTCATGGTGCCACCGCTCCAGCGCCCGGCTCAGACACGTAGACAGTGACCGCAGGGGTGGCCGTCTGCATGCCCCATTTCTCGCGGGCCAGTTGCTCCAGCCGCAGCGGCGTGGCCTGTGCCCGCTTTTCCACCTGCAGCCGCTGGTGGTCGGTCTCCAGCTGGCGCGACTCGGCCAGCGCACGGTCAAGCTCGGTGAACAGCTTGCGCGATTCATACTGCGACTGCACCAGCGCCATCGCGCTGACGATTGTCACGATGAGCAGCAGAATGTTCAGGCGCAGCAGCACGGCGCCTCCTTGTGGCATCGTCCGGGCAGGCGGCGCGTGTTCATGCAGCCACCTCGGTGCGTTCGGCCACGCGCATCACCGCACTGCGGGCGCGTGGATTGGCGGCCACTTCTGCGTCGCTCGGCTTGATGCGGTCCAGCGCCTTGAGCAGCATCGGCTTGGGCGCGGCAAAGGGTGCGCGGCGGTCGAACACCTCTTTGGAATGCTTGGCAATGAACTGCTTGACGATGCGGTCTTCCAGCGAGTGAAAGCTGATCACCACCAGACGGCCGCTGGGCGCCAGCACGCGCAGGCTGGCCTCTAGCGCCTGCTCGAGCTCTTCAAGCTCGGCATTAATGAAAATCCGAAGAGCCTGGAATGTCCGCGTGGCAGGGTTTTGCCCAGCCTCGCGGGTCTTGACTGTGCCAGCCACGAGCTCGGCCAGATCGGCAGTGGTGGCGACTGGCGAGCCAGCCTCCCGCCGCGCAACAATCGCCTTTGCAATGGGCCCAGCAAACCGTTCTTCACCGAAGTCACGTATCACCTCCGCTATTTGCTGTGTTTCCGCCTCTTGCAACCACTCGGCCACACTCTGGCCTCGGGTGGTATCCATGCGCATGTCGAGCGGGCCATCGAAGCGGAAACTGAAGCCGCGCTCGGGACTGTCGATCTGCGGGGAGCTGACCCCCAGATCCAGCAGCACGCCTGCCACCGAAGCGGCGGGCAGCTGCGCCATGTGGCTGAAGCCCTCATGGCGAATGGAAAAACGGGCGTCCGCAATCTTGCCGGCCTCGGCAATCGCTTCGACGTCCTTGTCAAAAGCAATGAGCCGGCCCTCGGCCGGCAACTTGGACAGCACCAGGCGGGAGTGACCGCCTCTGCCAAAAGTCCCATCGACAAAGACCGGGTCCATCGCAACCCTGGCCTCCAACAAGGCGTCCACGGCCTCGTTCAGCAGGACGGTCGTGTGCAGGTAGTTCTTGGTTTCCACATGCACCTCAGAATGCAAAGTTATCCAGGGCATCGGGCGGCAGATTCTGCAGGGCTTCCGCCTCCTGCTTCTCGTATGTCGCCTTGTCCCACAATTCAAAATGGCTGCCCATCCCCATCAGGATGGCGTCCTTGGTGATGTTGGCAGCAGCGCGCAACTCGGGAGAGACCAGTACACGGCCAGTTCCATCCATCTCCACATCCATCGCACTGCCGAGAAAAATCCGCTTGAGCACCTGCTCACCCATCTTCACCTGCGCAATGCGCGCGCTGAAAACCGCCCATTCATCCTGGGGGAAAATCATCAGGCAACCATGGGGGTGGCGGGTAATCGTGAGGGTCGGTCCGGGCTTGGTCAGCGCGTCACGATGCCGGGTCGGTATCGACAACCGACCTTTCGCATCGAGACTGAGTGAAGAAGCTCCTTGAAACACGGCGTGGACTCTGGTTGGGGTTTCGGAGGACAAGCAAGTGCACGATTTCCCACAAAACTGCACTTTTCCCCACTGTATCAGGAATTCCTGATCGCGCCACACTCCACCACAATGATTTGCAATGAAAATACAAGTAAATCAATAACTTATAACGTACTTCACGCAAAATCCGCTATGAAATTCTCTTTATTTGATAGGCACTTACAATCGCCTCTATATCCAGACTCTTAGCAAAATTGGCAGAACCGGCGAGGAGCAGCTTCCGGCCTTTTGTTACAAAAGTAGAAGCTCTCCTACACGCCCACATGTGGCGCTTGGCCCAAAAGCAAGTGCCCGCCAACCAGGGCGGGCACTTGCAGCAAACTGCGCCACAAAGCGCAATCAGCGTTAGAGAATGTAACGAGACAAATCTTCGTTCTGGCTCAGGGAACCCAGGCGCTGGTCGACATAGGCAGCGTCGATCACCACGGTCTGCCCACCCAGCTTGACGGCATCGAAGCTGATCTCTTCGAGCAGACGCTCCATCACCGTCGCCAGACGGCGAGCGCCGATGTTTTCAGTCCGCTCGTTGACATCAAAGGCAATGCGCGCCAGGCGCGTGATGCCCTCGGCCTCGAACTGCAGCTTCACGCCTTCGGTGGCCAGCAGCGCTTCGTACTGCTTGATCAGCGAAGCATGGGTCTGCGTCAGAATGGCCTCGAAATCCTGCACCGACAGCGAACCGAGCTCCACCCGGATCGGAAAACGCCCCTGCAGCTCAGGGATCAGGTCGCTGGGCTTGGCCAGGTGGAAAGCGCCGGAGGCAATGAACAGAATGTGGTCCGTCTTGACGATACCGTACTTGGTCGACACCGACGTGCCTTCGACCAGGGGCAGCAGATCGCGCTGAACCCCCTGGCGGGAGACATCGCTGCCGCTGGTTTCCTGGCGCGTCGCGACCTTGTCGATCTCGTCGATGAAGACGATGCCGTTCTGCTCCAGGTTCTCGATCGCGCGGGATTTGACATCGTCCTCGTTCACCAGCTTGGCCGCCTCCTCATCGGTGATCAGCTGCAGCGCTTCGCTGATCTTGAGCTTGCGGACCTTGCGCTTTTCCTGGCCCATCTGGCTGAACATGCCGCGCAGCTGCTCGGCCATCTCCTCCATGCCCTGGGGTCCCATGATCTCGAGCTGCGGCTTGGCCTCGGCCACCTCGATCTCGATCTCCTTGTCGTTGAGTTCGCCCTGGCGCAGTTTCTTGCGAAATACCTGGCGCGTGCCGGTATCGGATGCGGCCTCGCCGGTGCGCGCGGGCGGCAGCAGCGCATCCAGGATGCGCTCTTCGGCGGCGTCCTCGGCACGCACGCGCAGTTTCTTCACATCCGATGCACGGGTTTGCTTGACAGCCACTTCAGCCAGGTCACGGATGATGGCATCCACATCCTTACCCACATAGCCCACCTCGGTGAACTTGGTCGCCTCGACCTTGATGAAAGGCGCATCGGCGAGCTTGGCCAGGCGGCGGGCAATTTCGGTCTTGCCGACACCGGTGGGGCCGATCATCAGGATGTTTTTCGGGGTGATCTCCTGGCGCAGGCCATCGGCGACCTGCTGGCGGCGCCAGCGGTTGCGCAGCGCGATGGCGACTGCGCGCTTGGCATTGGCCTGGCCAACGATGTGGTTGTCGAGTTCGGAAACGATTTCCTGGGGTGTCATCGAGGACATAGTGCAAATTCCGGTTGGCACCCGCCGGGCAACGGGTGCAGCTGTCGATCAGTGGGAGCGGGCGGCCTGCAGGGGTGCAGCGGCCTGCAAGGCGTTTACAGGGTCTCGATGGTGTGGTGCATATTGGTGTAGATGCACAGCTCACCGGCGATGCCCAGCGATTTACGCACCACCTCTTCGGCTGACAACTCGGTGTTGTTCAGCAGCGCCTTGGCCGCCGAATGGGCATAGGCGCCTCCGGATCCAATGGCCACAATGCCTTGCTCGGGCTCCAGCACATCGCCATTGCCAGTGATGATCAGCGAGGCCGAGTGGTCAGCCACCGCCAGCATCGCTTCCAGACGGCGCAGCACCCGGTCAGTGCGCCAGTCCTTGGTCAGCTCGATCGCTGCACGGGTCAACTGGCCCTGGTGTTGGTCGAGCTTGGCCTCAAAACGCTCGAACAAGGTAAAGGCGTCGGCCGTGGCGCCGGCAAAGCCGGCCAGCACCTTGCCGCCATAGAGCTTGCGCACCTTGCGCGCGGTGCCCTTGACCACAATGTTGCCCAGGGTGACCTGGCCGTCGCCGCCGATAGCGACCTGGATGCCTTGCGGGGTTTCGCGCCGCACGCTGAGAATGGTTGTGCCGTGATACTGTTCCATAGTTCTGCCTATATAGAGCCATGTACCCGTTTTCCAAGGCGCCAGCGGCAGGGCGGGCGCAAATTAAAAAACGCACCCGAGGGTGCGTTCGTCGCGAGGCATCGCAACCCATCAGTTCTCGCGCTGGTTGACGATGGAATGCTCGTTGATGCCAATCAGGTTGAAGAACACGGCATTCAGACGGTGCAGATTGCCAAAGCGCACAAGCACATTCTTCTGCTGGCATTCGGCCACCCAGTTCAGCACCGAGCCGGCGGCCACAAAATCGATGCGCATCAGGCGGTCGCAGCGCACGGTGAACGGCATGTCGGGCTGCACCATCGGGCTGAAGGTGTCCAACTGCCGGGAGACGTCCCCTTCGACAACGCCTTCGAGCACGGCCTGCGGGCTGTCGGCAACCGCTGGCTTTCTATCCGGCAGATCCAGCACCATGGACAAATCGGGGGCAAACGGTGCGCCAGAGCGGGTGCTGTCACTGCTCATCTCTGCCCGAGGTGGCACCCAGGACGGTGGTGATACCTCATAGGTAATGCAGTAATCGAGCGCAGCGGCTTCAAAATCCTGCTCCAACCGCAGCAATCGCAGCAACGCCATGCGCAGCGACCACAGGTCCTGGCGCACCTGGTTGTCACCAACAGGTGTTTGCGCTTCGAGCACCGACAACAACTGGTCTGCCCCGGCAAACACCAGGCGCACATCAGGCTTGTCCGCCCAGGCGCGAAACTGTGCCAGCAACGGCGCTACCGCCTCGTCGCGCACCTCGGTCACGCGGGACCAGTTCAAGGTCCAGGGTGGCGCAAAGCGCTTGAGGTTGCCCAACAGGCCATTGAGTGCAGCAACACTGAGCACCGGCGGAGCCTGCCAGTTGAGCAGCCGCACCTCTTCTGCCGGCGCATCCCCCCCTTGCAAGGCCTTGGCGCCCAGCTCCTGCGGCATCGAAAACCACACCGGTGCCGAGCGGCCGTATTTGCTGGCGAACTCGATCGCATGGAAGTCAAACTTGGTCTGGTCGCCGGTCGCACGGTAGAGGTCGAACAGCGTCAACCAGATCGTCAGCTGGCCCATCAGGTCGCCTCGGCGCTGCTGCACCAGCGCCAGCAGCGATGCCTCGGCGCCCGCTGCATCACCATTGGCAAACAGCACTGCCGCCTCTTCGAGATCAGTATCGTGGATGAAGCGGGCGGATTCGACCTGCGCATCGAAAGCGGCTGGAGGCAAGGTGGCCTGCGCAGGAGCCACTGCAGGCACTGCAGGCACTGCGGCAGCCTCGGCAGGTTCTGCGGCCAGCGGCGCAGCAGCAGACGCAACCGGCACAGGGGCACTGGCAGGTGCAGTTTCAGTCGTAGCGCTAGGCGCGGCCGCCGGCGCACTGGCGCTGTCGCCCGACCACCACTGCTTGGACATCTGCCGCTCGATCTGGTTGATTTTCTCGATGGTGTGCGAAGGATGGGCAGGCTTGCCCGCGGCAATGGCAGCGCCATCGGGCGCGGCGCCGCCTTCGAGCATCGCTGCCGAGCTGGCAGCGCCCAGGCCATCGGCGCCTGCGCTGCTGGACTTGTTGGCCTCGCGACGGATCTTGCGCAGCTGGTCAAACTCCAGCTTGCGCACAAAGTCGTTGCGGCGCTTGCGCTCCATGATCTCCTTGAGCGCCTGTTTGGAAAACTGCGCCTCTGGATTCTCCGGCTCCGGCGTCTTGTCCAGCTCCGACCACTGTGTCGTGGGTTTGGTAACAAAGCGCACCACTTTGGACAACAAACCCTTGTTTGGCTTCTGAGCCTCACTCATGGTTACTCCCTCCCCTTATGTGTCCAGTGCGCTGCCTCAGCTTCAGTCACCAAACATTTTTTGCTTCAGTTCGCGGCGCTGCTGCGCCTCCAGTGACAACGTGGCCGTAGGACGCGCCAGCAGACGGCCCACACCAATGGGCTCACCCGTCTCGTCGCAATAGCCATAGTCACCCGCATCGATGCGGCTGATCGACTGGTCGATCTTCTTCAAGAGCTTACGCTCGCGGTCACGCGTACGCAAGACAAGCGCATGCTCTTCCTCAATGGTAGCGCGGTCTGCCGGATCGGGCACGACGACGGTGTCTTCGCGCAGGTTTTCCGTCGTGGCATCGGCATTGAGGTGGATACCGGTCTTCAGTTCCACCAGCTTCTTGCGAAAGAACGCCAACTGGATGTCGTTCATGTATTCGCTCTCCGGCATGGACAGCACCTCATCGTCAGTGAGGGTGTCTACCGTCTTGGACTTCCAGGCATTGGCCAGCTTGGCGTCGCGTTTAGGGATGGTTTGCGTAGTGGTAGGCATAGTTCTCTCGACTGGCTAGCGCAGTTCTTACATGCGACGGATGTCCGTCTCGTTACAAAAGGTGCCAAGCCCGGCAGGCTCAGCCCCCTGATCAACTCGCCCGGATCCGGCAGGATCCTGGCACATCTATGAAGTCGGGCAGGTGCCCGCATCTCCGTCATCTTGCAGGCCGACGCCACTCGCTGGCAGCGTTCAGCTCGCTTGCACAAGCCTCCTTCTCCATCAACGCTGTGCACGGGCCCCTGCCCCAGCGCCACAGCGCCCTCTCATCGACATCTCTTGGGTCAAGCACGGCCCCGTGCCTTACCGCTTGCCTGCTTTGCTGCATTTCGGGCCGCGATTGTATATGGCATCGCGGCACGGCAACAAGTGATTGCAGCCCCGATGCAACGCGGGGTTTCCCCGAGGGCTAGCGCTGGCAAAGCCTGCGGCCGGGGATCAGGCCTCGACCACGCACTGGTCCAGACCTTGGCGCAGGATGTCCTGCGGCAGATCGATGCCAATGAAGACCATCTTGCTCTGGCGGCGCTCGTCGGCACCCCACTCGGGGCCCAGATCGCTGCCCATCAGCTGGTGCACGCCCTGGAAAATGACCTTACGGTCGGTGCCCTTCATCGCCAGCACGCCCTTGTAACGCAGCATGCGTGGGCCATAAATGTTCACAATGGCGCCCAGAAAGTCCTCGAGCTTGGCCGGGTCAAAGGCCTTGTCGGCACGGTACACAAAGCTCTTGACGTCGTCGTCATGGTGGTGGTGGTGCGGATGGTTGCAGTGTTCGCCATGCTCGTGGTCGTGGCCATGGTCGTGACCGCAGTTTTCGTCGTGCACATGGTCATGGTCGTGGCCGCAATGCTCGTCATGCACATGCGCGTGGTCATGGCCTTCTTCCTTGAGGAAGTCCGGGTCGATGTTGAGCGTGGCATTCAGGTTGAAGCCGCGCAGATCGAACACATCCTTCAGCGGCACATCGCCAAAATGCACCGCACGGATCGGTGCGCGCGGGTTCATGTGCTTGAGGCGGTGGACCAGCGCGTCCTTGTCGGCCTCGCTCACCAAGTCGGTCTTGGACAGGAAGATCTGGTCAGCAAAGCCCACCTGGCGGCGTGCTTCCTGACGGGTATCGAGCTGCTGGCCGGCATGCTTGGCATCCACCAGGGTGATGATGGAGTCGATCAAATAGGTTTCGGCGATCTCTTCATCCATGAAGAAGGTCTGCGCAACCGGGCCCGGGTCGGCCAGGCCCGTGGTCTCGATCACGATGCGCTCGAAATCCACCATCCCCTTGCGGCGCTTGGCGGCCAGCAGCTGCAGCGCTTCGCGCAGGTCTTCACGGATGGTGCAGCAAATGCAGCCGTTGCTCATCTGCAGAATCTGCTCTTTCGATTCCGTCTTGAGGATGTCGGTGTCGATGTTTTCTTCGCCGAACTCGTTCTCGATCACGGCGATCTTCATGCCGTGCGACTCATGCAGCACACGCTTGAGCAGCGTGGTTTTGCCCGAGCCCAAAAAGCCCGTGAGGATGGTGACTGGAATGAGTGACATAGGACCCCTGATAGTTACACATAAGGTGGCCGTCGCAAGCCGCGCCACGCGCCCGGCCTGTCCGCCCACCGGCCCATCGCGCAAGCACAGGCCTTTGTATCAAACACCGTTATGTGGGGCCATGCCAGGCAATATCAAGACCGCTGCGGTAAATTCTGTGGCCATGCCAGAAGCGGGCTATTGTGGCATGTTTTGCCTGCGGCCTGGCCGCAGGCATTGGCCTTCATCAAAGCCTAGTGAGATCGAAGCAATTTGCTATCAAATTAATACCAACCTGCAGCCAGCTGCACACTGCGGGCATATTCCCGCCCTGGGACCTTTAAAACCGCTCGTAACCCTGCAGATAGCGCCATTGCCCTGGGGGCAGCTTGCTCAGCGATATCCGGCCGATCCGCAAACGCTTGAGCGACACCAGCTCCAGTCCGAGCGCGGCACAGATGGCGGGCAGCCATTCAGGGGCTACGCGTTTGAGCGCAAATCGCAGATGGGTCTCGTTTTGCCAGCTGGCCTTGAGAGGAGGCAGGCGCTCGCCATCGACATACAGACCATTGGCCAGCAGGGCCAGGCCCTCCTCGATCATCTCGCCCTGTACCTCGGCCAGGCATTCCTGCTCCAGCAAATCGGCCTCGTCGCTCAGGTGGCGGATGATGCGTGGATCCTGGCTGTAGACCACCAGGCCGCTGGCAGCGCGGGGAATGGGCAGCAAGAACTGCTGGTGGCGAAAATGGCGCGGCAAAGGCCGAACGGGCTGCGGTGTGTCTACCTCAGCCAGGTTCTCCGGCGTCAGCAGGTCCAGCGCACTGAGGCCTGGGCGGCCGGGCTCCAGCGCGCGCAGGCTGTAGCCCGCTGGCTTGTGCAGCAGCAAGGTCACCGGCTGGATCGGACGCAGATCGGCGCCTGGCTGCAACACGACCGTCTGGCCGGGCAACACACGGGCACCGGGGGTGTCCTGGATCTGGCCATCCACGGTCACAAAGCCGGCATCGATATAGTGCTCGGCCTCGGCGCGCGAGCAACCGATGTCGCTCGCCAGGCGCTTGGACAGGCGAATGGCTTGGGGGTCTTGGGCTTGCATGGGCGGCAACACTGCGGCGTGGCACGGTACCGCACCATCCGCTCCTTCAAAAATAGCAAAGCTCTGCAGCTGCAGAGCACATGGGCTATTTTAAGCGCCTGCCGTCGCCAGCGCCCTGCGCGGGTACTGCGAGCCCGGGCCGGCTCAAGCGGGCGCAAAACGCAAACGGAACCGTGCACCGCCTCGTGACGAGCTTTCGGCATGCGCCACGCCCCCCTGCAACTCGGTCAGCGCCTGCACAATGGACAGCCCCAGGCCCGAGCCCTCCCGCTTGCGCCGCCCCGGCGCCATCGCAAAGCGTCGGAAAGGGTGGGCCCGCAACTCCTGCGGCAGGCCAGGGCCGGCATCGCTGACCAGCAGCTCCACCCAGACATGCCCTTGCGCATCCCGCGTACTGCGCACTTCCACCTCCAGCCAGTGCCCGCTGGCCGCGTGGCGCAGCGCATTGCCGACTAGGTTGGCAATGATCTGGCGCATGCGCAAAGGGTCGGCGCGGATCACGCTGATGGCATCGTCCTCGGGCAGTACCTGCGACAGCGCCATTTCGGCCTGCTGCAGCTGAGGCTGGAGCTCCTGCAGGCTCTCGCGCACCAGCGCGCCCAGACTCAGGCGCTCCTTGCGCAGCGACATCTCGCCCGCTTCGGCCATCGCCAAGGTATGCAGGTCGTCAATCAGCCGGCCCAGGTGCTCGGTCTGCGCCAGCAGCAGCCGAAACTCCAGCTCGCTGGGGACAATGACGCCATCGCACATCGCATGCAAATGGGTCTTGAGCACCGACAGCGGCGTGCGCAGTTCATGCGAGATGGACGCGGCCGAGGCCTGGCGCTCGGCATTGAGCTTTTGCAGCGCATCGATCATCGCGTTGAAGGTATGCACCACCTCCTTGAGCTCACCGTGCGCGCCCTCCTCGACCACCCGGGTCGAGCTGAAATCCCCGTGCGCCACACGCTGCGCCACCTCCACCATCGATGCCAGCGGCCGCGTGATGTAGCGCGATACAAAAAAGCCCATCGCCAGGCCAAACGGCAGGCAGACCAGCAGGCCGATGAACAGCGACACCTGCTCGCCAAAGAACACCTCGCCGCGCCAGTATTCACCATAGATCTGCATCGCGCGCGGGCTGTTGTCCAGGTCGCGCTCGATCAGGTCATCGAGCTCTACCCGCACCGATGTGGGCAGGCTTTGGTAGAACTGGTTGTACTGCACCGCGTTGAAGGCCCAGGCACAGGCGCTCAGCAGTGCAATCGTGCTGAGCAGGGTGCCGGCGATCCAGAAGCCAAAGCGGACCCAGATGCGGTTCAGTCCCCGGGCCATAGACGGTATCCAATGCTGCGCACGGTCTCGATCAGCTCTTCCTGGCCGGCCAGCTGCAGTTTGCGCCGCAGCTTGGACAGGTGCGAGTCGATGACCCGCTCCAGCGCATCGCTCTCGGGCAGGCAATGCTCGATCAGCTGCGCACGGGAAAAGCAGCGCCGGGGCTGCGAGGCCAGCAACGCCAGCAGGCGGAACTCGGTCAGTGTCAGCGGCAACGGTATGGCCTGCCCGGCCAGGTCATAAACCCGGGCGCTGTGCTCGGCCGGGTTGATCTCCAGCGCGCCTACGCGGATCGGCGCCATCGGCACGGACGCAGCCTTGGGTTGGCTGCGGCGCAGCACCGCACGCACGCGCGCCACCACTTCGGCGGGGTTGAAAGGCTTGACCACGTAATCATCCGCGCCCAGGCGCAGGGCCACCAGCTTGTCCACATCGTCGGCCAGTGCCGTCACCATGATCACCGGGGTCTGGCCCTGGTCGCGGATAAAGCGCAGTACGTCGACCCCATCCATGCCGGGCAGATGAATGTCCAGCAGCACCAGGTCGGGCTGGTGTTGGCGGAAAAGCTGCACGGCCTGCTCGCCATCGCGCGCAAACAAGGTGCGCAGGCCATCGCGCTCCAGGTAGGCCACCAAGATCGTGGCGATGCCGGGCTCGTCCTCCACGACGAGCACCAGCGGAGCCGCCACAGGTGGCGTAGGTAGTTTCATCGCGGACGCATTCACAAATAGGCTCCAGCGGCACCATCAAAACGAGGCCCGCACGCTGTTGAAACAAGCCATTATGACCGTGCCGACCGCCTGCTGCACGCCTGGGCGGCCTCCATGTTTCCTCCATCAATTGTGCAAGCTTGCGCAAGCTTGGCAGGGTTGAATGGACCGCATATTTGTCCTGCCTGCGCGGCCAGGCCGCCACGGCCGCCACCGGCCAAGAACCGACTCCATTGCACGTGAAACCCTTGTTCTGCAAAACACTGCTGGCACTGGCACCCGCCGCTTTGCTGGCCGGTTGCATGACGCCGCCGCAGCCCTCGCTCCAGCCCGACACCCCGGCGCAGTGGCGCCAGGCGGGCACCAGCGCGGCCGATGCGCGCGCCATCCAGGCCGCCGATCTGGCCGCCTGGTGGAAACTCCTGGGCGATCCGGCCCTGGACAGGCTGGTGGAGCAGGCGCTGGCCCAGAACCTGGACCTGGCCCAGGCCCAAGGCCGGCTGCAGGCCCAGCGCATCCTGCTGGGCACGGCCACCGCCGCCTACAAGCCAGAGCTCACTGCGGGCGTGCGCACGCTGCAGGACGTGGCCGCGCTCGACTCCTACTTCCATGCCAGCCTGGACATGAGCTGGAACCTCGGCCTGTTTGGCGCTGCTGAATCCACCGCGCTCGATGGCCAGGGCCAGCTGCTCGATGCCCAGGCGCAGTTGCAAGCAGCCAAAATCCAGCTCGTCGCCAATGTGGTGCAACGCTATCTGGAGATCTGCGTAGCGCAGCAGCAACGCTTTGGGCTGGACCAGCAACTGCAGCTCGATACGCGCCGGCTGCAGCTGCAGCAGGTCCGGGTGCAGCAGCGCATGGGCAGCACCGAGCAGGTGCAGCAGGCCCACCTGGAACTCAACCGCAGCCGCGGCCAGGAGGCCGAGCTGCTGCAGCACCAGGCGCGCGCCGCGCATGCGCTGGCGGCGCTGCTGGGCCGCAGCGAGCCTGACGCCGCCTGGCTGGCCGCCTCCAGCACCCCCCACATCCCCAGCGCAGCAGCGCTCAAGCTGCAGGTGCTGCCGGCCGAGCTGCTGCGCAGCCGCCCGGCCATCCTCGCGGCCGAAGCCGCGGTGCAGCGCGCCGCTGCCGCTGCGGGCCTGTCGAACTCGGCGCTCTACCCCCGCTTTGCGCTCGGTGGCTCGCTGCTGTTCTCCTACAACCTGACGCAAAACCGCCGCTCCAGCTCCAACCACGAGCCCATGCTCGGCCCGGTCATCGACATTCCGCTGTTCGACTGGGGCCGCCGGCGTGCGCAGGCCGATGCCGACGCGCTGCAGATGGACAACGCCGTCAAGGCCTACCGGCAAAGCGTGCTGGACGGTGTGGCCGAGGTGGAAACCGCACTGGCAGGCCTGAGCGCACAACAGCTGCGCCAGCAATCGCTCGATGCCCAGACGCCGCTGCTGCGCAGCCGCGCCCAGCAGCTGCAGCGCCGCCAGCAGCTGGGACTGGCCAGTGAGCTCGACACCTTGGAGCCGCGCCGCCAGCTGCTGCTGCACCAAAGCCAGCAAAGCGTGGCCCAGGCCGCACAGGCACTGGCCTTTGTGGCCCTGTTCCAGGCGCTGGGCGGCGCCCCGCTGCCAGCGCAAGCCCCACCTGACACGCCGGGAGCCACACGATGATTGCCCTGGCGCGCAAAACCCTGGTCTACGAGTGGCGCCGATTTGTCCCGTCGGTCTTCGCGGTGGGCTTTGCCGGTGTGCTGCTGGTCATGCAGGCTGCGCTGGTGCTGGGCATTTTCAGCTCGGCGGCGATCTACATCACCGCCAGCTCGGCCGATCTGTGGGTCGGCTACCCCGGCACCCAAAGCGTGAACTTTGGCCGCAACATCGGCCCGGATGTGGAAATGCGCCTGCGCATGGATCCGGACATCCGCGCGGTCGAACCGTATGTCTGGGTGGATGGCGACTGGCGCGCCGACCAGGGCACGGGCCAGGCCGCCGGTGCAGTATCGGTCTACCTCTCGGGCATCTCCACCTCCGGCACCGCCATGGTGTTCGACCGGGTCATTGCGCCGTGGCAGCGCAAGCTGCTGCGCGAGCCCGGCGCCGTCATCGTGGACCGTGCCGATCTGGCCAGTCTGGCCACCCATGAGGGCGGCACCGCCTGGATCAACAACCACCGCGTCCGGGTGGTGGCCGCTGTCGATGGCTTGCGGGGTCTGGGCGGCGTCAACGTGCTGGCCTCGCTGGAGAGCGCACACCAGATCGCGGGCAGTGCCCCCAGCCAGGGCAGCACCTACCTGCTGGCGCGCGTGCGCAAAGGGGTGGACAACCACGCCGTGCAACAGCGCCTGAGCAGCGAGTCGCGCAGCTTCGGCCCGCACGAAGTCTGGACTGCCGACAGCTTTGCGCACCGCTCCCAGCGCTACTGGATGCTTGATACCGGCGCCGGTGCCGGCGTGCTGTTCATGGCCATCGTCGTCTGCCTGGTCGGCGCTGTCGTCACCAGCCAGTCACTCAAGAGCGTGATCGCGGGGTCGGTGCGCGAATATGCGGTGCTCAATGCGCTGGGCGTCAGCCGTGCAGCGCTGGGCCGGGTGGTCGTGGAGCAGGCATGCTGGATCGGCGCCGCCGGCCTGCTGCTGACCACCATCGCCAGCGTGGCGCTGGTCTCGCTGGCCCAAGTCTACCGGGTGCCTGTCGCGCTCAATCTGCAAGCGGTGCTGGCCTGCGCCGCACTGGTCGCCACGTTGGCGTTGCTGTCGGGCCTCGGCGCGATGCGTGTGCTTTTGCGCACCGATCCGGCCACCCTGCTGCGATGAGAGGTGGTGCGATGACCCATACCCCCCGTTCCACCCCCACGCTGCAGGCTGTCGGATTGCGCAAAAGCTATGTGTCTGGCGCCATCCGCATCCAGGTCCTGCAGGACCTTTCGGTGGATCTGTATTCCAGCGAGTTGACGCTGATCTCCGGCCCCTCGGGCTGCGGCAAAAGCACCTTGCTGTCGCTGATGTCGGGGCTGCTCACGCCCGATGAAGGCCAGACGTTTGCACTGGGCCAGAACCTGACGACCATGCCCACCCGCGAGATGGAGCGCTTTCGGCTGCTGCACACCGGCTTTGTGTTCCAGGGCTTTAACCTGTTTCCGGCGCTGACGGCACTGGAGCAGGTCCAGCTGCCGCTGGGGTACCTCGGCATACGGCGCGCCGAGACCTTGAAACGGGCACAGGACGCGCTCGAGGAAGTCGGCCTGTCCCACCGCGCGCACATGCGGCCGGCCGAGCTGTCCGGCGGCGAAAAGCAACGCGTCGCCATCGCCCGCGCGCTGGCCAAGGCCCCGCAGCTGTTGTTTGCCGATGAGCCCACCAGCGCGCTGGACGCCGAAAGCGGACAACGCGTGATCGACATCCTCCACCGCGTAGCCCGCAGCCACGGCACCACGGTGCTGTGCGTCAGCCACGATCCGCGCCTGGTGGGGCATGCCGATCGCGTACTGGATATGGAAGACGGCGCCGTGTACCGCGACCGGCGCCAAAACACCATGATGGAGAACCCAACTTGACCAAGACCCACACAACCTCTTGGCCCGTTCCGCATGCCTGGCATTTGCTGGGCCTGTTGTGCCTGGCAGGCGGCGGGCTCGCAGGCTGCACACCGGCAGCCGATAGCCCGGCCGTTGCCAACACCACCCAGCAGCACCAAAACCCGGTGGCCGTGGCCCGGGGCAAGATCGAGGTCGACGGCGGTCTGCTGGAGTTGGCCACCGCCGTCGACGGCACCGTGCAGCAGATTGCCGTCCGTGAAGGCCAGCAGGTCCAGGCCGGCCAGCTGCTGCTCAAGGTCCATGACGAGGACCTGCGTGCCGAGCTGTCCGTAGCCCAGTCCTCGTACCAATTGGCCCAGGCCAGGCACAAGGCGCTGGCCGCCAAGCTGCCGCTGCTGCAGACCCAGCTCAAGCGCCTGCAGGCCGCTGCCCGCGATGGCGCGGCCGATCTGCAGGAGGTGGACAACGCCCAGGCCGCGCTGCGCAATGCGCAATCCGAGGCCGAGGTGGCACAGGCCGAGGTGAAGCTGGCCCAGACCAAGACCCAGCAGTTGCGCGAGCGCCAGCGCCTGTATGCCCTGCATGCGCCAGAGGCCGCCACCGTGGTGCATCTGCGCGCCCAGGTCGGCAGCCAGGTACACACCAGCCAGGCGGCGATGCGGCTGCTGCCGCTGCGCCCGCTGCGCATCCGCGCAGAGCTCAACGAGAGCTTTGCCGGCACGGTGCAAAAAGGCATGCGCGCCAGCGTGGTCCTGGACAACGACAGCAGCACCGCGCTGCCCGAGGCCCGGGTGCTGCGCATCAACCCCATGTATGGGCCTTCCACCCTGCAGGACGACGCCCAGCGCGGACCGTTGCGCGTGGTCGAGTGCGTGCTCGAGTTCGAGACGGCTCCCGGCAATGTACGTGTGGGCCAGAACGTGAGAGTGAGCTTCCATGAATAAACACTTGCTTGCGCAGGCGCCTGCCTGCCACAACGCCGCTGGCTGGATGATCCAGTCCGACTTTGACGGCACGATCAGCCTGGTCGATGTCACCGACAGCCTGTTGCAGCGCTTTGGCCTGCCTGGCTGGACCGGTCTGGAAGACGCCTGGGAGCGTGGCGACATCGGATCGCGTGACTGCATGCAAGGCCAGGTCGCGCTGCTGGACATGGACCAGCAGGAGCTGGACGCCCACCTGGACGGCATCGCCATCGACCCCGGCTTCCCCGGCTTTGTGCAGGCAGCGCAAGTGCTGGGTCTGCGGGTACAGGTGGTCAGCGATGGAATCGACTATGCGATCCAGCGCGTGCTGGCACGCCACGACCTGGGCCATCTGGAGGTCATTGCCAACCGCCTCGTGCAGAAAGGCACCCGGCGCTGGGCACTGGAGGCCCCCTGGGCGAGCCCGCATTGCAAGCGTGCCAGCGGCAACTGCAAGTGCGAGCGCCTGGCGGCGCAGCAGGCGATCACCGGGCGCGTGCTCTATGTGGGCGACAGCACGTCGGACTTTTGCGTCTCCCATGAGGCCGACTATGTGCTGGCCAAGCACCGGCTGATCGGCCACTGCGAACGGCATGGCATTGCGCATGCACCGTTCCTCGGTTTCAGTGACGCCACCCCGTGGCTGCAGCAGTTCATGCAGCAGCAGGAGGCCCTCGCATGAATCCCCATGACGCACTCGCCCAGCATCTGGCGGGCCAACCGCAGGAAAGGGCCGCAGAAGCAGCCTTGCAAACCCTGTGCCTGACACCCCACGAATTCGCCCTGCCCGGCTCCGGCACGGCCGCACGCACCGGCGTGCTGCTGGTGCACGGCCTGACCGGCACCCCGGCCGAGATGCGCCTGCTGGCCAAGGGCCTCAACCGCGAAGGCTTTACCGTCTACGCGGTGCAGCTGGCAGGCCATTGCGGCAGCATGCAGGACCTGGTCCAGACGCGCTGGACCGACTGGCTCGCCAGCGTGCAATCGGCGCTGCTGCGCTTTGCCCCTCATGTGGACCGGGTCGTCGTCGGCGGTCTGTCGATGGGCGCCTTGCTGTCGCTGGCGGTGGCCACCTCGCACCCGCGCCAGGTCGCCGGGGTGGCGGCGCTGTCCACCACCTTCCGCTATGACGGCTGGAGCATTCCGCGCTACACCAGGCTGGCCTTTCTGCTGCCGCTGTTTCGGCTGCTGGGCATCGGCCGCGACCGCGTGTTCATGGAAGCCCCCCCTTACGGCATCAAGGACGAGGCCCTGCGCGCAAGGGTGGTGGCGCAGATGCACAGCGGCGACAGCGCTGCTGCTGGCCTGCCTGGCAATCCCTGGTGGTCCATCATCGAGCTGCGCAGGCTTTCGGCCCATGTTCGCAGCCACCTGCGGGATTTGCGCGCGCCCTGCTTGGCCATCCATGCCAGGGAAGACGACATCTCCCACCGCTCCAATGCCGAGGACATCGCCACCGGCGCGGTCCATGCGAGGGTTGAGGTCGTGCTGCTCGACAACTGCTACCACATGATCACGATCGACCGCGAGCGCCGCACGGTGATCGCTAAGGTGCATGACTTTGTCGCCCGTATCGGCGGCGCACGCACACAGGCAGTGGCACATGGGCGCTGACATCACGCCGCTGGTGGTCAGCCTGTGGCTGATCAATATCCTGGTCGACAGCGGCGGGCAACTGGCGTTCAAGGCCGCTGCCAGCCAGACCCCCAGCACGGCCACCGGCATGGCCCACTGGCGCTTCATGCTGGCACGCCCCTGGATCTGGATCGGCGGTGCCTGCTACGTGGTGGAATTCGTTGCCTGGCTGGCCTTTCTGTCGCTGGTCCCGCTGTCCGATGGCGTACTGCTGGGCAGCATCAACATTGTGGCCATCATGGTGGCCGGGCGCCTGTTCTTCCAGGAAAAGCTGGCACCGCTGCGGGTCGCAGGCATCGTACTGGTCTCCATCGGTGTGGCCGTCGTCGGGCTCAAGGGGTAACGGCATGAAGCGCTTCTACCTGGTCGGCTTTCTGGTGCTGATGGCCTTCGACACGCTGGCCCAGCTGAGTTTCAAAAAGGCGGGCGATGCCGCACTGCCGCTGGAGTTCAGCCCCTCCTGGCTCTGGCGCGTGTTTGCCCAGCCCTGGATCTATGGCGCCTTGATCGGCTACATCGGCGCCTTTTTCACCTGGATGCATCTGCTGCGGCGCGCGCCCGTCGGCCCCGCCTTTGCCGCCTCGCACCTGGAGATCATCTCGGTGCTGGTGCTGTCCCACTACCTGTTCCAGGAGAGCATCGGCCTGCCCCAGATTCTGGGCTGCATGTTCATCGTGGCCGGCATTGCCTGCCTGGCCCTGAGCGAAGCCCGGGACCATGGTGCCGCCAAGCCGGGAGAGAACCTGGCGGACGGTACCGGCGCCAGCGCCGCTGCACGCTGATGGCGCGCCACAGCCCGGGCCACCGCCGATGACTGCGCGCCGCATCTCCGTGCCTCCCACCGCAGGCTTGGCGCTGCGCTGCGCCGATCTGCGCCCCTGGGGTGACAAGCGCCTGGACCGGGCGCTGGCCGCCTGGCTGGAGGTGGACGAGGTGCTGCTGGAGTGCTCGGGCACCTCCGCGCTGGTGCTGGCACTGCGCACGCTGCAGCAGCTGGCTCCCGATCGCTGCGAGGTGGTGGTGCCCGCCTATACCTGCCCGCTGGTGGCGCTGGCCGTCGCGCAGTGTGGCCTGCAGCTGCGGCTCTGCGATCTGTCACCTGACTGCCTGGACATGGATGGCGATGCGCTCGATGCGCTGCTCAGCCACCGCACCCTCGCACTGGTGCCCACCCACCTGGGCGGCCGTGTGGCCGACGTCGCCCGGCTGCTGCCCCGCGCCCAGGCCTGCGGCGCCTATGTGATCGAGGATGCCGCCCAGGCCCTGGGCGCCCGGGTGCACGGCCGCAGCGTGGGCCTGCAGGGCGACATCGCGCTGTTCAGCCTGGCAGTGGGCAAGGGCCTGAGCACCTACGAAGGCGGCGTGCTGCTGGCCCGCGACCCGGCGCTGATGGCGGCGCTGCGTGCACAGCACCAGGCATCGATACGCCCCCACCTGGCCTGGGATCTGCGCCGCAGCCTGGAGCTGCTCGGCTATGCCGCAGCCTTCCGCCCGGCGCTGCTCGACCGGGTCTACGGCGCACCGCTGCGCCGCAGCCTGGCGCGGGGCGACTGGGTGACAGCCGCTGGCGATGACTTCGGCAGCCACATCCCGCAGCACAGCCTGGGCGCCTGGCGCCAGCGCGTTGGCCTGCGTGCGCTGGCCCGGCTGGATGCGCACTGGGCGCAGGCGCAGCAGCAGGCGCAGCAGCGCATCGCCCAGCTGCGCACGCTGCCCGGTCTGGAGGTGGTGGTGGACTCCCCGCCCCAGGCGCAAGGCATCTGGCCGGTGATTCTGCTGCGCTTGCCCAGTGCCGCCCAGCGCGATGCGCTGATGCAGGCGCACTGGGCCAGCGGCTGGGGGCTGTCACTGCCCTTCAGCCGGGTGCTGCCCGACTACGAGCGCTATGCGCCCGTGCTGGGCGAGGCGATGGATGACCCGGTGCCGCAGGCCCGCGATTGGGCACAGCGCCTGCTGGCCATCAGCAACAGCGCCTGGCTCAGTGATGCGTTGTTTGGCCAGTTGCTGGATGCGTTGCGGCAGACAATGCCGCCATCAGCCGCTGGTTGAGCGCATGCTGGCCCGCCTGTGCCTGCGCCAGCGCCTGGGCATCGATGGCCGTGTCCTGGCCGTCACCCGCACTGAGCCAGCGCTTCCACCAGGTGCTGTATTGCCAGGACGAGACATCGCCAGTGATGTCGCTGCCCACCAGCTGGCCGCCCAAGGCCGCGATGATGCCCATCGCCTGCGCCTCGCGCATCTGGCCCTGATCCCAGTTCGTGGTGACCACGTCCGTGGCAAACACATCCTTGTCAATGCTGAGGTAGGTGCTTTGGCGCTCGCTGGCCAGGGTGGCGGTCAGGGCATCGGCCAAGGCATCCATGCCGGGAAAAGCCCGAAAGGCGGCCGACATGCCCAGGCGCCGCGCCCAACCGGTGTCCACGCCGCAGCTCCAGTAGCTGAGTTTGCCGGCATGCAGCGGACGCAGGTAGTTCTCCCAGGCATGGCCGGCGCCAATATCGGGCGAGGTGATGCCCGCAACATGCACATGCGATACCGCCGGATGCATGGCGATGCGCCGCACCCAGGAGCCGCAATGCACACCCCAGGGAAAGCGCATATTGTCCGGATGGTTGTCCAGCACCACCACCCGCAACGGGCGCGCGGGGCTAAAGCGCTGGCGGGCGATGCAGTGCTCGATCAGCAGCCAGGACAGGTGGTGAAAATCGCCACTGCCCATCCAGGCCGTGCCATGCTGCGGCGGCAGCTGGGCCTGCAGATGGCGGCGGAACTGCTGGTAGCGGCCCAGCGATGCGCCAAAGCGGATCGCCTCCTGCCAGTCGCCCAGCGGCAGGCGCAGCTCACCAGCCAACGGGCCGACGGAGCCATCGACATCCAGCACCAACGGGGTCATCGCTGTTCCTGCCATGCGCGGTCACTTTCAAAATGCCGGGAAAGCCGCCGCCCCAAGGCCCGCAGCAGCGGGTTGCGGATGTAGACCGCATGCTGGGTAAAAGTGAAACTCGCGCCCAGTTGCGCCTTGACTTCGGGATCGGTCCAGCCGGCAACATAGTGTGACAGCCCGCATTCCAGCGCATATTCCAGGTTCACGATCCAGCTGACGAAGTACAGGTTGGTCTGGCGCGCACGCGGGTAGGACAGGCCGATGTATTTGTCGACCAGCCGCCCATCATGCGCAAAGCACAGGTTCCAGCCCAGCAACGCGCCATCCTGCGCATCGCGGTACTCAAACACCAGGCCCTGGTTGGCGGCATCGCGCAGCACTGCGGCAAAAAAGCTGCGGCTGAGCTTGTCAAAATGCAGCTCGCTCTGTGCATACACGGCCTCGAACAGCGCATAGTAGGCATCGACCAGGGCCTCGTCGGCAAAGGCCGGGCCGGTGGGAATGCGCCGGATCTGCAGCTGGCTGCGGCTCTTGAGCTTGCGGCGCAGGTCGGAGCGCCGGTTTTTGGACAGCCGCGCCAGGTAGCCGTCAATGCTGTCGAAATCGATAGGCACATAGGCCAGCGCCTGGCCTTCCACCAGGATGAAGCCTTCGTGCTGCAGCGCCTGGGCCAAGCGATGGGCATCGGCATTGTCGGCCGGCGGCAGCAGCGGCGATGCCTGCGGCAGGTCCTTGACGATGGTCAGCATGCAGCGGCCGGCGTAGCGGCACAGCTGGCTGGCCAGCTTGTCCATCGCCACATCCGGGGGCAGCACCAGGTACTCGCTCAAGGTGGAGCCGACAAAATCGGTGCGCAGCCGCAAGCGCTGCGCCAGCCAGGCCCCGCCGGGCAGCTGCAGCACCCAGCGCTTGACGGCCTCGTCAGCGGTGGTCAGCAGGTCAAAGGGTGCGCGAAAGGCCGGGAACGGCCGGTCCGAAAACACCGCAAAGCCCTCGGGCGGATGCGCGGCAAACTGCCGGATCAGCGCAGAGGGCTCCAACTGGTTGCGCAAGGGGCGCAAAGATTCACTCAAGTTCAGGACGCCTTGGCCAGGGTGATCAGCTGGTCGAGCAGCACCAGCGCTTCATCGATCTCGCTGCGGCTGATCATCAGCGACGGCGCGAAGGTGATCACGTTCTTGTAGTAGCCGCCCACGTCGAGCACCAGGCCCCGTTTTTGGCCCTGGTACGTGAGCTTGGCTTCCAGGCCCAGGTCGACCATCTTGTCCAGCAGCGCCTTGTTGGGGGTAAAGCCATCGGCCGTGCAGATCTCGGCGCGCAGCGCCAGGCCCATGCCATCGACATCGCCGATTTCCGGATGGCGCTTTTGCAGCTGTTGCAGACCATCGAGGAAATAGGCACCCGACTCGCGCACCTGGCGGCCAAAGTCCATCTCGTGGGTCATCTTCATCACTTCCAGGCCCAGCGCCGTGCCCAGCGGGTTGGAAGCAAAGGTCGAGTGGGTCGAGCCTGGCGGGAACACCGTGGGGTTGATCAGCTCCTCACGGGCCCACAGACCGGACAGCGCGTTCAGGCCATTGGTCAGCGCCTTGGCGAACACCAGCACATCGGGCTTGACGCCGAAGTTCTCCACCGACCACAGGGTGCCGGTGCGCCAGAAGCCCATCTGGATTTCGTCGACCACCATCAGCACGCCATGGTCGTCGAGCACCTTCTTCAGGCCTTTGAAGAAATTGGGCGGTGGCACCACATAGCCTCCCGTGCCCTGGATCGGCTCGATGTAGAAGGCCGCGTACTCGCACTGCTGGGTCTTGGGATCCCAGACGGCGTGGTACTCGTTCTCGAACTTGCGCGCAAACTCCTGCACGATGGAATCCGCATACTCTTCTGCAGTCATGCCCTTGGGGCGGCGGAAAGGGTACGGGAAGGGAATGAACTGCGCGCGGTCACTGAAATGGCCGAAGCGGCGGCGGTAGCGGTAGCTGGAGGTGATGCTCGAGGCACCCAGGGTACGGCCGTGGTAGCCGCCTTCAAACGCGAACATCAGGCTTTTGCCATGGGTGGCATTGCGCACCACCTTGAGCGAGTCTTCAATCGCCTGGGCGCCGCCCACGTTGAAGTGCACGCGGCCTGGCATGCCCCATTTCTTCTCGGCATCCTGCGCAATGAACTTGGCCAGCTCGATCTTCGTCGGGTGCAGGTACTGGCTGGCCACTTGCGGCAGCTCGCGCAGCTGCTCGATCATCTTGTCTTCGAGGCGCTTGTTCTTGTAGCCGAAGTTCACGGCCGAATACCACATCTGCAGATCCAGGTAAGGCGTGCCTTCCTCGTCATACATGTAGCTGCCCTCGCAGCCGCTGAAGATCTTGGGGGGATTGACGTAGTGAACGGTGTCGCCAAAAGAGCAGTATTGGGCTTCATCAGCCAGCAGTTGTTCGGTATTGAAAGTCACGGCGGAGGGCTCCAGTTTTGAGTGCCGCCAGTCTGGCCCTGCAATGTTGTGGCTCCGCCTACATTGTTTGTAGGATTGATGGAGATCTTGCCCGCTTCATGGAGCATGGCGGCTGCCTGGTTTGGCGCTGGCCAATACACGGTGTACCATGGTCGGCAACCAGGGCGCCCCCAGAGGCGGCCCGTGCATTTGAGCCGCAGACACCATCTTCCATGAATAGTCCACACAAACGTTTTTCGATGATTCGCGAGTTCCACCTCGCAGACTGGTTCACCCTGGGCAATGCCGTCTGCGGCGTCGGCGCGCTGTTCTCGGCGATGACCTTTCTGGAAACCTCGGACCGCCGGCATATCTACTTTGCCGCCGCCCTGGTGCTGGCCGCGCTGATCTTCGATATCTTTGATGGCCGCATTGCACGCTGGCGGCAAAAATCATCGGCGATGGGCCGCGAGCTCGATTCGCTGGCCGATGTGATCTCCTTCGGTGTGGCACCTGCCATCATTGCCTATGCCTGCGGCATGCAAGGCATGTGGGACCGCATCGTGCTGGGCTACTTTGTGGCCTGCGGCGTCTCGCGCCTGGCGCGCTACAACGTCACCGCAGAGTCGCTGTCGGAGGGTCCCTCGGGCAAGGTGAAGTACTTTGAAGGCACCCCCATCCCCACGTCGATCGTGCTGGTCGCGCTGCTGGCGCTGGCCGCCGCCATGAATGCGGTGCGGGCCGATCTGTGGTTCGGCAAGGTGCTGATCGGCGGCTTCACCCTGCACCCGCTGGTGCTGCTGTTTGCCGTGTCGGGCTCGTTGATGATCAGCCGCATCAAGATCCCCAAGCTTTAAGAGCCTGGGCCTCGCGCCCACGGCCCGATCACATCCCGCGAATATGCTCTACGTGGGCCAGCAGTGACCGCTTGGCTACCGGCCACAGCCGCTCGGGCGTGTCGGCATAGGCGATCGCCACCCAGTCCTCCGGCGTGCCATCGGGCGCTTGCGCCATGGCCTGGCGCACCTTCTCTTCGCGCGCCATGCGGTGTGCCTGCAGCTTGGCAATCACCTGCAGCGGCTGGGCCAGCACATAGCCATGAGCCGGCAGGATGAAGCCGATCTCCCCCTGTTCACATACCTGGGCCAGCTTGGCCAGCGAGGCCAGGTACAGGCGCATATTGCCATCCGGCGGGTCCACCACGGTGGTGCTGCCGTTCAATATATGGTCGCCGCTGAACAGCAGGCCGTCCTCTTCCAGCACCAGACAGACATGGTTGGCCGCATGGCCGGGCGTGTGCACCACGCGCAGGCTGTGGCTGCCTGCGGGATCGCCCGGGTGCGCCAATCGCAGCACCTGGCCGTCCTGAAGTTCCTGGTCGGGCGTGAACTGGCTGCCCGCGCGCGCCGTGCAGGCAGACGACAGGCCCCAGATCAGCGGCTTGCTGCGGCCTGCCTGGGCGACCAGTGCCTGCAGCGGCGCTGCACCGGGTGAATGGTCGGCGTGCGAATGGGTGCAGACGATGGCGCGGATATCGCCACCGGTGGCGGCCATGATGCGGCTCAGGTGCGGGTCGTCCTGCGGCTGCGGCCTGGGGCCGGGGTCGATGACGATATAGCCTGTCTCGGCGTCACCGACCAGGTAGGTGTTGGTGCCGGGGCCGGTCATCGTGCCGCCGTTGTCGGCCGTCAGGCGCTGCACGTTCTTCAGCAGCGGCACCGGCTGTGCGCTCTGCCAGCCCAGCGCATGGTGCAGCTGGCCATCGGGGCAGACCAGGGCCAGCTCGCCATAGGCGGTCTCATGCTCCATGAATCGGCGCACCTCGCCGTTCACCACCGCGCCCCGCGGCATCGACTGCCAGAGCCATTGGCCGGGCTGCACCTGCTGCAGCGCCTGCAGCACATCGAGCAGGGCCTGCACCGTGGGGTAGGCGGCCAGGCGCTCCAGCGTGACCCGGGTGGGGAACATCACCGTCATCTGCCCGTCGGCCGCGCGCTGCAAGGCCTGCGCGGGGTGCACCCACAGCGGCTCGAACTGTTCGGTGTCATCGGTCACCGCTTCCTGCCCCTGCGGCATGCGCGCCACCAAAAAAGGCACGTCAAAGCGGATCGGTATTTCCTGCGCCGCCGTCCAGCGTGCCAACGGCCACAACACATCGGCAGCCAAGGTCAAGCCCAGCGCCGCGCACTGCGGCAGCAGAGGCTGGCTGCGGTCAATGCTGGCCACCTCGGCCTGGCTGGCCCAGCGGCCATCGGCATGGCGGGCCAGCAGCACGCCCATCTCCTCCATGCTCTCGCGTATGGCGGCCTGGGCGTAGGTCAGCTCCTCGGTGGTTTGCGCCGTGCGGCGCGCCAACAGGTCGTGGTGCTGGGCATCACTGGCATCCACAGCCCCTCCGGGGAAAACATAGTGCCCGGCGGCAAAGCGCGCCTGGTCGGAGCGGCGCGACATCAGCACCTCCAGCCGGGTGGCGCCGGGCCCCGCATCAGGATCGGGCGCATCGCGCAAGAACAGGGCCGTGGCGGCTGCGCGGGCCGGCGCGGGCTCGCGTTGCACATGGAGAAGCTGGCTGGTACGGGTCATGGGCCCATTATCAACACTTGCATGGCTGGCCCGTGTCACGCGCAGGGCCGGCAAGGACGGCATTGCCCCAGACTGTCCGCATCTGCAACCTCGGGGCGCGGTGCGGGTAATGAGGCCCTCTGTCCCGCAGTGCAGCCGGCCGGGCCCAAAAAGCGATAATACGCAGATGGACATCCGTTTTACCAAGATGCAAGGCGCCGGCAATGATTTTGTCGTGCTCGACGAGACCGCCGGCCCGCTGGGTTTGCGTGCCGACCAGTACCGCTTTCTGGCCGACCGCCATTTTGGCGTTGGTGCCGACCAGATCCTGACGGTGCGGCCGTCGCCCGCTCCTGGGGTGGATTTTGAATACATCATCCACAACGCCGATGGCGGCGAGGTGGAGCAATGTGGCAACGGCGCGCGCTGTTTTGCACGTTTTGTCTATGACAAGGGCCTGACCGACAAGCGCGCGATCCGGGTTCAGACCCAAAAAGGCGTGATCGCCCCCGAGCTGATGGCGGATGGCCGCGTCACCGTCAACATGGGCCAGCCCCGCCTAGTGCCCGAAGACGTGCCCTTCAACACCAGCGGCCTCACGCCGGTGGCCCAGCACCACACCCAGAAATGGCCGCTGGCGCTGCAAGTGCCGGCCGATCCCACCACCGTGTTCGTCGTACCGGTGTCCATGGGCAACCCGCATGCGGTGATGCTGGTCGACGATGTGGACACTGCGCCGGTCGCCTCCCAGGGCCCCGTGCTGGAGTCCCATCCCCGTTTTCCCGAACGCGTGAATGTCGGCTTTCTGCAGGTGCAGACGGCGCACCAGGTGCGGCTGCGGGTGTTTGAGCGCGGCACCGGCGAGACCCTGGCCTGCGGTACCGGCGCCTGCGCGGCGGTGGTGGCCGGCATCGAGCTGGGCCTGCTGCAAAGCCCGGTGGATGTGCAGACCCGGGGCGGCCTGCTGACCATCGCCTGGAGCGGCCAGGCCGCCGACCCGGTGATGATGACCGGCCCGGCCACGACCGTGTTCGAAGGTGAGATCCGCATTCCGGACTAGGCACGGCGCTGCACCTTGCGGCTACCGATTGAGGAGACGGCGAGCAGCCGATACGAGAGAGACCGATGAGCGCAAACAACAACCAGGTTCCCCCCATTACCGAAGAAGACATCGCCGAGTTCCTGG
>Ga0308156_1001316_pt1 | contig 31002 bp, 29 predicted proteins | sample PhyAR2_FD_201041 | JGI IMG/M metagenome (GOLD analysis project Ga0308156, IMG submission 201041) | Phyllosphere microbial communities from UC Gill Tract Community Farm, Albany, California, United States - DLSL A.R2 | ecosystem: Host-associated > Plants > Phyllosphere > Unclassified | place: USA... | reverse complement strand
CTTGGTAGCAGGAACAGCTTTGCCCTGTGGTACCAGGAAGTTACGAGCGTAGCCCGCTTTAACGTTAACTTGATCACCCAGGCTGCCCAGGTTTGCTACTTTATCAAGCAGAATAACTTGCATTACCTTATCCTCTCAAAGTCGTTAATGGACAGTGGCCGATTACTGATGACGATCAGTGTACGGCAACAAAGACAGGTAGCGCGCGCGCTTGATAGCACGGGCCAGCTGGCGCTGATATTTTGCACGAGTACCGGTGATACGGCTCGGTACAATTTTACCACTTTCGGTGATGTAGTTTTTCAGCGTAGCGATGTCTTTATAGTCAATCTCTTGAACGCCTTCCGCGGTGAAACGGCAGAACTTGCGACGACGGAAATAACGTGCCATTTGGCTAGTCTCCAGAATCTATCAATTCAATCTGCTCGGCATGCAGAACCAATTTGCTCAGCCCGTTGCGCCCTTGATGGCAGCTTACAAAGCCTTGCACGGTAATCTGACTGCCGACCGTTAATCTTTGAGTTAGTGCTTGTGACTGTTGTCCGCTGACAACCACGGGCATTCGGCACCATGCTTGTCTGCTGAATCCGGCTTCCATCTGCTGCGAACGGTGCTCTAGCACAAATTGGCAGTGCGGTATCCCGGAAGGACTCACTTTTCGAACCGGCGCCTTGCACACAGTGCCCGACAAGACCAGACGATTAGCCGTCACGGCGGCAATTACTCTTCAGAATCCCCAGCATCTGCATCATCTGCGGTTTCGTTAGCGAAGTCTTCGCGGCGATCGCCACGACGTTCGTCTTTCGCTTTAACCATCGGAGATGCTTCAGTTACCGCGTGCTTAACGCGCATAACCATGCTGCGGATAACGGCGTCGTTGAAGCGGAAGTTAGTTTCCAGCTCATCGATCGCTTCCTGCGGCGCTTCAACGTTCAGCAGAACGTAGTGAGCTTTGTGCAGTTTGTTGATCGGATAAGCCAGCTGACGGCGGCCCCAGTCTTCCAGACGGTGAATCTGACCTTGCGCGTTAGTGATGGTAGCACTGTAACGCTCGATCATGCCCGGAACCTGTTCGCTTTGGTCAGGATGGACCATAAAAACGATTTCGTAATGACGCATCGAATTGCTCCTTACGGATTATTCAGCCTCCTGTCAGGGTCAACCGCGGCCCATGGAAGCAAGGAACGTGTTTAGTGTGCGGCTGAAAAATGACGCGTAATCATACTGACGCAGGGCGGGAAACTCAAGGACTGCGTGGGTTTTATTCGCGTTAATGCGAGGCGCTATGGGAAATAGCACGATTTGCTCGTGGGTGAACCTATGTACGCCGATCCATGGGTTTCAAAAATCTTTCAATGAAATCAGCGCTGAGTCACAAATCTATTTCATTTTTTTTGAAAGAGGTCATCAAAACACCCCACTTTTTAATCAGCAGTAACGGACTAAAATTAACCATATCCGCCGCAGACAGCGCGACGAAAAAGATTTCATGTTATTCAATGCAGATAAATGACTTTTTGCCGCAGCGACACTCGCTGTCAGGCCGTAACGGCAAAGGGTTAAGAGAGGCACTATGAAACGCATTATTCTCGCGACGGCGCTGGCCGCCCTGTTCTCCGCCAACGTGATGGCCGCGACGGAGATTAGCTCGCACCAGGCCGATCAACGCCAGAGCGTTGGCTTCGTCACCCTGAACCAGAACGTGGTTTCGCCGGATGACGCCAGCAGCCAGGTCAGTAAAATCGCCGATCAACGCGGCGCGACCTCTTATCGCATCATCGCCCTGCACGAACCGGGCGACAACAGCACGATGCACGTCAGCGCCGAGCTGTACCGCTAAAAAGACGCGCCACGCCAGGGAAATTCCCAGGGCTTCATCAGAAAGCCCGCTCAATCCTCGCCGGAGCGCCGCTTGTCGGGCGCTCCACTTTCTCACCTGTCACAGCTTGAGCAACGCCGGCGCGCTGAACGCTTTGCCCGGATTGTGCAATTGCAGCGCCATCCGCAGATAGTTTGTCCGCGTTTGCAGCAGCTCGGCGCTTTGCGTCAGCGTCACCCGCTGCTCGAAGGAGAGCGTACCGGCCGCCGCGGTGTGAGTGGCCGCCGCTTTCGGCGCGAAGGCAAACAGCGCCGTCAGGTTTTGCACCGTCTGCGCGGTGATGCGCGACAGCGGATCCGCCTTGTTTTGCCGCACCTTGCCGTCGGCTGCCCCCAACATCTCGCTGAAGGCCGCTGAGTTAAGATCGGCGCGCACTTTCATCGTTCCCACCAGCCCGCGCGCTGTCTCGGCCGTATTGCTGATACCTTTTATCATGCTCTCCGCTCCTTGCTGCCCTGAAAGAATTCACGCTGACATTCTCCTCCGCCATGCGTCAAACAATGACCGAAACAGCCCGCAGAGAGCGGCGCAATTCCACGCATCGCGCCCGGATGCGTATTACAGCTCGCGGAGGAAGAAATCGGTGGTAGCGGACAGCGCCAGCGGCGTGATGCGGTGCTTCACGCCCGGCTCGACGAGCGACGTCAAGCGGCCATCTGCGCCTTGCTGCCGCAGTTCAGCCGCCAAACGCAGGCTGTCCGCCGCCGGCACCACGTCGTCCGTCTCGCCGTGCCACAGCAGCAGCGGCCGCCCGGCGATCGTCTCCAAACGCCCTTCCAGCTCATACTCCGCCAACACGGCGGTGCGCGCCGCAAACACCGCCGGCGAGAGTGCCTCGCCCTCTTCGCCCAACGGCGGATACAGCGTTTGCGCCAGCGCACGGTAATAGCCTGAGCCCATCAGGCTGGCGGCCGCCCGGATCCACGGAAAGCGCGCGAAGGCGCCCAGCGCGGTCATGCCGCCCATTGAGGCGCCGGCGACGCCAATGCGGCCGTCGACGATCAGGCCAAGCCGCTCGAAATGCGCCTTGATCTGCGGCAGTTCGTTGATATTGCTGCGCAGGATCTCCCAGAATGACGCCAGGCGCTGCGCCTCATCGCCGTCGAATCGCTCGCCGTGCCGATCGGCATCCGGCAACACCGCCCGAAAACCGGCACGCGCCAGCGCATAGGCGAAGTAGGCGTACACCTCTTTCGACGAGGTATAACCATGGCAGAAGAATACCGTCGGCAGCGGCCGATGATACTGCCCCGCCGGCACCGCATGGATCACCGCGATATCGCCCACTCGCTCGTCATGAATTTCGATCATCCGTTCATCCTCACTCCACCTGTTGGCCTTAATCATGACAAACTTGCGCGAAGCAGCGTTAGCTCAATCTGTTACAGCTTATATTGCGTTACACTGAAGCCATCGCACCGGCTCTTTCGAGGTCACCATGACGCTAGTCCGCACACTCATCGCCCTGACGCTGGCCGCACAGCTTTCCGCCTGCGGCATCATGACCACCACGCCGAAACCGCCGCCGCCCCCCACCGCACAGGCGCAGGAGATCGTCCGCGCGCAGACCGCCGCACTGGCGAAAATGGGCACCATCACCGCCGTGGTGCGCGGCAGTCCGATGGACGTGGAAGCGGAGATCCAACGCAAGGCCACCGCCGCCGGCGCCCGTTATTACGTGATCATCATGAACAGCGAAACCGTCGTGCCGGGCCAATGGTATTCCCAGGCGATCCTGTATCGTTAAGGCGGGGATTTTTTAAGCAGATTTACACTGGCTTTGCACTGGCTGAAGAAGGGTGTTGCACACTGAGGGACAGCATGCCGCATGTTGCGGGTGTCGATTCAGGATCTGACGAAGGGGAACGCCATGAAACGCTCCACCGCACTCACCTCCCTCTTGCTTTCCATGGGATTGCTCAGCACCGGCGCACAGTCCGCCGAGCTGGCGCCCGCCGATCGCGTGACGCCGCTCAGTGAAATCGCCGAGATCACTTTCAACGATCTGCCCGGTTCGCCGCAGGAAGCGGAACTGGCCATTGCCCGCACCGCCGACCAACACGGCGCCAGCTATTACCGCATCCTGCGAATGGAAGAACAGGCGCACCCGCTTGGCTGGCGCGCCTCCGCCATCTTATACCTTTAATAGCTCATGCAAGCCGCATTCAACACGCCGCCGCTAACGGAGACGCCCCCCAGGAAAATCCCGGCGGCCAGGTGATTCGCTTCGATCTTTTCGCTGATACGCGGCATGTAGATCTTCACGGCCGCGAACAGCAAGAGTTGCACCACCAGCGCCACTACGCCCCACAGCAGGTAATCCAGCAGGCTGATCGAGTTGATCGCCGCGCTGGCCAACGGGATCACATACCCCAGGCAGGCGCCGATGAAAGCAAAGGCGGCGGATTGATTATCGGCCTTGATCAGCGCCCATTCATCGTGCGGGGTGATACGGGTATAGACGAACAGAAACACCAAAATCATGGCGAAGCCGCTGAAGAAGTAAGAGGCAAACGCCGCCAACGCGCTGAGAATATCCATGTGCATTTTCCTGTCAGAGTGAGGCTGAATTAAAAAGGTTTTCGCCGCCGGGCGCCACCCTTTTCCCTAACCGCCGATGGCGCGGTTCAGCAGCAGTTCGCACACCTCGGCCGACAGCAGGCTCTCGCCACGGTGATCCAGCGTCAGATGACACCAGGCGTCGGCGATCTGCGGGCTGGCGTGCTGCAGCAGCTGCGCGGCGCAGCACAGGTCGAACAGCTGCTGGGTCAGCAGCCGCCCCATCTCTTCACGCGGTTGCCGGGCACGCTGCTGCCACTGCCGCCAGGCGCGATCGAACAACCGATTCTGGCCGCGCACCGGCTGCAGCTCGAACTGCAACATCTCGAGCGCGCCCGGCAGTTTGTGCAGGCTGCGCAACACGTCCAGACACATGATGTTGCCAGAGCCCTCCCAGATGCTGTTCACCGGCATTTCACGGTACAGGCGCGGCAGTTCACTCTCCTCGCAGTAACCGATGCCGCCCAGCACCTCCATCGCCTCGGCGATGAACGGCATGCCCTGGCGGCAAATGCTGTATTTGGCCGCCGGCGTCAGCAGACGGCTGTAGATCAGTTCGCCTTCATTGCTGCGGCTTTCCCAGGCGCGAGCCAGCCGGAACAGCAACGCGGTATGCCCTTCCAGCCGCAGCGCCATGCGCGCCAAGACCTGGCGCATCAGCGGTTGTTCTATCAACAGCTTGCCGAACGCCTGCCGCTGCAGCGCATGATACAGCGCCACCGACAGCCCGCGGCGCATCAGGCCGTGGCTGCCCAACGAACAGTCGAAACGGGTCAGGCCGCCCATCTTCAGGATATGCCGCACGCCGTCGCCCTCATCGCCCAGCAGCCAGGCCGTGGCATCCTGAAACTCCACCTCGCTGCTGGCGTTGGAGCGGTTGCCCAGTTTGTCTTTCAACCGCTCAAGGCGAATGGCGTTGCGGCTGCCGTCCGGCAAAATGCGCGGCAGGAAGAAGCAGGACAGCCCGCCTTCGGCCTGCGCCAGCACCAGGTGCGCATCGCTCTGCGGCACCGAGAAGAACCACTTGTGCCCCACCAGCCGGTAGGCTTCGCCCGGCCCGCGCGCGCCGAGCGGCGTGGCGGTGGTGGTATTGCTCAAGACATCGGAGCCGCCCTGTTTCTCCGTCATGCCCATGCCGATCAGCAGGCCGCGCTTTTGCCCGCCCGGCAGCAGGTGAGCGTCATAACGGTCCGACAGCAGCGGCGTCAGCCAGGAGCGAAACTCGGCCGGTAAAGCCTGCAGCAACAGCGGCGTGGCGCCGAAGGTCATGGTCACCGGGCACAGCGTGCCGGCCTCGACCTGCGCATGCAGCATAAAGCGCGCGGCGCGCGCCACGAAGGAACCGATGCGCGCATCCTCCTGCCAGGGCAGGTTGTGCACCCGATTGGCGATCAGGCCCTGCATCAGAATATGCCAGGCGGGGTGAAAGCGAACGTCGTCCAGCCGCTGGCCAGTGGCGTCGTAGCGCAACAGTTCCGGCGGGTTGGCGTTAGCCAGCCGCCCCAGCTCCAGCGACTCCTGGGTACCGAGCTGCTGGCCCAGCGAGGCCAATACCTCGGCGTCCCAACCGCCTTGTTCACGCTGCAACGCTTCGCGCAGCGGCGTATCGGAGAGAAACAGGTTGCTGTTGCCCAGCGGCTTGGGTTGGTTAAAAACGGTGTGCGTAGTCCAGACCATGAGAGTGCTCCCTGAAAAAAGCGTCAGGAGTAAGTATGGTCGGCGCAGAGATTTCTGCCGCAGGCGGGATCACAAGAGGGGGAATTAACGGGGGCACGGGGCCCCCGTCAGAAGAATCAGCCGCGCTGACGCACCGCTTCGAACAGGCAGATGCCGGTGGCGACCGACACGTTCAGCGAAGAGACGGTGCCGGCCATCGGGATGCTGATCAGCTCGTCGCAGTGTTCGCGAGTCAGGCGACGCATGCCTTCGCCTTCCGCGCCCATCACCAGCGCCATCGGGCCGGTCATTTTGCTCTGATACAGCGTATGGTCGGCTTCGCCGGCGGTGCCCACCACCCAGACATTCATCTCTTGCAGCAGACGCAGCGTACGCGCCAGGTTGGTCACGCGGATCAACGGCACGTTTTCGGCGGCACCACAGGCCACTTTCTTGGCGGTGGCGTTCAGCTGGGCGGAACGGTCGCGCGGCACGATCACCGCGTGCACGCCGGCTGCGTCGGCGCTGCGCAGGCAGGCACCGAGATTGTGCGGGTCGGTCACGCCGTCCAGCACCAGCAGGAACGGGGTCGCCACGCTTTCCAGCAGGCCCGGCAGATCGTTCTCCTGATACTGACGCCCTTCGCGCACCCGGGCGATGATCCCCTGGTGCACCGCGCCTTCAACCTTGTCATCCAGCCATTGGCGGTTCGCCACCTGGATCACGATGCCGGTCGCTTCCAGCTCGGCGATCAGCGGTTGCAGACGGCGATCTTCGCGGCCTTTCAGGATAAACACTTCCAGGAAGCGTTGCGGATCGCGCTCTAACAGGGCTTTGACGGCGTGGATGCCGTAAATAATTTCGCTCATGATGCTCTTTTAAATTCGTGCGGCCGGCGATAACCGGCCGATGATAACGATGTGCGGCAGGTTAAGCCTGCTCGGCACCTTTCTTCTTGGCTGCGCGTTTGGCTTTGGTCGCCGCCGCGATTTTCCGCGTTTTGTCGGACGCTTTCTTGGCTTTCTTTTTCGCCTTCTTCACGTTGTCCGCAGGCTTGGTGTCATCCTGCTTGCGGAAGGCGCTGTCCGGTTCGAAGTTGGCTGGCGGTTTGCCGCCACGGCGCTTGCCGCGCCCCGCGCTACCGTTGTCGCGCAGCGTGCGCTGGCCGCCCTTCTTGGCGCGATCGCGCTCGGTTTTGCCTTCACCGCGCGCTTTGCGGGTGCTGGATACCAGCGCGAAGTCGATCTTGCGCTCGTCCATATGCACCGCATCCACGCGGATCTCCACCGTATCTCCCAGGCGATAGACCGTGCCGGAAGATTCGCCGATCAGGCGCTGGCCGATATTATCGTAGCGATAGTAATCATTATCCAGCGTTGATACGTGCACCAGCCCGTCGATAAACAGATCGTTCAGGCGTACGAAGAAGCCGAAGCCGGTCACGCTGGAGATGATGCCGCTGAACACTTCACCGACGTGATCCTGCATGAAGTCGCACTTCAGCCAGTCGGCGACGTTGCGCGTCGCTTCATCCGCACGGCGCTCGGTCATCGAACAGTGCTCGCCCAGCTGCAGCATCTCTTCGAATTCGCTGTGCCAGCCGCCGGTCGGCGTCCAGCGCTCTTTCGGCTCGCCGTGTTCTTTGGCCAGCTGGTATTTGATCGCGCGGTGCAGCGCCAGATCCGGATAACGACGGATAGGCGAGGTGAAGTGGCCGTAAGACGCCAGCGCCAGACCGAAGTGGCCGCGGTTTTCCGGATCGTAAATCGCCTGCTTCATCGAGCGCAGCAACATGGTTTGCAGCATTTCGTGGTCAGGGCGCTCGGACACTTCATCCATCAGCACCGCATAGTCCTTCGGCTGCGGCTTGTTGCCGCCGCCCAGCGTCAGCCCCAGCTCGCTCAGCACGCTGCGCAGCGCGGAGATGTGGTCATCGCTCGGACGATCGTGCACGCGGTACAGCGCCGGCTCGTTGCGTTTCTCGACAAAGCGCGCGGCCGCCACGTTGGCCATGATCATGCACTCTTCGATCAGCTTGTGGGCGTCGTTGCGCACCGTCGGCTCCACGCGCTCGATGCGGCGTTCGGCGTTGAAGATGAATTTGGCTTCTTCGGTTTCAAACGCGATGCCGCCGCGCTCGGCGCGCGCCTTATCCAGCACCTTATACATCGCGTGCAGCTCTTCCAGGTGCTTGACCAGCGGGTGGTAATGCTCGCGCAGCTCCTGATCGCCCTGCAGAATGTGCCACACCTTGTTATAGGTCAGGCGGGCGTGCGAGCTCATCACCGCCTCGTAGAATTTGGCCGTGGACAGGCGCCCCTGGGCAGAGATGGTCATCTCGCATACCATGCACAGGCGATCGACCTGTGGGTTCAGGGAGCACAGTCCGTTGGACAGCACTTCCGGCAGCATCGGGATCACCTGCGACGGGAAGTAGACCGAGTTGCCACGGCTGCGCGCTTCGTCATCCAGCGCGGTGCGTGGACGCACATAGTAGCTGACGTCGGCGATCGCGACCCACAGGCGCCAGCCGCCGCCGCGTTTTTTCTCGCAGTACACGGCGTCGTCGAAGTCGCGCGCGTCTTCACCGTCGATGGTGACCAACGGCAGTTTGCGCAGATCGACGCGGCCCTTCTTGGCCGCTTCCGGCACCTGCTCGCTGAGATCGGCCACCTGCTTTTCCACCTGCGGCGGCCAGGTATGCGGGATCTCATGGGTGCGCAGCGCGATGTCCACCGCCATGCTGGTGCCCATTTTGTCGCCGAGGATCTCGACGATCTTGCCGACCGCCTTAGTACGGCGGGTCGGGCGCTGAGTCAGCTCCACCACCACCATAAAGCCCATGCGCGCGCCGCTGACGCTGTCGGCTGGGATCAGAATATCGAAGCTCAGACGGCTGTCGTCCGGCACCACGAAGCCGGTACCGGCGTCCATGAAGAAGCGGCCGACAATCTGGCTGGTTTTCGGCACCAGCACGCGCACGATGCGCGCTTCGCGGCGCCCTTTACGGTCCGCACCCAGCGCCTGCGCCAGCACCACATCACCGTGGATCGCCATTTTCATCTGTTCGGCAGACAGGTACAGATCGTCTTTGCTGCCTTCAACGCGCAGGAAGCCGTAGCCGTCGCGGTGGCCGATCACCGTGCCGCGCAGCAGATCCAAACGCTCCGGCAGCGCATAGCACTGGCGGCGGGTAAACACTAACTGGCCATCGCGCTCCATGGCGCGCAGGCGGCGACGCAGCGCTTCCAGCTGCTCTTCACCGCTGAGGCCCAATTCGTTGCCCAGTTCTTCGCGACTGGCCGGCGTTTCTCGTTTCGCCAAATGGGCCAGGATATATTCACGGCTGGGGATAGGGGATTCGTATTTTTCTGCTTCTCGTTCCAGGAATGGATCTTGTGACATTGCGGTTCCTCCGTTGTCATCAGCAGGATGACGTTGAGCCTTGTCTTCTCAACGTCGTTTTATTCGACAAGCAATAGCTTGTAGAGCGGCGGATTGTCTTCGACCATGTCGGCCAACGTATGCTTATCCAGCTCTTCAAGGAAATTCTGTACGCCCTGTTGGAGCACCTGCTTCAATCGGCAGGCAGGGGTGATGTGGCAAAAATCACTGCTGCAGTTAACCAGCGCAAGCGGCTCCAGCGCCCGCACGACGTCACCGAGGCGAATGCTCTCGGCCGGTTTACCCAAACGAATGCCGCCATGCTTGCCGCGCACCGCCGTGACAAAACCGACCCGGCTCAACTGATTGATGATCTTCACCATATGGTTGCGGGACACGCCATAAACCTCAGTCACTTCCGAGATGTTGGTCATCTTGTCCTGCGGCAACGAGGCCATGTAGATCAACGCCCGCAGGCCATAATCAGTAAAACTTGTTAACTGCACATCTTACCTCTGGGTATCACTTTACCCGTCTGATACGCCGCTTTTCGGCGCTATTCAAAAGATTACTCATTGGATAATAAACCAGCCGGAGAGTTCGTCGCTAATTATTTAGCGGATCCCGCGCCCTAAGGCGAGTTTATGAAAGGATTTTTTGACGTGAAACCGCAATCGGAGGGAGTCAGGATAAAAACAAACCGGGACGCGCCCGGTTTGTTTAATGCCGCAAAGCCTGATTATACGTCGAACGGGTCGCGCAGGATCATGGTTTCGCTGCGGTCCGGGCCAGTAGAGATGATGTCTACCGGTACGCCGGTCACTTCTTCGATGCGCTTGATGTAGTTCAGCGCAGCCTGAGGCAGCTTGCTGTGCTCTTTCACGCCAAAGGTCGTTTCGCTCCAGCCCGGCATGATTTCGTAGATAGGCTCGATGCCTTCCCAACCTTCAGCCGCCAGCGGAGTGGTGTCCACTTCGCGGCCGTCCGGCATGCGGTAGCCCACGCAGATCTTCACTTCTTTCAGGCCGTCCAGGACGTCCAGTTTGGTCAGGCAGAAGCCGGACAGGGAGTTAATCTGCACCGCGCGACGCACCGCTACCGCGTCCAACCAGCCGGTACGACGACGACGGCCGGTGGTGGCGCCGAACTCGTTACCCTGCTTGCACAGGTACTCACCGGTTTCATCGAACAGTTCGGTTGGGAACGGGCCTGCACCCACGCGAGTGGAGTAGGCTTTCACGATGCCCAGCACGTAGTCCACATAACGCGGGCCAATGCCGGAACCGGTAGCCACGCCGCCGGCGGTGGTGTTGGAAGAGGTCACGTACGGATAAGTACCGTGGTCGATATCCAGCAGGGTGCCCTGAGCGCCTTCGAACATGATCAGGTCGCCACGCTTGCGCGCGCCGTCCAGCAGTTCGGAAACGTCAACCACCATGGCGGTCAGGATGTCGGCGATAGACAGTACGTAGTCCAGCGTCGCCTGATAATCGACGGCTTCAACTTTGTAGTAGTTGACCAGCTGGAAGTTGTGGTAATCGACGATCTCTTTCAGCTTAACGGCGAAGGTTTCTTTATTGAACAGGTCGCTGACGCGCAGGCCGCGACGAGCCACTTTATCTTCGTAAGCTGGGCCAATGCCGCGACCGGTGGTGCCGATCGCTTTCGCGCCGCGCGCTTTCTCACGCGCGTTGTCCAACGCAACGTGGTAAGGCAGGATCAGCGGGCAAGCTTCAGAGAGTAACAGACGTTCGCGTACCGGGATGCCACGCGCTTCGAGTTCACCCATTTCTTTCATCAACGCGTCCGGCGCCAGAACAACACCGTTGCCGATGATGCTGGTGACGTTTTCACGCAGAATACCTGAAGGAATTAAATGAAGGACGGTTTTTTCACCGTTGATTACCAGAGTGTGGCCAGCGTTATGGCCACCTTGGTAGCGCACAACATATTGAGCCCGTTCAGTCAGCAGGTCTACAACCTTGCCTTTACCTTCGTCACCCCATTGGGTGCCCAGTACGACGACGTTCTTACCCATTTTTCAAAATCACCGATTGCTTAAAAATGGATTCTACCACCGTAATTTTCGATTTTCAGCACTTTTAGCATACGATTGCATAAATTTTGGGCTAGACTTTAAAGACCCGTGCGGCCGCTCAACATGTAGTAGATCACGCAGCCCGCAACCACTATTCCACCACCAAATCGCCGCAGCGTCGCGTCCGGCAGCTGCGACATCGCCACAATCATTTTGCGCCAGGCCTGCGGAAACAGCATCGGCCCTAACCCTTCCAGCACCAAGACCAGCCCGAGCGCCAGCCAAATCGTTGAGTTCATGCATCCCCCAAAAACGAGAAAGGGCCCGCGTAAACGGGCCCTCGGTCAGATTGCCTGCCGCGCTTATTTGCGCAGGGTATCAGGCGACTTCATGTAGCGGAAGAAATCGCTGTCCGGGCTCAGTACCAGCACGTCCTGGTTGTCCTTGAAGCTGGCTTCATAGGCACGCAGGCTGCGGATAAAGGCATAGAAGTCCGGATCCTGGCTGAACGCGTTGGCGAACAGTTTAGCCGCTTCGGCATCGCCTTCACCGCGGGTGATACGCGCCTGACGCTCGGCTTCCGCCAAGGTACGGGTCACTTCGTAGTCCGCGCTGGCGCGCAGTTTCTCAGCTTCTTCCTGGCCCTGCGAGCGCAGACGACGGGCTACCGCTTCACGCTCGGCGCGCATACGCTGGTAGATGGCGTCGGACACTTCGGCCGGCAGGTTGATCTGCTTGATACGTACGTCGATCACCTCGATGCCCAACGCCGCCATGCTGTTCGGGTTAACCTGCGGCTGTTTGCCGGTGGTTTCCCGTTCAACGCGCGCCGCCGCAGAGGCGATAGCGTCATCGGCTTCGGTGGTCGCCACTTCTTCGCCGTCACCCACGGTGCCGGTGTTCAGCGCGTCACGCACGTCAGACATCAGCTTGCCGCGCGAGTCGGTCACGATGTCTTTCACGTCCAGACGGCCGATTTCGGAACGCAGACGGTCGCTGAACTTGCGTTTCAGCAGCACTTCGGCCTGGGAGACGTCGCCGCCGCCGGTCGCCAGATAGTAGCGGCTGAAGTCGCTGATGCGCCACTTCAGATAGGAATCGACGATCAGGTCTTTCTTCTCGCTGGTCACGAAGCGATCGGCCTGGTTGTCCATGGTCTGAATACGCGCATCCAGGTTCTTCACGGTCTCAATGAACGGGATCTTGAGGTGCAGACCCGGCGCATACACCAGCGGCTTGTTTTCGCCGTCGCGCAGAACCTTGCCGAAGCGCAGCACGATGCCGCGCTGGCCTTCCTGCACCACGAACAGCGAAGCGTACAGCACCACCAGCACCGCGAGGACAATAACTACAAAAGACTTACGCATTGATTACTCTCTCCCTACGCGAGTGGTGTCGTCACGCTGCGCATTCGCCCGGCGCTGATCCATAATCGAACCGCCGCTGGTACGCGGAGCGCTGCTGTTGGCAGCCGGCGCAGGATTCGGATTGAGGCGAATCAGGCTGGTATCCTTGTTGCCGCTCTCCGTTGCCGCGCCTTGACCGCGCAGCATCTGATCCAGCGGCAGCACCATCAGGTTGTTGCCTTTGTCGCTCACCAACACCTTACGGGTATGGCCCAGCACTTTTTCCATGGTTTCGATATACAGACGCTCGCGAGTAATCTGCGGTGCGGACTTGTATTCCGGCAACAGCTTGGCAAAGCGCGCCACCTCACCCTGAGCTTCCAGGACGGTACGGTCTTTATAAGCCTTGGAGTCTTCCAGCAGACGCTGCGCCTGGCCGTTCGCACGCGGCTGAACTTCGTTGGCGTAAGCTTCCGCTTCACGGATGTATTGCTGCTCGTTCTCACGCGCAGCGATCGCATCGTCGAACGACGCCTTCACCTCTTCCGGTGGACGCGCCGCCTGGAAGTTGACGTCCAGCAACGTGATACCCATGTTGTAAGGACGAATAGTCTCTTCCAACATGCGCTGCGTATCGTTACGCACCACGGTACGGCCTTCGGTCAGGATGCGGTCCATCGAGTATTTGCCGATCACGCCGCGCAGGGCGCTGTCGGTCGCCTGGCTCAGGCTGTCGTCGGCATTGACGACGCTGAACAGGTACGCTTCCGGGTTGGTCACGCGGTACTGCACGTTCATTTCCACGCGCACCACGTTTTCATCGGAGGTCAGCATCACGCCGGACGCCGCCAGCTCGCGCACGGACTCCACGTTCACCGGACGCACGTCATCGATGAAGGTCGGCTTCCAGTTCAGGCCCGGCTGCACCAGGTGGCTGAACTTACCGAAACGCGTCACAACGCCGCGTTCGGCTTCCTTGATGGTGTAGAAGCCGCTGGCGGCCCAGATCACCACCACGGCAACCGCCGCGATACCGATAATGCGGCCGCTGAAGCCCGGACCAGAGGTGCCGGTGCCGCCGCTATTGCTGTTGGAGCCTTTGCCCCCGCCGAAACCGCTCAATTTCTTGCTCAGTTTGCGGAAGATATCGTCCAAATCAGGTGGCCCTTGATCACGACCGCCTTTGTTGTTACCGCCAGAGTTGCCGCCATTATTATTGCTGCTCCCCCACGGGTCGCGGTCCTGTCCGTTATTACCGGGCTGATTCCACGCCATGTTTTAGCTCCATATTCTGTGATTGGGTACTTCAGGCTTTCGCGAAGCATAAATGTAACAGGATATGATCATACGATAAAGTCAATCAGGTCCTGTTCTTGCTTGCAGAGACGACGCCATTCGACGATCGGCATTCGCACCACCACGCCAATGCTGCCGTCCTCTTCGTTCCACTCTTTTTCAATCGCCTGAAGCTGGTAAAAACGGCTGCGAAGACGGCCTGCCCGTGGCGGTAAGCGCAATTCGTAATGCGCGATCTCCCCCGATAAGCGCTCCGTCAACGCCTGATACAGCAACGGAATACCCTCTCCGCTGGCGGCGGACAGCCACACCCGGATCGGCAGGTTTTCGTCGTTGCGGTCGATACGCGGCACAAAATCGTCCAGCATATCTATTTTGTTCATCACTAACAGTGTAGGAATTTCATCCGAGTCTATCTCCGCCAGCACGGTGTTCACCGCTTCGATGTTCTCATCGACGCGCGGATCTGCGGCATCGATGACGTGCAGTAGCAAAGACGCCTGGCGCGTTTCCTGCAGCGTCGCCTTGAAGGCGGCCACCAGATCGTGCGGCAGGTGCCGGATAAAGCCTACGGTATCCGCCAACACGGTATCCCCCACGTCCGGCACGTCAATGCGCCGCAACGTAGGATCCAGGGTGGCAAATAGCTGGTCCGCCGCATACACCTCGGCAGACGTTATTCGGTTAAACAGGGTGGATTTGCCGGCGTTGGTGTAGCCCACCAGCGATACGGTCGGCACATCGGCACGGGTCCGCGCGCGTCGGCCTTGTTCACGCTGCTTTTCTACCCGCTCCAGACGGCGCAGAATCAAGCTGATGCGATCGCGCAACAGGCGACGGTCGGTCTCAAGCTGGGTTTCCCCCGGCCCGCGCAGGCCAATCCCCCCTTTTTGCCGCTCCAGGTGCGTCCAACCGCGTACCAGACGCGTGGCGATGTGACGCAACTGCGCCAGCTCCACCTGCAGCTTACCTTCATGGGTGCGGGCACGCTGGGCGAAGATGTCTAAAATCAGCCCGGTGCGATCGATCACCCGGCATTCGCACAGGCGCTCGAGGTTTCTTTCCTGCGCCGGGGAAAGGGAATGATCAAACAGGACAACAGACGCGCCGCTGGCTTTCACCGCATCTGCAATTTCTTCGGCCTTTCCTTCGCCGACAAAGTACTTCGGATGCGGGGCTTTGCGGCTACCAGTCACCACTTGCAAAGCTTCGACACCGGCTGAGGAAACCAACGATTCGAACTCGTTGAGGTCTTCCGTATCTTTGTCTTGCGAGAAATAGATATGAACCAGTACGGCCTGCTCACCGGCTTCATAACGGTCAAACAAGCGTGCAACCTCTCAAACGGACACTCACCGTGAGTTTGGGGGACATAAACAGCCCGCGGCTGCTTATGCTCCCCGTCATGGTTGACTTGCAACGCGCTTTATTCAGCGTCATCGCTTTCCTGCTGCGGCTGTTGCTGCGCAGACGGATTGTTGCCATGGTGATAGTTGCTTGAACCGCCGCTCGGGTTGTTGCTGTGATGCGAAACCGGGCGTGACGGGACAACGGTAGAGATAGCGTGCTTGTACACCATCTGGCTAACCGTGTTCTTCAACAGGATGACAAACTGGTCAAAAGACTCAATCTGGCCTTGCAGCTTAATACCATTCACCAAATAAATAGAAACCGGAACACGTTCACGACGCAATGCGTTCAGGAACGGATCTTGCAAAGATTGCCCCTTAGCCATTCTATCTTTTCCTTATTTGCTTGTTGTTTGTAACTAAGAACCTGTCGGCTCTAAAATAAACGACGTAAAAAATTTGCGCGCTGAATACTCAGCAATTGTACACAATCACCCAACCTATGCACTAACAACCTGTGTCACCGAGTCCAAAGCCTCTCCCGGCTTTTCACTGTCCAACCAATGGACCGACTCCCAACCCCGTAACCAGGTCATCTGACGTTTAGCCAACTGACGTGTTGCGCAAATACCACGATAAACCATCTCATCGTAACTAATTTCACCAGACAAGTATGACCACATCTGGCGGTAACCGACACAGCGAATGGAGGGCAAGTCCGTATGCAAATCACCCCGTGCGAAAAGTGCACGCGCTTCCGTCTCAAAACCCGCCGCCAACATTTGATGGTACCGCAGCTCGATGCGTTGATGGATCAACTCACGGCTGGTCGGCGCTATCGCAAATTGGTGAACTTGATACGGTAACGATTCACCCGAAATTTGAGTCAGTTCCGTTAAAGTTTTACCCGAAATAAAAAAAACTTCCAGTGCTCTGGACAGTCTCTGCGGATCATTCGGATGAATTCTCACTGCCGCGACGGGATCGATCGCCTGTAACTGACGGTGCAGCGCCTCCCAGCCCTGCTCCGCCGCTTGGCGTTCGATGCGCTCGCGCACCGCGGGATCGGCGGAGGGCAGCGGCGACAATCCTTCCAGCAACGCCTTGAAATACAACATGGTGCCGCCGACCAGCAGCGGAATGCGCCCGGCGGCGGTGATATCGGCCATCTCCTTCAGCGCGTCGGCGCGGAACTCCGCGGCCGAGTAAGCTTCGGCGGGATCGCGAATATCGATCAGCCGATGCGGCGCCTGCGCCAATTCTTCGGCGCTCGGCTTGGCGGTGCCGATATCCATGCCGCGGTAAATCAGCGCGGAATCGACGCTGATCAGTTCCACCGGCAGGCGTTCGCGCAGCGCGATCGCCAGCGCGGTCTTGCCTGAGGCGGTCGGCCCCATGATGAAAATAGCCGGGGGACGTGGTGTCATTTCAGTGTTAGTCATGCTTGAGGGCCGCCAGTGCGGCCTGTAAATCAACGGGTTGTAAAAGTCCGCTCGGTGGCGATTTGACCAGCTGCGGGCAAAGTCGTTCAACGTCGGTCAGCAATTGTATCGCTTGCGAGGTGTTCCACTGTTCATGTTCGCTGCCAAGACGGCGAGCGAGCCAGGTGGCCAGCACCGCGGGCGACATCTCCTGATGTTCGGCCAGATAGCCTAACAGTTCGGGTATCAGTTTTTGTAAATTTTGTTGGCGTAATGGTAAAGGCACTGCGCGCAGCGTCACACGGCCGTGATCCGTCTGCAGATCCAGCCCCATCATCGTCAGCAGCGCCTGATGCCGTGCAATGGCCGCCGCTTCGTTCTTGTTCAACGTCAGCTTGATCGGTATCAGCAGCGGTTGCGGCCGCAGCCCTTCCGTCGGCGGACTGAGCTGCGCCTGGCGCAGCCAACGCTCGGCCACCGTCAGATTGAGCAACGCCGGCTGCTGGCGCTGTTCAATCAGCGCGTAGCACGGCGGATGGATCATCAACACCCGGCCAAAGCTGTGTTGTCCGCTCGCCAAAGGCGTTTCCACGGCGGCTTTCGCCGGCGGGAACAGCGGCGGCTTGCTCGACACTTCCGGCGCCGCATCGGCCGGTGGCTCGGCGGCGGGCTGCATCAGTTTGCCGTACAGCTCGCCTTCGCGTTTCTGGTAACCGCCCACCGTTTGCCAACCGGGCTGCGGCGCGCGCTCGCGGGCGGCGCCGGGCGATGACGGCGTTTCGCGACGCGGCGCCGGCTGAGAAAAATGGTTGCCGCCGGCGGCGACGCGGTTTTCCTGCTGCCAGACCGGCGCGGGCGCTTCGTCGGGCGTTTCCGCCAGCGGCAGCGACGGTGTCTGACTGGCCTGTTGCAGCACGGTGGTCACCGCCTGGTAGATAAAATCGTGTACCAGCCGCGCCTGATGGAAACGCACCTCGTGCTTGGCGGGATGAACGTTGACGTCCACCTGGTGCGGGTCGACTTCCAGATACAGCACGTAAGCGGGCTGCTGATCGTCTTTTAACTGATCCTGATAGGCCTGACGAATCGCGTGATTGATCAAGCGATCGCGCATCATGCGGCAATTGACGTAGCAGTATTGCATCTCACCCAGCTGGCGCGCCCCCGCCGGATCCGCCACCCAGCCGCGGATACTCAGATCGCCGTGTTGCCAGTCGATGTTCAGCGCATGCTGTAAAAACGCCGGGCCGCAGATGCTGCCCAAACGGCGTTCGTGCTGGCTCTCTTCTTTCGCCGCCCGGTATTGGCGGATCAGTTTGCCGTTGTGGCTGAGGTTGATCGCCACATCGAAACGCGCCAGCGCGATGCGCCGCACCACTTCATCGATATGGCCGAATTCGGTTTTCTCGGTACGCATGAACTTGCGGCGCGCCGGCGTGTTGTAAAACAGATCCAGCACCTCCAGCGTGCTGCCGACCGGGTGCGCGGCGGGTTTGACCGTCACCGCCTGCTCGCGCCCTTCGGCATAGGCTTGCCACGCCTCGCTTTGTTCGGCGGTGCGCGACGTCAGGGTCAAACGGGAAACCGAGCTGATACTGGCCAGCGCTTCGCCGCGAAAACCGAGGCTGACGATCGCTTCCAGGTCATCGAGCGTGCTGATTTTACTGGTAGCGTGCCGCGCCAGCGCCAGCGCCAAATCGTCCTTGCCGATGCCGCAGCCGTTATCGCGAATGCGGATCAGCTTGGCACCGCCGCGTTCGATATCGATATCGATGCGCGTCGCACCGGCGTCCAGACTGTTTTCCACCAGCTCTTTGACGACCGACGCGGGGCGTTCAACCACCTCTCCGGCGGCGATCTGGTTGGCGAGCTGTGGCGGTAACACCTGGATAGGCATGCTGACTCCTGTAGCGGTGGCGCTAGGCCTGCGGAATGGTCAGCGTCCGGTCCAGCGGCGCGACGTCCGACTTCAGATTATTGACCCGTTTCAGATCGCCGACGCTGACCCCATAACGAGAGGCGATAGAGGACAGCGTGTCCCCGCGGGCCACTTTATGTTTAGACGGCTTCTTCGCCGGCGTTTTCGCCTTGGCGACGGCGGTGACGGCGGCGGTTTTCCCCGCCGGCACCTTCAGACGTTGCCCGACCCACACGCCGTCTTTTTTCAGTTTGTTCAGATCCCGCAGCGCCGCCATGGTCGTGCCGTAGCTGTCGGCGATGCCGGACAGCGTCTCCGCTCGTTTCACCACGTGGATCTGAGTCTTGCCGCTTACGCTGCGGCTCGCGCCGGCCGAGCTCACGATAGGCTCCGGCTGGCGCACGTCTGGTGTTGAGGTGTTAACCGCCGCTGCGACGTCCAGCGGTCGGTTTTCCACCTTTGGGTCGGCTTGCAGCGGATGCGCCAGGAAGTAGCTGCGCAGGCCGTTATGAATGGCCTTGGCAATCTTCTCCTGATACGCGCTACTGCCCAGCAGCCGCTCCTCCGTGCTATTACTGATAAATCCGGTTTCCACCAGCAGCGAGGGGATATCCGGCGAACGCAATACACCCAGGCTGGCGTGTTCCGGCCGGCGTTTATGCAACGATCCGACGCTCTGCAGCTGCTGCAGCACCTTCACCGCCACATCGTACCCGACGCGTTGCGAGTGGCCGAACTGCAGGTCCAGCACCGCCTGGCTCAGATAAGGATCGGCCTGGCTGTTGGCCAGCAAATCGCCGGCGCCGCCGAGCAACTCAGACTGCTTCTCATGCTGTTCGAGCCAGCCGGCCATTTCGCTGTTGGCGCGGCGATTGGACAGCACCCAGACGGAAGCCCCGCTGGCGCTGCGGTTCGGCGCGGCGTCGGCGTGGATGGAGACCAGCACGTTGGCACCCTGTTTACGCGCAACGTCGGAACGCCCCATGACCGAGATGAAATAGTCGCCGTTACGCGTCAGCACCGGTTTGAACTGCGGATCGGCGTCCAGCATCGCCTGCAGGCGGCGCGCGATGGCGATGGTGACGTTCTTTTCTTTCAGTCCGCTCGGGCCAATGGCGCCCGGATCCTGGCCGCCGTGGCCGGCGTCGATCGCTACCACCACCCGATCGCCGGAACCGGCGGAAACGCGGCTACTGCGCGGCGTCACCTCGGTGGCGGTGCCTGCAACCACGGTCTGTTTATTGGTAAACGGATTCGATCCCGTCGGCGCTTTGCGCAGCGGCGGCTCCGGCGCTTCACGCACCGCCACCGGCGCCTGGCGCGGTGGCTGGCTGACCGTGACGGGCGCCTGACGCGGCGGTGGATTGACCGCAACCGGCGCTTTACGCACTACGGTATTGGCACTGCCTTCGGCCGTGATAGTGAACACTACGGTGTGCACGCCGCCGTTCTGGCGGGTGGCGACGCGGGTTTTGGCGCGCTGCGTCAGATCAAACACCAAACGCACGCTCTGAGCGTCTTTCGGCGCGCTGGAGCGAATGCTCTTCACCAGGTTTTGGCCGCTGAAATTGAGCGGCAGGCCGCCGACCTTGCCTTTCTGGTTGACGTCAAGCACCACGCGCTCCGGGCCGTGAAGCGGGAAAAACGCGTAGTCCGGCGGACCATTGAAGCTCACCGACACCGTCGCTTCGCGTTGGGCGTTGGACACTTTGATATCGGACAGCGAGGACGCCGCCAGCGCGTTCAACGCGCCGAGCGGCCCCAGCACGGCGATCAGCATGATGACCGCAAATTTTTTCAACACATGCGTCATTGCAGCATCATCCCTGTGATCCATGAATGCGGTCTAACAGCTGGCTGCCGTATGCGGAAATCGCCTCGATCTTCGCCTCTCGCCCCTCGCCCTGATAGCTGAGGTGCAGCGCCAGATCCGGCTCCGGCAGCACGCCAGTGCCCTGCTGCGGCCATTCGACCAGGCAGATGGCGTCTTGCGCGAAGTAATCGCGAATGCCCATAAATTCAAGCTCTTCCGGATCGGCCAGGCGATACAGATCGAAGTGATACACCGCCAGCGGCTGCAAGGCATAGGGTTCCACCAGCGTGTAGGTTGGGCTTTTGACGTTGCCCTGATGCCCCAACGCCTGCAGGAAACCACGGCTGAAGGTGGTTTTACCGGCGCCCAGGTCGCCGTAGAGATAGATGACGCTGGCGCGATCGCAGGCCTTGGCCAAAGTGGTGCCCAAAGCGACAGTCGCTGCCTCGTCCGGCAGAGGTAAAACGAGTTCTTTCATTCGATAAAGTCTATTTTGCCCACTCAGGGTTAACGAAATGAAGGATGTCCGGCAGTAAATCGGTCGCCAACATGCCTCTTGTTCCTTGTCTTTCCGCTACGCGATCGCCGGCCGCGCCGTGTACGACGCAGCCCGCACAGGCGGCATCATACAGCGAGAGCTTTTGCGCCAGCAAACCGCCGATGATGCCCGACAGCACATCGCCCATGCCGCCGGAGGCCATGCCGGCGTTGCCGACGTCGGCGATCGCCATCTGCCCCTGCTCATCGGCGATCAGCGTACCGGCGCCTTTTAGCACCGCCACGCCGCCGTAGCGTGCCGTCAGCTTGCGCACGGCAAGTAAGCGATCACTCTCGATGTCGACAGTGCTGCAGCTCAACAGCCGCGCAGCCTCTCCAGGATGCGGAGTCATCACGCGATTCTGCCGTTTCTCGGGATTTAATGCCAGCAAGTTCAGCGCATCGGCGTCCCACAAGGCCGGTTTATCGCTGGTTTGCAGCACGTTCAAGGCATTTTTGCCCCACTCAGCCTGGCCAAGCCCCGGACCGATCACCAGCACATCCGCCCATTGCATCGCCTGCCGCAAGGTCGTCTCGTCCAGCGCCTGCGCCATCAACTCCGGCCTGGCCGCCAGCAGCGGCGCGACGTGCTCAATGTGAGTAAGCACTCGCACCAATCCAGCCCCGCTGCGCAGCGCCGCTTCCGCCGCCATGCGAATGGCGCCGCCGAATCCGCGGTCGCCGCCCACCAGCAGCAGACGGCCATGCTCGCCCTTATGGGCGCAGGGGCGCCGCGGATGCAGCCAGCGCGGCAACGCCTCGGCGGTAAGCCGCTGAATCTGTTCCGGTTGCTTCGCCAGCCAATCCGATAAGCCTAGCGTATTCTGATGAAGCTGCCCGACCCAGTCGCGCGCCTGCCCGGTCAGCAAACCCGGCTTGAGGCCAATGAACGTGATGGTGTGCGCGGCACGCACGACCGGACCCGGCGTCGCGCCACTTTCCGCCAGCAGGCCGGACGGGATATCGAGCGCCACCACCGGCGCCGAATGGCGGTTGACGGCCTCGATCAGCGCGTCGTAGGGCGCACGCGGCGCGCTGCCCAGGCCGGTGCCTAGCAGGCCATCAATGATGAGCGAAACAGACGCCGGCCAGCGGCTGTTCGCCGGCAGAATGTCGCCGCCGGCGGCCAGCCAGGCCTCGCGGGCCGCTGCGGCCTCCGGCGGCAAAGGGCGTGCGCCTTCGCAGGCGATCACCGTCACCTGCACGCCCGCCGCCTTCGCCAAACGCGCCACCACATAGCCGTCGCCGCCGTTGTTGCCGTGGCCACAGAGCACCAGCCAGTGGTTGCAGGAGGGATAAGTGTCGCGCGCCAGTACGTAGGCCGCCTGACCGGCGCGCAGCATTAAATCGTAAAGAGAAAGACCGAGCGAGGCCGCCGCCGCAGGTTCCGAACGACGGATCCAATCCGCAGGCCAGACAGAGTGTGGTAAACTGTCAGCGTATGCTTTTTCACTGTGGCCCGTCATGACGCACCCCCTCGATCTCCATCAACTCGCCCAACATATCAAGCAATGGGGGCAATCGCTAGGATTCCAGCAGGTTGGCATCTGCGATACCGATCTCAGCCTGGAAGAGCCGAAGCTGCAGGCCTGGCTCGACAAACAGTACCACGGCGAGATGGAATGGATGGCGCGCCACGGCATGCTGCGCGCACGCCCTCACGAGCTGTTGCCGGGCACGCTGCGGGTGATCAGCGTGCGCATGAACTACCTGCCGGCCAAGGCGGCGTTCGCCAGCACCCTGCAGAACCCGCAATTGGGCTACGTCAGCCGCTATGCGCTGGGGCGCGATTATCACAAGCTGTTGCGCCAGCGTCTGAAAAAGCTGGGCGATCAGATCCAGGAATACTGCGGCGAGTTGAATTTTCGCCCCTTTGTCGATTCTGCGCCGGTGATGGAGCGCGCGCTGGCCGCCAAAGCGGGCATTGGTTGGGTTGGTAAACACTCACTAATTCTCAACCGTGAAGCCGGGTCGTGGTTTTTCCTCGGCGAACTGCTGATCGACCTGCCATTGCCGGTGGATCAGCCGCAGGAAGAGCAGTGCGGCCGCTGCGTTGCCTGCATCACCACCTGCCCGACCGGCGCCATCGTCGCGCCCTACACCGTCGATGCCCGGCGCTGCATCTCCTACCTGACCATCGAGCTGGAAGGCGCGATCCCGGAAGAATTCCGTCCGCTGCTCGGCAACCGCATCTACGGCTGCGACGACTGCCAGCTGATTTGCCCGTGGAACCGCTTTTCTCAGCTCACCGACGAAGACGATTTCAGCCCCCGCGCCGCGCTGCATGCGCCGCAGCTGCTCGATCTGTTCAACTGGACGGAAGAAAAATTCCTGCGCATCACCGAAGGCTCGGCGATACGCCGCATCGGCCACCTGCGCTGGCTGCGCAATATCACCGTGGCGCTGGGCAATGCGCCCTACGAAGACAGCATCGTGCTCGCACTGCGCACGCGTTTGGGCCAAGACGCCATGCTGGATGAACATATCCACTGGGCGCTGGCGCAACAGCTCGCTCGCCGCGAAGCGCAGGGTATCGAGGTGCAGACGGCGCAGAAAAAGCGGCTGATACGGGCTGTGGAAAAAGGTTTGCCAAGGGATGCCTGACGGCGTACGCCATTCAGGCGAATCGCCGGAAGACTCACTCTGTGGATTTGTGCATAAAAATAAAAACACGTTGTCTTTCAACTGCAACAAAAAGAGCAAGTGATCGGCATAACGTTTTGGGATAAATAAATAAGCATATAAATCAAATAGATAAATATTTAATTTGTATGACGTTGATTTTTCAGGCAGGCGAGTTTATATACAGAGGCTGTGGATAACTCTGTTTACAACATTTTTACCAGGCGTGTAAAACGGGACAAAAACCCGCGCCGGATAAGGCGTTGGATTTGAGTTTGAAACGAAGAGAAAATTGGAGCGGGAAACGAGACTCGAACTCGCGACCCCGACCTTGGCAAGGTCGTGCTCTACCAACTGAGCTATTCCCGCATTGAGATGCTTTTGGCATCCGGCCACCAAATACTGGCGTGACCTTTGAATTTTTGGAGCGGGAAACGAGGCTCGAACTCGCGACCTCAACCTTGGCAAGGTTGCGCTCTACCAACTGAGCTATTCCCGCGTCGCATAGGTACTGCTTGATACTGCTTTATTTATTCATCATGCCGCATCGCGACATTGTTGAATTTGGAGCGGGAAACGAGACTCGAACTCGCGACCCCGACCTTGGCAAGGTCGTGCTCTACCAACTGAGCTATTCCCGCCCGGCGTATCGATGGTGGAACGTTACGAAATTCTTCATCGGTACGGGGTGCGCATTATACGAGAAATCCTTTTTGTCGCAAGCCCCTGAAAGCAAAAAAACGCGATTTTTGTTTGATTGCCGATTAAAGCGCCAGATTGGCGAATTAAGCGGCTAAAAACGGCGTTTTTTCCCCGCAGGGGCCGTCATCGCCTTAAAGCTGAATGAAATGTTCGCGGTAATAAGCCAGTTCGGCCACCGATTCGCGGATGTCATCCAGCGCCTGATGGGTGCCCTGCTTCTTAAAGCCGCCGAGAATTTCAGGCTTCCAACGGCGCGCCAGCTCCTTCAGCGTGCTGACGTCCAGATAGCGGTAATGGAAGTAGGCCTCCAGCTCCGGCATATAACGGAACAAGAAACGGCGATCCTGGCCCACGCTGTTGCCGCAGATCGGCGATTTGCCGGCCGGTACCCACTGCTGCAGGAAGGCTATCGTTTCCAGCTCAGCGGCGCGATCGTCCTGGCGGCTGGCTTTCACCCGCTCCACCAGCCCGCTGCCGGTATGGGTGCGCACGTTCCACTCGTCCATCAAGGCCAGCTGCTCGTCGGATTGGTGCACGGCGATCACCGGCCCTTCCGCCAGGATGTTCAGGTTGGCGTCGGTGACCAGCGTGGCGATCTCGATAATGCGGTCACGCTCGGGATCCAGCCCGGTCATCTCCAGATCGATCCAAATCAGGTTATTTTCGTTTGCTGTCATGATGTTTCCTGCCTAAAAGCCGAGAGAAAAACGCTGTGCGGACGAGACGACGGCCGCCGCCGATGGCAACGCGCCGCAGCCGGCGGCTAACAACGGTTATTTAATATAAAATAGCGTGTATCATAGTCTTTTTGGTCGCCATCGGCGACATATACCCTGACGGGTTCAAGGCTGCGCCCGGGGCAAGTCCCCCGCCGCGGCTGTGCGTATACGTAAAGGTATAAAACCGATTCAAGTGAGGCGCAGTGAGTAAGAACAAACTGTCCAAAGGTCAGCAACGCCGCGTGCAGGCGAACCATCAGCGCCGTCTGAAACGCGCTGATAACAAACCGGAACCGGATGATTCCCAACTGGGCGAGCCGCAGGAAGGCGTCGTCATCAGCCGTTTCGGCATGCACGCCGACGTTGAGGCGCCGGATGGCACTCAGCACCGCTGCAATATCCGCCGCACGCTGCGTTCGCTGGTCACCGGCGATCGCGTGGTGTGGCGCCCCGGCCTGGGCACCCATGAAGGGGTAAAAGGCATTGTGGAAGCGGTGCACGAGCGCACCTCGGTGCTGACGCGCCCGGACTTCTACGACGGCGTGAAACCGATCGCCGCCAATATCAATCAGATCGTCATCGTGTCGGCGATCCTGCCCGAGCTGTCGCTGAACATCATCGACCGCTATCTGGTGGCCTGCGAAACGCTCGAAGTCGAGCCGCTGATCGTGCTCAACAAAATTGACCTGCTGGACGCCGAAGCGCGCAAGCTGGTCGACGGCATGATGGATATCTATCGCAAGATTGGCTACCGGGTGCTGGAAGTCTCCAGCCAGACGCGGGAAGGCATGGCGGAATTCGAACAGGCGCTCGCCGGGCGCATCAGCATCTTCGCCGGCCAGTCGGGAGTCGGCAAGTCCAGCCTGCTGAACGCGCTGCTGCCGCCGTCTGAAGAGCAAATTCTGGTAAATCAGGTTTCCGACGTCTCGGGCCTCGGGCAACATACCACCACCGCCGCGCGGCTGTACCATTTCCAGCACGGTGGCGACGTGATCGACTCCCCGGGGGTGCGCGAGTTTGGCCTGTGGCACCTGGAGCCGGAACAAATCACCCGCGGCTTTGTCGAATTCCGTGATTATTTAGGCGGTTGCAAATTCCGCGACTGCCGCCACGATACCGATCCCGGCTGCGCCATCCGCGCGGCGATGGAGAAAGGCGATATCGCGGAAGAGCGTTTCGACAACTATCACCGCATTCTGGAAAGCATGGCTCAGGTGAAGGTTCGCAAGAACTTCACGGACGCCGCAGACTGACACTGACGGGCGAGCATTGACGACGGCGAGGCCCTCGTTACAATGCGCGCCCTTTACCCTGATTCACGAGGTTAACGTGCTGGATAGCATCAAGATTAAACTGCAATATTGGCTACCGAAGCTGGCGCTGACCCGCCTGGCGGGCTGGGGCGCCGACAAACAGGCAGGCTGGCTGACCCAACTGGTGGTCAAAACCTTCGCCCGCTACTACCGCGTGGACATGCAGGAAGCGCAAAACCCGGACCTGACGTCTTACGCCACCTTCAACGACTTCTTCGTGCGCCCGCTGCGCGATGGCGCGCGCCCGATCATCGCCGACGCCAACTGGCTGGCGCTGCCTGCCGATGGCGCCATCAGCCAGCTCGGCCCGATCCGCGAGGATCAAATCTTCCAGGCCAAAGGCCACCACTACAGCCTGGAAGCACTGCTGGCCGGCAACTACCTGTTGGCCGAGCCGTTCCGCAACGGCCTGTTCGCCACTACCTACCTGGCACCGCGCGACTATCACCGCGTACACATGCCGTGCGCCGGCGTACTGCGCGAAATGATCTATGTGCCGGGCGATCTGTTCTCGGTCAACCCGCTCACCGCCGCCAACGTGCCTAACCTGTTCGCTCGCAACGAGCGCGTGATCTGCGTATTCGACACTGACATCGGGCCGATGGTGCAAATCCTGGTCGGCGCCACCATCGTCGGCAGCATCGAAACCATCTGGGCCGGCACCGTCACGCCGCCGCGCGAAGGCATCATCAAACGCTGGACCTACCCGGCCGCCGGCGAAGAAGGCGCCATCGCGCTGGAAAAAGGCGCCGAGATGGGCCGTTTCAAACTCGGCTCCACAGTGATCAACCTGTTTACCGCAGGCAGCGTGCAGTTTGCGCCGCAGCTGCATAACGGCACCGTCACCCGCATGGGTGAGGCCTTCGCCGAAATCCCGGCCGCCGCTGAAACACCACAGACCCCGCTCTAAAGGAATCGACGCCGTGCGCCTGATCATCACGCTTTTGCTCGGTTGCCTGCTGTGGCAACCGGCGCTGGCCGCCCCCGTGCCGACCGAGAACCAGCTCAAACAGGAGCTGAAGCAGGCGGAAAGCAGCAAAAACGCGCCGAATCAGGCGGAAACCACCGAGGCGCTGCAAAGCGCCCTCAACTGGCTGACGGAGCGTAAAGAGTCGCAGACTCGCTCCGAGCAGTATCAGAGGGTGATCGACGATTTCCCGAAGATGACGCAGGAGCTGCGCCGTCAGCTGGTGCTGGAAAGCAACAAGATCCTGCCGAACGGCGACGATCTGCCGGCCGCCGAGCTGGAACAGCAGATCCTGCAAACCAGCAGCCTGCTGCTGGAACAGGCGCGCCTGCTGCAGCAAGAGCAGGATCGCACGCGGGAAATCAGCGATTCGCTCGGCCAGCTGCCGCAGCAGCAGACCGACGCCCGCCGCGCGCTGACCGAAGTGCAGCGCCGTCTGCAGGCGCAGCCCGCCAACCCGACCACCCCGTACGCGCAGGCCGCCCTGGCCCTGCTGCAGACCGAAGCCGCGGCGCGCAAAGCCAAAGTGGACGAGCTGGAGCTGGCGCAGCTGTCGGCCAACAACCGTCAAGAGCTGGCGCGCATGCGCGCCGAGGTCTATAAAAAGCGCCACGAGAAAATAGACGTTCAACTGCAGGCGCTGCGCAACAACCTCAACGCCCAGCGCCAACGCGAAGCGGAACTGGCGCTGGAAAAAACCGAGCAGCTGGCCGAGCAGAACGGCGATTTGCCAAAAAGCCTCAGCCAACAGCTGCAGATCAACCGCGAACTGTCCGCCGCGCTGAACAGCCAGGCGCAGCGCATGGATCTGATTTCATCGCAGCAGCGGCAGGCGGCGGCGCAGACGCTGCAGGTGCGCCAGGCGCTGAGCACCATCATCGAGCAGGCCCAGTGGCTCGGCTCGTCGTCGGCGTTAGGGGAAACCCTGCGCGCCCAGGTGGCGACGCTGCCGGAAATGCCCAAGCCGCAACAGCTGGACGGCGACATGGCCCAGCTGCGCGTGCAGCGCCTGCAGTTTGAAAATCAACTGGAAAAACTGTCGCAGCGCGAATTCAAACGCGATGACGGCAGCGCGCTGACCAACCAAGAGCAGCGCATCGTCGATGCTCAGCTGCGCACCCAGCGCGAACTGCTCAACTCGTTGCTGTCCGGTTGCGACACCCAAATCCTCGAGCTGACCAAGCTGAAGGTGGCCAACACCCAGCTGATCGAAGCGTTGAACGAGATCCGCGACGCCACCCACCGCTATCTGTTCTGGGTGCCGGACGTTAATCCGATCAACTTTTCCTACCCGCTCAACGTGGCGCACGATCTGACCCGCGTCCTGTCGCTGGACACGCTGTCGCAGCTCGGCGGCGCCTTCATGATGATGGTGACCAGCCGCGAAACGCTGATCCCGATCTTCGGCGCCCTGCTGCTGGTGATTTTCAGCATCAGTTCGCGCAAGCACTATCACGCCTTCCTCGAGCGCGCCAGCAGCCGCGTCGGCAAGGTGACGCAGGACGAATTCTTCCTGACGGTGCGCACCGTATTCTGGTCGATTCTGGTGGCGATGCCGCTGCCAGTGCTGTGGGCCGCGCTCGGTTACGGCCTGCAGAGCGCCTGGAACTACCCGGTGGCGGAAGCGATCGGCAAAGGGGTGACCGCCACGCTGCCGATCCTGTGGATCTGCATGATCTGCGCCGCCTTCGCCCACCCTCAGGGGCTGTTCATCGTGCACTTCCGCTGGCCGGCGAAGCAGGTTTCGCGCGCCATGCGCTACTACAAGATGTCGATCTGGCTGATCGTGCCGCTGATCATGGCGCTGATCACTTTCGATAGCCTGAAAGAACGCGAGTTCGCCAACACGCTGGGACGGCTGTGCTTCATCCTGCTGTGTCTGGCGCTGGCGCTGGTCACCCACAGCCTGAAGCGCGCCGGTATCCCGCTGTATCTGGATAAAAACGGCTCCGGCGACAACATGCTCAACAGCGCCTTCTGGGGGCTGCTGCTGTCGGCGCCGCTATTGGCAGCACTGGCCTCGACCGTCGGTTACCTCACCACCGCGCAGGCGCTGTTGGCGCGCCTGGAAACCTCGGTAGCGATCTGGTTCCTGCTGCTGGTCATCTACCACATCATCCGCCGCTGGATGCTGATCCAACGGCGGCGCATCGCCTTCGATCGCGCCAAACAGCGCCGCGCCGACATCCTGGCCCAGCGCGCCCGCGGCGAAGACGAAACCTCGCACACCCCGAACAGCACTGAAGGCGCCATCGATCCGGACGATTCGGACTTCGATCTGGACACCATCAGCGCCCAGTCGCTGCGGCTGGTGCGCTCGATCCTGACGCTGATCGCGCTGGTGTCGGTGATCGTGCTGTGGTCGGAGATCCACTCCGCGTTCGCCTTCCTGGAAAACATCTCGCTGTGGGACGTGACCTCGACGGTGAACGGCGTGGAAACCGCCCATCCAATCACTCTCGGCGCGGTTCTGATCGCCATTCTGGTGTTGATCATCACCATGCAGCTGGTGCGCAACCTGCCGGCGCTGCTGGAGTTGGCAGTGCTGCAGCACCTGGATCTGACGCCGGGCACCGGCTACGCCATTACCACCATCACCAAGTACCTGTTGCTGGTGTTCGGCGCGGTGCTCAGCTTCGCCTGGATCGGCATCGAATGGTCGAAACTGCAGTGGGTGGTTACCGCGCTCAGTCTGGGGTTGGGCTTCGGCATGCAGGAGATCTTCTCCAACTTCATCTCCGGCCTGATCATCCTGTTCGAGAAACCGATCCGCATCGGCGACACCGTGACGATCCGCAACCTGACCGGTACCGTCACCAAGATCAACACCCGCGCCACCACCATCTCGGACTGGGACCGCAAAGAGATCATCGTGCCGAACAAAGCCTTCATCACCGAACAGTTCGTCAACTGGTCGCTGTCCGACACCCTGACCCGTGTGGTGCTGACCGTACCGGCGCCGGGCGAAGCCAACAGCGAAGAAGTGACCAAGATCCTGATGAACGCCGCCGAGCGCTGCTCGCTGGTGCTGGATAACCCGGCGCCGGAGGTTTACCTGGTCGATCTGCAACAGGGCATCCAGATCTTCGAGATGCGTATTTACGCCGCCGAGATGGGCCACCGTATGCCGCTGCGTCACGAGATCCACCAGTTGATCTTGGCGGGCTACCGCGAGCACGGCATCACGCTGCCGTACCCGCCGTTCCAGGTGCGCACCGAGACGCTGTCGCGGTTGACCAACAACGGCCGTACGCCGCCGTCCACGCCGGCGCCGAACACCAAGCGCGACGCCGGGGGGCTGTAAGCGTTTCTCGCGATAAAAAAAGGGCCGGCAAATGCCGGCCTTTTTTGCTTTTCTGACCCGTCCTGAATAGCGTTGACACATTTTACTCACGCACAGAGGAAAATGTGATGAACCAGTATATTAAACGCACACAACGCGATTACTCTCTATCCTTTAAACTGGCTGTCGTCGAACAGGTC
>Ga0308156_1001313_pt1 | contig 31062 bp, 30 predicted proteins | sample PhyAR2_FD_201041 | JGI IMG/M metagenome (GOLD analysis project Ga0308156, IMG submission 201041) | Phyllosphere microbial communities from UC Gill Tract Community Farm, Albany, California, United States - DLSL A.R2 | ecosystem: Host-associated > Plants > Phyllosphere > Unclassified | place: USA... | reverse complement strand
TAGGCTCTGTACGAAATCCCGAGAAACCCAATCGGCATCCCTCGGAAGCTGATTTTTTGTAAGGTTTCCAACCATCTACGGAAAGGAATCCTGTGATGGCAAAGCGTTACGAACTCTCGGATGAGGCTTGGGCTGTGGTTGCTGATCTCTTCACCGAAACCCATGGCCGGGGGCGGCCCCGCCTGAGCGACCGCCTGATGCTCGATGGCGTGCTCTGGGTGCTCTGCTCAGGTGCTGCGTGGCGAGATATGCCGGAGCGCTTTGGCCCGTGGTCAACGGTGTATCAACGGTTTCGGGTTTGGCGAAACCAAGGCACGTTCGATCAGATGCTCATACGCTTGCACCTGAGGTTGAATGAGCAAGGTTTGATTGACCTACAGACCTGGATGATCGACTCAACTGCTGTACGCGCAACCCGAGCCTCATCAGGCGCCGGAAAAAAAGGGGGCTTGACGAGCCTGCCGATCACGCTCTAGGCCGCAGTCGCGGTGGCCTGACAACCAAAATCCACATGCTCTGCGACGCCAATGGGATACCGTTGCGCTTCCTCCTCTCTGGCGGTCAAGCCAGTGATATCAGCTACGCCCGCCCCCTGTTGGACGAGGTCAGCATTCCATCGAGCCAACGTGGCCGCCCGCGTAAACGCTGTAAATGGTTGCTTGCCGACAAGGGCTACGATGCCGAAGCGCTACGCCGTTATTGCGACCGATATCGAATACAACCCGTCATCCCGCTGCGCTCGATGAAGCGCAAACCCAAGCCTGGCTTACCAAGGCTGTTTGATCGGCCCAAGTACCGACAGCGCAACATCATCGAGCGCATGTTTGGCTGGCTGAAAGAGAACCGACGCATCGTGACGCGCTTCGACAAGCTCGCGAAAAGCTATGCCGCTATGGTCTCGCTGGCTTGTTCCATGCGGTGTTTGCGACATCTCTTTTCGTACAGAGCCTAGCTTCTCACTGCGCAAAATAATCGCCATGGCAGGCTTTTTTTTCCCGCTAAAGGCCATTGGCGAAGTAAAAAAACGAGAAATCTGCGCAAAAAAAAGCCCCGCACGTGCGGGGCTCAAGATTATTTTTTATTCGAAGACTATTTCTTCGCCTTCGACCTTGGCGGTAATCGTCGTCCCCGGCATGAACTGCCCTGCCAGGATCAACTGCGCCAGCGGGTTTTCGATCCAGCGCTGGATCGCGCGCTTCAGTGGACGTGCGCCATACACCGGGTCGTAGCCAATCGCGATCAGCTTGTCGATCGCCTCCGGGCTCAGTTCCAGCGACAGCTCGCGCTCGGCCAGACGGCTGCGCAGGCGGCCCAGCTGGATCTCGGTGATACCGGCGATCTGCTCACGGCCCAGCGGCTCGAACACCACCACCTCGTCGATCCGGTTGATGAACTCCGGCCGGAAGTGGTTACCCACCGCGTCCATTACCGCCGCACGCTGCGCCTCACGGTCGCCGACCAGCTCCTGGATCTGTGCCGAGCCGAGGTTGGAGGTCATGACGATGACCGTGTTGCGGAAGTCCACCGTACGGCCATGGCTGTCGGTCAGGCGACCGTCTTCAAGCACTTGCAGCAGCACGTTGAATACATCCGGGTGGGCCTTCTCGACCTCGTCCAGCAGCAATACGGTGTACGGCTTGCGGCGCACGGCTTCGGTCAGGTACCCGCCCTCTTCGTAACCTACATAGCCTGGTGGAGCACCGATCAGGCGAGCCACGGAATGTTTCTCCATGAACTCAGACATATCGATACGCACCATGGCCTCTTCGGTGTCGAACAGGAACTCGGCCAAGGCTTTGCACAGTTCGGTTTTACCTACACCGGTCGGGCCAAGGAACATGAACGAACCACTTGGCCGGTTCGGGTCAGACAGCCCGGCCCGCGAACGGCGCACGGCGTTGGCCACGGCGGTCACGGCCTCGTGCTGGCCAATCACGCGCTGGTGCAGCAGCGCTTCCATTTTCAGCAACTTGTCGCGCTCGCCTTCGAGCATCTTCGACACCGGGATGCCGGTCCACTTCGAGACCACTTCGGCGATCTCTTCCTCGGTGACCTTGTTGCGCAGCAGCTGGTTTTCGCTCTTGCCGTGCTGGTCGACCATCTGCAGGCTGCGCTCCAGGTCCGGGATCACCCCGTACTGCAGCTCGGCCATACGGCTCAGGTCGCCTTTGCGGCGGGCAGCTTCAAGCTCCTGACGGGCTTGCTCGATTTTTTGCTGGATCTGCGCCGAGCCCTGTACTTCGGCTTTTTCCGACTGCCAGATCTCTTCCAGGTCGGAGTACTCACGCTCCAGCCGCTGGATTTCTTCATGAAGTTTCTCGAGGCGTTTTTTCGCCGCCTCGTCTTCTTCTTTTTTCAGCGCCTGGGATTCGACCTTGAGCTGAATCAGACGACGGTCGAGACGGTCGAGCACCTCAGGCTTGGAGTCGATCTCCATACGGATGCGGCTGGCCGCTTCGTCGATCAGGTCGATGGCCTTGTCCGGCAGTTGGCGATCGGTGATATAGCGGTGGCTGAGCTTGGCGGCGGCAATGATCGCACCGTCGGTGATGGCCACCTTGTGGTGCACTTCATAGCGCTCTTTCAGGCCGCGGAGGATGGCGATGGTGTCTTCCTCGCTCGGCTCCTCGACCAGCACCTTCTGGAAGCGTCGCTCGAGCGCCGCGTCCTTCTCGATGAACTGGCGGTACTCGTTGAGCGTAGTGGCGCCAACACAGTGCAGCTCGCCACGGGCCAGTGCAGGTTTGAGCATGTTACCGGCGTCCATGGCGCCCTCGCCTTTACCAGCGCCAACCATGGTGTGCAGCTCGTCGATGAACAGAATGATCTGCCCTTCCTGCTTGGACAGCTCGTTGAGCAGGCCTTTGAGGCGCTCTTCGAATTCGCCGCGATACTTGGCGCCAGCAATTAGCGCACCCATATCCAGGGCGAGCAGGCGCTTGCCTTTGAGGCCGTCCGGCACTTCGCCGTTGATGATGCGCTGGGCCAGGCCTTCGGCGATGGCGGTTTTACCCACGCCAGGCTCGCCGATCAGCACCGGGTTGTTCTTGGTCCGGCGTTGCAATACCTGCACGGTGCGGCGGATTTCGTCGTCACGGCCGATCACCGGGTCAAGCTTGCCTTCTTCGGCACGCTTGGTCAGGTCGACGGTGTACTTGTCCAGGGCCTGACGCGACTCTTCGACGTTGGCGTCGTTGACGGCCGCACCGCCACGCAGGTTATTGATGGCGTTTTCCAGGGCTTTCTTGCTCACGCCCTGGCCGAGCAGCAGTTTGCCGACCTTGCTGTTCTCGTCCATGGCCGCCAGCAGCACCAGTTCGCTGGAGATGAACTGGTCACCCTTCTGCTGGGCCAGACGGTCGGCCTGGTTGAGCATGCGCGCCAGGTCCTGCGACATGTTGACGTCGCCGGTCGGGTTCTGGATTTTCGGCAGTTGGTCGAGCTCTTTGCTCAACGCCTTGCGCAGGCTGTTGACGTCAAAGCCGACCTGCATCAGCAGCGGCTTGATCGAACCACCTTGCTGGTCGATCAGCGCTTGCAGCAGGTGCAACGGCTCGATGGCCGGGTGGTCCATGCCCACCGCCAGAGATTGCGAGTCAGATAACGCTAATTGCAGTTTGCTGGTTAATCGGTCTATTCGCATGGGGATACCTTCCTAAATAAGGGCAGGCCGGAGCGATGGACACACCTGATGAAGAAACCTGCCAGAGATGACTAATAGATAAGGCTTATTCTGGGAGTTTCAAGCTTAGCTGGGTTGATCGAGATCAGTTGCGGGAATGTCCTACCAGAACGATGACTGCATGAGGAGCTGGCAATGCTGGGGCGCCGGACCGGTCGGCAAGGGCTGCAACGCAGCCCCGGCACTCTCAAATCAGACGCAGAGCGGATCGAGCCAAACCAGCGAAGCGAAGCGCCCACCCTGCGGAGTGCGCCGGTAGGAATAGAAGCGTGGGTCGCTGACCGTGCACAGGCCACCACCATAAACAGCAGTGATGCCGTGCGCCGCAAGGCGAATACGCGCCAGCTGATAGATGTCAGCCAGCAGCTTACCCGGACGCTCACCCGGCACGAATGCTTCGGCGGCTTGCGGGTGCTCGGCAGTGAAGGCGTCACGGACTTCTTCGCCTACTTCGAATGCGCTCGGGCCAATGGCCGGGCCGAGCCAGACCAGCACCTGATCGGCCGGCACTGCCAGGCGCTCGAGAGTAGCCTCGAGCACGCCGCCCGCCAGCCCGCGCCAGCCGGCATGGGCTGCGGCAACGCGGGTACCGGCGCGATCGCAGAACAACACTGGCAGGCAGTCGGCGGTCATCACCGTACAGGCAATGTGCGCCTGGTCGGTCCAGCTCGCATCGGCTTCCATCACCTGCGCCGGGTCAGCATCAGCCACCACCACGCCGTGGACTTGCTTGAGCCAGGCGGGATGAATGTCGAATTGCTCACTGAGGCGTCGGCGGTTTTCGCTGACGGCAGCCGGGTCGTCGCCGACATGATCGCCAAGGTTGAAGCTGTCGTACGGCGGCAGGCTGACGCCACCCGCACGGGTGGTGACGCAGGCGCGCACCGTGGCCGGGGCCGGCCAATCGGGGTGCAGCAGTTGCGTCAGACCGTTCATCCGATAAAGCTGTCGCGGTCTTCCTGGAGCAGTTCCAGCAAGCCGACGAAGTCTTCCGGCAGGGCCGACTTCCATTGCATCCGCTCACCCGTGAGCGGGTGATCGAGGGCGAGGAAGCGTGCGTGCAGGGCCTGACGCGGGAAGGTCTTCAGCGCCGTGACCATTTCCGGCTCGGCCGCAGGCGGGATGCGGAAGCGACCGCCGTAGGTCTGATCACCAATCAGCGGATAGCCGACGTGGGCCATGTGCACGCGGATCTGGTGCGTACGGCCGGTCTCCAGCTTGACCCGCACATGGGTGTGCGAACGGAAGCGGGTGAGCACGCGGTAGTGGCTGACGGCAGGCTTGCCGGTCTCGGTCACCGCCATGCGCTGACGCGAGCCACCGTGGCGGCCGATCGGGGCATTGATGGTGGCACCGGAGGTGACCACGCCAATCACGATGCACTCATAGATGCGGCTGACACTGCGGCTCTGCATCTGCTCGACCAGCTTGGTCTGCGCCTGCAGGGTCTTGGCCACCACCATCAGGCCGGTGGTGTCTTTGTCCAGGCGGTGGACAATGCCCGCACGCGGCACGTTGACGATGTCTGGCACGTGGTGCAGCAAGGCATTGAGCAGGGTGCCATCGGCATGCCCGGCAGCCGGGTGAACAACCAGCCCGGCAGGCTTGTTGATCACCAGGATCTGCTCGTCTTCGTAGACGATGTTCAACGGGATGTCCTGGGCGATCCACTCGCCCTGGGCTTCCTGCTCGGCCTCAAGGACCAGCTTGGCACCGCCATAGACCGGATCGCGTGGACGCACGACTTGACCGTCGACCGTCAGACGGCCGTCCTTGATCCAGGTGGTCAGGCGCGAACGCGAGTACTCGCCGAACAGTTGGGCGGCGATCTGGTCGAGGCGCTGGCCGCCCATTTCGGACGGGACCTCTTCGCTAAGTTGGATGATCTCGGACATGCTCGATTCGGCTGGCGCACAGCCTTTGGTTTCAACTGCGCGCTTGTGGTTAAATACGGCTTCTTTTGCCCTGGGGTCAACCCGGGGGCGCTCATCATAACAGGACGGCACCGCCCAAGACAGCGGCCGTCAAAGGACGCAAGCCGCCATGCAAGTGAAACACCTGCTGCTGATCGCCCTCCTCGGGCTTACCGCTGCCTGTTCCTCGAACAAGGAAGTGATTGACGAGAACCTCAGCGAAGCCGAGTTGTACCAGCAGGCGCAGGCCGACCTGGACAACAAGAGCTACACCAGTGCCGTCAACAAGCTCAAGGCCCTGGAATCGCGCTACCCGTTCGGCCGTTACGCCGACCAGGCCCAGCTCGAGCTGATCTACGCCAACTACAAGAACACCGAGCCAGAGGCTGCCAAGTCGGCTGCCGAGCGCTTCATCCGGCTGCACCCGCAGCACCCGAACGTCGACTACGCCTATTACCTCAAGGGTCTGACTTCGTTCGACCAGGACCGTGGCCTGCTGGCGCGCTTCCTGCCGTTGGACATGACCAAGCGTGACCCGGGCGCTGCCCGCGACTCCTATAACGAGTTCGCCCAGCTGACCAGCCGCTTCCCCAACAGCCGCTACGCGCCTGACGCCAAGCAGCGCATGATCTACCTGCGCAACCTGCTGGCCGCCTACGAAATCCACGTTGCCGACTACTACATGAGCCGCCAGGCCTATGTCGCTGCGGCCAACCGTGGCCGTTACGTGGTCGAGAACTTCCAGGAAACCCCATCGGTCGGTGACGGCCTGGCGGTGATGGTCGAGGCTTACCAGCATCTGCACCTGGACGAGCTGGCCAATACCAGCCTGGAAACCCTCAAGCTCAACTACCCAGATCACCCAAGCCTGGTCGACGGCAGCTTCGAGCCCAAGCAAGCTGATGGTGATCAGCGTTCGTGGCTGTCCAAGGCGACCCTGGGCCTGATCGAGACCGACACGCCGCTGCCGCCAGGTGAGACCCGCGCCAATCAGGACGTGGTTCGCCAGTTCAAGGATGCCCGTTCGGAGATTCCGCAAGACTTGCTGCCTAAAGATGAAGACGGTGATCCGATTCTGCCGGCCGGTCCGAAAGAAGCCGAAGAGAGCCGGTCGTGGTTCAGCTACGCAACCTTTGGTCTGTTTGATTGATTTGAGATGGTTGGGGCCGCTCTGCGGCCCCAAAAATCACAAGTCAAAAAAGAAAGGGAAGCCCAAGGCCTCCCTTTTTTTTTGCCCGCGTCCTAGACTGTCGGCTCATCTTCTCGACCAAGCTGGACACCATGGTTCGCCTACTTTTCTGGATCGCCCTGATCGCCGCCGCGTTCTGGCTGTGGCGCAAATTCAAGCTCAGCCAGCAGGCGCGCCCCGCGCAGCGCCTGGATGACCCGCTGACCATGGTGCGCTGCGCGCACTGCGGCGTGCACCTGCCCAATGACCGGGCGCTGCACCGTGGCAATCAGTGGTACTGCAGCCCTGCCCATCTGGAGCAAGGCCCGAAAGACTGATCAATGGTCTGCTCCGGCGAAGCCGCTGTAACCCGGTTACAGCGGCTTTTTCATGCCCGCCCGCTGAACACACATACCCGTAGCCGACCCATCCGCTCCATTTACGACCCCCTCCCCGCCTCAACTCTTGACCCACCGGCGGCAAATTCGCTAAATCCTATTTATCCGCATAAATATGAAAAATAGCCCGCATGCTCAAACCCAAGCGCAAACGTCAGAAGCTGTCGGACATGATCGTCGAGTCGGTCAAGCGCTCGATCGTCACCGAGGCGCTGCACCCCGGTGACCGTCTGCCGACCGAGCGCGAGCTGATGGAGCACTTCGAATGTTCCAAGGGCACCGCTCGCGAAGCGCTCAAGGCGCTCGAGGTCGAGGGCCTGGTCAGCACCCGCACCGGCCCGAGCGGCGGCGCCTACCTCAATGAAGTCGGCACCGAACCGGCCAGCCGTGCGCTGCGCAACTACCTGCATTTTCAGCACCTGGATGGCGAGCAGGTGTACCAACTGCGCAAAGTCATCGAGGTCGAGCTGGCGGTTTCAGTGATGGGCCGCCTCAGCGAGGCCGACTACGCCGCGCTGCAAGCCAACATCGATTTCTGCAGCACCCCGGAAGACAGCGAAGAAGGCCAGCGCGAGCAGCGTTTGGCCGAGCTTGAGTTTCATACCCTGCTGGCCGGGCGCTGCGCCAACCCGCTGCTGAGCTTCATGGCGGTGTTTCTCAACGACCTGCTGCGCGACCTGGTGGTGCTGAAAAAAGCCTACCTGCCCAAGCGCCAGCAGTTCGCCGCGGCCAACATCGACTATCACAAGCAGCTGCTCGATGCCCTGCGCGCCAACGATGAAGCCGCCGTGCGCCGCTTGATGCACGAGCACATGTGCGACGCCGAACACCACATGACCGCGCTGGAAGGCGAAGTCGCCCGCAACTTCCTCCTGGAGTTCAGCCACAACCACTGATTCGCCTGGACAGAGGCCTGCACACAGGCCCGGCCGTACCCGCTTTGTCATTGCCACTCCTGCCTAATAACCACAAACAAGGAGTTACTCATGCAAAGACGTACCCTGCTCAAAGCAGGCCTTGCCCTCGGCGCCCTCGGCAGCCTCCCGTTGGGAGCGTCGCGGGTGTTCGCCGAGCAACCGTTGACCTTCTATGGCCTCAAGTCGATGTCCGGGCCGTTTGCCAGTTACGGCAAATACGCCGACATGGGCTCGCGCCTGGCGATTGCCGAGCACCCACAGCTGCTCGGCCAGCCGCTCAAGTACAAGGTCATCGATACCGAGGGCAACGCCGGCAAGGCGGTACGCAAGGTCCAGGAAGCCATCGGCCAGGACGGAGCGCGGTTCTTTCAAGGCTGCACGCTGTCGTCCTCGGCGCTGGCGGTGTCGAAGGAAATCAACAAGGCCGGCGGCGTGTTCATGACCCCGGTCGGAGCCGACGAGATCACCGGCAAGGACTGCAACAGCTCTACCTTTCGCTGGTCGGTGCCGACCTACGGCGCCATTCGCGAGACCCTGGTGCCGCTGATCAAGCTGCTGCCCGAGGCCAAGCGCTGGTACACCATCACCCCGCAGTACGTGTTTGGCGATGCCCTGCTGGACAACGCACGCAAGGTCTTCAGCGAACACGGCATCGAGCACATCGGCAACAGCTACCACTCGCTGCAGGAGCAGGAGTTCTCCGGCTACCTGACCAACGCCATTGCCGCCAAGCCGGACGTACTGGTGCTGCTCAACTTCGGCAGCCAGTCATCCAATGCCCTGCGCCAGGCGGTCAACTTCGGCATCAAGGACAGGATGAAAGTGCTGCTGGTGTGGTCGGCCGGGCTCGATCAATTCCAGGAGCTGGGCAGCGATGTACTGGAAGGCGTGTACCTCGGCGCGCAGTACTGGCATCAGGTCGACACCCCGCTCAACCGCGAGCTGGTCGCGGCCACGCGCAAGGCCTACGGCATCAACCCCAATTACCCGCTGGCGGCCGACTACATCGGCACACGGGTCATGCTCGAAGCCATCATCAAGGCCAACAGCCTCGACGGCGCCGCAGTGTCCAAAGCCCTGCAGGGCATGAGCTTCCAGGGCCCGACCGGCGACGAGCTGATCCGCCCGGGTGACCATCAGGTGCTCAAGGACTACTACCTGCTGCGCGGCAAACCTCAAGCGCAGATGCGTGATGACGATGACCTGGCCGAAGTGCTGCACGCCGGCCGGTCGTTCATCGAGGTCTCTCAAACCGGTTGCGCCCTGGCCTGACGCCACGCCTTCCCACTCGACAAAATTGCAGGCGCGCGGCGCGCTGCAGAGGGCACGTTCATGCTCGATTTGTACCTGTTCCAGCTGCTCAACGGCCTTGGCCTGGGGATGATCTACTTCCTCATTGCCGTGGGCCTGACAATCATTTTCGGCTTGCTCAATTTCGTCAACTTCGCCCACGGTGCGTTTTTTCTGCTGGGTGCCTACCTGTGCTACACCGCCGTGGCGCTGACCGGCAACTTCTGGCTGGCGCTGCTGATCGCGCCGCTGGCGGTTGCCGCGCTGGCCTGGGTGGTTGAGCGGGTGCTGATCAAGCGCATCTACCACTTGCCGCACACCTTCCAGATTCTCGTCACCCTTGGTATCGCGCTGATCATTCAGGAAGCCTCGGTGCTGATCTGGGGCCCGGTCGGCAAGCACATCGCGGTGCCGCCGGAGCTGCGCGGGGTGCTGATCATCGGCGACTTCATCTACCCCTATTACCGCCTGTTCCTGATCGGCTTCGCCGCCTTGATCGGCCTTGGCCTGTGGCTGCTGCTGGAGCGCACCCGCTTCGGCGCCCTGGTGCGAGCCGGCAGTGAAAGCACCGAGACGGTGTCGCTGCTGGGCACCAACATCTTCCGCCTGTTCTCGCTGACCTTTGCCCTTGGCGTGGGCCTGGCGGGCGTGGCCGGGGTGCTGTTTGCGCCACTGCGCGGGGCTCAGCCGTTCGTTGGCCCGGAGATTCTCGGCATCGCCTTCGTCGTGGTGGTGATCGGCGGCATGGGCTCGTTTGGCGGTGCGCTGGTTGGCGGCCTGCTGGTCGGGGTGGTGCAAAGCATGATGAGCAGCCTCTGGCCGCAAGGCGCCAGCCTGATGATCTACGGCGCGATGGCGGCGGTGATCCTGGTTCGTCCCTACGGCCTGTTCGGGAGAGCATGAACATGACTGAGAAAAATCCACTGGCCGTGGCCAAAGGGCATGGCCCGGCGCTGCTGCTGTTGCTGCTCGTGACCCTGATCGGCCTGCCGCTGATCCTGCCGTCGACCACCCTCGCCACCGAGATCCTGATCTTTGGCCTGGCCGCGCTGGCCTGCAACCTGCTGCTGGGCTACACCGGCCTGCTCTCGTTCGGCCAGGGCATCTTCTTTGGTGCCGGTGCCTACGGCGCGGCGCTGCTGATGATCCACCTGCAATGGGGCATGCTCGGCGCGCTGGTTGGCGCGGCGCTGTTCGGCGCGCTGCTGGCCTTGCTGGTCGGTGCGCTGGCGATTCGGCGCAAGGGCATCTACTTCGTCATGCTGACCCTGGCCTTCAGCCAGATGGCGTACTTTCTGGCCTACACCCTGAGCGGCTGGACCGGCGGCGACAACGGCCTGCTCGACGTGCCACGGCCGAACATCACGGTTGCCGGGCATGTGTTGCTCGACCTTGCCGACCCGCGCCACTTCTACGCGTTTGTCGCGCTGCTGTTCCTGCTGATCTTTGCCGGCGCCCTGCGGGTGATCCGCTCACCGTTCGGCAGCACCTTGCTGGCGATCCGCGAAAACGAAGCCCGCGCTGCGGCCATCGGCTATGACATTCGCCACTTCAAGATCCTGGTGTTCATGTTGTCTGGCGCCATCACCGGTATCGCCGGCGCGCTGTACGCGATGCTGCTGCACTTTGCCCCGCTGTCGAACATCGACCTGATGATGAGTGAAAACATCCTGATCATGACCATCGTCGGCGGCACCGGCTCGCTGTTCGGCTCGTTGCTCGGTGCCGGCGCGATCGTGCTGCTCGGGGACGTGCTGTCGGAGCTGTGGCCGCGCTGGCTGATGCTGCTGGGGGTGATCCTGATTCTGGTGGTGGTGTTCATGCGCGGTGGGCTTTGGGGTGGCCTGGCTGATCTGGCCAAGCGCCTGCGCCCTTCGCCTGGCGTCGATGGCAAAACCAAGGAGCAGCTGTAATGAGCGAATTCCTCCTCGAAACACACAACCTGCAACTGGCCTACGGGCCGTTCCATGCCGTCGATGGCGTCGACCTGAAAGTCCGTGCCGGCACCATCCACACCGTGATCGGGCCCAACGGTGCCGGCAAGACCAGCCTGTTCCACTGCCTCACCGGTGAGCGCCAGGCCACCGCCGGCAAGATCCTCCTCAACGGCCAGGATATCGTCCGCAAACCGTCTCACGGCCGCGTCGCTCTGGGCATGGCGCGCTCGTTCCAGCTCACCAGCCTGTTCCAGAACCTCAGCGTGCGCGAGAACCTGCGCCTGGCCGCGCAGGGCCGCGATGGCCTTGGCGCGCTCAACTTCTGGCGCAGCGTCGAGCACAAGCGCAGCCATTGGGACACCGCTGACCAAGTGCTCGAACGGCTCAAGCTCAACGGCCGCGCCGAGACCCTCGCTGGCGAGCTGTCGCACGGCCAGCAGCGGGTGCTGGAAGTCGGCATGTCGATCTGCGCCAAGCCCACCTTGCTGATGCTCGACGAGCCCACCTCGGGCATGGGCATCGATGACATCCCGGTGATGACCGACCTGATCTGCGACCTGGGCCGCGACCACACCGTGCTGCTGATCGAACACAACATGAGCATCGTCATGTCGATCAGCCAACGCATTACCGTCATGAGCCACGGCCAGATCCTGGTCGAAGGCACCCCGGATCAGGTGCGCAACGACGAACGCGTGCGTACCGCCTACCTTGGAGAGGCCGCCTGATGCTCAGCGTCGAATCGATCCATTCCTACTACGACAAGAGCCATGTGCTCGAGGGCGTTTCGCTCAAGGTCGAGGCCGGCGAGCTGGTGACCCTGCTCGGGCGTAACGGCGCCGGCAAGACCACCACCCTGCGCAGCATTCTCGGCATCGTCCGCCCGCGCCAGGGCCAGATTCACTTCAACGGCCAGCCGCTGGTCGGTCGCGAGATCTTTGACATCGCCCGCCAGGGCATCGCGCTGGTGCCGGAGCACCGCGGCATCTTCCGCCAGCTGGACGTCGAAGAGAACCTCAAGATCGCCGCGCGCAAGCACAGCCGCTGGCAGCTGGAGGACGTTTACGCGATGTTCCCGCGGCTCAAGGAACGTCGCCGCAACAGCGGCTTTGCCCTGTCCGGTGGCGAGCAGCAGATGCTGGCGATTGCCCGCGCGCTGCTCAATGGGCCCAAGCTGCTGATCCTCGACGAGCCGACCGAAGGCCTGGCCCCGGTGATCGTCGACGAACTGGTGAAGATCCTGCGGCGGATCAAGGACGAAGGCCTGTCGATCCTGCTGGTCGAGCAGAACCTCAAGGTCTGCGACGCCCTCGCCGACCGTCACTACGTGCTGGAACAAGGCCGCGTGGCCTATCAGGGCAGCGCCGAGCAGTTCCGCGCCGACCCGAGCATCAAGAACCGCTACCTGGCCTTGAGCGCCTGAAGGAGACCGACCATGAACAGCCAAAACCCTATCGATCCAGCGCAAGCAACACTAGGCCAGGGCGCCTTGATCAGCCGCGAGCGCCTCTGGCAGTCGCTGATGGACCTCGCCCGCCTCGGTGCCACCGCCAAGGGCGGCGTGTGCCGGCTGGCCCTGACCGACCTCGACCGCCAGGCGCGCGACCTGTTCGTGCAATGGTGCACCGAGGCGGGCTGCAGCGTCAGTGTCGATGCCATCGGCAATATCTTCGCCCGCCGTCCGGGGCGCAACCCGGACCTGGCGCCAGTGATGACCGGCAGCCATATCGACACCCAGCCCACCGGCGGCAAGTTCGACGGTTGCTACGGGGTGATGGCCGGGCTGGAGGTGATCCGCACCCTCAACGACCTCGGCCTGCAAACCGAAGCACCGCTGGAAGTGGTGGTGTGGACCAACGAAGAAGGCTCGCGCTTCCCGCCGTGCATGATGGGTTCCGGGGTATTTGCCGGCAAGTTCGACCTCGACGAGACCCTGGCCAAGCGCGACGAGCAAGGCCTGTCAGTCGGCGCCGAACTTGCGCGCATCGGCTACGCCGGCCCGCGTGTGCCCACCGGCCATGCGGTCGGCGCCTACTTCGAGGCGCATATCGAACAAGGCCCGGTGCTGGAAGACCAGCGCACCACCATTGGCGTGGTGCAGGGTTGCCTCGGGCAGAAGTGGTTCGACCTGGTGTTGACCGGCGTCGAAGCCCACGCCGGGCCTACGCCGATGCACCTGCGCAAGGATGCACTGGTCGGCGCCGCCGATGTAGTCAGCGCGGTCAACCGCATCGCCCATGCCCATCAACCGCATGCCTGCGGCACGGTCGGCTGCCTGAGCCTGCATCCTGGCTCGCGCAACGTGATCCCCGGCCAGGTGCACATGACCATCGACCTGCGTCACCTCGACCCGCAGCAGCTCGATGCGATGGTCGCCGAGGTGCGCGCGGTGATCGAAGCCACCACGGCCAAGCATGGCCTGAGCTTCGAGCTGACGCCAACCGCTGACTTCCCGCCGCTGTATTTTGCCGAGCAGTGTGTCGACGCTGTGCGCCAGGGCGCAGTCGCGCTGGGCCTGAGCCATCTGGATATCGTCAGCGGCGCTGGCCACGATGCGATCTTCGTCGCCGAGCTGGGCCCGGCGGGGATGATCTTCGTGCCGTGCGAAGGCGGCATCAGCCACAACGAAATCGAAAACGCTGCGCCGCAGGACCTGGCCGATGGCTGTGATGTACTGCTGCGGGCAATGGTCCAGGCCGCCAATCAGGGAGCCCATTGAGATGACCGGCAAAACCGCTATCGGAGAGTTCACCGCCGTCGAGCTGCTCGACCTGTATCAACGGCGCCAGCTGTCTCCGCTCGAGGTGATCGATGACGTGCTGACCCGCATCGACCAGCACAACCCGGCCGTCAACGCCTACTGCCATGTCGATGCCGAAGGCGCCCGCGCCGCCGCGAGAGCCAGCGAGCAGCGCTGGCAGCGCGGCGAGCCCTGTGGCCGCCTGGATGGCTTGCCGACCTCGATCAAGGACCTGACCCTGACCCGTGGCATGCCCACCCGCAAGGGCTCGCTGACGTCTTCGGCAGCTGGGCCATGGGACATAGACGCGCCGTTCAGCGGGTTCATGCGCGAAGCCGGCGCGGTGCTGCTGGGCAAGACCACCACGCCTGAGTTCGGCTGGAAGGGTGTCACCGACAACCCGCTGTATGGCATCACGCGCAACCCGTGGGATACACGCCTGACTGCCGGCGGCTCATCGGGCGGTGCGGCGGCGGCAGCGGCGCTCAATCTCGGCGTGTTGCACCAGGGCAGCGATGCCGGCGGCTCGATCCGCATCCCCTGCGCATTCACTGGCACCTTCGGCATCAAACCAACCTTTGGTTATGTGCCGCAGTGGCCGACCAGTGCCATGACCATCCTCTCGCACCTCGGGCCGATGACGCGCACGGTCGACGATGCTGTGCTGATGCTCGACTGTGTGGCTCGCCCCGATCCGCGCGACGGTCTCGCCGGAGCACCGCGCCAGCGCCCCTGGCTGGCCGCAGAGCAGGACTTGAGCGGGCTGCGCATCGGCTACAGCGCCGACTTCGGTTACGTCAGCGTCGACCCGCAGATTCAGGCTCTGACCGCTCAGGCAGTGCAGCGTCTGGCGCGATTAGGGGCGCAGGTCGAAGAAGTCGACCCAGGTTTTGCCGATCCGCTGGCAACCTTCAATACCCTGTGGTTCGCCGGCGCGGCGCGGCTGGCCAGCCAGTTGACGTCAGCCCAGCGCGAGCTGCTCGATCCGGGCCTGCGCTGGATTGCCGAGCAAGGCGCGGCCATCAGTCTCGAGCAGTACACCGCAGCGCTGGAAGCACGGGCTGAGCTGGTGGCGCGGATGAACGCCTTCCATCAGCGCTACGACGTGCTGGTGTCGCCAATGATGCCGCTGGTGGCGTTTGCCGCCGGGCACAACGTGCCGCCAGGGTCGGGATTGGAACAGTGGATGGAGTGGACGCCGTTCAGCTACCCGTTCAACCTGACCCAACAACCGGCAGCCTCGGTGCCGTGTGGCTTCACCCGCGAAGGGCTGCCGGTGGGACTGCAGGTGGTGGCCGGGCGCTTCGCCGATGAGCAGGTGCTGCGGGTGTGCAAGGCGTACGAGCAGCATTACCCGACTCGCCATCTGCAGGCTCCGGTTATCGGCTGAGGGGCGCCGGGGGCTGCTTTGCAGCCCCAAAAAATTCAAGCCAGCCGCCCGGCCGGGGCATATGGGGTGGGATCAATGATCGGCTCAACGCCCGTCAGCAAATCTACAAACAGCTGGCACGAAGCCGGCGCCAGCACCAGGCCGTTGCGGTAATGCCCGCAGTTCAGCCACAGCCCGGCATGCCCCGGCACCGGGCCGATATACGGCACACCCTCGGGTGAGCCTGGACGCAGACCGGCCCAGTGCGCCACCGGGGTGGCGTCAGCAAGCCCGGGCAACAGCTCAACGGCGGAGGCCTTGAGACTCTCCAGTGCCTGCTCGGTCGGGGTCTTGTCGTAGCCAGCATGCTCCAGCGTACTGCCGATGAGGATATGCCCGTCGCGCCGCGGGATGGCATAGCGGCCCTTGGCCAGAACCATGCTCGGCAAAAAGTCTTCGGCGCACTTGTAGAGGATCATCTGGCCCTTGACCGGTTCGACCGGCAAGGTCAGGCCCAGCGTGGCCAACAGGTCACCACTCCAGGCGCCCGCGCTGAGCACCACGTCATCGGCTTCGAGCAGGCCCTCGGCCGTATGCACACCGCTGATGCGCCCGTCTTGCTGGGCAAAGCCAGTGATCTGGCAGTGCTCGCGCAGAGTGACATTGGGCAGAGCCGCCAGCGCTGCTTTCAACGACTTCACCAGCCGTGGATTGCGCACATTGGCCACTCCAGCCATGAAGATTGCCCGCGTGAAGCCGGCGCCGAGGCCCGGCACGGCGTCATATGCCGCCGAGATATCCACAGCCGTCAACGGCCGCTGCTCACGCACCGCCCACGCCAGCGCCTCGGCCTCGTCCTCAAGGTCCAGCCAGTACAGGCCGGTGACGTGCACCTCGGGGTCGACGCCGGTGCTGGCGAACAGGCGCTCGCCCAGCTGTGGATAAAACGCCTGTGACCAATGCGCCAACGCCGTGACTGCCGGGCTGTAGCGCCACGGATACAGCGGCGAGACGATGCCGCCACCGGCCCACGACGACTCGCGGCCGACTTCGCCTTGATCACACACCACCACCCGCTCGACCTTTGTCGCCAGGTTGAGCGCAGTCAGCAGGCCGATCACGCCACCACCGACAACCACCACTTGCTTGTTCATCTGTCGATCCAATACCTGAAAAAACCGAGCTACCCCGTCAACCGCTCCAGCAACCCGCAGCGTCCTGGCTGCCCGGGTTGCTGCGCACACCCGCCTGATCGAGCTGATAGTCAGCGCACTGATCCTGCGCCATCAAGCCGGTCGGCAAGCGCTGCGCCTGCAGGCGGAAGCTGGCGTCATCGCGTTGCAACTGCAGACGGTAATAGCGGCTGTCGGCGGGCAAGCTCACTTGATGCTGGTCAGTGTCGCTGTACTGGCCGCTGCGCGCATGGTGGCGCTCCAGGCGCAACGCAGCGTCGTGCAGCAGGCCGACCACTTCGCTGCGGGCGGCGCGGCGCAATTGTTCGTTGTAAGCGGGGTAGGCAATGGCTGCCAGAATGCCGCTGACGGCGACGACAATCAACAACTCGATCAGGCTCAGGCCTTGCTGCATATCATTGCTCCTGCACTCTTTGCCGCCAGAGGATTCTTTGCAGTGCCTGCGACGGGTCGGCGGGCTGCGCGTATACGGCTTCGAGCACATGCCGCACGCGGGTTTGCTGACTGACTGCGGTCACTCGGTAGAGGGTGGCCTGGGTGCCCACGGGCAGGTGTGCGGGCCGGTCGCTTTGGCCAAGGTTTTGCAGGTTGAACCAGCCCTGCCCGGCTGCCTGCCAGTCGCCACCAGCGGCGTTTACGTCATGGGAGTCGGCTGGCGGCGAGCAGAGCTGGCACTCGTTGGGTGGCGCCACGGCGAGCCGCGCTGCGCCCTCCAGCAAGACTGCCTCGGCCTGCTCCAGCGCTTGGCTGCTGGCCAGCAAAAGCCCGGCCATGCGTGTCTGCAGCACTGCTTCGCGCAAGGCGGCGGCAGCGAGCAGACCGAGCAGCAGGCTCAATATGAGAGCGGTCAGCAGCACCATGCCGCGTTGGCGCTTCATTGTTCTGGCAGCCGATTGCGTAGAGCTACGCTGATGGCGTACTGCTGTTCGAGATCGTGCTGTGGGTCGAACAGGCTTAGTTGCAGGTCGACCCGCTGGCCCTGCGCGTTCGTTACCAAGTTAGCGTGTAGGCTGCGCACATTGTCGATCAAAGCCTGCGGTGAGCCTCGGCGCACTACCCGCAGGCTGCCATCGCGCAGCTCGTAGGTGATGCGGCTGACCGGCAAGGCCAGGGTCTGCTCGTCACCCTCGTGGACGTCGGCCCTGACCTGAGCCCAACTGCGGCAATCACTCAACACCGTCCAGTCGGCCCGGCTACCGCTGCCGGGCAACTGCCCCACCAACAGACTCAGTTGTGCGCCGCCCTGGCTGATTTGCACAGGCCTGGCAAAGGCGGCCGCTGCGCTGGGTGAGTCGAAGTCGCTGGCGTACAAGCGCAAACAGCCGAACATACCGGTCATGCGGATATCCTGGGCGATCCGTTGCAGTGCCAGGCGAGCATCCTCTTGCTGGTGCGCCAGCGCGCCCTGCAAGCGCCAGGCTTGAACAGTGGCGACAAACACCTGGCTCGCTGCGGCCAGCAGCATCAAGCCCAAGGCCAGCGCGAGCAGCCCTTCGAGCAGGCTGAAACCCGCCTGACTGCCGTTCATGGCCAGCCCTGCAGGCTTACGCCCTGATGCTCCGGGTCACGCGCATCGGGCCAGTCGACGATGACCTTCAGCGATGACCCTGAACTTCGCACCCAGCCCTCGGCCTGCGCGCCAAGGGCCAGCCTTACCTGCGCCTGCCATTGTCCTGAATCCTCCACTGACCCGCCCGCCCTCGCCTGCTCCAGCAGGCTCTGGGCGAGATAGGTCGCCTGGCTGTGCTGCCGAGCGCTGGCCATAGCCTGCAATGCCTTGACCTGTAAAGCCGCTGCCGCAAACAGGCCAAGCGCCAGCGCCAGCATGCCCAGCATGACCTCGAGCAGCGTGATGCCCTGCTGTCCTTTGCGCATCCATGCGCTCCTTGGGAAATTTCCCGCAATGTGCCAGCCAAGTGGCCGACTGGACCTCATGTCCGCCGTACCTGAAGCTACAGCGAAGCACTTCCAGGGAGGAATGCACGGTGCGGCAACACGGGGCAACACTGATACAAATGATGTTGGCGCTCGCGCTGGTCGCGGTTCTGGCGCAGCTGGCGACGCCGTCCTACACCGCGCTCAGCCAGGACTTGCAACGGGCGGCAGCGGCGCAACAGCTGCTCCAGGCCTTTCGCTCGGCACGTAGCCAGGCCTTGTTGCAGCAGCAGGCCGTGCGGGTCGAGCCATTGGAGGCAGGCTGGGGAGTGGGTTGGCGCGTGGTGGACGCGGATAGCGGGCTGTTACTGGCTGAGCAACGTTTACCGCAGCGGGTACGGATCGTTGGCAACTTGGCTGACGGTGTGCGCTTCAGCGCACAGGGCGTGCCATTGCGCGGTAACGGCGGGTTTCACGGTGGGAGTTTGCAGATATGCCCACACGCAGAAGGCGGGCAACCACGCCAGATCGTCCTGGCGCCCAGCGGCAGGGTGCGCCTGCGCACGGACATGGCCGTTGAGCCATTGTGCGCAGGCCCCTGAGGGCTGGCTCAGAGCAGCGAGCGCACCCGCAGTTCCTTGGGCATCGAGAAGGTCACGTTCTCCGGGCGCCCGTCGAGCTCTTCGGCACCGGTTGCGCCCCAGGCCGTGAGCTGCTCAAGCACGCCGCGCACCAGCACTTCAGGTGCCGAAGCACCGGCAGTGACACCCACCCGGCCAATGCCGTCGAACCAGCTTTGCTGCAGGTCCTCGGCGCCGTCGATCAGGTACGCCGGAGTGCCCATACGCTCGGCCAGCTCGCGCAGGCGGTTGGAGTTGGAGCTGTTCGGGCTGCCGACCACCAGCACCACATCGCACTCATCAGCCAATTGCTTGACCGCGTCCTGACGGTTCTGGGTGGCATAGCAGATGTCGTCCTTGCGCGGCCCGCCGATGTTGGGGAAGCGCGCGCGCAGGGCGTCGATAACCCGGCTGGTGTCGTCCATCGACAAGGTGGTCTGGGTAACGAAGGCCAGGTGATCAGGGTCGCGCACCTGCAGATTGGCCACATCTTTCTCGTCTTCGACGAGGTAGATGGAGCCACCGTTGCTGGCGTCGTACTGACCCATGGTGCCTTCGACTTCCGGGTGGCCGGCGTGGCCGATCAGGATGCACTCACGGCCATCGCGGCTGTACTTGGCCACCTCGATGTGGACCTTGGTCACCAGCGGGCAGGTGGCGTCGAACACCTTCAGGCCACGGCCTGCGGCCTCCTGGCGGACAGCCTGGGAGACGCCGTGGGCGCTGAAGATGACGATGACGTCGTCCGGCACCTGGTCGAGTTCTTCAACGAAGATCGCGCCACGGTTGCGCAGGTCTTCGACCACGAACTTGTTGTGCACCACTTCGTGACGCACGTAGATCGGCGGGCCGAACACTTCCAGGGCACGGTTGACGATCTCGATCGCCCGGTCGACCCCCGCACAAAAGCCGCGAGGGTTGGCGAGTTTGATTTGCATGCTCGGCTCCAGGCTTACAAGGCCTTCACCGCGAGGATCTCCACCTCGAAGCTCAGGGTCTTGCCAGCCAATGGGTGGTTGAAGTCGATCGTCACCTGGTGCTCGTCAAAGGCTTTGACCACTCCAGGCAGCTCGGCGTTGGCTGCATCATTGAAGATCACCAGCAACCCTTCGGACAGCTCCATGTCAGCGAACTGGGAACGCGGCATGATCTGCACGTTCTGCGGGTTAGGCTGGCCGAAGGCGTTTTCCGGGGGCACGCTGACGGTGCGCTTGTCGCCGGCCTTGAAGCCGAACAGCGCGGCTTCAAAACCCGGCAGCAGGTTGCCATCGCCAACCTTGAACACGGCCGGGGCCTTGTCGAAGGTGCTGTCGACGGTGTCGCCGTTTTCCAGGTGCAGGGCGAAGTGCAGAGTGACTTCGCTGTTCTGGCCGATACGGGTCTCAGTCATGCGCAGGCTCCTCGGACTTCTTGCTCTTGAACATATCCAGCGCCAGCATGACCGCGCCGACGCAAATCGCGCTGTCGGCGACGTTGAATGCCGGGAAGTAGTGCATGTTCTTCCAGTGGACCAGGATGAAATCGACCACATGACCGAGCACGATACGGTCGTACAGGTTACCCAACGCCCCGCCCAGCACCAATGCCAGCGCAACCGCGAGCCAGGTTTCGCTGCGACCAAGGCGCTTGAGCCAGACCACCAGTACCGAGCTGACCACAACAGCGATCAGGGCAAACAGCCAGCGCTGCCAGCCAGCGCCATCGGCCAGGAAGCTGAACGCAGCGCCGGTGTTGTAGGCCAGGGTCCAGCTGAAGTAGTCAGGGATGACTACGATCTGCTGGTACATGCTCAGGTTGCTGTTGAAGTACAGCTTGGTCACCTGGTCGACCACCACGATCAGCAGGCTCAACCACAGCCAGGCGAGGCGCCCGAAGCGCCCCACTGCAGGATTAGGCATAGTGACGCACCTCGCCCGCACCGCTCAGGTTGTCGACGCAACGCGCGCAGATTTCCGGATGCTCAGGGTTGGCGCCGACATCGGCGCGGAAGTGCCAGCAACGGCCACACTTGGCGTGACCGGACTTGACCACTTTCAGCTTGAGGCCTTCGACTTCGGTGGCCACGGCATCGGCCGGCGCCTGCACGAACGGCACCACGCTCGCAGCCGAGGTGATCAGCACGAAACGCAGTTCGTCGCCAAGCTTGGCCAGGTCAGCGCTCAGGCTTTCTTCGGCAAACAGGGTCACTTCGGCTTGCAGGTTGCCACCGATGGCCTTGGCCGCACGCTGGTTTTCCAGTTCCTTGTTGACCGCTGCCTTGACCGCCATGACCCGCTCCCAATAGGCGCGGTCCAGCTCGAAGCCTTCTGGCAGTTCGGTCAGGCCTTGGTACCAGGTGTTGAGCATCACCGACTCGTTGCGCTCGCCTGGCAGGTACTGCCACAGCTCGTCGGCGGTGAACGCCAGGATCGGCGCGATCCAGCGCACCAGCGCTTCGCTGATGTGGTACAGCGCGGTCTGGCACGAACGCCGGGCAACACTGTTGGCGCCGGTGGTGTACTGGCGGTCCTTGATGATGTCGAGGTAGAACCCGCCCAGCTCCTGCACACAGAAGTTGTGCACCTTGGAGTAGACGTTCCAGAAGCGGTACTCGCTGTAGTGCTCTTCCAGCTCGCGTTGCAGCAGCAGCGCGCGGTCCACGGCCCAGCGGTCCAGAGCGAGCATGTCTTCGGCCGGCAGCAGGTCGCGGGCCGGATCGAAGCCGGACAGGTTCGACAGCAGGAAGCGCGCGGTATTGCGGATTCGCCGGTAGGCGTCGGCGCTACGCTGGAGGATCTGGTCGGAGACGGCCATTTCACCGGAATAGTCGGTGGCCGAAACCCACAGGCGCATGATGTCGGCGCCGAGGGTGTCGTTGACCTTCTGCGGCTCGATGGTGTTACCCAGCGACTTGGACATCTTGCGGCCGTTCTCATCGACGGTGAAGCCGTGGGTGAGCAGCTCGCGGTAAGGCGCATGGTTGTCGATCGCGCAGCCGGTCAGCAGCGACGAGTGGAACCAGCCACGGTGCTGGTCGGAGCCTTCCAGGTACAGGTCGGCGCGCGGGCCGGTGGCGTGACCGATGTCATGCGAGCCACGCAGTACGTGCCAGTGGGTAGTACCGGAGTCGAACCAGACATCGAGGGTGTCGGTGATCTTGTCGTACTGGCCGGCTTCGTCACCGAGCAGTTCGGCGGCGTCGAGCTTGAACCAAGCTTCGATGCCCTCTTGTTCAACGCGCTTGGCGACCTCTTCCATCAGCTCGACTGTACGCGGGTGCAGCTCGCCGCTCTGCTTGTCGAGGAAGAACGGAATCGGCACACCCCAGTTGCGCTGACGCGAGATGCACCAGTCAGGGCGGTTGGCGATCATCGAGTGCAGGCGCGCCTGGCCCCAGGCCGGCACGAACTTGGTTTCTTCGATGGCTTTGAGCGCACGCTCACGCAGTGTGTCGCCGCTGGCCGGTTCGCGGTCCATACCGATGAACCACTGCGCGGTGGCGCGGTAGATCAGCGGGGTCTTGTGGCGCCAGCAGTGCATGTAGCTGTGGCTGATGGTTTCGGTGTGCAGCAGCGCACCGACTTCCTGCAGCTTGTCGACGATGGCTGGGTTGGCCTTCCAGATGAACTGGCCGCCAAACAGCTCGAGCGATGGCACGTAGACGCCATTGCTCTGCACCGGGGTGAGGATTTCGTCGTTGACCATGCCGTAGCGCTTGCAGGTCACGAAGTCGTCTTCGCCGTAGGCAGGTGCCGAGTGGACAACACCGGTCCCGGCGCCCAGCTCGACGTATTCAGCAAGGTAGACAGGCGACATACGCTCGTAGAACGGGTGACGGAAGTTGATCAGCTCCAGCGCTGAACCTGGCGCGGTGGCGATGACCGAGCCTTGCAGCTCCCAGCGCTTGAGGCATGCTTCGACCAGCTCTTCGGCCAGTACCAGCAGACGCTCGCCGGTGTCGACCAGGGCGTAGGTGAACTCCGGGTGGACGTTCAGCGCCTGGTTGGCGGGAATGGTCCACGGCGTGGTGGTCCAGATGACGATGGCGGCAGGCTTGGCCAGCGCGGCCAGGCCAAAGGCGCTGGCCAGCTTGTCGGCGTCGGCGATAGGGAAGGCGACGTCGATGGTCGAGGACTTCTTGTCGGCGTATTCGACTTCGGCTTCAGCCAGGGCCGAGCCGCAGTCGAAGCACCAGTTCACAGGCTTGAGGCCTTTGAACACGAAGCCTTGCTTGACGATTTCGGCCAGCGCGCGGATTTCGCCCGCTTCGTTGGCGAAGTTCATGGTCTTGTAGGGGTTGTCCCAGTCACCCAGCACACCCAGGCGGATGAACTCGGTCTTCTGCCCTTCGATCTGCTCGGCGGCATAGGCACGGCACAGCTCACGGGTCTGGTCCGGGCTCAGGTGCTTGCCATGGGTGACCTCGACCTTGTGCTCGATCGGCAGGCCGTGGCAGTCCCAACCCGGGACGTACGGCGCGTCGAAACCGGAGAGGGTCTTGGAGCGGACAATCATGTCCTTGAGAATCTTGTTCAGCGCATGACCGATGTGGATCTTGCCGTTGGCGTAGGGCGGGCCATCGTGCAGGACGAACTTGGGACGATCCTTGCCAATTTCGCGAAGCTTCTGGTACAGGCCAATGCTGTCCCAGCGCTGCAGGATCTGCGGTTCGCGCTGGGGCAGGCCGGCCTTCATCGGGAAGGCGGTGTCCGGAAGATTAAGCGTGGCTTTGTAGTCGGTCATTTCAGGCTCTTGGTTAGCGGTTGAGCGTGCCAGTGGGCACGTGCGGCGGCGATGTCCGCGTCGATCGCCGACTTCAGCGCCTCCAGGGAGGCGAATCGCTGCTCTTCGCGCAGCTTTTGGTGGAACTCCACCGTCAGACGCCGGCCATACAGGTCGCCGGCAAAATCAAGAAGATGAATCTCCAGGTGAGGACGACCATCACCAGCAACGGTGGGTCGTACCCCGATATTGGCAACACCCGGCCAGCGCGTGCCGTCGATCTCGGCGCTGGTCAGGTAGACCCCGCTGAGTGGGATGCGGCGGCGCTTGAGCTGGATGTTGGCGGTCGGCGTGCCGAGCTGACGAGCCAGCTTCTGGCCGTGCAGGACACGCCCGGTAATGGTGTACGGGCGGCCCAGCAGGTGTGCGGCCAGGGCAAAGTCAGCATTGGCCAGGGCGGTACGCACCTTGGTGCTGCTGACCCTCAAGCCGTCCTGCACGACCGTGTTGGCGGCCTCGACGGTAAAGCCGTACCTTTTGCCGGCCTCGACCAGAAAATCAAAGTCGCCGGCACGGTCGCAGCCAAAGCGGAAGTCGTCACCGACCTCCAGGTGGCGCACGCCAAGGCCATCGACCACGATCGTCTTGACGAATTCATCGGCGCTGAGCTGGCTCAGGCGCTGGTTGAAGGCCAGGCACAGGACCAGGTCGATGCCTTCGGCGGCCAGTAGCTGCACCTTGTCACGCAGCCGCGCCAGGCGTGCCGGCGCAGTCTCGGGGGCAAAGTACTCGCGCGGCTGTGGCTCGAAGATCACCACGCAGGTGGGCAGGCCTAACTCCCGGGCGCGGTCGCGCAGGCGCGCCAGGATTGCCTGGTGGCCACGGTGAACCCCGTCGAAGTTGCCAATGGTGGCGACACACCCCCGGTGCTCGGGGCGCAGGTTGTGAAGACCTCGAACCAGCTGCATAACGCGCTTCTTGCTCATAAAGTGGTCGATTATAACCACACCCGGGCGCTGGTGACAGGCAGCAGCGTCCCGGGGTGGCGACTAATGTGTAAAACCGACGCCTGGCCGCCTGGCACCTTAATGCAAGGCATTGCGGGCAAACTGCCGAGGGCGCAAGCCGCAGGCGAACAGGCAACCGAAATAGGTCACGACGCCGGCACCGATCAGGGCACCCAGGCGCAGGAAGCGTTCGAGCATGCCGCCCTCTTCCCAGGCTGGCATGTAATGCATGCCCAGCAGCAACACGGCCGACATCAGGCTGACCGCGAGGATCAGCTTGAGCAGGAACCGCGCCCAGCCTGGTTGCGGCTGGAACAGGTCCTGGCGGCGCAGGCGCCAGTACAGCAAGCCGGCGTTGAGGCAGGCGCCGATGCTGATGGCCAGGGCCAGCCCGGCATGGGCCAGCGGGCCGACCAGCACCAGGTTGAGCAGCTGGGTCGAGATCAGGGTGAAGATCGCGATCTTTACCGGCGTGCGGATGTTCTGCTGGGCATAGAAGCCCGGCGCAAGCACCTTGATCAGGATGATCGCCAGCAGGCCGACCGAGTAGGCGATCAAGGCGCGCTGGGTCATGGCCGCGTCGAATGCGCTGAACTTGCCGTACTGGAACAGCGACACGGTCAACGGCTCGGCCAGAATTGCCAGGGCCAGGGTACACGGCAGTACCAGCAGGAAGCACAGGCGCAGGCCCCAGTCGAGAATCCGCGAGTACTCGTGGCGGTCGCGATTGGCGTAGGTCTTGGCCAGGGTCGGCAACAGGATAGTGCCGAGAGCTACCCCGAGCACGCCTGAGGGCAGCTCCATCAGGCGGTCGGCGTAGTACATCCAAGACACCGATCCGGCCACCAGAAAGGAAGCGAAGATGGTGTTGATGATCAGCGAGATCTGGCTGACCGACACGCCGAGAATCGCCGGCAGCATCTGCTTGAGCACCCGCCATACACCGCTGTCGCGCAGGTTCAGGCGCGGCAGCACGAGCATGCCGATCTTCTTCAATGCCGGCAGCTGATACAGCAACTGCGCCAGGCCGCCCGCCAACACACCCCAGGCCAGGGCCATGATCGGCTGCTCGAAGTACGGCGTCAGCAGCAGGGCGAAGGCGATCATCGCCACGTTGAGCAGGGTCGGGGTGAACGCCGGTACCGCAAAGCGGTTCCAGGTATTGAGGATCGCCCCTGCCAACGATGACAGCGAGATCAGCAATATATAAGGGAAGGTCACCCGCAGCAGGTCGGTGGTCAGGGCGAAGCGCTCGGCGTCGGCGGCAAAGCCCGGCGCCGTGACCCACACGATCCACGGCGCGGCGAAGATGCCCAGCGCAGTAACAACGGCCAGGACCAGAGTCAGCAAGCCACTGACGTAGGCAATAAAGGTGCGCGTCGCCTCTTCGCCCTGTTGGGTCTTGTACTCGGCCAGGATCGGCACGAAGGCCTGCGAGAATGCGCCCTCAGCGAAGATACGCCGCAGCAGGTTGGGCAGTTTGAAGGCGATGAAGAACGCATCGGTTGCCGCGCCGGCACCGAATACGCGCGCCAGGATGGTGTCGCGGACAAAGCCCAGCACCCGTGAAATCATGGTGATGGAGCTGACTGCAGCCAGGGATTTGAGCAGGTTCATCGAAAAATTTTCACGCTGGGGACGGAGGACGCTACTAAAGCCGCCAAGATGTGCGATACTCCCGCGCCTTCGCAGGGGAGCCAAAATTCCCGAGTTTACAGGTCGCGGCGCAGAAAGGAATATTTCCCTCTCGCGGACCCACCACTCGGCGGAACCTTGCAGGTGGCCTTGACATCTGTCGTATGCATCGGCATGATTCGCGGCCTATTTTGTTTGCTATTTCCCTAAAGTCTTTCAAGGAGCTCGACGGTGGCCAACTCACCTTCCGCCAAGAAACGCGCAAAACAGGCTGAGAAGCGTCGCAGCCACAACGCCAGCCTGCGTTCCATGGTTCGTACCTACATCAAGAATGTAGTTAAAGCCATTGACGCAAAAGACGCCGAAAAAGCGCAAGCCGCTTACACCCTGGCTGTGCCTGTCCTCGACCGTATGGCCGACAAAGGTATCATCCACAAGAACAAGGCTGCTCGCCATAAAGGCCGTCTGAATGGCCACATCAAGGCGCTGAAAGAAACTGCAGCTGCCTAAGCGACGCGCTTGTTAAAAACCGACCCTAGGGTCGGTTTTTTATTGCCTGCGATTTATCCCCGCCTGGATACGACCCCAGTAGAGCGGCCTTGCCGGGGCGCCGGACCGGTCGGAAAGGCCAGCATCGCTGGCCCAGCAATTTCGGTGGCGAAGCTGAAATTGCGGGGCCACTACACGACCCTTTCCGACCGGTCCGGCGCTCCGGCAAGGCCGCTCCAACAAGATCTGCAGCGCAGCCGTATTGCTTACTTGCCCAACTGGATCTTCGGCGCCCACTGCAACCACAGGTCATCAGGCTTGTCGAACAAGGCAAAGGTCTGCTTCGGTCGCGCCGGGTTACCCATCTGCTCGCCCTCTGGCGTGGCAAAGGCAATGCCGCCGTCGATCAGCGTCTCCAGCGACTCGGTACGCACCGTTGCCCCCTTGAACAAGCCCCAGTCCAAGCCAAAGCCGCTGCTGTTCCAGAACCGGCTGCCACCGCGCACCAGCCCGGCATAGCGCGGTTCGATGAGGATGTGGATCAGTACTCGATCAGCGTTCTGTCCCAATTCAAAGCCAGTGACCTTGCCCACCGCCACCTCGCGGTAGGTGACCGGCACGCCCGGCTTGATCGAGCCACGGCGCGGAGCACTCAGGGTAATCGGCAAGCCGATCTCCTGACCTTTCACCTCTGGCGGCTCGGCCAGAGCGATGAAGTCACGCTGTGAGCCTTGGCTCCTGGCGGCTGGCTGCACCTCGATGTACTGCCCACCGATCAGCGTATCGAGGTTCTCGGTCTTGACCAGCCCCAATGCTGGCTTGACCACCCAGAACTGCGTACCGACACGGGTGATGCGGTCGGCAGCTTCGTTGATGCGCGCACGCAGCAGTACCGCCTGCAGATCGTCGGTCAGGTCGGTACTCTCGATACTGCCCACCTCCAGGCCGCGGAAGCGGATCGGCGTGCCCGGCTTGAGGCCATCAGCGCGCTCGACACGGATGGTGATCAGGGTACCGGCGCGATTGGCTGCCTCTTCGCTCTCATGCAGACGGAAGCGCGGGATATGACGCTTGAGCGGCACATCCGGCTTCGGCGTATCGAAGGCAATGCCGCCCGCCATCAGGGTCTGCAATGACTCGCTCTTGACCTTGATCCCGGACAGGCCGCCGGTCAGGGTGATACCACTGGCATTCCAGAAGCGCGTTGAGCCGTTGACCAGGTTGGCGTACTCCTTCTCGATGTGCACGCCGATCAGGATGCGTTTGCTGTTGCGGGCAAACTGATAGCTCTGCACGTTGCCGACCTTGACCTGGCGATACATCACCGGGCTGCCGACCTCGAGCGAGCCGAGGCTGTCGGCAAACAGCACCATATGCAGCCCTGGTGACTTCAGATCGAGCGGCGGCGCCTTGGCCCGTGCTTCGAACTCGCGCTGCGGCCGTGCGCCCTTGTCACCTGGACGGATGGCAATGTAGTTGCCCTTCACCAGCGCCTCCAGGCCAGTGATGCCCGCCAGGGAAATGGACGGCTTGACCACCCAGAATTGCGTGCCCTCGACCAGATAATCCTCGGCCAGAGGATCAAGGGTCAGTTCGGCTGAGGCACTGGCCAGGTCGTCTTCGATCTTCAGGGTCTTCAGCGAGCCGATCTGAATGCCTTTGTACAATACTGGCGTACGCCCTGCCTGCAGGCCTTCAAAATCAGTCAGTTTGACCTTGATGCGGATACCCGCCTGGGCAGCGTCAAAGTCTTCATAGAGGCGGAATGGCAGGCTTGGATCGGTCGGCGGACTGTCCTTGCGGTGCTCAGGGGTAGCAAAGGCAATACCGCCGGCAACGATGCTGCTGAGCGACTCACTGCGCACCTTGACCCCGGACAGGTCAGCATCGATGCTGATGCCGCTGGCATTCCAGAAGCGCGTATGTTTGCGCACCAGGCTGGCGTAGGCGGGCTGAATGAACACCTTGACCTCAACGGTGCCCTGATCCTCGGACAGCTTGTAGCTCTTCACCCGACCGACCTGGATCTGCTTGTAGAACACCGGGCTGTCGCGATTGAGCGAGCCAAGTCGATCGGCCTTGAGGGTCAGGTGCAGGCCGGGCTCGGAGTCAGACAGCGGCGGCGCCGAGGCCAGCGCCTTGAAGCTTTTGGTCGGCTCGCCTTTGCCCGGATCGACGGCAATATAGTTACCCGATACCAGTGTCTCCAGGCCGGAGATGCCCGCCAGGGTAACGCTCGGCTTGACCAGCCAGAAGCGCGTGCCGGTGGTCAGCTGGGTGTCTGCCGCCTTGTTCATCTCGATGGTGGCGATCACCCCGGTGTTGCTGCCGGTGGCATCCAGCTCAAGTTCGGTAACCTTGCCGACTGGCATACCCTTGTAGATCACCTCGGTCTTGTTGGCGACGATCCCTTCACCAGTCTTGAAGCGCACCTGGATCTCCACCCCGGCTGAACGGTAGGCCTGAACGCCCAGCCAGCCGCCGATGATCAACGCGATCAGGGGCAGGATCCAGATGGCCGACCAGTTCGAGGCAGGGCGGGTTTTTGCCGTAGGCACGTCACTCATGGTCGTCATCCGACTCCGTGTTATCCCAGATCAGTCGGGGATCGAAAGTTAAGGCAGCAAACATCGTCAGGATCACCACGCAGGCGAAAGCGATGGCGCCCAGATTAGCTTCGACGCTGGCAATCCGGCCAAAATTGACCACCGCCACCAAAATGGCAATGACAAAGATGTCCAGCATCGACCAGCGCCCGATGAATTCGATAAAGCGGTACATCCAGATGCGCTGCCGGGCCGACAGCGGCTGATGTCTTTGCACCGAGTACAGCAGCAGGCCGATGCCGACCAACTTGAAGGTCGGTACCAGGATACTGGCAATGAACACCACGGCTGCGATAGGCAGCATGCCGTGGTGCATCAGCGTGATGACCCCGGACATGATCGTGTCGGGGCTGCCCTTGCCTAGCGAGCTGACCGTCATGATCGGCAACAGGTTCGCTGGGATATACAGGATGAACGCAGTGATCAGCAGTGCCCAGGTGCGCACGATGCTGTTAGGCCGTCGCGGGTGGACGACGGCACCGCAGCGGATACAGGTCTGCCCGGCGTCATCGCCTTCCTGACGGTTCAGCTCGTGGCATTCATTGCACACCAGAATCCCGGCATCAATCGCCCGCATGCAGATCCTCCCCGGACAACGCCACCCAGATCTGATGCGGCGACATCACCACTTCCAACCAGACTTGCACCAGCAGCAGGCTGATGAAGCAGACCAGGCCAATACCGATATTCAGTTGAGCAAGGTCGAGCAGCTTGACCATGGCCACCAGCACGCCCATGAAGTACACCTCGAGCATGCCCCACTCGCGCAGGTGGTGATACACCCGGTAGATCAGCAAGCCGTAGCTGCGCCCGATGTCCAGACGGATGCTCAGCAGCACTGCCAGTTGACACAGCAGCTTGAGCAAGGGGATGGCCATGCTGCAGAGAAACACCACCACGGCGATCAGGTGCATTTGTGAGTTGTACAAGCCAAGCACACCGCTCCATACGGTATCGTCGGAGGTCTGCCCGAGCAGGTGCAGCTGCATGATCGGCAAGAAGTTGGCGGGTATATAAAGCAGCAGCGCAGCCAGCACCAGCGCCAGGCTGCGATTGACCACGTTATGGCGGTGAGCGTACAGCTCGTAGCCGCAACGTGGGCACAGCGCCTTTTCATTGTGCTGCAGGGGCGGCTTGCGCAGCAGCAGGTCACACTCATGGCAGGCGATGAGGTCGTCCAGCGGCAGATTGGCCAGCACTTCGGGGTCGGCAGGGTTGGGCATATGGGCGTCTGAGTGGAAGCGTGGGCTCTATTCTAGTGTTCTGGCTCGCATTGTGGGAGACGCGTGGCCGCCCTGATGCGAGACATGAGCATACTGGCACTTCGTTATGAGCGGTGGATGGGGTAAAAAGTGCCGGGAATGGTAGCTGGAGCGACAATTTTAGGCTGCGCAGCAGCTCTGGATTTTCTGGATCCCGGAAAAGACAAAACCCCTACCTGCTCGCGCAGATAGGGGTTTTGCGAAATGAATCTTGACGATGACCTACTCTCACATGGGGAGACCCCACACTACCATCGGCG
>Ga0308156_1001304_pt1 | contig 31359 bp, 32 predicted proteins | sample PhyAR2_FD_201041 | JGI IMG/M metagenome (GOLD analysis project Ga0308156, IMG submission 201041) | Phyllosphere microbial communities from UC Gill Tract Community Farm, Albany, California, United States - DLSL A.R2 | ecosystem: Host-associated > Plants > Phyllosphere > Unclassified | place: USA... | reverse complement strand
GCATTATCCGCGGCGGCAGCAGGCGGTGGCGTCGCGGCCTGCGGCGCAGGATCGGGCGCGGCCATCTGCGGCTGCGCAGCAATCTGCTGCTGGCTGGACGACGAGGCAACCGGCGACGGCGCGGAGGCGGCTGGCCGGGCTGGCGGCTGAGCCTGCGCGGAAGACGACGGCGCAGTTACTGGCCGGCCAGCCGGCGGAGCCGAGGGTGCCATTCCCTGCGGCGACGACGCGTGTTCCACCGGCGCGACCGGGGCCGACTGTTGCGTTAACGTCGGTCGGGCAATCGGTTCCGCCACTGCGGCTTTAGGGTGGAAGGCCAGCGCCCGCAGCAGCGTCATCTCAACGCCCATCCGGCGATCTGGCGCAATCGGCAGATCTTTACGGCCCATCAGCAAGGTCTGATAGTAGAGCTGCAGATCGGCTGGCGGCGCCACGCGTGCCAGTTCACGCAGCCTGAGCGCGTTACTTTCGTCGTCGTCATTCAGCGAGGCTGGCAACAGCTGCACCATGGCAATCTGGTGCAGTAAGCGCAGCATTTCAACCAGCAGCGCTTCCCACTCCACACCGCGCGATGCGGCCTGACTCAGCAGCGACATCACCTGCTGACCATCGCCGTCAACCAGCGCTTCCAGCAGGCCGAGCGGCTGTTCGTCATCCAGCGTGCCGAGCATGGCGCTGACCGTGGTGCTGGTCACTGCGCCCTGCCCCATCGCAATCGCCTGGTCGGTCAGACTCAGCGCATCACGCATGCTGCCGTCAGCCGCGCGCGCCAGCAATTGCAGCGCCCGCGTTTCGCTGTCGATGTGCTCCTGCTGCAGAACATGCTCAAGCTGCTGTCGGATCTGATCGACATCCAGCGCTTTGAGATGAAACTGCAGGCAGCGAGACAGGATAGTCACCGGCAGCTTCTGCGGATCGGTGGTCGCCAGCAGGAATTTAACGTGTGATGGTGGTTCTTCCAGCGTCTTCAACAGCGCATTGAAGCTGTGACGCGACAGCATGTGCACTTCATCAATCAGATAGACTTTGAAGCGGCCGCGCGCCGGTGCGTACTGCACGTTATCGAGCAGATCGCGGGTGTCTTCGACTTTTGTACGCGACGCGGCATCGATCTCAATCAGATCGACAAAACGGCCCTGCTCAATCTCCCGGCAATTATCACACTGGCCACATGGCGTGGCGGTGATACCGGTTTCGCAGTTAAGGCCCTTGGCCAGCAGACGCGCAATGGTGGTTTTCCCTACGCCGCGTGTGCCGGAGAAGAGATAAGCATGGTGGATACGTCCCAGAGACAATCCATTCGCCAGCGCCGTCAGAACGTGTTCCTGACCGACAACATCAGCAAAAGCCTGGGGACGCCATTTTCGCGCAAGTACCTGATAGCTCATGTGGATTCGACGAAGTTGGATGGAAAAGGTGAGCGCAGACGCTCTGCAACCCCTGTACAGGATTGCAGTAGTCTAACAGCTACGCTTTTGCCTGGCACTCGTTATCTTGAACGAGAAGGCGTGACGACCCTGCCGCCTGGCAAGGCCGAAAAATGGCTTAATGGCCGGGGAAATTGACCAGGCTGTAGCTCTCAACGCCAAGGGCTTTCAGGCGCGTTTCACCGGTCAGATCGAACAGGTTGATAATGAACGCGGCATCCCGGACTTCGCCGCCTGCACGACGAATCAGCTTAACGGTCGCTTCAATGGTGCCGCCGGTTGCCAGCAGATCGTCCACCACCAGCACCACGTCACCAGGCTGAATCGCATCTTTATGCAGTTCCAGCCGATCGGTGCCGTACTCCAGCTCGTAAGATTCGCTGTACGTTTCACGCGGCAGCTTGCCTGGCTTACGCACCGGAACAAAACCTACGCCCAGGCCTAACGCCACCGGCGCGCCGAACAGGAAACCACGTGCTTCAGTGCCCACCACTTTGGTGATGCCTTTGTCACGGTAGCGCTCCACCAGCAGCGCGATAGCGGCGGCATAGGCTTTAGGATCTTCCAGCAGGCTGGTGACATCACGGAACAGGATGCCCGGCTTGGGATAATCAGGGATGCTTTTAATGCTGTTTTTAATGAATTCAAGCTGCTGCGCAGTGTCGGTCATAATGATACGCCTGGTAAAAAATTCTGTTTCGCGCAGCTTCAATAGCGCCAATACCTGGTAAAAGGCTCAGCGGAAGTCAATTCACAAAGGGAAGCCACGCACGAAGACGCCCAAATCTAAGCAAATGACCGGATAATTGCAACTTTATCGCGGCGGCGGCGGCGCGTCCGCTGTTTCTGCCACCACCGGTATCCGCCACATAAACAGCAGCAGTGCCGCCAGCATCAGCAGCAGCATAATCCGCACCCACCAGAGCGAGACCAGCGCGATGGAAATCGCAAAGGTCACCACAATCAGGCAGATAGCCCGCCCTTTTGCCCCAGGCGGCATAGCACGATGCTGCTGCCAGTGGCGCAGGTAACGGCCAAACGGCGAGCGCCACAGCAGCCAGTGATGAAAGCGCGGCGAGGAGCGGGCAAAGCACCAGGCGGCCAATAGCATAAATGGCGTGGTGGGTAATAATGGTAATACAATGCCCAGGGTTCCCAGCACAACCGCCAGCCAGCCGAGGGTTAATAACACAATGCGTTGCATGAATGCCGCCCAACTCTTTCCTGATCCCCTTACGTTAGCACAACTGAGCCTGACGCCATGAGCCTGATCACCGCACAACAGCGTCTGCAACATCTCCTTATTACGCTGCGTCAGGATATTGCGACCCATCCCGACGGACAGTGCCGGCTACCCCGTTTTGACAGCCAGCTGTTTCGCAGCAAAGGCACCCGCCTCGCCGATTATCTGGCGGAGGTGGAACAGAACTTTACCCGGCTGTGCGACAGCGCCGGCGATCCGGACCGCAGCGCCTGGCTGGCTGAGCGGCTGGTCGATCAAATTGCCGCGCTGCAACGGGAAGCCAGCACGCAGCAGCTGCGCACCCGCCGGGAAAAGCCGCTCAGCAACCCACGTGTCTCGAAGTATCAGGAGTATCGTGAATATGAGCGGCGCCTGCTGGCGATGATCGATCAGCGCGAACAGCGGCTGGCGCTGGCGGAAACCCTGGCGGTTCAGCACCAGCTGAAACACGATCTTGAAACGTTAGAAGGCCGTCTGGCACGCTGCCGGCAGGCGATTCGTTCGGTAGAGTGGGCATTATCGCTGCGCGGCGACCAGCAAGAGGAATAAAGCGCAGCGGTAAAAAAGCGCTTCTATACTCGATAGGGTTCGGTACGGAGGAGAATAATGGGTTTATTCATCTGGCTACTCAGCGGATTGCTGTTAGGGTTGCTTAAGCGCATTGTGATGCCGGGCCGACCCGGCGGCCTGTTCGCGACCCTGACGCTGTCGATGATTGGCGCACTGATTGGCGGCTATATTGCCAGCTATTTTGAATTGGGTAGCCTGGCGACGCTGCATATGGGCGCTTTAGCTATGGCGATTGCCGGTTCACTATTAATGCTGCTGGTGGCAGCAAAATTACGTATATAGGAGGAGAGATGTCGCTGGAGAATGCCCCGGATGACGTTAAACTGGCGGTCGATTTAATTCAGTTGCTGGAAGAGCACCAGCTGCCGGTGGAGACGGTATTATCCGCGCTGGCGATGGTGCAGCGCGATTTCGAAAATAAACGCGATCGTCAGCCGCCGGTTTAGGCGCGAGCGGTCAGGGTCGGGCTAAGACGCAGCATATCGATAAAAGCGTCGACCAGCGCCGGCGCGTCGCCGGCTAAATCAAAGCTTTCGGGCGTAAATAACCAACTTTCCATCATGCCGTTAACGTAACCGCGCATAATCAGCGCGGCCTGACGGGTATTAAGGCTGCCGGGAAGCTGTTCCGCTTCGATACACTGACGCAGAATATCTTCAATTTTGTCGTAGCATTCGAGCAGTAAGCTTTGCTGGATATTCTTCAGCGACGCCATTTCGCCAACAAATTCGCATTTATGGAAAATGATCTCCATCAGAGCGCGGCGTTGTGGATCGTTTGCTGTCGCGTCAAAGATATAGACCAACATGGCGCGTAAAACAGAAAGTGGATCGCCCGGGTATTTTGTTTGATACTCAAGTTCCACGTCATCCAGCCCGGCATCACAACGAAGCCAGATTTCATGCAGAACATCGGCTTTATTTTTGAAATGCCAGTAGATGGCCCCCCGCGTGACGCTGGCCGCCGAAGCAATATCCGCCAGTGAAGTGGCAGAAACGCCCTGTTGCGAGAACAGGACAATGGCGGCATCAAGAATTTGGTGCCGCGTTTCAAGTGCTTGCGCTTTGGTTTTTCGTGCCATAAGGGACTTTTTTTACAAACGGGTAAGTTTACATACATTTGTGAATGTATGTACCATAGCATGACCCGCGATTTGACGCAGCAATGGGTTCTTCGGATTGTGATCCATTGATCAATTGATATCGGACACTAGAGGTTTATTTATGAATAAAATCAGAGGATTATCGCCTCTGGCGGCCGTCCTGATGCTATCAGGCAGCTTTTTGTTAACAGGATGTGATAACAATAAATCCGAACAAGCCGCCCAACAACAGGCGCCAGAAGTGGGCGTAGTCACGTTAAAAACCGAGCCACTGAAAATTTCCACCGAATTGCCTGGCCGTACCTCTGCATATCGTGTGGCCGAAGTGCGTCCTCAGGTTTCCGGTATCATTCTGAAGCGTAATTTTATTGAAGGCAGCGATGTCAAAGCGGGTCAGTCGCTTTATCAGATCGATCCTGCTACCTATCAGGCCGCTTATGACAGTGCGAAAGGCGATCTGGTGCAGGCAGAAGCTAATGCCCGCATCGCTCAGCTGACCGTTAAACGTTACAAGCCACTGCTTGGCACCAAATATATCAGTCAGCAGGACTATGACACCGCCGTCGCTACGGCCGCGCAGAACGATGCTGCGGTTCAGGTGGCTAAGGCTAACGTCGAAACCGCCCGTATCAATCTGGCTTATACCAAAGTCACCTCGCCGATCAGTGGTCGCATCGGCAAATCATCGGTCACCGAAGGTGCCCTGGTGCAGAGCGCGCAAACCACCGCGCTGGCCACCGTGCAGCAACTTGACCCGATGTACGTTGACGTTACCCAGTCGAGCGAAGATTTCATGCGCTTACGTTCCGAACTGGAATCCGGTCAGCTGAAGCAGAACGACGGTAAAGCCAATGTGACGCTGCTGATGCAAAACGGCAGCACTTACTCTCAGCCAGGTACGCTGGAATTCTCTGACGTCACCGTCGATGAAACCACCGGCTCTATCACCCTGCGCGCTATCTTCCCGAACCCGAACCATGCGCTGTTACCGGGCATGTTCGTGCGTGCGCGTCTGGATGAAGGCACCAACCCTAATGCGCTGCTGGTTCCGCAACAGGCGGTAACCCGTACCCCAACCGGTCAGGCGACCGTGATGGTGGTCGGTGCAGACAATAAAGTGGAAGCGCGTACCGTTACGGCCGCACAAGCGATTGGCGATAAGTGGTTAGTGACCGACGGCGTGAAAGCGGGTGAACGTGTGATCAGTACTGGTCTGCAACGTGCTAAACCTGGCGCGCAGGTCACCCCACAAGAAGTCTCAGACGATGCTAAAGCTGCACCCGATTCAAAGTCGCCATCTGATAAGTCATCGTCATAACAGGAGCCGTTGATTCATGGCTAAGTTCTTTATCGATCGCCCCATCTTTGCGTGGGTGCTCGCCATCATCATCATGTTGGCTGGTGCGCTATCGATTCTCAAACTTCCGATCGAGCAATATCCCAATGTTGCGCCGCCGGCGATTGAGATTCAGGCCACCTACCCAGGTGCGGATGCGAAAACACTGCAGGATTCGGTGACCCAGGTCATCGAACAAAACATGAACGGTATCGATGGACTGATGTATATGTCCTCGAGCAGTGACTCATCCGGTACGCTGACGCTGACCATTTCGTTTGAGTCAGGTACCGATGCGGATATCGCGCAGGTTCAGGTGCAGAACAAACTGCAACTGGCGATGCCGCTGCTGCCGCAGGAAGTGCAACAGCAGGGGATTCAGGTTAAAAAATCCTCCAGCAGCTTCCTGATGGTCGCCGGCTTCATCAGTGACGATGACAACATGACTCAGAATGATATTTCTGACTTTGTTTCATCTAACATCAAAGACCCGCTGAGCCGTACGCCTGGCGTCGGTGATACTCAGGTGTTTGGTGCGCAGTATGCGATGCGTATCTGGATGGATCCGCACAAGCTGAATAACTACAACCTGACGCCGGTTGACGTCATCAGCGCGCTGAATACCCAGAACGCCCAGGTTGCTGCCGGTCAGTTAGGCGGTACGCCGCCGGTGCCGGGCCAGCAGCTGAACGCCTCAATCATTGCGCAGACCCGTCTGACCTCTACCGATGAGTTCGGCAAAATCCTGCTCAAAGTGAATGAGGATGGCTCGCAGGTGCGTCTGCGTGACGTGGCGAAAATTGAACTCGGTGCTGAAAACTACGAGATCATCGCCCGTTATAACGGCAAACCGGCCTCCGGTATCGGTATTAAACTGGCTACCGGCGCCAATGCGCTGGATACCGCAAATGCGGTGAAAGCGGAGCTGGGAAAACTGCAGTCCTCCTTCCCGGCTGGCCTGAAAGTGGTTTATCCGTACGACACCACGCCATTCGTTAAGATCTCTATCTTCGAAGTGGTGAAAACGCTGTTAGAAGCGATCGTGCTGGTGTTCCTGGTGATGTATCTGTTCCTGCAGAACTTCCGCGCCACGCTGATCCCAACGATTGCCGTGCCGGTGGTGCTGTTAGGGACCTTTGCGGTTATCAGCGCATTTGGTTATTCGATCAACACCCTGACGATGTTCGGGATGGTGCTGGCCATCGGTCTGTTGGTGGATGACGCCATCGTGGTGGTCGAGAACGTTGAGCGTGTGATGGCGGAAGAGGGATTACCGCCAAAAGAAGCGACCCGACGTTCGATGGAGCAGATTCAGGGTGCGCTGGTTGGTATTGCCCTGGTGCTGTCGGCGGTATTTATCCCGATGGCCTTCTTTGGCGGATCGACCGGGGTTATCTACCGTCAGTTCTCCATCACTATCGTTTCGGCGATGGCGCTGTCAGTACTGGTGGCGTTGATCCTGACGCCAGCACTCTGTGCCACCCTGCTGAAGCCGGTGAAAAAAGGCGATCACGGTAAAACCACCGGTTTCTTCGGCTGGTTTAACCGTCTGTTCGACAAGAGCACCAACCATTACGTCGACAGCGTTGGCCACATCATTCGCAGCACTGGCCGTTATCTGGTGATCTATCTGGTCATTGTGGTCGGCATGGCATTTCTGTTCCTGCGTTTACCTTCTTCATTCTTACCTGAAGAGGACCAGGGCCTGCTGCTGGCACAGGCGCAGTTGCCTGCTGGCGCGACCCAGGAACGTACTCAGAAAGTGCTGGACCAGGTTACCGACTACTTCCTGACCAAAGAGAAGGACTCGGTTAAGTCGGTGTTTACCGTTAACGGCTTTGGCTTTGCCGGTCGTGGACAGAATACCGGTATCGCCTTCGTCAGCCTGAAGCCGTGGGATGAACGTAGCAGCAGCGATCTGAAGGTACCGGCGATTGCGGGCCGTGCCATGCAGGCGCTGGGCGCGATCAAAGATGCGATGGTGATTCCATTTAACCTGCCAGCGATTATCGAACTGGGTAATGCCACCGGCTTCGACTTTGAACTGATCGATCAGGCTAACCTGGGTCACGAAAAGTTAACCCAGGCACGTAATCAGCTGTTCGGCATGATTGCTCAGCATCCGGATACTCTGGTAGGCGTCCGTCCGAACGGATTGGAAGATACGCCGCAGTACAAGCTGATTGTCGACCAGGAGAAAGCACAGGCGCTGGGGGTATCGTTAAGCGATATCAATACCACGCTGGCGGCCTCGTGGGGCGGCTCTTACGTCAACGACTTCATCGACCGCGGTCGTGTGAAGAAGGTGTACGTTATGGGTCAGGCAGACTCGCGTATGCTGCCGGACGACATTGGTAAATGGTATGTCCGCAACGGCAGCGGAACCATGGTGCCCTTCTCGGCCTTCTCGTCCGCGAAATGGCAGTACGGTTCACCGCGTCTTGAGCGTTACAACGGTCTGCCGGCGATGGAGATCCTCGGACAGGCTGCGCCTGGTAAGAGCTCCGGTGCGGCAATGGATCTGATGGAAGAGCTGGCGTCGAAACTGCCTGCCGGTATCGGTTATGACTGGACCGGGATGTCTTATCAGGAACGTCTGTCAGGCAACCAGGCGCCGGCGCTGTACGCAATCTCGCTGATTGTGGTCTTCCTCTGTCTCGCCGCGTTGTATGAGAGCTGGTCGATTCCGTTCTCCGTGATGCTGGTGGTACCGCTCGGGGTAGTCGGTGCGCTGATCTTCACCACGCTGCGTGGTTTAAGTAACGACGTCTACTTCGTGGTGGGGTTACTGACAACCATTGGCCTCTCGGCGAAGAACGCCATTCTGATCGTCGAATTTGCTAAAGATTTGATGGAAAAAGAGGGCAAAGGGCTGGTTGAAGCGACGCTGGAAGCCTGTCGTATGCGTTTGCGTCCTATCCTGATGACGTCACTGGCGTTCATTCTCGGGGTACTGCCGCTGGCGATCAGTACCGGTGCCGGTTCTGGTGCGCAGAACGCCGTTGGTACCGGCGTAATGGGCGGTATGGTTACCGCAACCGCGCTGGCTATCTTCTTCGTTCCGGTGTTCTTCGTGGTGGTGCGTCGCCGCTTCGGTAAGAACAAAGCGGAGATCGAAAAAGGTCATCCGGTTGAACACAACCAGACTCACTAAGATCTGACTGACAGTATAAAAGGCCGCGCAAGCGGCCTTTTTTTATGGCGGCTGTCGCTGCTCGCTGGCGGGCGCGATGGTGCTGCTGTTCTTTACTGACGGGCCACGCTGGCCTTTCTGCTGCCTGATGTCGTTTCCTCACTGACCGACCGCACTGGCTTTTCTGCTCTCTGCCGCCGTTCCCTTACTGACGGATCGCGCTGGTCTTTCTGCTGCCTGCTGTCGTTTCCTCACTGACGGATTGCGCTGACTCTGCCAGGCGTATGACTGCCAGCTCTGCTCTGCTCTGCGCTCCCCTGCCCTCACTTTTAGCTCCGCTCTTCCCGGTGGTTGCAATCTCAACAGAGCCGGCGCATAATATTGTTATATTATAACATTACAAAAGAGGCAATATTATGAAAACCGCTATTCATCCTGAGTATCGCCACGTGGTGTTTCACGACACTTCGGCTGACGTCTGGTTCAAAATCGGTTCGACTATCCGCACCGACCGTACCGTGGAATTCGAAGGCGAAACCCTGCCTTACGTGACGCTTGATGTCTCGTCAGCCTCGCACGTGTTTTATACCGGTAAACAGAAAGATTTTGCCAAAGAGGGCAGCACCGCACGCTTTAACCAGCGTTTTGGTCGCTTCCTGGGTCATAAGTAAGGGAGAGGACGATGCAGGTATTAAGCTCGCTGCGTTCAGCAAAAAAGCGCCACCGGGATTGCAAAGTGGTGCGTCGCAAAGGCCGTATTTACGTGATTTGCAAAACCAATCCGCGCTTCAAAGCGGTACAGGGAAGAAAGAAAAAACGCTAGTTTGTGTCGTGATGACTGGCCGGGCATGCCCGGCCTTTTTTATGTTTATTGCATGCTTTTCAGCATCGCGTTGACGTTATGTCTGAATGCCGCTTCATAGGTGGGCGCCGGACCCGCCGCCGGCGACAGCGCTTCAGGGTAAAGCTCCCCGCCGGGCTGTGCGCCGGTCGCGCTGGCAATCTGCTTCACCAGCCGCGGATCGGTCTGATTCTCAATGAAGTAACGCTGGATATGCTGCTGCTTCAGTTGGGTGATCAGGCTTCCCACCTCACTGGCGCTGGCCTCCGCTTCGGTGGAGAAACCGACCGGTGCGAGGAATGTAATGCCATATCGCTGGCCAAAATAGCCAAACGCATCGTGACTGGTCAGCACCTTGCGTCGTTCGGCGGGCACCCGGTCGAAAGCCGTTTTTGCCCAGCGGTCCAGCGCCTGCAACTGCTGAATATAGTTTTCACCGCGCTGACGGATCTGTGCAGCATCATCTGGGTCCGCCTTTACCAGCGCATTCATTACGTTAGTGGCGTAAATTACGCCGTTCTGCATACTGTTCCAGGCATGCGGGTCAGTGATGGTTTTGCCCTCCTCTTCCATGCTACGGGTGGTAATCCCGGTTGACGCCACCACCGGCTGGCCGCGATAACCCGACGCGCTGACCAGCCGATCCATCCACCCTTCCAGGCCTAAACCGCTGACAAACACCAGATCGGCTTTTGCCAGCGCCTGGCTGTCCTGCGGCGTCGGTTCAAAGGTATGCGGATCGCCATCCGGCCCGACCAGGCTTTTAACCCGCACATGGTCACCGCCGACCTGTTTAACGATGTCCGCCAGTACGGTAAAACTGGCGACCACATCCACCGTTTTTGCCATCGCTAATGGGGCGACAAATAGCGCAGCCAGCGCCAGACTAACCGGTAATTTCTTCATCAATACCCCTTTAAGTTTAATGGCGGCGCAAAATACCACCGCACGGCCCTGTCAGAATTGAAACAAAAAACAGCATCGCGGCACTCAGCACCACGGCGGGTCCGGCCGGCAGTGAAAAGTGCCAGGAGAATATCAGGCCAGCCAGAGCTGAGATCACGGCCATCAGGATGGCAATCGCCAGCATGGCGGCGAGATGGCGACTCCAGAAGCGTGCGCTGGCGGCGGGCAGCATCATTAAGCCGACCGACATCAGGGTGCCGAGCACCTGGAAACCCGCCACCAGATTGAGCACCACCAGCATCAGAAACAGGCCATGTACCAGCGGCGCACTCCACCTGCCCTGCGCCCGCAGGAAGTCACTGTCAAAAGCATCAATTACCAGCGGCCGGTAGAGTATCGCCAGCAGGATCAGGGTGAAGGCGGCGATGCCTCCGACCAGCAGCAGCGCGCCGTTATCAACCGCCAGCAGCGATCCGAACAATACGTGCAGCAGATCCACGCTTGAACCGCGCAGTGAGACCAGCGTGACGCCAAGCGCCAGCGAACCAAGATAAAAACCGGCGAAGCTGGCATCCTCTTTTAGAGGCGTATAGCGACTGACCGCGCCGGAGAGCAGCGCCACCGCCAGCCCGGCAATTAATCCGCCCATGCCCATCGCCACCAGCGACAGCCCGCAGATCAGGTAACCGATGGCGGCCCCGGGTAACACGGCATGCGATAGCGCATCACCAATCAGACTCATGCGACGTAGCGAGAGAAACACACCCAGCGGGGTGGCGCTGATTGCCAGCGCGATACAGGCCACCAGCGCACGCCGCATGAAACCAAATTCAAGAAAAGGCTGAATCAGCGTCACGGCGCGACCTCCTGTAACGGGAAAGGGCTAACGGGACGATGCGTGAAGGTGCCGTCATCCAGTGACAGCAGGTCGCTGAAGTAGCGCGCGACCAGCGGGCGATCGTGCAGTACCACCAGCAAGGTGGTCCCCGCCTGCTGCTGCCGCTCAAGTATCGACATCAGTAAGCTGACGGTCTGGCTGTCAATGCCGTTAAAGGGTTCGTCCAGCAACCACAACCGGCTGCGCTGCAACATCAGTCGGGCAAACAACACCCGCTGTAGCTGGCCGCCAGATAAGGTGACCGGTTGCGCATCGGCATAATCACGCATCTGCACCGCGTCCAGCGCCTGCCAGATCTCCTGACGCAGCGCCCGGTTGATGCCACCAAACCAGCCGCAGCGCGGCCAGCAGCCGATCGATACCAGTTCATACACCGTCAGAGGAAAACGGGTTTCCAGTTCGCTGCGCTGGGGCAGCCAGCCGGTATCACGGCGGCTCACCTGCAAGCGGCACTCGCCTTTCACCGGCGGTAATAAGCCAGCGGTGGTTTTCAGCAGCGTTGATTTGCCGCTGCCGTTTGCGCCCACCAGAGCGGTCATACTGCCGGGCGCAAGCCGGCCGGTTATTGCGGGCGTCACCTCCTTGCCCTGGTAACCCACCTGTAGCGCGTTAAACGCAATCATTCGCTGACACCCCACCATATTGCTGCCGCCAGTAACGCAATGAGGATCATCGCCACCGTCAGCCGTCTTGCCAGAGACATCAAAAGCCCACTCTGCTGCATCGCCATACCTATAATGTTATAACATAACACTTATTCTATCGAATGCTGCTGCGGTGAACAGAAGGCAATGTGTATCAAAAAATAACGGTCATCCGGGCAACGGATGAGGCAAATCCCGCCAGCAAGGCAAATTTTGCGGCGTCAGGGGTCGGCAAATGACAGAAATAGACAATTTCATTCGCGGCTGGCTTGCAAAGCGGTTGCAGAAAACCAATGATAGGTTTATCAACTGTTATTAGTGGATCAGTTATGCTGTCACGTATTGAATGTGATATTGCGCAGGACGAAACCGACTGCGAAAAAATAGCAGCGATTATTCAGCGGAATATTCTCAAAATATCACCCGCGCTGGTAGGCGATTTACAGTGGTATTCTCAAAATGCCCGGTTAGTTCCAGGCAGTCTGAAAATTATTTCTGTTGAAAAGCAGGGTCCGAATAGTTTTAAGTTACTTTATGATTTTGACTGGAATGTATTTAGTCCCTGCCAGGATCTAAATGAAACCGTTAGCCATTCCGACCGGGTCAGCTTTCATATTGAGCCCGGTGCGCTTGAGTTTGATGTGATCGCCAATCAGCGGCCCTCCCCCAGCGATGAATTGTAATATTTAGTAATGGAGGTGAGCAGAACTAATGGTTTTACACTATATTTGACGAATCCCGTTTAATAACTGCCTGATAAATCGCTTCCTGGCCGCTTTACCCTATATCGCCGCCCTGCGGCAACTGTGCTAGCTATGGAGGGGAAAAAGATGGACGAATACTCACCGAAACGGCATGATATTGCCCAGCTTAAATACCTGTGTGAGAGTCTGTTTGACGAGAGCATGGCAACATTAACGGATAGCCATCACGGCTGGGTTAATGATCCCACTTCTGAAAGCAATTTACAGCTCAATGATTTGATCGAGCATATCGCCTCTTTCACCATGAATTACAAAATTAAGCACGTTGAAGATGAAGCGCTGATTTCGCAAATCGATGAATATCTTGATGATACCTTTATGTTGTTCAGCAACTACGGTGTCAACACTCAGGATCTGCAACGATGGCAACGTTCAGCAAAACGCTTATTTAACCTGTTCACTGAAGAGTGCGCTTTTCTCCAGCAACCGAGCCATTCATTATAAGTACTGACGTGAGAACGGTTTATTTATGAACAAAAACCTGACTAAAACGGATTATTTGATGCGACTGCGCCGCTGTCGCTCAATCGATACCCTTGAAAGGGTCATTGAAAAAAATAAGTATGAATTACCTGAAGATGAGTTAGCGGTATTTTACTCTGCAGCCGATCATCGCCTGGCTGAACTGACGATGAACAAGCTCTACGATAAAGTCCCAGGTTCGGTGTGGAAATTTGTGCGTTAATTCGCGCAGCCCTTTCGTTCGACTGTCTCATCCTTAGCTTTATCATCTCGCCTGCCGGCAATGGATCGGCCTCAGGCGAGTTTCGCCTGTCTGCAATCTGAGTGGGGATTTTTTACGCGGGGGAAATGGGTGGGGGCCCTGCCAGCTACATCCCGGCACACGCGTCACCTGCTGCGGCTGCTTCCTTCCGGACCTGACCGAGTTCACAAGCTAGCATTGCGGGAGAACCAACAGGGCCCCCATTGACAAGCCCTCATTACGAGAGCGCAGGCATTATCGGGGAAGGCCCTGGCAATTGCAAGCGCAGTCGGGACGACCGTTGGTTTCTTGAACAACCGGTGGTTTGCCGCATCCGGCTGGCGCCGCGCGTGCTAAAGTTGAAGCCTTTTTTCCTGACGGGATAAGCAGATGGATCAACCTGACAGTTTTCAGCAACGCATCTGGCAGATTGTTGCTGCCATTCCAGCGGGTCGCGTAGCCACCTATGGCGACGTCGCTCAGCTGGCCGGTTCTCCCCGCGCCGCACGTCAGGTTGGCGGCGTGCTGAGTCGGTTACCGCAAGGCAGCACCCTGCCCTGGCATCGGGTGGTTAACCGTCATGGGGCGATCTCTTTGCAGGGGGACGGACTGTTTCGTCAGCGTGATGCGCTGGAGGCAGAAGGCGTAGAGGTGAGTGATGACGGTCACATCGATCTTGAGGCTTACCGCTGGCGCTACTAAACGCAGCGAAACGGGGCGACAGCGTCGCCCCACAAGGTATTACAGGCTGGTAGGCGCAGGAACCGCAGCCGACGGCGTCACCTGAGTCGGTGAGGTCGATGGGACGCTGGTGGCTGCACCCGGCTGGGTTGGCATCGCCATAGACGGTACCGGTACCAGCAGCAGTTCAGCTTTGGTGCCGCCCTGGTTGATCACCGGCTTCACGCCTTCAGTAATAAAGGCCAGTTTGCCATCAATCGAGATGGCGGCGCTCAGCAGAATACGCGCATTCGGCTGAATGTCGGCTGGGTTAAACGGCAGCACGAACTGGAACGGTGCCTGTTTGCCTTCAGTACGCACTACGCGCTGTGACAGCACCTTCGACGGCGCATCCGCCACGGAAGCGTCAGACAGCGTAACGGTTAATACCGCATCCGGCGGCAGCGCAATACGCTGACGAATATAGACCGAACCGCTGACGTTAGGCTGCGCAATCGCCGCCTGCTGTCCTGCCACTGCCGATCCTAACGTCGGCGTTGGCACCGGTTTACCTTTGTCGGCGCATCCTGCAACAGCAACCGCCATAACTACCCCACTGAACACATGCCAGAGTTTCATTGATGTCGTCTCCTTTTGATCAAAATGATTTCGGCAGCGAATCCTGCGTACAGCGCTTCACTCGCCGTATGTGCTTAATACTGGCACAAAATCGGGATTTTGCCTGGCCGCAGCAAAGAGGAAAGTCTGATTGACGTAAACTGGTCGGATCTTTCACACTGAGCCGGTCACTATATTGAGGAATGCGCCATGAGCCAGGCACTGCAAAATCTGCTGAATTTATTAAATCTGGAAAAACTGGAAGAAGGGTTATACCGCGGCCAGAGTGAAGATCTTGGGCTGCGCCAGGTGTTTGGCGGTCAGGTGGTGGGACAGGCGCTCTATGCGGCCAAGCAGACGGTGCCGGAAGATCGCATTATCCACTCGTTTCACAGTTACTTCCTGCGCCCCGGCGACAGTCAGAAAGCGATTATTTATGATGTCGAAACCCTGCGTGACGGCAAAAGCTTCAGCGCTCGCCGGGTCAGCGCCATTCAGAACGGTCAGCCAATTTTTTATATGACCGCCTCGTTCCAGGCACCGGAGAGCGGCTTTGAACACCAGAATGCCATGCCGGAGGTTGCCGGCCCTGACAACCTGCTGTCTGAGCAGGTGATGGCGCAGAAAATGGCGCATCTGCTGCCGGAAAAACTGCGTGAGAAGTTTATCGCTGAACGGCCGCTGGAGATTCGCCCGGTGCAGCTCCACAATCCGCTTAAGGGTCACGTCGATAAACCTGAGCGTCAGGTATGGATCCGCGCCAACGGCACGCTGCCGGACGATCTGCGCATCCATCAATATCTGCTGGGCTATGCTTCCGATCTTAACTTCCTGCCGGTGGCGCTGCAGCCGCACGGTAAAGGCTTTCTCGAGGCGGATATGCAGGTCGCCACCATCGATCACTCGATGTGGTTCCACCGCCCGTTCGACTTCAGCGAATGGCTGCTGTATAGCGTGGTCAGCACCTCCGCTTCTGGCGCGCGCGGTTTTGTCCGTGGCGAGTTCTATAATCAGCAAGGCGTGCTGGTGGCGTCGACGGTGCAGGAAGGGGTGATGCGGCAGCGCAGCGAATAAAAAAAGGGGCGATTTCTCGCCCCTGATTTCAAACTGTCGAGGAAAACTTACTGGTTATAAGCATTCTCGCCGTGGCTGTTGACGTCCAGACCTTCACGCTCATGCTCTTCCGGCACGCGCAGTCCGACAATCATGTCCGCCAGCTTGAAGCCGATGAAGGCTACTACGCCAGACCAGACGATGGTCAGGCCGACGCTGAACAGCTGCACCCACACCTGATGGCCCATGGTCACGCCCTCAGCGTAGCCCACACCGCCCAGTGAAGAAGAAGCGAAGACGCCGGTCAGGATACAGCCCACGATGCCGCAGACGCCGTGCACGCCGAACACATCGCAGGGATCGTCCACCCGCAGCCATTTCTTCAGGGTGGTGACGCCCCACAGTCCGGCCAGTCCACCAACCAGACCAATAATCAACGCCCCGCCGACACCCACGTAACCACAGGCTGGAGTAATAGCCACCAGCCCGGCAATGAAGCCAGAACAGGCGCCCAGCAGTGAAGGTTTACCGCGTACGGCCCACTCACCAAAGGTCCATGACAGCACCGCGCCCGCAGTAGCGACAACGGTATTCAGGAAGGCCAGCGCCGCAATTTCGTTAGCCGCCGAGGCAGAACCGGCGTTGAAGCCGAACCAGCCCACATAGAGGATGGCGGTACCGGTGAAGACCATTGGCAGGTTATGCGGTTTGAACGCTTCTTTGCCGAAGCCAGCACGTTTGCCAACCAGATAAGCACCAACCAGTCCGGCAACTGCGGCATTGATGTGCACCACGGTGCCGCCAGCGAAGTCCAGCGCGCCATCCTGAGCCAGGAAGCCGCCCGCCCACACCATATGTGCGATAGGCAGATAGGCCAGGGTCAGCCAGACACCAACAAAAATCAGCACGGCAGAGAAACGGATACGTTCAGCAATGGCACCGACAATCAGGCCGACGGTGATACAGGCAAACGATGCCTGGAAGGCAACGTGGATATACTGGTAGAAGCTGCCCATTACTGCGGTCAGCTGGATGTTTTTCAGCATCGCCCAGCCGAAGCCACCAAAGAAGGCGTTACCTTCGCTAAAGGCCAGTGAATAGCCGTAAACCATCCACAATACGCAGACCAGAGAAAAGGTGACCGCAACCTGCGTCAGCATGGAGAGGACGTTCTTGCCGCGAATCAATCCGCCGTAAAACAGCGCAATACCTGGAATCGACATAAACAGCACCAGCGCGGTGCAAATCATCATAAATGCGTTATCAGCCTTGTCCGCAACGGCAGGCGCAGCCATCGCGAGCGATGGTAACAGTGCCAGGCTGGTGAGGCCCAACTTAGCGAAAACTTTATTCATTTTTTTTCCATCCCATCACAGTACTGAGTCTTAATTACAGAGCGGCCTCGTCGGTCTCGCCGGTACGAATACGAATGACGCGCTGCAGTTCAGCCACGAAAATTTTACCGTCGCCAATTTTGCCGGTGTAAGCCGCTTTACTGATGACATCCACCACTTCGTCTAATTGATCGTCAGCGATGGCGATGTCAATTTTGACTTTAGGCAGGAAGTTCACGCTGTATTCTGCGCCACGGTACAGCTCCGCGTGGCCTTTCTGACGACCAAAACCTTTTACTTCGGAGACGGTCAGCCCCTGAATGCCGATAGAGGATAACGCTTCACGCACATCCTCCAGCTTGAATGGCTTAATTACGACGGTAACCAGCTTCATTGGATCCCCTCCAGCGATTAAATGAGTGAGTCTCACGGACACGCAGGGATCTAAGCAAAGCCTGTGCCATAAATAAAAAAACCGTGGAATCAATTACCGAGGCGAGACGGGGCAAGGCGTGTTTTGTCGGGGGTCAGTCAGCAGCGCAGAGAATGGCGCACTGCCAGAAAAGCGAATGCACTCCTTTGGTGCGCCAGGCATCAAAGGCGTGCATTTATACAGATTATTCTGATAAAACCGCGCAAAAAAGGTGCAACTTACCCTGTGGTTGTTAAGGGGATGCCCGTCGCCAGATCATCGCCTACCTGCTGCAGCTGATACATCTGCCAGTAACGGCCCTGCAGCGCCAGTAATTGCGCGTGATTCCCCTGCTCGACCACCCTGCCGCGATGCAGCACCAGGATGTTATCCGCTTCGGTAATTGTTGAGAGCCGGTGGGCGATCACCACCAGCGTACTGTGCTGGCGAAGGGTTCGCAGCGTTTGCTGAATCGCCTGCTCGGTGCCCGAGTCGATATTGGCTGTCGCCTCGTCGAGGATCATTACCTGCGGCAGATCGACCAGAACCCGCGCCAGCGCCAGCAGCTGCTTTTGACCCACAGACAGATTGTTGCCCTGCTCGCCCAGCCGGGTGTGAATGCCGTCAGGCAAGGCACGCGCCAGAGGGGCCAGCTGCACCTGCTCCAGCACCGTCCAGACCGCCTCTTCGCTGATCTCGCGGCCGAGCCGGACGTTTGCCAGCAGCGTATCCGCCAGCACCACCGGATCCTGCTGAACCATCGCGATACCCCGCCGCAGTACTGCATGGCTGAGTTCGCCAATCGGACGATCGTCAATGCGAATCTCACCGCGGGTAATCGGGTAGTAACCCATTAACAGATTTGCCAGGGTACTTTTGCCGCTGCCGGTATGCCCGACCAGCGCCACAAAGCTGCGTGACGGCACCTCAAGATTGATTTCGCTGAGCACGTCACGATCTTCGCGATAGGCAAAGCTGAGGTTTCTCAGGGTCAGACGACCGGTGGCCAGCGGCCGCGCGTCGGGCCCATACTGCTGCTGCGCCGCATCCATCAGCTCGAAGATCCGCTCGCCCGAGACCACCGCCTGCTGCAACATCGATTGCTGGGTGGTGAGCTCAATCAGCGGCTCATTCAGTCGTCCCAGATAGGTAATAAAGGCATACAGTACGCCGACTTCAAACACGCCGGGCACGGCGAAACTGAACAGCATCAGCAATCCGCACAGCACCATGGCTGAAAACAGGCTTAACAACGGGCGCAGCAGGAAACCGTCAAGCCGCAGCGTTTCCATCCGCGCCAGATAGTGCGAACGACTCGCCTCGCCCATCCGCTCGCCAAAACGCGCCTGCTGACGAAACTGCTGGATCACGCTCATGCCGCTGATCACTTCGTTGAAGCCGTTATTAATGTCGGCCAGATAGCTGCGGACCCGGCGGGCAATCGGCGTGCTGTAACGCTGGTAAATCAGCATCACGACCAGCACCAGCGGGAAAATCATCATCGCTACCAGCGCCATACGCCAGTCGAGGCTGAACATCGCCACCATCATGGCGCCTACCAGTGCCGCGCTGCGCAGTACCGTCGCCACCACCGTGACATAGAGATCACGGATTACTTCGGTGTCATTGGTGACGCGCGAAATAATCTGTCCGACCGGCTGGGTGTCGAAGGCGCTGAGCGGCTGGCACAGCGCGGCATTCATCACGTCACTGCGCAAGCGCTGCACCACCCCAATGGCGGCGCGGTTAAACAGCAGTGCCTGCCAGTAATGCAGGGCGGCCGCCAGCAGTTGCAGCAGGATAAAACTCACTACCAGCCCGGTAACCAGCCCCCACGGCATCTGATGTTTCGCCACCAGATTGTCGATGAAGTAACTGACCAGCACCGGCCCGGTCACTTCGGCGGCGGCGGCAATCCATAACATGCCCACCGCCAGCGACAGGGATTTCCGCCACGGCTTGCCGTAACTTAACAGGCGCTTCAGGGTGGGCCACAAGCGGGCAGACTTAGCCATGCGGCACTCCTTTCTCATTCTCATCGTCATCCAGCGCGGCTTCCAGCTGCTGATAACGGTACATGTCGCGATACCAGCCCGGGCGATCCGCCAGCGCTTCATGATCGCCACGCTGCGCGATGGTGCCGTGCTGCAGCACCAGAATTTCACTGGCTTCAGTCAGCGCCGATAAACGGTGGGCGCTGATGATCAGGGTCCGGCCTCGTCCCCACTGGCGCAGATTGTGCAGTATTTCATGCTCGGTACGGCCATCTACCGCCGACAGCGCATCATCAAGCACCAGGATTTCCGCGTTGAGAAGCAGCGCGCGCGCAATCGAGATACGCTGCTTCTGCCCGCCCGACAGCATCACGCCACGCTCCCCGACTTCGGTTTCATAGCCCTGCGGCAGCCGCAGAATATCCTCGTGAACGCAGGCCTGCGTGGCGGCCCGCTCAATTTCCTGCTGGGTCGCACCCGGTTTTCCCAGCGCGATGTTGTTGGCGACGCTGTCAGAAAACAGAAACGGGGTCTGACTGACCACCGCCAGCCGGCTGCGCCAGCTGTCCAGCCGCAGCTGTGGCAGCGGAATCTGGTGATAGCGGATATCGCCCTGCTGGATATCAAAATGGCGCTGGATCAGGCTGAGCAGCGTACTCTTGCCGCTGCCGGTCGGGCCGCACAGCCCCAGCATTTCGCCAGGTTTCAGTTCGAAACTGACCTGACTCAGCACCGGACCGGCACTGGCCGGATAGTGAAATTCACGGATCGCTACCTGCAGGTTGCCTGGTTCCGGTGGCAGGGTTTTATCGCCATCTTCGACCGCTGGCGCTTCCGCCAGCAGCGCGCGGATACGGCTCCAGGCGGCGCTGCCGCGCTCGACGATGTTAAACATCCACGCCAGCGCCAGCATCGGCCAGATCATCAGGCCCAGATACATCACAAAACTGGTGAGCTGACCCAGCGTCATCTGATCGTGCCAGACCAGCCAGCTGCCGCCACCGATCGCCAGCAGATTTGAAAAACCGATGGCGATATAGATGGTGGGATCAAAACGGGCATCCACCCGCGCCACCCGCAGGTTCTTTTCACCGGTATCGCGGGCGATGTCAGAGAACTGCTGCGACTGATGCTGTTCCAGACCAAAGGACTTGATCATCCGGATGCTGGTCAGGCTCTCCTGCGTCTGATCGTTGAGGCTGGAGAAGGCGGCCTGCGCCACCTTAAAGCGATGGTGCAGTTGATTACCGTAGCGATGAATGACGATTGCCATGATCGGCATCGGCACCAGCGAAAGCAGCGTCAGCTGCCAGCTGATTTGGGTGCTCATCACCAGCAGCACAACGCAGCCCATCACCAGCGAATCGACCAGCGTCAGTACCCCTTCCCCGGCGGCAAACACCACCCGATCGACATCATTAGTGGCGCGCGCAATCAGGTCACCGGTACGGTGGCGCAGGTAAAATGCGGGTTGCTGACGGCTCAGCTGGCGATAAAAATCTTCGCGCAACTCGACCGCCAGCTGGTAAGAGGCACCAAACAGCAATACCCGCCAGACGTAGCGCAGCAGATAAACTACCAGCGCGGTAGCCAGCATCACGCCGATCCACAGCATGATGCGGCTCATGCTCATGCTGTTTTGCGTCACGCCATCGACGATTACCCCGACCACATGCGGCGGCAACAGTTGCAGAATGGCAATAATGATCAGTAAGGTGACCGCGCCCAGATAGCGCCGCCACTCACGCAGAAAGTACCAACTTAATTGACTGAATAATCGCACAACGCTGTTCTCAATCTCATGCCTTTATGGGGCGACAGGTAAGGCCGTGGTGTATTTAATCTCTTCCATGGCGAAGCTGGAGGTTACATCAATCAGGCCTGGGACGCCGTTGACTAACCGCTTGTAAAAAGCATCATAACTTTTCATGTCGGCCACCTGGATGCGCAGCAGATAGTCATACTCGCCGGCCATCCGGTAAAAGGCCATCACTTCCGGCATGCTGTTGACCACCGAGACAAACGCCTGATACCAGTCGCGACTGTGCTGCTGGGTTTTCACAAACATAAACGCCGTCAGTGACAATCCGATTTTTTCGCCATCCAGCAACGCCACCCGAGCGCGAATAATGCCATCATCTTCGAGCTTTTTCAGGCGCTTCCAGCAGGGCGTGGTGGTGAGGTTGACCGCCTCGGCTAATGCCTGCAGCGACAGCGTACAATCGCGTTGCAACAACGCCAGCAGTTTCAGGTCAGTTTTATCTAACATTCGCCACTCCGAGAGAATGATTTTCTCCATTAGCGCTATTTTAGCGTCAATATTGCAATCTCTTTTTCCTGCTCGTGCCTTAAAATAGCCGCAACTCTCTCTGCCGGACGCGTAAGATGCACAGCTGCTGGATTCGCCACGCTATCAACGAAATTAACGCCGATTTTCAACGATCGGCTGAAACCCACCTGATCCGTTTCGATCTGGCGGATTATCCCGGCATCTGGTTTTACCTGAAAGATGAGAGCACCCATCCAAGTGGCAGCCTCAAACACCGACTGGCGCGGTCACTGTTTCTGTATGGCCTGGCGAACGGCTGGATTAAACAGGATACGCCAATAATTGAAGCCTCGTCAGGCAGCACTGCCGTTTCTGAGGCGTACTTCGCACGGCTGCTCGGCCTGCCGTTTATCGCGGTAATGCCTGCCAGCACGGCGAAACGGAAAATTGAGCAGATCACCTTTTATGGCGGGCAGTGCCATTTCGTTGACGATCCCTGCCAGCTTTATGTCGAATCTGAACGGCTGGCGCGCGAGCTGAACGGCCACTTTATGGATCAGTTTACCTATGCCGAGCGGGCAACCGACTGGCGCGGTAACAACAACATTGCCGAAAGCATTTTCCGCCAGATGCAGCATGAGCCCTATCCGGTTCCCCATACGCTGATCATGAGTGCCGGTACCGGCGGCACTTCCGCTACGCTGGGACGTTATATCCGCTATCAGGGTTTCTCCACGAAGTTACTGGTGGTCGATCCGCAGCACTCGGTATTTTTTGATTACTGGCATCAGCGCGATGCCAGCCTGACCAGCACGCGTGGCAGCCTGATTGAAGGCATTGGTCGTCCGCGGGTGGAGCCTTCGTTTATGCCAGACGTAATAGATGAAATGATCAAAGTCCCCGATGGTGCGACGCTGGCCGCCATGCTGAAGCTGGAAAAAATTCTGGGACGCAAACCGGGTGCCTCTACCGGTACCAATTTCTGGGGCATGATGCAGGTCGCGAAACGTTTACGGGCGGCTAACCAGCAGGGCGCGCTGGTGACGCTGCTGTGTGACAGCGGCGAGCGTTATCCGGATAGTTATTATCAGCCGGAGTGGGTAGCGAAACACATCGGTGATATCACGCCGTGGCAGCGCGAGCTGGAATAAAAAACCGGACATCCTGTCCGGTACACGGCAATCCTCAGCATTCGGGGGAATACGCGAGGTGGGGTGTCGCCAGCCAGTGATTTAAATAGTGAGACACCGCCTGTGTCTCGCAATGTCCTAAGACCGGCAGATGCGGTAACGCCGCCTTTAACTGCGCCATCGCATTGCCCATGATGAAACCGTGCCCCGCCTGCGCCAGCATTTCCCGATCGTTCATCGCATCGCCAAACGCCATGCACTCTGCCAGGGTCAATGAAAGACCATCGCATAACCGTGCCAGGGCGCTGCCTTTGTTGCAGTTTTTCGGCAATACTTCGAGACAATCGGCGGCAGAGAAACAGATATTGGCCTGCTCGCCCAGCGCGGCATCCAGCTGCGTTTTTAACTGGCAGAGCGACTGATGATGATCGACAAAACAGATTTTAGTGACCTGATGTGCCGGCATGGTTTTTAAATCGCGCAGCTGGTAGTGGAACCCGCTCATCTGATGGGCCGCCAGCAGATCCGGCTGCGGACGATCGGTAAACCAGCCCTGATCGTTGAAAATATGGATGCTGGCGCGGGTCTGCCAGTGGCTGTGGATCACCTCTTCCGCCACCTGAGGCGGCAGATCCTGGGCAAACAGCAGATTACCCTGCTGATCGTGTATCCGGGTGCCGTTACCCGTGATCAGCCACGCCGACAGGATCATCTGTTGCCGCAGGATCTGCATCTCCAGCAGGTGACGACCGGTGGCCAGCGCCAGATGAATACCGCGCTGATGCAGGGCATGCAGGCTCGCCAGCGTTTGCTGGCCCAACTGATGATCGGGCAGTAACAGGGTGCCATCCATATCGAAGGCGGCTAAGCGCACCATAATCAATCCTCTGCTGTAAAGGTGAGCCTTACTATTGCCTGTTAATTACGGAACTAATAGTGAATACTTTGAAAAAAGTGTTCCGGGTTTACTATGCGTCAGCTCAACCGTCTTAATCAGTTTCAGCGCCTGTGGCAGCAAAGCCAGGGCGCAGCCCAGCAAACCTGCGTTGCCGAGATGGCCCGCCACTGCATTTGTAGTGAGCGCCATCTGCGTACCCTGTTGTCACAATGGCAGCATGCCGGCTGGTTGCAGTGGCACGGCGAACCGGGTCGCGGCAAACAGGGACAGCTGCAGTTTCTGCGCTCGCCTGAGCAGCTACGTCAGCAGCTACTGCAAAGCCAGCTGGATGCCGGGGATACTGCCGACGCGCTGCAATTGCTGGATGTCCCGCCGGAACGGCTGATTAATATGCTGCGGCCGCTGATGGGCGGGCAATGGCAGAACGATTCACCGGTTCTGCGCATTCCGTACTATCGCCCGCTGGAAAGTACCGAGCCGCGACACATCACCGGCCGGGCCGAGCAGCATCTGGTGCGTCAACTCTATTCCGGGCTGACCCGTTTTGAGCAGGACGAGCCGGTCGGGGATCTGGCCCACCACTGGCAACACGATGAGTCCGCCTGCCGCTGGCTGTTCTGGTTACGCCCGCAGCTGGTGTGGCATAACGAGGAGCCAATTCGGGCCGCTCAGCTGGTCACGCAGTTGCAGCAGCTGTTACAGGACCCGCGGGTCAGCACGCTGCTGGCTGAGGTGATCGAAGTCGATGCGCCTCATCCGCTCGCGGTGCGGTTTACCCTGCGGCGCAGCGATTTCTGGCTGCCCCATCGTCTCGCTCACCTGCTGTGCCTGCTGCCCCATCCCGACGATGCCAGTATCGGCAGTGGCCCCTGGAAGCTAATGCACTTCACCCCGGAACTGGTGAGAATTGAAAGTCATGCCCGCTGGCATCTGCGTCTGCCCTTGCTGCAGGCGGTGGAGTACTGGATTACTCCGCAGCTGTTTGATCCGATGCTCGGCAGCAGTTGCCGTCATCCGGTGCAGATTGCGATTGGCGACGCCGGCGATCTGAAAGCCCTGCAACCGGTCAGCAGCAGTATCAGCCTTGGCTTTTGCTATCTGGTCTGTCGTCCACGCGCCGGTTTTACGCCTGCCAAGGCGCGACGGCTGTTCCAGCTGATCCAGCAAAGCGGCATTATCGCGCGCTTGCCGCTTGATGAAGGATTGATTACCCCCAGCCAGGAGTTACTGCCAGGCTGGCCGGTGCCGCCGATTGATGCCGAACCACTGTCACTGCCAGCCAGCCTGACGCTGTATTATCAACTGCCGGTCGAACTGCACCAGACCGCTGAGGCCCTGCGCCAGCTATTACAACAGCACGGCTGCACGTTGCGGGTGGTATTTCATGAGGTTAAGAGCTGGCACAGCGTGCCGCAGCTTGATGAAGCAGATATCGTGATGGGGGATCGGCTGATCGGGGATGCGCCGGTGTTTACCCTTGCAGGCTGGTTACAGCTCGACAGATTGTGGCGCCCTTTCATGTCCACCGCCCAGGGTGAAACGGTACAAGCGCAACTGCTGACCCTGCAGCAACTGGCCGACAGCGAGGCTCGTGATCAGGCCCTGCATCAGCTTTATCATCAGCTAATGCGCGCCGGTATCCTGCTGCCGCTATTCAATTACCGCTATCAGATTTACGCGCCGCCCGGCGTTGAAGGCATTCAGTTAAACACCCTGGGCTGGTTCGATTTCAGTTGTGCCTGGATCCCACCGCCGATTGATCGGCCGCACAGCTGTTCAGCGGCGGAGTGAGGCATTACCATAAGCGCATAACTCACCATCGGGAAAATAGCATGAAACGCGCCGTTGTCGTTTTTAGCGGTGGACAAGATTCCACCACCTGCCTTGTTCAGGCGTTACAGCAATACGATGAAGTTCACTGTGTCACATTCGATTATGGTCAGCGTCATCGTGAAGAGATCGAGGTAGCACGCGACCTGGCCATCAGGCTGGGCGCACGCGCCCATAAAGTGCTGGATGTCACGATGCTGAACGATCTGGCTGTCAGCAGCCTGACGCGAGATAACATCCCGGTTCCGACCTACGATCCTAACGCCAGCGGCTTGCCGAGCACCTTCGTACCGGGCCGCAATATCCTGTTCCTGACCCTGGCGTCAGTTTATGCCTACCAGGTTGAAGCGGAAGCGGTGATTACCGGGGTATGTGAAACGGACTTTTCCGGCTATCCCGACTGCCGCGATGAGTTTGTCAAAGCGCTGAATCATGCGGTCAGCCTCGGTATGGCGCGCGAGGTCCGTTTTGAAACCCCGCTGATGTGGCTGAATAAAGCTGAAACCTGGGCGCTGGCGGACTACTGGCAACAGTTGCCACTGGTACGCGAGCAGACCCTGACCTGCTACAACGGCGTGAAAGGCGATGGATGCGGTGAGTGTGCCGCCTGCCATTTACGCGCCAATGGCCTGCAGGGCTACCTTAACGATCGTGCCGGTGTCATGGCCGCCATGAAGGCCAAAAGCGGCCTGGAGTAAGCCTATCGGGGCGGCAATCACGCCACCGTTGCCGCCTCTGCTTCATCAGGATGCGCCACAATGTGCTCAGGCCATCAGACGCGTCAGTCGTTCACGCAATTCTCCTTCCAGCGGTACCGCCTTCTGGGTTCTCAGGTCGATGCAAACGAAAGTCAGCGCGGCATCAGCAACCACCGTCTCTTCTCCCGCCAGCAACACCCGCTGCGCAATAATTCCGCTTTTACCGTTCAACTGGGTAATCTGGCTGTCGATTGCCAGTACGTCGCCCAGCACGGCCGGACGACGATAGTTGATATTGATATTCACCACCACAAATGCCAGTTTCTGTTCCAGCAGCCAGTGAAATGCCTCAACTTCTTCCAGCCATTGCCAGCGCGCCTCCTCGAGGAATTCAAGATAGCGCGCGTTGTTAACGTGCTGATAGACATCAAGATGGTAGCCGCGCACTTTAATTGTGGTCTGCATGTTTATGCTCTCCTGCTGCTGCGAATGAACTGGTTGGACCTGTTCACTTTAGCAGAGTCGTTCTGCTACAGCAGACAAAGCATCAGAGATGCGTGGCGCCTCACAATTTCAGGCGGGCCGCATTACGCTCCAGCAGCGAATTGCCAATACCCGGCACCTCATTTAACTGCTGGATGGCGCTGAACGGCCCGTACTGCTCACGGTAGCTGACGATTGATTGCGCCTTCTTCAGCCCGACACCTTTCATGGCGGCAGAGAGCTGCTCGGCTGTGGCCTGATTGATACTGACCTGCTCCTGCGGCGTGACGACCGCCGATGGTGTGGACGGCAAAATACTTTTCGCAGCTGCGCTGCTGTCTGAAGCAGGCGCAGGTGCGGCAGACAGTGAGGTCTGATAGAACGCGCCGCCCAGCGCGAGTGAAAAATAGAGGGCACATAAAGTCGATTTAGCCATGCTGTGTTTCTCCTTGTGGTTAACAGCAGCCACAGGATGGCATCCCCGCCGGATGGCTTCAAAAGCCAGATTGCAGATATGGAAAAGGCCGCGAATGCGGCCTTTGATTATTTCATTTGTTACGCAGGTTCTGCGAGGCTTACTGCATTTGTGCGGCTGCGCCGTACTTAATTTTTGCCTCTTTGCGCAGATTTTGCAGCAGGGCTTCAAACGCCAGCTGGGCATTATTCTGCGTCACGCCTTTGACCATTTCATCGATCTGCGCCTGTGGCATGCTGCCGGTAGTGACTTTATCCACCGCCACCAGCACCACATTACCCTGCATATCTTCGCTCACGCCCCACGACGGTTTATTCTCCGCCGGCTGTGGCAGATTGAAAGCCGCCTGTGCAACCGGGTCCTGGGCATTACGATCGACCGTTTTACTGGCGCTCAGGGTCAGACCTGCGGCGGTTAACGCATCCTGTTTACCGGCTTTAAGGTCGGCCAGCAGCTTGTCAGCCTGCGATTTCGCCTGTTGGGTAGCTTTATCGTGTTTCAGGGTGTCAGCAATCTGAGTTTTAACCTGATCCAGCGGCTTCACTGCTTCCGGCTTATGCTCGCTGACGCGAAGCACAAAGGCCCGGTCACCGTCGACGCTGATGATGTCAGAGTTATTGCCCGGTGCACCATTCTGCCCGACCAGTCCACCGTTAAAGATCGCCTGTTTCACCGCGTCGAAGTCGAGTTCCTTCGGCAGCGCATCCTGGCTGAACCAGCCGGTTTCTTTGGCTTTCAGGCCGGAAGCCTGCTCGGCACCCGCCAGCGATTCGTTATCGTTGCTGGCCGCTTCGCTGACTTTCTGCTGCAGTTTATAGAAGGCATCGACGCCCTTCTCCTGCTTCACTTTCGCCGCAATGGCATCACGAACTTCATCCAGCGGCTTAACCTGCTCTGGCTGGATATCGTCGAGACGCACAATCAGGAAACCGACCGAGGATTTAATCACCCCGGACATCTGGCCTTTTTCGGTCAGACCGGCATTTTTCAGCTCATCTGGCGTGGTCGCAGGTTCCAGCCAGCCCATATCCCCGCCCTTACGCGCAGAGATCGGGTCGATGGATTTGCTTTTTGCCAGTTCGGTGAAGCTGGCGCCGCCTTTCAGCTGGGTCAGCAACGCATTGGCGTCCGCTTCCGTTTTGGTCTGAATAACACTGTAGCGATTACGCTGCGGCTGGGTGTAATCAGCTTTATGCTGGTCGTACCAGGCCTGAATATCGGCCTCGCTGGCATCCTGTTGCATGCTGGCTGCATCCATCAGGATGTAGCTGACACGGAACTGCTCCGGCGCCATGAAGCTGGTTTTATGCTGCTGGTAATACTGATTTATCTCGTCATCAGTCACGGTCTGCTTAGCCGCCAGAGCATTGACGTCGAGGGTCGCCTGACGAATAACACGCTGTTGTGAAACCAGCTCCACCAGTTTGCTGGTTTCGCCCTTAAGCATGAAGTCGGTGTTTGCCACCGCATTGATCAGTTGCTGGTTAGAGAGCTGCTTACGCAGCGCTTCAGCATACTGGTCGGCAGAAAAGCCCATGTTGCCGATCAGACCGAGATATTTGGCATTATCAAATTTGCCGTTGGTCTGGAAAGCCTGCTGATTAAAAATCGCCTGCTTAACCTGATCGTCACTGATGCTGAGATGCAAGTCTTTGATGTAGCTGTCGAGCAGCGCCTGATCGATTAACTGCGACAGCGCCTGCTGGCGGATCTGCTGCATGTAGCCATCGTTACTGGCCAGCTGAGAAAATTGATCGCCCAGCATCTGCTGCTGACGGCTGCGCTCGCTGTTGAACGCCTGTTCCAGCTGTGCCCGGCTGATTTCCTGACCGTTAACTTTGGCCGCATAATCGTTGTTGCCGCCAATCAGATAGTTGCCAACGCCGGTCAGCACAAAGGAGAGGATAATCAACCCCAAAATAATCTTGAGCACGACATGGTTCGACGCCGCGCGTAAATTGTCCATCATGGTATGACAACACTCCGCTGTAGTGTGAATGTAAAGCTCGGGCGCAATACGCCGTATCCTGACGCATCACGCAGCTGCAGACTTCGCTGTCAGCCTCAAGCCGGCTCCGGTCCATATTATGGCCTGATTATCGCCGGTTAAAACAAAAAAGGCACATCTGATTGATGTGCCCGTATGTTACATGAGAACGCGTTAACCGTCCTCTGATCCACTGAAGAAAATACGTCAATGAACGTTTTCGTTGTTATTAATTGACTGCGTCTTTCAATGCTTTACCAGCACGGAAGCCCGGTACTTTACCGGCCGGAATTGTAATCTCTTTGCCGGTTTGTGGGTTGCGGCCAGTGCGTGCAGCACGCTCGCGCACGGAGAAAGTGCCGAAACCGACCAGCGCCACTTCGTCGCCGCCTTTCAGCGCGTCAGAAACAGAACCCATGAATGCATCTAAAACACGTCCCGCTGCTGCTTTAGAAATATCAGCATCCGCAGCAATTTTGTCGATCAACTGTGACTTATTCACTCTCTTCATCCCCTCTTTTATTATTTCACATCGTACCCGCGCTTCCCGCCGGATACGCACGCGCAGCAAGTTATATCAAGCCTGTGGAGCCGAAACAACGGAATTTCTCTGAGAACACCGCGTCGGCAGCCACCTAAATTAGCGGCACAAAAAAAAGCTGGCAAGCGCCAATTGCCTTGCCAGCTTCGCTTTTTAACGGTTTATGCCGTTAATCACTATTTTGCGGTCGCAACCTGCATACCGTACGGCGCATTTTCCAGTGCCAGATTCAGCACTTCTTCGATGCGTTTGACCGGATGGATGTCGAGATCGGCAATCACGTTCTGTGGAATCTCTTCCAGATCGCGTTTGTTGTCGTCCGGGATCAGCACCGTTTTAATGCCACCGCGGTGGGCTGCCAGCAGCTTCTCTTTCAGTCCGCCAATCGGCAGTACCTGTCCGCGCAGGGTGATTTCACCGGTCATGGCGACATCAGCACGGACCGGGTTACCGGTCAGGCAGGAGACCAGCGCCGTACACATCGCAATACCGGCGCTTGGACCATCTTTCGGCGTTGCCCCTTCCGGAACGTGAACGTGGATATCACGTTTCTCGTAGAAGTCGCCGTTGATGCCCAGCTTCTCGGCACGCGCACGCACCACGGTTAAGGCGGCCTGAATTGACTCCTGCATCACCTCACCCAGTGAACCGGTATAGGTCAGCTTGCCTTTACCCGGTACGCAGGCGGTTTCAATCGTCAGCAGATCGCCACCCACTTCGGTCCACGCCAGACCGGTTACCTGGCCCACGCGGTTTTCACTGTCAGCACGACCGTAGTCGAAGCGTTGCACCCCGAGGAAATCCTTCAGGTTTTCACCATTGATAGTGATGTGCTTTTTCGTCTTGTCCATCAGCAGCGACTTGACCGCTTTACGGCACAATTTCGACAGCTCACGCTCAAGGCTACGCACCCCGGCTTCACGCGTGTAGTAACGGATAATGCCGACAATAGCACTGTCTTCGACCGTGATCTCATTGGCTTTCAGCGCGTTACGCTCAATCTGTTTCGGCAACAGATGCTGTTTGGCGATGTTCAGTTTTTCATCCTCGGTATAACCCGATAGACGAATCACTTCCATACGGTCCAGCAGCGGTGCCGGAATGTTCATGGAGTTCGAGGTCGCCACGAACATCACATCTGACAGGTCATAATCGACTTCCAGATAGTGATCGTTGAACGCAATGTTTTGTTCTGGATCAAGCACTTCCAGCAATGCTGAAGCCGGATCGCCGCGCATGTCGGACGACATTTTGTCAATCTCATCCAGCAGGAACAGCGGGTTTTTAACCCCGACTTTAGCCATTTTCTGGATCAGCTTGCCCGGCATCGAACCGATATAGGTACGACGGTGACCACGGATCTCGGCTTCGTCACGTACGCCGCCCAGCGCCATACGTACATATTTACGT
>Ga0308156_1001297_pt1 | contig 31449 bp, 24 predicted proteins | sample PhyAR2_FD_201041 | JGI IMG/M metagenome (GOLD analysis project Ga0308156, IMG submission 201041) | Phyllosphere microbial communities from UC Gill Tract Community Farm, Albany, California, United States - DLSL A.R2 | ecosystem: Host-associated > Plants > Phyllosphere > Unclassified | place: USA... | reverse complement strand
ACCTGAGCGAAAAACGGAATCGAGAATCTGATGAGTGACTATAAATCTACCCTGAATTTGCCGGAAACGGGATTCCCGATGCGTGGCGATCTGGCCAAACGCGAACCGGGAATGTTGCAACGCTGGAATGCTGACAACCTGTACGGCATTATCCGCGAAGCCAAAAAAGGGAAAAAAACCTTTATCCTGCATGATGGCCCTCCGTATGCGAACGGCAGCATTCATATTGGTCACTCCGTTAACAAGATTCTGAAAGACATTATCGTCAAGTCGAAAGGCATGGCGGGCTATGACTCGCCGTACGTACCGGGCTGGGACTGCCACGGTCTGCCTATCGAACACAAAGTTGAGCAGATGATCGGCAAGCCAGGCGAGAAGGTCAGCGCTGCCGAGTTCCGCGCAGCGTGTCGTAAATATGCCGCCGAACAGGTTGAAGGCCAGAAAGCGGACTTTATCCGTCTGGGCGTGCTGGGCGACTGGGATCGTCCTTACCTGACGATGGACTTTGCGACCGAAGCCAACATCATTCGCGCGCTGGGTAAAATCATCGACAACGGCCACCTGCACAAAGGCGCCAAGCCGGTGCACTGGTGCCTTGATTGCCGTTCTGCGCTGGCAGAAGCGGAAGTAGAGTACTACGACAAGACTTCCCCTTCGATTGACGTGATGTTCAACGCTATTGATGCCGATGCGGTACGTCAGGCCTTTGGCGCTGCGCAGGTTGAGGGGCCGATTTCACTGGTGATCTGGACCACCACGCCGTGGACGCTGCCGGCTAACCGCGCCATCTCGTTAAACGCGGAATTTGACTATCAGTTGCTGCAGATCGACGGTCGTGCGCTGATCCTGGCGAAAGATCTGGTCGAAAGCGTGATGAAGCGCGCGGGCGTCAGCGAATGGCGTGTGCTGGGCGAATGCAAAGGCGCGGCGCTGGAGCTGCAGAAATTCCAGCATCCGTTCCTGGCGATTCAGTCGCTGGTGGTGCTGGGCGATCACGTGACGCTGGAAGCCGGTACCGGTGCGGTACACACGGCGCCTGGCCACGGCCCGGATGACTATGTCATCGGTCAGAAATATGGCATCGAAACCGCCAATCCGGTCGGCCCGGATGGCAGCTATCTGCCAGGCACCTATCCGACGCTGGATGGGGTCAACGTATTTAAAGCCAACGACATGATCGTTGAGCTGCTGAAAGAGAAAGGCGCGCTGCTGCACGTTGAGAAACTGCTGCACAGCTATCCGCACTGCTGGCGTCACAAAACGCCGATTATCTTCCGTGCCACGCCGCAATGGTTCATCAGCATGGATCAGAAAGGCCTGCGTGCGCAGTCGCTGCAGGAGATCAAAGGCGTGCAGTGGATCCCGGACTGGGGCCAGGCGCGTATTGAATCAATGGTGGCTAACCGTCCTGACTGGTGCATCTCGCGTCAGCGTACCTGGGGCGTGCCGATGGCGCTGTTCGTCCATAAAGAGACAGAGCAGCTGCATCCGGACACCCTGTCGCTGATGGAGAAAGTGGCGCAGCGCGTTGAGCAGGATGGCATTCAGGCGTGGTGGGATCTCGATCCGCGTGACCTGATGGGCGACGATGCCGATCATTACGTTAAGGTGCCTGACACCCTGGACGTCTGGTTTGACTCCGGTTCAACCAGCTATTCGGTGGTCGATGCGCGTCCTGAATTTGGCGGTCACACCCCGGATATGTATCTGGAAGGCTCGGATCAGCATCGCGGCTGGTTTATGTCTTCACTGATGATCTCGACGGCGATGAAAGGCAAAGCGCCTTATCGTCAGGTACTGACGCACGGTTTCACCGTGGATGGTCAGGGCCGTAAGATGTCGAAATCGATCGGCAACACCGTGTCGCCGCAGGATGTGATGAACAAACTGGGCGCTGATATTCTGCGTCTGTGGGTCGCCTCTACCGATTACTCTGGCGAAATGGCGGTTTCGGATGAGATCCTGAAACGCTCTGCCGATGCCTATCGTCGTATCCGCAACACCGCACGTTTCCTGCTGGCTAACCTCAGCGGTTTCAATCCGGCCACCGATCTGGTGCAGCCGGAAGAGATGGTGGTCGTGGATCGCTGGGCAGTGGGCCGCGCACAGGCGGCGCAGGCCGATATCACCGCCTCCTACGAAAACTACGACTTCCATGAAGTGATTCAGCGTCTGATGCAGTTTTGTTCGGTGGAGATGGGCAGCTTCTATCTCGACATCATCAAAGACCGTCAGTACACCGCCAAAGGCGACAGCCTGGCGCGTCGCAGCTGTCAGACCGCGCTGTGGCACATCGTTGAAGCGCTGGTGCGCTGGATGGCACCGATCATGTCGTTTACTGCGGATGAGATCTGGGGCTACCTGCCAGGCGAACGCGCTCAGTACGTCTTCACCGAAGAGTGGTACCAGGGCCTGTTTGGCCTGGCGGACAATGAAGCGCTGAACGACGCCTACTGGGCTGAGCTGCTGCAAGTACGCGGTGAAGTGAACAAGGTGATTGAGCAGGCGCGTGCCGACAAACGCATCGGTGGTGCACTGGAAGCAACGGTGACGCTGTATGCCGAGCCGGAGCTGGCAGCTAAACTGCAGGCGCTGGGCAATGAGCTACGCTTTGTGCTGCTGACCTCAGGTGCGCAGGTGGCGGATTACGCCCTGGCGAACGACGAAGCGCAGCAGAGCGAATTGCTGAAAGGTCTGAAAATTGCCCTGCATAAAGCGGAAGGCGAGAAATGTCAGCGCTGCTGGCATTACACTACCGACGTCGGTCAGAACCCGGAGCACGCTGAGGTCTGCGGTCGTTGTTATACCAACGTAGCCGGTAACGGTGAAGAGCGTAAATTTGCCTGATGCGTAAACCTATTTTATCAACCGGATTGCGCTGGCTGTGGCTGGTGCTGGTGGTAATTGTTGTCGACTTCGCCAGTAAGCAGTGGGTGATGAACAACATGATGCTGCACGAAACGCAGCCGCTGATACCGTTCCTGAACCTGTTTTACGCCCACAACTACGGTGCGGCGTTCAGTTTCCTGGCGGACAAAGGTGGATGGCAGCGCTGGTTCTTTGCCGGCATTGCGCTGGCAATTGTGGTCTCGCTGCTGGTGATGATGTTTCGCAACCGTGCCAGTCAGAAGATCGCCAACATCGCTTATGCGTTGATCATCGGCGGGGCGATAGGCAACCTGTTCGATCGCTCTTATCACGGCTTTGTGGTCGATTTTATCGATTTCTACGTCGGTAACTGGCACTTCGCTACATTTAATATCGCTGACTGCGGCATCTGTATTGGTGCGGCGTTAGTGGTGCTGGAGGGCTTTCTCAGCCCTACCGGCAAACAGGCAAAACAGAAAGGGTAAGTGATGAGTGAGTCTGTACAGCGCGACAGCGCGGTGTTGGTGCATTTTACGCTGAAGCTGGAAGATGGCTCGACGGCGGAATCGACCCGTGCAAACGGTAAGCCAGCGCTGTTTCGTCTGGGCGATGGCAGCCTGTCGGCCGCGCTGGAACAGGCGTTGCTCGGGCTGAAAGCCGGTGAAACTAAACAGTTCACCCTGGCACCGGAAGAGGCGTTCGGTAGCGTCAGTCCTGATCTGATTCAGTACTTCTCCCGGCGTGATTTTATCGATGCGGGCGAGCCAGAAGTGGGTGCCATTATGCTGTTTACCGGCATGGGCGGCAGCGAAATGCCAGGCGTGATCCGTGAAGTCTCGGGTGATTCCATCACTGTGGATTTCAACCATCCGCTGGCAGGCCACCGCATTCAGTTTGATATTGAGGTGCTGGAAATTGATCCGGCGCTGGAGGCGAACGATGCAAATCCTGTTGGCTAATCCGCGCGGTTTCTGCGCTGGCGTTGATCGGGCAATCAGTATTGTCGAGCGCGCACTGGAGATGTATGGTGCGCCGATCTATGTGCGTCATGAAGTGGTGCACAACCGCTACGTGGTCAACAGCCTGCGTGAGCGTGGTGCGATCTTTATTGAAGAGATCAGCGAAGTGCCGGATGACGCGATTCTGATTTTTTCTGCGCACGGTGTTTCTCAGGCCGTGCGCGCAGAAGCCAAAGCGCGCAATCTCACCATGCTGTTTGACGCTACCTGTCCACTGGTGACCAAAGTGCATATGGAAGTGGCCCGCGCCAGCCGTAAGGGTGTGGAAGCGATTCTGATAGGTCACGCTGGTCATCCGGAAGTAGAAGGCACGATGGGGCAGTACAACAACCCCAACGGTGGAATGTACCTGGTCGAGTCGCCGGAAGATGTGTTTAAGCTGACGGTTAAAGATGAGAGCAATCTCAGCTTCATGACCCAGACCACGCTGTCGGTGGACGACACCTCTGACATCATTGACGCGCTGCGTCAGCGCTTTCCGTCGATTATCGGGCCGCGCAAAGATGATATCTGCTACGCCACCACCAACCGCCAGGAAGCCGTACGTACTCTGGCGCGTGACGCAGACGTGGTGCTGGTGGTCGGCTCGAAGAACTCGTCCAACTCTAACCGCCTGGCGGAACTGGCACAGCGTGCCGGTAAGCTGGCGAAGCTGATTGACTCGGCAGATGATATTCAGGAAGAGTGGGTCAAGGGCGTTGAGTGCATCGGCGTCACCGCGGGTGCCTCTGCGCCGGATATTCTGGTGCAGCAGGTGATCCAGCGTTTGCGTGAGATGGGCGGCGAAGCGGCGATTGAGCTGATTGGCCGGGAAGAGAATATCGTCTTCGAAGTGCCGAAAGAGCTGCGCGTCGATGTACGTGAAGTGCAGTAACGCAGGCTAACCGGACGCGAACAATGCCAGCGGGCTTCCACCTGCTGGCTTTTTTTTTGCGCAAAGCCGCGCTCTGATGATTCCCGATCCCGGCATAATCTGCGCTGTCGGCGACTGACTAGCCAGTAAATAATCCGATTGCCACACCAGTCGCTGCCACCACCAGCAGTAAAAGCATCGCTTTTACCGGTGACAACCCGCGTTTTGCCATTAAATACCAGGTTCCGATAACCACCATCAGCGGCAACAGCTGAGGGAAAATACCATCCAGCATAGGCTGTAGCTGAATATTCACTCCATCCCGGGTAACAAATTCCATCCCGGTTCCCAGCCTGACGTAGCTGGCCGCCACGCCGCCCATAACGAACACGCCTAACAGCGACAGCGCTTCCCGCAGGCGGGTTGATTTGCTGCTCACCAGCATCTCTACCGAGGTGGAGCCCATATGGTATCCCTTGAGAAACAGGAACCACGTACCGGGAAGAATGATCCCCAGCCAGGCAACGGTGTAAAAGAGCGGGCCGAGAATACTGCCGCCGGCAGCCAGTGCCATACCGATACTGAGCAGAATCGGTATCAGCATTCCGGGGATCATTGAATCGCCAATGCCGGCAACGGGTCCCATCAGGCCGACCTTCAGCGTGTTAATGGTTTCGCCATCAATCGGTTCGCCGTTGGCGCGCTTTTCCTCCAGCCCCAGCACCATCCCGTTGACGATAGCCCCGATTTGCGGCTCGGTATTGTAAAAGGAAGCATGACGTTTCAGCATCTCTTTGCGCTGCTGGAGATCAGGATAAAGCTTTCTGGCGACCGGCAGCATACTCAGGCAGAAGCCAAATGAGGCCAGACGTTCAAAACTCATGGAGGAGAGGTTATACATCATCCAGCTGCGCCAGCAGCGGCGCAGATCCTGGCGGGAAAGTTTACGTGGTTCCATCAGAATTCGTCCTTATCATCGACCGGTACGGTTGCACCTGCTGGCTGCGGCTCCGGCTTATAGTTGTAGTGAATCAGCGCCAGCAGCGCGCCCACAATGACCAGCGCAACCATATTCAGCTTCAGGAATACGATGCAGATAAAACCGACCAGAAAGTAGATCAACATGCTGTAACGTTTGATGATCTGCTTCAGCAGGATGGCGATCCCGACCGCAGGCAGAATGCCGCCCAGCACGTTCATGGTCGACAACACCATCTTTGGCAGGCTGTCCATCACCACGTTGATATACTGCGCGCCAAAATAGACGGCGATAAAGGTGGGCACAAAGCGCATCAGGAACAGGCTAGCCTGCGGCCAGATCGCGCTGTTAAGGTAAATGCCGCGCTCGTTGCCGTTTTCCAGTGCCACATCGGCCCGGTGATTCCACCAGGAATTGAGCACCAGCATGAGGTTAAACAGCACCGTGCCAGCAATGCCGATGGTCGCTGCCAGCGCAACGGCCACTTCCGGTCCTTTGCCAGACAGGATCCCCAGTGCGATAGCCGGATAGGCGACAAAGTTAAGATCGGCTGGCATCGAACCGCCGGGGGTGACCATCGCAATATAGACCGCCTGAACGGCCACGCCGATCAGGATACCGGATTGCATATCGCCCAGAATAAGTCCGACCAGCATGCCTGACACCAGCGGGCGGGAAAGCAGATACCAGCCGCCGGTCACGCCCAGCAGCCATGGGCTGCTCAGTGCGCCGAGATAACAGAGAATCCCGATTAACGTCGCTTCAAAAGCCATCACGTTTTCCTTATTTTATTTTTTGCCGCGCATCCTGCCAGCGACAGGCGCTGGCATCCGGCACCAGACGAAACTCAATCTGATGACCGCGCCGGGCCAGATAGTCAAAAGCAGCAACTTCCTCTGGACTGACAGCCTGATTTGGCCCGATGGTAACGGTATTGGCGCGAGTGCTCATCGGGCCGACATTAATTTTCTGACTGGCATTTTGCAGATCGATTCCCGCTTCCTCGATGCGCTGCAGCGTCACCGGCGACTTACCAATCACAAAATAGCGTTTTTCACTGGCGATGATTTTCGGGAGCTTTTCAATCGCAGTTGCCGTGTCAAACAGCCAGACTTTGATATCCTGTATCGCGCCTTTCATCACTGCGGAAAGCAGCGGATCGGCAGCGACGGCATCGTCGATGGCGATAATGCCGTCGCACGGCAGCTCTTTAGCCCAGCGGGTCACCAGCTGACCATGAATCACCCGATCGTCAATCCGTACAAAAGAAATACTCATTTTTTCTCCTTAAAAATCATCTGATTGCTGAGTTTTACTTTGTCGGGCCATCACCAGTGATGCGCCAGCCTGTTCCAGCAGCGTGGCGGCAGCCTGGTTGACATCGTTCAGTGAAGTGATCTCATCGCTTAACAGCAGCATGGGAAAGTTAACCCCGCCCAGCACGGCCATCGGTGGCGTGGTTTCAGGATTGAAGGCATGGTGACAGGCGATATTCCATGGCGTTCCGCTCTGCAAATCGCACAGCACCAGTACACCGTCTGCCTGGTGGCTGGCGTGGCGTAGCACCTCACCAAACGCTTCGCGGAAGCCGGTAATTCCGATGGCTTCGGTCAGCATCACCGGAAAGACGTGCGGCAGATCGCCATACACCATGCTGGCGCTGGCCAGCATGCTCTCCGCCATCGGACCGTGCGTTGTCAGAATGACATGAATCATAGGTTAACCCCTTACCCAGGCTTTCATAGTGGCCAGCTGTTCGCCTGCGCTGCTGCCATGAGGTGAAATGCGATATGTCCCCACCGCAGCCGGAACAATAAAGGTTTCCGCATAGTGCACCACAAAGGGTGCGAATGCGTTATGCGGGCTGTCAATCAGCGCTTCGCTACCCTCAACCAGATTGAGGACATTGACGTTACCCTGCGTGTGGTGAATAACCGGTTTGCTGAACCAGTGCCGACGGGTTTCTATAAATTCGCGGCTGTGCAATCCGGTACGCTCTTCTGACCAGCCATCACCTTCCGCAACGGGCGTAAACTGGTTGATCAGATGCTCGCTGACCCATTGCGTATCCCGTTGCCAGTAAATCACCTGTGCCCCGTGATCCAGATGCACCGGTCGTGGCAGGCCGTCTGACCCCAGTCGGTCCCAGTCCCATAATTTGAAGGTAAAAATGTACGGTGTGGCGCTGATTTCGAGCACCATGGTGCCCGCACCGGCGCAGTGCACGGTGCCAGCCGGGATCAGGAAATGATCGTGTTTGCGGACCGGAAATCGGTTTATAAATTTGCCGTCATCAAAGCTTTTTTCACCGCGCTGTGCGGCAGCCAGATCGTCCAGCATCGCCTGCGGATCGACACCGCTCCGGGTACCGAGGCAGACTTCGGCGCCCGGCCGGGCATCCAGCAGATAGTAGCTTTCGTCCTGGGTATAGTGCATGCCGAAGTGCTGCTGAATATATTCCGTCAGCGGATGTACCTGAACGCTAAGATTCTGGCCGTCCACCGTATCCAGCAAGTCGAAGCGGATGGGAAATTCGGTACCAAAGCGGGCGTGAACCTTTTCGCCCAGCAACGCACGCGGATAGAGCAGCACCAGATCCTGAGACGGGATCTCGACCCGCACCTCATCAAACCGCAACAGCATGCTGTTCTCTTCAGGTACGCAGTCAAAACACCAGGCGTAGTTTGGCTGTGAGCGATCAAGATCGAAGCGGTGCTTCATCCATTGTCCCCCCCAGACGCCAGGATCGAAGAAGGGAACCACACGAAACGGTCGCTGAGTGGTTTGCTGCAGGCCCGCGCGCAGCGCCTCACCGGTAATCAGGGCGGGATCGTCCTGCCGGTTAGTCTCCAGCAGGTAATCGGCCCGTTTTAGCAGCGGCGTTTTATGGCGATCGAACACCCGCCATTCGATAAAGAAAGCCCGCTTGTAGCGGCGCAGGAGATCTTCATCTTGATTATTCGCGCCCCAGTTACCCAACTCACCGCTGCGAAAACGCTGCTGAATTTCCCAGCGAGCCAGATCGCAATAAATCAGTACATCACCGGGGTGGATCAGTGCTGCGCCTGGGCCGTAGATGACGATTGTGCCTTCACCGATCGCCTGCACGTTTTGCTGCAGCTGCGCCAGCTTATCGGCGCAAAAAAAATCCCCCAGCTGATGGCAGGAGAGGACGCCGAATACGCGATCGCTTGTCAGGTTGGCCGCCAGTAAATCGTGCAGATGCGCCTCACTGTGGCGCGCAGTTTCAACATTGATCAGCAGCGCTGGCTGAAGATGGGTGATCAACTGCTGTTCAATCTCGGCCAGCCGAACGCCGGGATAGCAGTCAATAACAATCACGGTTTTACGCTGCGCCGGCAGGCGGGCCGCAACGGTTTTCCGGACCGCAGACCAGCTACGCCATGCCTGGTGATCAAAACCTTCGACCCGCACTTCCGGGAACTTATCATAATGTGTCTGTTTCATTGAGACTCCCTGTTATCGGCAGTTGAGATTAATCGATTAACCGAGAGGTTAACTGCGATTAACCTGGCACTCTGGCGATAAAAACGCGGCTTACGGCGGAGGAGTGGAGAAATGTTTTGCAGAAATAATGCCATCAAAAGGTTATTCGATTAACCTTGGGCACACTCTCTCTATTGAGGAAAAAGAAGATGGCTTCTGTCACGCTGGCGCAAGTCGCAGAACGGGCCGGTGTCTCCACTGCCACCGTATCAATGGTGCTGCGCAACCGGGGACGTATCTCAGATGCCACCCGCCGGCGCGTATTAAAGGTGCTGAATGAGCTGGGCTATGTTTATAACCAGACCGCCGCGAATTTGCGTAACCGCACCAGTAATCAGGTCGGCCTGCTGCTGCATGACATTACTAACCCTTTTTACGCTGAAATGACGGCAGGATTGGGCCAGGAAATGGAGCGTCATGATTTGCTGCTGTTTCTGGCCAATAGCGAAGAGTCGGGCGAGCGGCAGCAAAAATTTGTTGATTCGCTGATGCGTAATAACGCCTGTGGCATGGTGCTGTGTGCCGCCAAAGAGACGCCGCCACTCTTTTTTGAGACGCTGAAACGGCGCAATATCCCGACGATCATGGTGGTCCGCCCGCTGAATGATGGGGCATTCGATTTTGTGGGCACCGACAATTTCCAGGGCACGCAGCTGGCAACGCAGCACTTACTGCGGCTGGGGCATCGTCATATTGCCTTTATCGGCGGCAGTGAAAATTCGATCAGCCGCACGCAGCGAATCGGCGGCTACAGCAGCACTTTGCTTGAGCACCGTATACAGCCCAACAGTCACTGGGTCGTGACGTCACTGGCCAGTCAGAGCGATGGTGCCCGCGTTTCTGAGGCGTTATTTAAGCGCTACCCGGAAATCACCGCTGCGGTTTGTTATCAGGATATTGTCGCCTTAGGCGTGATGCAGACACTGCGTAAAATGGGTCGCCTGCCGGGCAAGGATTTTTCGCTGGTGGGCTTCGACGATATTCCGGAAGCTTCGCTGGTGCAGCCTGCGCTGACCACCGTTTCGGTGGCGGCGAAAGAGATTGGACGGCAGGCGGGAAAGTTACTGTTTAGCCGGATTCAGGGAAACGACGAACCACCTAAGCGCATTATTCTACCGCCAGTGCTGCGGATCCGTGAAACCTGAGGCGCAGGCTGCACAACTGTTTTTCTGATAACCCTGCTGGCGTTACTCAAATTTCTAATTATCGGCGATTTTCGCTGGCGACGTTATTCGGGGCTGGTTAACCTGATAACGTTTACGTCATTTATTAACCTTAAAGAGTCATACTATGCATGATGCACAAATCCGCGTGGCTATCGTGGGAGCGGGGGGCCGCATGGGGCGGCAACTGATTCAGGCTGTGGTGGATTCGGATGCGGTTTGCTTAGGGGCGGCGCTGGTGCGCCCGGGATCTTCGCTGACTGGCACCGACGCGGGTGAGCTGGCCGGAGCGGGCCGGTTGGGCGTTCAGGTGGTGGATAATCTGGCTGCCGTGGTGAATGACTTCGATGTGCTGATCGACTTTACCCGTCCTGAAGGCACGCTGGATTATCTGGCTGTCTGCCGTGAGCACGGTAAAGCGATGGTGATTGGCACCACCGGGTTTGATGAAGCCGGTAAAGCGGCGATCCGGGCGGCCGCAGAAGAGATTGCGATCGTGTTTGCCGCTAACTTCAGCGTTGGCGTTAACCTGGTGCTGAAGTTGCTGGAGAAGGCCGCCAAAGTCATGGGCGACTACGCGGATATCGAAATTATTGAAGCTCACCATCGCCACAAAGTGGATGCGCCTTCTGGCACCGCGCTGGCGATGGGGGAAGCCATTGCCGATGCCATGCAGTGGAAACTGGATGAGCATGCGGTTTACAGCCGTGAAGGTTACACCGGCGAACGCCAGCCGCAGACCATCGGCTTTGCCACGGTGCGGGCAGGGGATATCGTCGGCGAGCATACGGCAATGTTTGCAGATATCGGCGAGCGGGTAGAGATAACCCACAAGGCTTCAAGCCGGATGACCTTTGCAAAGGGGGCAGTTAAGGCGGCATTTTGGTTGAAAGATAAGAAATCTGGCCTGTTTGACATGCGTGATGTGCTGGATTTGTCGATGTTGTGAGTGTTGTGAACCATCGTGATGTGGTTATTTCAATCGGTAATAGCTTGATTGAAAAGGGGCAATGTTTTCATTGCCCTTAATTTTATAAAAAATAAGCCTCTCTGATAAAATTCCTCTCGGAAGTGTTATTTTTCGTTATTTGCTGTGATCTTTTTCTGTCGCTTTCGCTGTTTTTGACCATTTGGTCAAAAATAACAGTCTCCTGCTGGCTGTTTCGCTTTTTTACCGTCTGGCAAACGATTATTCCGCCGAGTTTTCCTCTATTTTTGCCGCTTATGCGCGGTTTCACGTTCAGAAGGCAGATAATAGTAAAAAAATTCCGGCTCAGGGTAGACAAGTACCAGGTCGATCATTAGAATGCGCGCAATTTGCCAAAAATCGACAATTCAGGCGGTTTTTGCATTGATTCAGGCCACTATTTTGAATTAATATGCAGATATTGTGACTGTTTATTCCCTGGAGGATGTTTTGATTAAGTCAGCGCTCTTGGTTCTGGAAGACGGAACCCAATTCCACGGTCGGGCCATCGGGGCAACAGGGTCGGCAGTGGGGGAAGTCGTTTTCAACACCTCAATGACCGGTTATCAAGAAATCCTCACTGATCCCTCCTATTCCCGCCAAATCGTCACTCTCACTTATCCTCATATCGGCAATGTCGGTGCCAATACCGCCGACGAAGAATCCAGTCAGATTCACGCTCAGGGCTTGGTTATTCGCGACCTGCCGCTGATTGCCAGCAATTTCCGCAGTGAAGAGGGCTTATCCGCCTATCTGCAGCGCAATAACATTGTGGCGATTGCCGATATTGATACCCGTAAGCTGACTCGCTTACTGCGCGAGAAAGGGGCGCAAAACGGCTGCATCATCGCCGGTGACAACCCGGATGCAGCGCTGGCGCTGCAAAAAGCCCAGGCGTTCCCGGGTCTGAAAGGCATGGATCTGGCGAAAGAAGTCAGCACGGCCGAAACCTACAGCTGGCAGCAGGGCAGCTGGCAGCTGGAAGGAGGACTGCCAGAGCAGTCATCAGCCGATGCGCTGCCTTACCATGTGGTCGCCTACGACTACGGTGCCAAGCGCAATATTCTGCGGATGCTGGTGGATCGCGGCTGTCGCCTGACGGTAGTGCCGGCTCAGACGCCTGCGGAAGAAGTGCTGAAGCTGAACCCGGATGGCATTTTCCTCTCCAACGGTCCCGGTGACCCGGAGCCGTGTGACTATGCGATCACCGCCATTCAGGCATTTCTGAACACCGATATCCCGCTGTTTGGTATCTGCCTCGGCCACCAGTTGCTGGCGCTGGCCAGCGGTGCAAAGACCGTCAAGATGAAGCTGGGCCACCACGGTGGTAACCATCCGGTGAAAGATCTCGATAACAACCGCGTGATGATTACCGCGCAGAACCACGGATTCGCGGTTGATGAAACCGATCTGCCGACTAATCTGCGTGTGACCCACATTTCACTGTTTGATAAGACCGTGCAGGGCATTCACCGCACTGACAAGCCGGCTTTCAGTTTCCAGGGCCACCCTGAAGCCAGTCCTGGACCGGGCGATGCCGCGCCGTTGTTTGACCACTTTATTGAATTGATTGACGCATTCCGTTCGAAAGCGAAGTAATCAGGAGCTAATCATGCCAAAACGTACAGACATAAAATCCATCCTGATTCTTGGCGCCGGTCCGATTGTGATCGGCCAGGCCTGCGAATTTGACTATTCCGGTGCGCAGGCGTGTAAAGCGCTGCGTGAAGAGGGTTACCGCGTCATTCTGGTCAACTCCAACCCGGCGACCATTATGACTGACCCGGAAATGGCCGATGCGACCTACATCGAACCGATTCACTGGGAAGTGGTCCGTAAAATCATCGAAAAAGAGCGTCCGGATGCGGTACTGCCGACTATGGGCGGCCAGACGGCGCTGAACTGTGCGCTGGAACTGGAACGTCAGGGCGTGCTGGCAGAGTTTGGCGTCACCATGATTGGTGCCACTGCCGATGCGATTGATAAGGCCGAAGACCGTCGCCGTTTTGACGTCGCGATGAAAAGCATCGGGCTGGATACTGCCCGTTCAGGCATCGCGCACACCATGGAAGAAGCGCTGGCAGTGGCTGAAGATGTCGGCTTCCCGTGCATTATCCGTCCTTCGTTCACCATGGGCGGCACCGGTGGCGGTATCGCGTATAACCGCGAAGAGTTTGAAGAGATTTGCGAACGCGGTCTCGACCTCTCTCCAACCAATGAGCTGTTGATCGATGAGTCGCTGATTGGCTGGAAAGAGTATGAGATGGAAGTGGTGCGCGATAAGAATGACAACTGCATCATCGTCTGCTCGATCGAAAACTTTGATGCGATGGGCATCCACACCGGTGACTCGATCACGGTAGCGCCTGCCCAGACGCTGACCGATAAAGAGTACCAGATCATGCGTAACGCCTCGCTGGCGGTGCTGCGTGAAATCGGCGTCGAAACCGGTGGCTCCAACGTGCAGTTCTCAGTCAACCCGAAAAACGGCCGGCTGATTGTGATCGAGATGAACCCGCGCGTCTCGCGTTCTTCCGCGCTGGCCTCGAAAGCCACCGGCTTCCCGATTGCCAAAGTGGCGGCCAAACTGGCGGTCGGCTTTACCCTCGACGAGCTGATGAACGACATCACCGGTGGCTTAACGCCAGCGTCGTTTGAACCATCGATTGACTACGTCGTCACCAAGATCCCACGTTTCAACTTCGAAAAATTTGCCGGCGCGAACGATCGCCTGACCACCCAGATGAAATCGGTGGGTGAAGTGATGGCGATTGGTCGCACTTTCCAGGAGTCGATGCAGAAAGCACTGCGCGGTCTGGAAGTGGGTGCCAACGGCTTCGACCCGAAAGTTCATCTCGACGACCCTGAAGCGCTGACCCGCATCCGTCGCGAACTGAAAGATGCCGGTTCCGACCGCATCTGGTACATCGCTGATGCGTTCCGCGCTGGCATGTCCGTCGACGGCGTGTTCAACCTGACCAACATTGACCGCTGGTTCCTGGTGCAGATTGAAGAGCTGGTGCGGCTGGAAGAGCAGGTTGCACGCGAAGGGGTGAACAGCCTCGACTATACGTTCCTGCGTGCCCTGAAGCGTAAAGGCTTTGCCGATGCACGTCTGGCGACGCTGGCCGGTGTGGCCGAAAGCGAAATTCGTAAGCTGCGTCAGCAGTTCAACCTGCATCCGGTTTACAAGCGCGTTGATACCTGCGCCGCAGAATTCGCGACCGACACCGCCTACATGTACTCCACTTATGAAGAAGAGTGCGAAGCGAATCCGAACCGGGACCGTGAAAAAATCATGGTGCTGGGTGGCGGGCCTAACCGTATCGGCCAGGGCATCGAGTTCGACTACTGCTGCGTTCACGCGGCGCTGGCGCTGCGTGAAGACGGTTACGAGACCATTATGGTCAACTGTAACCCGGAAACCGTGTCGACCGACTACGACACCTCTGATCGCCTCTACTTCGAACCGGTCACGCTGGAAGATGTGCTGGAGATTGTGCGCATTGAGCAGCCGAAAGGCGTCATCGTCCAGTATGGCGGTCAGACGCCGCTAAAACTGGCACGTGCACTGGAAGCGGCCGGCGTGCCGGTTATCGGCACCAGCCCGGACTCGATTGACCGTGCTGAAGACCGTGAACGTTTCCAGCAGGCAGTCGATCGCCTGAACCTTAAGCAGCCGGCTAACGCCACGGTAGCGACGCTGGAGCAGGCGGTTGAGAAAGCTGCCGGCCTGGGTTATCCGCTGGTGGTGCGTCCTTCGTATGTGCTCGGCGGTCGCGCGATGGAGATTGTCTACGACGAAATCGACCTCAAGCGCTACTTCCAGACGGCAGTCTCGGTCTCTAACGATGCGCCGGTACTGCTGGATCGCTTCCTTGATGACGCGGTAGAAGTTGATGTCGATGCGATTTGCGACGGTGAGCGGGTGCTGATTGGCGGCATCATGGAACACATTGAGCAGGCTGGCGTGCATTCCGGCGACTCCGCCTGTTCGCTGCCCGCCTACACCCTGAATCAGGAGATTCAGAATGTGATGCGTCAGCAGGTAGAGAAGCTGGCGTTTGAACTCAACGTACGTGGTCTGATGAACGTGCAGTTCGCGGTCAAAGACAACGAAGTTTACCTGATTGAAGTCAACCCGCGTGCGGCCCGTACCGTACCGTTCGTCTCCAAAGCGACCGGTGTGCCGCTGGCAAAAGTAGCGGCGCGCGTGATGGCCGGCAAAACGCTGGCCGAGCAGGGCGTGACCGAAGAGGTGATCCCACCTTACTACTCGGTGAAAGAAGTGGTGTTGCCATTCAACAAGTTCCAGGGCGTCGACCCGATTCTTGGCCCGGAAATGCGCTCCACCGGTGAAGTGATGGGTGTTGGCCGGACCTTCGCTGAAGCCTTTGCCAAAGCGATGCTCGGTGCGCAGAGCAATATGAAGAAGTCAGGCCGTGCGCTGCTGTCGGTACGTGAAGGCGATAAGAAACGTATCGTCGACCTGGCGGCCAAGCTGCAGAAGTTTGGTTTCGAACTGGATGCGACTCACGGTACGGCGGTGGTGCTGGGTGAAGCGGGCATCAATCCGCGCCTGGTCAACAAGGTGCATGAAGGGCGTCCGCACATTCAGGATCGTCTGAAGAATGGCGAATATACCTACATCGTCAATACCACCGCGGGACGTCAGGCGATTGAAGATTCGAAGCTGATTCGCCGCAGCGCACTGCAGTATAAAGTGCACTATGACACCACGCTGAACGGCGGATTCGCCACGGCGATGGCGCTGAATGCTGATCCAACCGAGCAGGTTATCTCGGTGCAGGAAATGCACGCGCAAATCAAAGCGAAATAATCGTCGCAACGGCTCCTTCGGGGGCCGTTTTTTTTGGCATTCGCTGGCCCTGAATCGCGTATCAGAAACAGACGCATTTGAATTAAAGCTGCTGATTTGGCTTAATTTTTTAGCTTTCGGTGCGAATAACGCCGTTTCGCACATTTTTATAAATGAAACACTTCCTGTACAGATTTTTCATCAGTACTATGCCTGCCGCTCATTACCAGAGCGGCTTCAGGACATAAATAAAATGAAAATGCGTACTTTTTCTCTGAGTGCAGTGGCTGCACTGATGGCAATGCTTCCTTTCGCCAGCCAGGCGGAAATCACCCTGTTAAAACAGGACCCGCAGGCGGGCGATCCGCTTAGCCGGCTGAACTTTACCGTGGGCGGCAGTATTCGTGCCCAGGTTAATCACCAGACTGGCGTGAACGACAAATCTTACAAGCGCGACGGCTTTGACGGCGGTACCCGTTTCCGTTTTGGCGCTGACTATTATCTGTTTGATGATGTCAGCTGGATCAGCTACTACGAGCTGGGCGTCAACGTACCCGCCGTGTTCGACTGGGATCGTCACTACGCAGATGGCGCGAATAACACCACCCGTCGCCAGCTTTACACCGGCCTGAAAAGCAAGACCTGGGGCCAGCTGACCTTTGGCCAGCAGAACAGCGTCTATTACGATACGGTCGGCGCTAAAACCGATATCTGGGATTACGACATGATTGGCCAGGCACCGGGCAACGGAATCAACGGTGACTATGACGGATCTTACCGTTCGCGTAAGCAGCTGAAGTATAAAAACACCTTCGGCGATGTCGATCTCTACGCTTCTTATCTGTTCGAGGATAACGAATATCTGCCGGGTAACGGCCTGCGCTACAAGCGCAAAGGCGGCGGCTCGCTGGGGCTGGATTATCACATTACCGACGATCTGAGCTGGGGCACGGCGTGGAACTATACGCATGCGGCGATGCGTAACCCGGACAACGGCGACAGCAAAGATTATGACCAGAACATTCTGGGTACCGCACTGAGCTGGACACCAGGCAACTGGACCCTGTCAGCAGGCGGTGGCTGGTATCAGAACTTCATGACCACCAAGCGCAAAGATGTGCATGACTACTTTGCTGGCGACGCGTGGGGCATTGAGTACTTTGCCGGTTATAAAGTCCCGGTGGCGCAATATGGTCTGAAAGCGGTGCAGCCTTACGTGATGGGTGACCGTATCGAATATGCTAACGGCCGTAACTACCAGCGCATCGATAACGGACTGGGCGTGACGCTGTTCCTCGACTACGGTTTCCGCGTCGATTACGAACACGTCTTCACCTCCAGCACCGATAACCTCGGTGATATGAATCTGGTGCGTCTGCGCTACGATTTCTGATTACGCTGACGGCTCCTGCGGGAGCCGTTTTTATTTGTCTCTCTTCCTTTTGTACCAGCATAAGCCGGATCTCTGGCGTGCTGCGGCCAGCCATCGTCATTGCACGGTGAAAAACTCTGCCTCAGCGCAAAAAAGCGGTGGCAAAAAAGCTTTACTCAAATAGACCTTTCTCGCTATCGACGAAAGTTTCACCTTTACGTATGATGGCGCCAATTTTTTCCAGTGAGTGGTTAACATGATTAGTCTTATCGCGGCATTAGCAGCAGATCGCATTATTGGTATGGAGAACGCCATGCCGTGGGACCTGCCTGCAGATTTGGCGTGGTTTAAGCGCAATACGCTGAAAAAGCCGGTGATTATGGGCCGGCTGACCTTTGAATCTATTGGTCGTCCGCTGCCGGGCCGGCTGAACATCGTGGTCAGCAGCAAGCCGGGTAGCGCCGAAGGCGTCACCTGGGTCACCTCGCTGGATGCGGCGTTGCAGGCCGCCGGTGGTGCTGAAGAGGTTATGGTGATTGGTGGTGGCCGGATTTATGAGCAGATGCTGCCGCGTGCCGACCGTCTCTATCTGACCCACATTGATGCAGAAGTGGAGGGTGATACTCAGTTCCCGGACTACGAGCCAGACGAGTGGCAGTCGACCTTCAGCGAATTTCATGACGCTGATGCACAGAACTCACACAGCTACTGTTTTGAGATCCTCGATCGCCGCCGTTAAGCCCGATCGCAATAAAAAAACGCCCTGCATATTGCAGGGCGTTTTTGTTTGTCGGGTCAGCCGGCGGATTGCTGAGTGATAACCTCATCCGGCAACGGTTGCTGGCGATTGGAAGGCTGCACATAGTAGCGCTGGCTTTCCCAGTGCAGCAGGGTCAGCGTACCACCCCAGCAGCAGCCGGTATCCAGGCCAATAATTCCTTCTGGCGTGCCTTTGCCTTCCAGCGAGGCCCAGTGACCGAACACAATGGTATAGTCACGCGCCACCGGTCCTTCGATGTTGAACCACGGCTTTAACGGCGGCAGTGCCGACTCCGGCGCATCCTTGCAGATCATATCCAGCTGACCATTCGGGAAGCAGTAGCGCATCCGGGTGAGGGCGTTGGTGCTGAAGCGCAGGCGGGCCAGCCCGGTAAGGTCTTCGCTCCAGTTGTTCGGCATATCGCCATACATCGCATCCAGGAACAGCGGATAGCTGTCACTGGCGAGCACCGATTCGACTTCACGCGCACACTTTTTCGCGGTTTCGATATCCCACTGCGGCGTAATACCGGCATGGCCCATCACCAGCTTGTGCTCTTCATCGACCTGTAACAGCGGCTGACGCCGCAGCCAGTTGATCAGCTCATCCGCATCGTCCGCTTCCAGCAGTGGCGTCAGGCGATCTTTAGGCTTGTTACGGCTGATACCTGCGTAGACCGCCAGCAGATGCAGATCGTGATTGCCCAGCACCAGTCGCACCGCATCGCCCAGTGATTTCACGTAGCGCAGCACCTCAAGCGAACCCGGGCCGCGCGCCACCAGGTCGCCGGTCAGCCACAGAGTATCCTGCTGAGGATTGAAATCGACCTGCTGCAGCAGCGCACGTAATTCGTCGTAGCACCCGTGAACGTCGCCAATCAGGTATGTGCTCATAGACTTTTATCCAGTATGAAAATTTGCCCGACGAAGCGGGCAACAGGCGTGCAAATCAATGAATGTGAGTTTGAATTGCGAGGCGGAAAACCGGGATTTCGACCTGAAAGGTTTCACCCTGTTCGTCGATCATCACATAGTGTCCCTGCATGGTGCCCATCGGGGTTTCAATCACTGCACCGCTGGTGTACTGAAATTCATTGCCGGCTGCGATATGCGGCTGTTCGCCGACCACGCCTTCGCCCTGAACTTCGGTTTCCCGGCCGTTACCATTGGTAATCAGCCAGTAGCGTCCCAGCAGTTGCACCGGTGAACGGCCGAGGTTGCGAATGGTAATGGTATAGGCGAAGACGTAACGCTCGTCATCCGGTGAGGATTGCGAGGCGACGTACTGGCTTTGCACATGAACCGAGACGCGGGCCGTTTCACTCATCACTTACTCCTGCGATTTTCCCAGATGGTTCGCCAGCCAGTTTGCCAGCTGACAATATTGCGCGACCGAAACGTTTTCAGCCCGCAGGGTTGGATCAATCGACAACTCTTCCAGCGCACCGGCGGTCACCATGTGACTCAGGCTATTGCGCAGCGTTTTACGACGCTGACCAAATGCTTCAGTGGTCACGCGGCTCAGGATACGCACGTCGCTGACCGGATGTGGCGGCTCGGCAAACGGCACCAGGCGTACCACGGCAGAATCAACTTTCGGCGGCGGCGTGAACGAGTGCGGAGGAACTTCCAGCACCGGAATCACCTGACAGTAATATTGCGCCATCACCGTCAGACGGCCGTAGGCTTTGCTACCCGGACCGGCGACCAGACGGTTGACCACTTCTTTTTGCAGCATGAAGTGCATGTCTTTGATCGAACCAGTATAGCTGAAAAGATGAAACATCAGCGGGGTCGAAATGTTGTACGGCAGGTTGCCAAATACGCGCAGCGGCTGGCCTCTTTCCTGCGCCAGCGCGGCGAAGTCGAAGGTCATGGCATCCTGCTGGAAAATGGTCAGCTTTGGTCCGAGGAACGGATGGGTTTGCAGGCGCGCAGCGAGATCGCGGTCCAGTTCCACCACCGTTAAGCTGTCGAGGCGTTCGCCCACCGGCTCGGTTAAGGCACCCAGGCCAGGACCGATCTCCACCAGCGCTTCATCGCGCTGCGGGTGGATTGCGGAGACAATGCTGTCGATAATGTACTGATCGTTCAGGAAGTTCTGCCCGAAACGTTTACGGGCGTAGTGCCCCTGATGGACGCGATTATTCATTACTGCTCTTGATCATAGTGATGGCGAGGTTAAGCGCCGTGATGAAGCTGCCCGGCTCAGCCTGACCCAGTCCGGCGAGTTCAAGCGCGGTACCGTGGTCAACTGAAGTCCGGATAAAGGGCAGGCCAAGGGTGATATTTACCGCCCGGCCAAACCCCTGAAATTTTAGCACCGGCAGGCCCTGATCGTGATACATCGCCAGCACCGCATCCGCATGTTGCAGATATTTGGGCTGGAACAGCGTATCCGCCGGTAGCGGGCCGGTTAACTGAATACCCTGCTGACGCAGTTCATTCAGCGCCGGGATGATAACGTCGATCTCTTCCCGACCCATGTGGCCGCTTTCGCCCGCATGCGGATTAAGACCGCAAACGTAAATATGCGGCTCGGCAATGGCGAATTTTTGCTGCAAATCGTGATGCAAAATGGTGATGACTTCATGCAGGCACTCGCGCGTCACCGCGGCAGAGACCTCTTTCAGCGGCAAATGGGTGGTGGCCAGCGCCACCCGCAGCGCTTCGGTTGCCAGCATCATCACGACCCGATGGCCGCCTGCGCGATCGGCGAAGAACTCGGTATGACCGGTGAAGGCGATACCGGCATCGTTGATCACGCCTTTATGCACCGGGCCGGTAATCAGGGCGGCAAACTCACCGCTCAGACAACCGTCACAGGCGCGCGCCAGCGTGGTCAGCACATAATCGCTGTTGGCCACGCAGAGTTCGCCTGGCGTAACCGGCTGTGCGGTATCGACCGGCAGGATGGTCAGCGTGCCGGCCTGCTGCGGCTGTGCCGCTACGCCAGGCTGGTAAGCCCGCAGCGTCAGCGGCAGGCCAAGCTGCGCTGCGCGCTGCTGCAGTAACGCCGGCGAGGCGCACACCACCAGTTCAACTGGCCAGTCCTGCTGGGCCAGTTGCACCGTCAGATCGGGACCAATCCCGGCGGGTTCGCCGGGCGTGATCACCACTCGGGCATTACTTTGCATTGTTATCCAGAATCTTCACGTAGGCGCTGGCGCGTTGTTCCTGCATCCAGGTCTGCGCTTCTTCAGCAAACTTACGGTTGAACAACATGCGATAGGCACGCTCTTTCTGGGCCGCATCGGTTTTATCCACCTGACGGGTATCCAGCAGCTGGATTAAATGCCAGCCGAAAGAGGAGTGAACCGGCTGGCTGGTCTGGCCTTTTTGCAGGCGCAGCAGCGCATCACGGAACGCCGGATCAAAGGCTTCCGGAGAGGTCCAGCCGAGATCGCCGCCCTGGTTAGCTGAGCCGGGATCGTCAGAGTACTGTTTGGCGGCGGCGGCGAAGGTGGTTTTCCCGCTGCGGATATCGGCAGCAATCTGCTCTAACTGCGCACGTGCCTGGTTATCAGTCATAATTGGCGACGGCTTCAGCAGGATGTGACGGGCATGCACTTCGGTGACCGAGACGTTTTTGCTCTCACCGCGCAGATCGTTCACCTTCAGAATGTGGAAGCCGACACCGGAGCGAACCGGACCGACGATGTCGCCTTTTTTCGCGGTTGCCAGTGCCTGCGCAAACAGGGTAGGTAACTCTTCGATTTTGCCCCAGCCCATGTTGCCGCCTTTCAGCGCCTGTGAGTCAGCCGAGTAGGTGACCGCCATTTTGCCGAAGTCTGCGCCGTTTTTCAGTTCACCCACCAGCTGTTTGGCCAGGGTTTCCTGCTCATCGACCTGCTGCTGCGTCGGGTTCTCTGGCAGCGGCAGCAGGATATGGCTGACGTTCAGCTCGGTACCCTGGCTGTTCTGGGAGGCGATCTGCGTTGACAGCGTATCCACTTCCTGCGGCAGGATGGTGACGCGACGGCGCACTTCGTTGTTACGCACTTCCGCAATCAGCATCTCTTTACGGATCTGCGAGCGATAAGTGCTGTAGTTCATGCCGTCGTACGCCAGGCGGCTACGCAGCTGATCAAGGCTCATGTGGTTCTGCGCAGCAATGTTCTGAATGGCCTGATCCAGCTGCTGATCGCTGATCTCAACACCCGCTTTTTCGCCCATCTGCAGAATGATGTTGTCCATGATCTGACGTTCCAGAATCTGGTGGCGCAACGTTTTGTCATCTGGCAACTGCTGACCTGCCTGCTGGGCCTGAGATTTGACGGTGCTCATCATACCGTCCACGTCGCTCTCAAGAACCACGCCGTTATTGACCACGGCTGCAACTTTATCAACCACTTGTGGTGCTGCGAACGCGGTGTTGGCACTCATCGCCACACCAAGAATCAGCATTCTCCAGTTCTTCATACTTTATCCATTGTTGGTTCCGCACTGCGGGATTGCCTGTCAAACATCACAACATCAGAAAGCGCGCTGGTAAGGAATGATGCCCTGACGCAGCATTTGGTTGGTGCCTAAGCCATAGTTGGAACTCAGACCACGCAGCTCAATGTTGAATGAGATTTGGTTGTCATACTTACTGTCGTTGTTTTCCCAACCGTTAATTTTGCGCTCGTAGCCCAGGCGAATCGCGTAACAGCATGAGCTGTATTGCAGACCAACCAGTTGCGATGCCGGACGCGTGTTGCGGGTATCGTAGTAGTAAGCCCCTACCACAGACCATGCATCCGCGATCGGCCAGCTGGCTGTGGTGCCGACCTGAGAAATCCCGTTTTTGAAGATCGGGTTATTCACCAGCGTACTGTCATTCAGTGCGGTCGCCACGTATTCCGGGCTGCTGTAGCGGTAGCTCAGCTGCACCATACGATCGGCGTCACGACGGTATTCCAGGACGGCATTTCCCTGGGAGACGTTATCGAGTTTGGTATCATACTGAATCCCACCCCGAACGCCCCAACGATCGCTTACTTTCCAGTATGTATCGCCAGCCCAGATCAGGCTGCCGGTATCATCTTCTTCACTGGTCTGATTAACGCCAGTGCGTGAAGGGGTAAACGAGTAGATTTGACCCACGGAAACGTTAAAACGTTCAACCAGATCGGCATCATAAATACGTGAGGTCACACCGGTGGCCACTTCATTGGCCGAGGCGATGCGATCCAGACCACTATAAGTGCGGTCGCGGAACAGACCGGTGTAGTCGGTTTGCAGCTGGGTCGAGTCGTACGGATAGATGTTGCTCTGATCGCGATACGGGATATAGAGGTACTGCACCCGCGGTTCCAGCGTCTGGGTATAGCCCGCCGCCGAACTCATGTCGCGGTCAAACACCATCCGGCCATCGACTTTAAATTGCGGCAGGGTGCGGTTTACAGACTCATCAAGCGCGCCACTCTTGCCGTTCACGCCCGCGAAATTGTTGTTGTAGTACTCGACGTCAGTCTGCTGATAATGGGTCGCCAGCAGTTTCGCTTCGGTATCCAGGCTGGCCCAGCCATTGGAGAGCGGCAGGTTAAGCGTCGGTTCAACATGCAAACGGGTCGCTTCAGGATAACGATCGCTGACGTTAGTGAATTTCACCGCCTGGGCATAGATGCGGCCGTCAAACGGACCGATATCGTTCTGATAGAAATTCAGGTCCAGCTGCGGCATCGCACGGTAGACATTGCTGCTGCTGGTGTCGCCAAACACCTGGAAGTCTTTAGTCGAGAGCGTGGCGTCCCAGTTGGACTCCGCGTAGCCAATGCTGAATTTCTGCGTGGCGTAGTTGTCGGTTGAACTGTAGTACTTCGAGTCGAGATCGTTGAAGTAGTACTTATCGCTGACCTTGGTGTAATCCGCACTGAAGCGCCAGTTTTTGTCATACACGCCGGCATGACGCCAGTAGAATAACCAGCGATCGGAGCTGTCATTCTCTGAGATGCCACGCACCGCTTTGTCGTTATCGTACTGTTTGTCCGAGCCCAGATAGTCGAATTCGACCAGGCCCGCGCCTGCCACCGTCAGATAACGGAATTCGTTTTCGAACTGCATGCCGCGCTTGCTCATGTAGTGCGGCGTAATGGTGGCATCGGCCTGAGGCGCAATGTTCCAGTAATAGGGCAGCACGAACTCAAAGCCGTTGTTGCTGCCATATTTTGCATTCGGGATCAGGAAACCAGAGCGACGACGATCGCCGATCGGTAACTGCAGATAGGGGCTATAGAACACCGGTACCGAACCGAGTTTGAAGCGGGCATTCCAGATTTCCGCCACTTCTTCTTCCCGATCCTGGATCACTTCCGATCCCACCACGCTCCAGCTGTTCGAGCCCGGCAGGCAGGAAGTAAAGCTGCCGTTTTCCAGAATGGTGTAGCGGTTGTTGCCGCGCAGCTTCATCTGGTCGGCGTTACCGCGTCCCTGACGATCCACCATCTGGTAGTCGCCATTCCAGACGTTGGTATCTTTGCTGTTGAGGTTTGACCAGGCTTTCGGACCTTTCAGGATGACCTGATTGTCGTCGTAGTGCACATTACCGAGGGCATCGACGGTACGCACCGGCGTAGTCTGGCCCTCCTGCTGACGCTGATGAAGTTGTACTTCATCAGCCTGCATCCGGCTGTTGCCCTGTTCAATATTCACATTGCCGGTGAAGACCGCATCGTTAGGGTAATTCCCTTTTGCGGCGTCGGAGTGAATGGTCACCGGCAGCTGGTTAGTGTCGCCACTGACCAGCGGGCGGTTATAACTCGGCACGCCTAACATACACTGCGACATTAAATCGTCGGCAAAGGCTTGCTGGCTAATGGCTGAGCCGATCAGAGTGGCCAGCAGGGTAGGTATATGTTTTTTCATACGCGGTATCGAGAATTCCATGAAAACTGGCATCATGCCGACAATCGGGTCAGAGACTAACTTACTGCCCGGCGTTGTGCCAGTGTTAATCCTTTTCTGTCCGCGTTGCCGTTAGGCGCTGAGATAAATGACAGGTATGATAATGCAATTTTCAGCCGCAAGCATGGCGAATTGAGGAGTTTATGCGCTACTGGGGAAAAGTTGTGGGTCTGGCACTGGGTTTACTTTCCGGCGCAGGCTTTTGGGGTATTGTGATCGGTTTGATCATTGGCCATATGATTGACAAAGTTCGCGGCGCACAAGGCAAGGCTTACTTCTCAAATAATCAAACCCGACAGACGCTGTTTTTCAGCACCACCTTTCAGGTGATGGGCCATCTGACCAAGTCAAAAGGGCGCGTCACCGAAGCGGATATCCAGATTGCCTCGCTGTTAATGGAGCGGATGCAGCTGCACGGGGAGTCACGTACCGCTGCTCAGCGGGCGTTTCGCGAGGGTAAACAGGCCGATTATCCGCTGCGCAGCAAACTGCGTGAATTGCGTAGCGCCTGTTTCGGCCGCTTTGACCTGATTCGGATGTTCCTTGAGATTCAGATTCAGGCCGCCTTCGCGGACGGTTCGCTGCATCCTAATGAGCGCCAGGTGCTGTATGTGATTGCGGAAGAGCTGGGAATTTCACGCGGTCAGTTCGATCAGTTCCTGCGGATGATGGAAGGCGGTCAGCAATTTGGCGGCGGCCAGCGTTCTGCGGGCGGTTTCCAGCAGACGCAACGCGGACCGACGCTGGAAGATGCCTGTAGCGTGCTGGGCGTGAAGAGCAGCGATGACGCCACCACCATCAAACGCGCTTACCGTAAATTGATGAGTGAACACCATCCGGATAAGCTGGTGGCGAAAGGCCTGCCGCCGGAGATGATGGAGATGGCCAAGCAGAAAGCGCAGGAAATTCAGGCCGCTTATGACCTGATCCGCAAAGAAAAAGGCTTTAAATAAATCCAGGTTACCGTGACGTTTTGCCCTGGGGCAGACGTCACGGGCGCAAGGTCAGACTGAGATTAAAAGTCGGCGGGCTGACGGAAGGTCATGGCGTTACCGAATGCGGGATGGGTAATCGTCAGTGACTCGGCGTGCAGCAACAGGCGCGGCGCCATCGCTTTAGCCTCAGGATGAGCATAAAAATTGTCGCCCAGAATCGGATGGCCCAGCGCCAGCATGTGTACCCGCAGCTGGTGTGAACGGCCGGTAATCGGTTTGAGCGATACGCGTGCGCTGTTATCAGCCCGGTACTCCAGCACCTGATATTCGGTCTGCGCGGCTTTGCCGGTCTCGAAGCAGACTTTTTGCTTTGGACGGTTTGGCCAGTCACAAATCAGCGGCAAATCAACCACTCCCTTCTCCGCGGCCGGATGGCCCCAGACGCAGGCCACATAGGTCTTTGCGGGTTCACGCTCACGAAACTGCCGTTTCAGCTCGCGTTCTGCGGCTTTGTTCAGCGCCACCACAATCACGCCGCTGGTGGCCATATCCAGCCGGTGCACCGATTCCGCCTGCGGGTAATCACGCTGGATGCGTGTCATCACGCTATCTTTATGTTCGTCCAGCCGGCCGGGCACCGAAAGCAGGCCGCTGGGTTTGTTAACCACCATGATGTGCGCATCCTGATAGAGAATGTGCAGCCAGGGTTCACGCGGTGGATTGTAGGGTTCCATGGTTCTTTCCAAAAATAAGGGGCCTGCGGCTGAGATTGTTTACAAAGTCTGGCCCGATTAGCTGTGATAGCGTGCCAGCGCAGGAAACACGGGCAGATCGGAAAGGCGCAAAAGCTGTCATCCCTGACAGGCCCGGCCCGCACCATTCATGGCCCGGCCCGCTTTCCTTTCCCCGCATCCTGAGTTTCTCAGTTGCGGCCAGATTCATCCCGGCCCCTGAGCTTACTGGTGAGTCACCACAATCAGGCGCAGCGCGTCGAGACGCCAGTTAGCCTGATCGAGACTTTCCAGCACCTGCTGACGGTTACTTTCCAGCGCCTCAATTTCATCCTCACGGATGTTCGGATTAACCGCTTTCAGCGCGTCAAGACGGGCCAGTTCCGCCCCCAGCTTCTCGTTCGCCTCGGCACGGGCAGCATCAATCACTGCGCGCGCTTCGCTGACCACTTTCTCTTCACCCTGAGTCAGAATGGCATGCACATCCTGCTGTACCGCGTTAACCAGCTTGCTGCCGGTGTGACGATTGACGGCATTCAGCTGACGGTTAAAGCTTTCGAACTCCACCTTGCCCGCAAGGTTAGTGCCGTTACGGTCCAGCAGCAGACGAATGGGCGTCGGCGGCAGGAAGCGGGTCAGCTGCAAATGCTTCGGTGCCTGCGCTTCGACCACGTAGATCAGTTCGACCAGCAGCGTACCGACCGGTAGCGCCTTGTTCTTCAGCAGCGAGATAGCGCTGCTGCCGGTGTCGCCCGACAGGATCAGATCGAGACCGTTACGGATCAGCGGATGTTCCCAGGTAATGAACTGGGTATCTTCGCGTGACAGCGCCTGGTCGCGGTTAAAGGTGATGGTACAGCCATCTTCCGGCAGGCCGGGAAAATCGGGCACCAGCATGTGATCGGACGGCGTCAGCACGATCAGGTTATCGCTGCGATCTTCCTGATTGATACCGACGATATCAAACAGGTTGAGCGCGAAGTTCACCAGACCGGTATCGTTGTCCTGCTCGCCGATGGCGTTAGCCAGCGCCTGAGCAGCGTCGCCGCCGTTGGAGTTCAGCTCCAGCAGGCGATCGCGTCCCTGTTCCAGCTGCAGTTTCAGGGCATCGTGTTGCTTACGGCAGTCAGTGATAAAGGCATCGAAGCCGTCACTGTTTTCTGGTGCGGCCAGATAGTCGATCAGCTGTGAATGCACGCTGTCATAAATGGTCCGGCCGGTCGGGCAGGTATGTTCAAACGCATCCAGCCCTTCGTGATACCAGCGCAGTAACACCGCCTGCGCGGTCTTCTCCAGCCACGGCACCAGAATCTGGATATCGTGCGCCTGACCGATACGATCAAGACGACCGATACGCTGCTCCAGCAGATCCGGGTTGAACGGCAGATCAAACATCACCAGACGGCTGGCAAACTGGAAGTTACGGCCTTCAGAACCAATCTCCGAGCAGAGCAGCACCTGAGCGCCGTTCTCTTCTGAGGCGAACCACGCGGCGGCACGGTCACGTTCAATGATCGACAGTCCTTCATGGAACACCGCCGCCCGGATACCTTCGCGCTCACGCAGCACCTGCTCCAGCTGGAGTGCGGTGGCGGCTTTGGCGCAGATCACCAGTACTTTCTCTTTGCGGTTGCTGGTGAGATAACCCATCAGCCACTCCACGCGCGGATCGAAGTTCCACCAGGTGCCGCTGTCGCCTTCAAATTCCTGATAAATCTGTTCCGGATAGAGCAGGTCACGCGCACGTTCTTCTGCGCTTTTGCGGGCACCCATAATGCCGGAGACTTTAATTGCGGTCTGATACTGCGCCGGCAGCGGCAGACGAATCTGGTGCAGTTCGCGTTTCGGGAAGCCTTTGACGCCGTTACGGGTGTTACGGAACAGCACACGGCTGGTGCCGTGGCGATCCATCAGCATTGAAATCAGTTCCTGGCGCGCGTCCTGCTTGCCGTCGCGATCGCTGTTAGCAACCTGCAGCAGCGGTTCAATGTCCTGCTCGCCGACCAGATCGTTAATCCGGTTCATCTCATCCTGTGAGATGGGCTGGTCAGCCAGCAGCGAGGTCACCGCATCGGCGATCGGGCGGAAATGCTGCTGTTCTTCAACAAAAGCGGCAAAGTCGTGGAAGCGGTTAGGATCGAGCAGGCGCAGGCGGGCGAAGTGACTCTCCATGCCCAGCTGTTCCGGGGTCGCAGTCAGCAGCAGTACCCCGGCGGTTTTTTCCGCCAGCTGTTCAATCACCTGATATTCACGGCTCGGCTGGCCTTCTGACCACGCCAGATGATGCGCTTCATCCACCACCAGCAGATCCCACTCGGCATCGGCCAGCAGCTCAAGACGCTGCTTGTTACGGCGCACAAAGTCGAGTGAACAGATAATTAACTGTTCGGTTTCAAACGGGTTATCGCTGTCGTGCTGGGCTTCGGTATAGCGATCGTCATCAAACAGCGCGAAACGCAGGTTGAAACGGCGCAGCATCTCGACCAGCCACTGATGCTGCAGGGTCTCCGGCACCACGATTAACACGCGGTCGGCACGTCCGGCCAGCAGCTGCTGCTGAATGATCATCCCGGCTTCAATGGTTTTCCCGAGACCGACTTCATCCGCCAGCAGCACGCGTGGCGCGTGGCGACGGCCCACATCATGGGCGATATGCAGCTGATGCGGGATCAGGTTGGTGCGCATACCGCGCAAGCCGCTGATCGGCAGACGATATTGCTCACTCTGGTATTTGCGGGCGCGGAAACGCAGGGCGAAACGATCCATCCGGTCGAGCTGGCCGGCAAACAGGCGATCCTGCGGCTTGCTGAAGACCAGCTTGCTGTCGAGCATCACTTCGCGCAGCATCACGTCGCTTTCATCGGTATCAAGACGCGTGCCGATATAGGTCATCAGGTCATTTTCGTTGCGTACTTCATCGACGCGCATCTGCCAGCCTTCATGACTGGTGATGGTGTCACCCGGATTGAAGATGACGCGGGTAACAGGCGAATCGTTGCGGGCGTAGAGGCGGTTTTCCCCGGTGGCCGGGAACAGCAGGGTGATCATGCGGGTATCGACCGCCACCACCGTGCCCAGTCCCAGTTCACTTTCCGTATCACTAATCCAGCGCTGACCTAATGTAAAAACCATATATTTTTAGCTCGAATTTTTAACGTTTTTGAAGGTGTTCCCGGATACTCAGGCAATAGCATTTCATCCAAACGAAAAGGTCTGGAGAGTCTCTCTTAGCGCGGTGAGTTTCAGGAAGGGCGCTATGGTACTGGATGGCAGGGCATTCGTCACCTGTCAAAAAAGACCCAACTGCCCGGTAATCAGTGTAGCAAAATCCCCTCCGACGAAGGGTAAAATGCCGTCGGCAACCGGTTGTAACTGCTTACTGACGTAGTGATCATAATCCAGCGGCGTGGTGCGAGCCTCCAGCGGCTCCGGGCCAGCCGTCGCCATCACGTAACGAATCCGGCCACCCTTCTGGTACTGCAACGGCCGGTTTAATTTGCGATTCTGCTCATCCGCCAGCCGGGCGGCGCGCACGTGCGGCGGCACATTTCGTTCATACTCTATCAGCGGACGGCGCAGACGTTTCTTATAAATCAGCTGATCGTCGAGTTCGCCGGCCAGCAGCTGCGCTACGGTGGTGCGAATATAGTCCTGCCACGGCTCACGGCGAAAAATACGGCTGTAGAGCTGCTGCTGAAACTGCTGTGCCAGCGGCGTCCAGTCGGTGCGAACGGATTCCAGTCCCTTAAACACCATACGTTCGCCCGCCGCTTCGCGGATCAGTCCGGCATAGCGTTTTTTACTGCCCTGTTCGGCGCCACGGATGGTGGGCATCAGGAAACGGCAGAAGTGATTTTCATACTCCAGCTCCAGTGCGCTGCTCAGCCCCTGAGTCTGCTGCAGATGGTCACGCCACCAGGCGTTTACTTTTTGCGTCAGCTGCTGACCAATCGCGGCGGCGTCCTGCTCGCTGTGGGCGGATTTCAGCCAGACGAAGGTCGAGTCAGTATCGCCGTAAATCACATCGTAGCCTTCTTCCTCAATCAGCGTGCGGGTCTGCTGCATAATGGCATGGCCACGCAGGGTAATCGAAGAGGCGAGCCGTGGATCGAAAAAGCGGCAGGCGCTGGTGCCGAGCACGCCATAAAAGGCGTTCATGATAATCTTCAGCGCCTGCGACAGCGGCTGGTTGCCCTGCTGTTTGGCGGCTTCGCGGCCCAGCCAGATCTGCTCAACGATGGCGGGCAGGCAGTGGGTATGACGGGAAAAGCGCGCTTCGCGAAAGCCGGCCACCGAATCAGCATCGTCAGGATGCGCCAGCCCTTCCACCAGGCCAACCGGATCGATCAGAAAGGTACGGATAATCGACGGATAGAGGCTTTTGTAATCCAGCACCAGCACCGAGTCGTAGAGTCCCGGACGCGAATCCATCACGTAACCGCCGGGACTGGCTTCCGGGGCAACATCGCCGAGGTTCGGCGCGACAAATCCGCTGCGGTGCATCCGCGGAATATAGAGATGGCTGAATGCCGCGACGGAGCCGCCGTGACGATCGACCGCCAGGCCATTCACCGCCGCACGCTCCAGCA